>Ga0247764_1000065_pt1 | contig 41893 bp, 26 predicted proteins | sample UWRJL051202B4_FD_179932 | JGI IMG/M metagenome (GOLD analysis project Ga0247764, IMG submission 179932) | Plant litter microbial communities from Arlington Agricultural Research Station in Wisconsin, United States - UWRJ-L051-202B-4 | ecosystem: Environmental > Terrestrial > Plant litter >...
AGTGGGCGGGGGGCCCGGGTTCGCCCCACCCCAGCCAGAACCTGCGCCGCCTTTGCCGCCGCCGGCGGTCGCGCCCCCGTTGAGCTCGCCACCGTGTCCGTCGTCGGGGTCCGCCGCCCCGCCGCAGTTAGCGAGTGCACCTGACAACACCAGCACACACCCAACGCTCAAACGCCGTTGATTCATGTCCTCAACCTTCCTCGGGCAGAACTTCAGCAAGGTCGATGCCAATCCCTACAATGCAGGGATTCAGCGGAGATTGGCCAGTTTACGCGCGATGTTGGGTGACAAGTTGTGCCAGAGAGTGCCGGCGCAAGGCTGATTCGGCTGCGCCCAGCGCAGCCTCCGAGTGGGGTTCAGGCAGCGCGCGCCTTCAGCCACGCCAGGATGTCGGCCATCACGCTCTCCTTCTCGATGTCGTTCAACAGGTCGTGAACCTGGCCTTCGTAGAGCTTCAAGGTTTTGTCCTTGGAGCCGGCGTTGTCGTAGAACCGCTGGCTGCCGCCAGGACGTGTGACCTTGTCTTCGGTGCCGTGAAGGATCAGGACCGGCAACGTCAGCGTTGAAAATTCACGATCGAGTCGCTCGTCGGCGCGCACCATTTCCGCGACCGTCAACGTGGGCTGCACTTCGTTCGCCAACAACGGATCGTTCAGCATCGTTTCGACCACCTTGGGATCGCGCGAAAAGTCTTCCGTCTTCAGCTTGAGCACGTGTGCGTGCGGCGCGAGATGGCTCAAGCCTTTCAGCACGGCGAGCGCAAAGTCTGGTGCGTAAACCTGAAACGCGAAGCTCTCGCAAATCAACCCTGCCAGCTCCGCTTGATGATCCAAGGCGTAGCTGCAGGAGATGACGCCACCCGCGCTGTGACCCAACATGAACACTGGCTTGCCAGCCTGTTCACTCTTCGCCAATTGCACCAGCGTGCCGACGTCGTCCACGTAGTGTGACGACTTCTCGACGTAGTAGCGTTCGCCGTCGGATTTGCCGCGGCCGCGATGGTCGATGGCGTAAACGGCGAAGCCGTTGGCGATCAGCTTCTCCGCCGCCCAAACGTAGTACCCGCTGTGTGAATTGAAGCCGTGAACGATCACCACCACCGCGTGCGTCGGTCCGCTCGGTTGCCAAGAACGGTAGAAGATCCGCAGCCCACCCACGCCCTCGAACGTTGCTTCTTTCATGTTGCCTGCCTTGTAAGGTTCTTGGCGCGGATTGGTGCAGCAAACGTGCCCAAACCAGAGACGCCGCACTTCGGGCGCTTCAGATCCGCGTGCCCAACCCCTGTCACGCCAACTGTTCGCATGTCGTCAGTCAGTCGATGGGTAGACGGGCCCTGCGAGTGTCTGCGCTGATCCGGCGGAAGGGCACGTTTCCTGCCTTGGGTGCGTCGCAATCCCTGAGGGTATGCCCAACTTGAAGGAACTTGCGATGAGCACTGAGATTGGATCGCTGACAAATCCCCGCTTCTCGTGGTTGAGCGCGCGACTGTGCCGGCTCGCGCTGCTGGGTTCGCTGGGCTTGTGCGGTTGTGGTGACGATGATGCTGAGGAGCCCAGCCCGCCGGAGCTGAGCGGCAAGACGTTCGTGCTGGTGCACGGCGCATGGAACGGCGCTTGGGTATGGAATGACGTTCAGCAGCGTTTGGAAGCCAAGGGCGCAACCGTTCGCACGGTGACGTTGCCCGGACACGCGGAAGACACCACTGAAGTGACGGAAACTTCACTGGAAGCCTACGTGGACAAAGTATCGAGCGTGTTCGAAGCGGGTAAGCCCGTCACCCTGGTGGGTCACAGTTTTGGCGGCGTCGTGATCTCGCTCACGGCCGAAGCGCATCCCACGGCGGTCGAACGCTTGATCTATGTGGGCGCGTTTTTGCCGGCCAACGGCGAAACCGCGCTGGATTTGGCGCAAACCGACACCGACTCCGATCTCGGGCCGGCGCTGGTGTTCGACATGGCAAAGGGTGTCGTCGGCATTCAGCGCGACGCGTTTCCGGAGTTGTTTTGCGCCGACTGCAGCGAGTCGCACCTCGAAGTGCTCGCGGACAACTACAGCGACGAGCCACTACCGCCCCTCGTTCAACCTATCGAGCTGAGCGACGCGGGCTTTGGTAGCGTGCCGAAGTACTACGTCTTCACGGCGGAAGATCGCGTACTGTCACCCAGCTTTCAACAACGCGTCACTTCCCGCATAGAGCTTGCCGGCAGCGCGACGTTGAACACCAGCCACTCACCGTTCTTCTCCGCTCCGGACGAGCTCGTCACGGCCGTCAGCCAGCTGGCACGCAAGTAGCCCGATCTCTCGCGCGTGATGATCGTCACGACTGACCCCTTGATCGAAGACGTGCTGGGCAGCTATCGCGACGCCTGTGGCCGCGATCTGCCCGGCTATCGCGGCCATGTTTACAGAACGTTCAACTTGGCGCGCAGGCTTCTGCCCGGCTCGGCACACGCCGAGGCGCTCGCAGCCGTCGCTGCGTTTCACGACATCGGCATTTGGGCCGACGGCACGTTCGACTACCTCGAGCCGTCCAGTCAGCGAGCGGCCGAGTACGTCCGCGAACATCTGCCGCAACTGGACGGCGCCGCCATCGGGCACACCATCCGACTTCACCACAAACTGACGTCCTGCTTGCAGCAGGGAGGCGCCGGCGCAGAGGCATTTCGGCGCGCAGATTTGATTGATCTGACGTTTGGCATCGTACGCTTCGGGCTGCCACGGTCGTTCGTGACCGAGCTGCGCGCGGCGTTCCCGAACGCGGGCTTTCACCGTTGCCTGTTCCGCGTGGCCGCACGCTGGGCTCTGCGCCACCCTGCGCGCCCGCTCCCAATGCTGAGCTGGTAGCGTCGACTCACGTTTCAGGGGTAAGTCGCCGGCGGCGCTGACGACATGTGGTCAGCGGCCAACCCACCAGCTGTCAGTTACGGCACTAGACAGCGTCGGTGCTTTGAGGGCAGCTTCGCGCGAACAGCCTGTTTCAGGTATCGCGCCCTTCGGAACCCGCATGATTTCGCTCGAGCCACAGCAGCTGCGAAGCACCGACGCGAGCTTTACCTTGCTGCGCGCCAGTGGCGGCCGTGAACACAAGTCCGTGTTGATCGTGGCGCCAGCGGTAGAACGGCCCAGCACGGCGCACCTCGGCCGCTTGCAACGCGCCTATTGGCTGCGTCACCACATCGATCCTGCTTGGGGTACACGACCGATTTCGCTGGTCGAGCACGAAGGTAAACCGGCCTTGCTGCTGGAAGACCCGGGCGGCGTCGTACTGGAGACGCTGCTCGGGCAGCTTGCTCCGTTGGACTTCCTGCGCGTGGCGATCGCCATCGCCAGTTCGGTGAGCCTGCTGCACGCGTCCGGCTTGATTCACCGCGACCTCAGACCTTCGAACGTGCTGGTGGACGTAGTCGAAGCGCGAGCGTGGCTCACGGGCCTGTGCCTGGCGTCGCGCGGCGGCGCCGCCGATGACAGCACAGAGCTCAGCGAACTCAGCGGCACGTTGCCGTACTTGGCGCCGGAACGAACCGGCCGACGACCAGAGCCGGCCGACGTCAGGAGTGATCTGTACGCGCTCGGCGTCACGCTGTACGAGCTGGCCACCGGACAGTTGCCGTTCCTCGCCACGGAACCGATCGACTGGTTACATTCGCACGTCGCTCAGCCTCCCATCCATCCGGCTGAGCGCGGCAGTCAGCTGCCCGACGCCGTCAATGGGATGTTGCTCAAACTACTGGAAAAGCAGCCTCGCGATCGCTACCAGTCTGCCGCGGGTCTGGTCCATGACTTGCGCAAGGCGTTGGCCATGCTCGAGACCCACGGAAGCGTGACGTGGTTCTTGCTCGGCTCGCGAGATCTGCCCGAGCAAGCCTTGAGTCGGCCTGGTTTTCGCGGCAGAGCCGAGCAGCTCTTGGCGCTCGGTGCAGCATTCGCTCGCGTCCGCGCCACCGGCGAACCCAGTTGGATGTTGGTGCGCGGCTACTCGGGGATCGGCAAGTCGTCGTTGGTGCGCGAGTTCTTGCGAACACAGGGCGTCGCCGGTGCGCTGGTTGCGCGCGGCAAGTTCGATGAAGTCGAGGGCGACGGGCCGTACGCCACCTTCCGCCACGTGATTCGCGAATTGACCCACCACTTGCTCGCGGAAAGCTCCTCCGATCTGGCAAGCTACGGCACTCAGCTGAGCCAGGCGCTCGGCCCCAACGTCGCGCTCTTGACGCGGTTGGTGCCAGAGCTGGAACTGATCGTGGGGACCCAACCAGAGCTCGGTGCCTTGCCGCCAGAAGCGGCGCGCAACCGCGCATTCGCGACTTTCAGCAGTTTTTTTCGCATATTTTCCGCACGCCGACCGCTCTTGCTGTTCCTGGACGACTTGCAGTGGTTCGACGACGCAACGTTGGCGTTGCTGGAGCACGTGTTCTTGGACGGCGAGCTGCGCAACGTGTTGCTGATTGGTGCGTACCGCGACAACGAGGTGACCGATGCGCATCCGCTGCGCGAGACGCTGCGCGTACTGGCCTCTGCCGGCCGCGACGTTCGCGAGCTAGACCTCCCGGCCTTGGCAGCGGAGGAGATCGCCGACTTCGTCGCCGAAGCGCTCCACACCTCCGCGCCGCGCGCGCAAGCGCTGGCAGAAGTCATCCAGACCAAGACAGGAGGCAATCCGTTCTTCATCAGTCAGTTCCTGTCTGCGCTGGCCGAGGACGCGCTGCTCACCTTCGATCACCACGCGCGTGCTTGGGTCTGGGATCTGCAAGCGATCCTCGCGCGTGGCTACACGGAGAACTTGGCTGAGCTCGTGCGATTGCGGCTAGCGCGCCTCCCGGAAGGCACACTTTCGGCAGTCACGACGCTGGCTTGCTTGGGCGGCAGCGCCCAGACTCAGTTGCTCGCTTCGCTACTGCAGCTGTCTTCGCAGGAGCTGTTGGAACGGCTCGGTCATGCACTCTCCGCCGGAGTGCTCACGCGCTCGCGTGATGCCCTCGCGTTTCCGCACGATCGACTGCAGGAAGCGGCTTACGCGCTGCTGACCGAAGCCGAGCGTGGCGCAATGCACCTGACCGTGGGTCGAGCATTGTTAGCTCAGCTCGACGACACTGCCGCCGACGCCTTGTTCGAAGCCGTTCGACACTTGAACCGCGCGGCTTACCTACTCACGGAGCAAGCGGAACGCACGCGGCTGTCCGAGCTCAACCTGATCCTGGCACGCCGCGCCAAGGCCAGCGCTGCAGACGCGACGGCGTTGAGCCACCTCGTCGGCGCCTGGAGCCTGTTGCCGGTGGAGCCCTGGTCGACACTGCCGGAGCTTGCGTTCGAGATCACGCTAGCGCGCGCCGAATCCGAATTCTTGGTCGGTGACCGCGACCTGGCGCACGCGCTGCTGAGCGAGCTCGCGCAGCGAACCTCGGACCTTGCCAAACTGGGAGCCGTGGTCTGCGCTCAGCTCGCGCTGCTCATCACGCGCGGCGAGATGGAGCGCGCGGTCGAGCTGGGTGTCGACTACTTGCGGCGCGCTTCGGTGCCGTGGGTCGACGGCAGCGCAAACGAAATCCAAAACCAATACGACCGGCTGCTGCGCGCCTTGCCCGGGGAGGGCGTGACAGGGATCCTGTCGCTGCCGCGGATGAGCTCGCCGCTGGTGCAGGCCATTTTGGACGTCTGCGCCACCGTGGTTTCACCGGCATATTTCGTGGATCGCGAGCTGTATACGCTGCTCATTTTGCATATGGCCGTGCTCAGCTTGGAGCACGGCAACGCCGAGGCTTCGAGCCTTGCGTACGCTCTGCTCTGCGTCGTGCTCGGTCCGCATTTCGACAACGACGCGCTCGGCCTGGAGCTGGGGCTGCTCAGCGAGAAACTGCTGGACGCGGGGCTGACACGTTTCTCCGCGCGCGCCTACTTGCCGCTCGGCGTAATCATCGTCCCCCGCACGAGCAGCGTTCAAGCCGGCCTGCCCTTCATCGAAAAGGCGTTCGACGCCGCGCAGAAGTCCGGTGATCTGGTCTACGCGGTGTACACACGCGCTTTTTGCGTGGCCAATCTGCTGGCCTGCGGAGCTCCGCTCGAGCGGGCCGAGGCCGAAGCCGCCGCGGGGGTAGTCTTCGCTGAAAAGCGCCAGTTTCCGCTGCTCACGGCCTGGATCGGAGTGCAGCTCGCGCTGATCCGTAGCCTGCGCGGCGTCGCCGTGTCGCCGGAATTGTGGCGTGAAGCCGAGCACGCGGTCGAGCCCGAGCTGGCGCCGCTGGCGACCGCGCCGATGCGCTTCTACTTCTGGGTGCGCAAGTTACAAGCGCACTACTTCGCCGGAGACTTGCAGGCTGCGCGCGACGCAGAACAGCGGGCGCGAGCGCTGGCCTGGTGCTCCCAAATGTTCCCGGAGGAGGTCGAGCTGTGGTTTTACGGCGCGCTGACACGGCTCTGGTCGGCGCGCGTCGACGGCAGCCGAGACGGGACGGAGGTCGTCGCCGCCTACGAACACAAGCTCGCGGGCTGGGCCGCGCGTTGCCCGGCTACATTCGCCAATAAGGCCGCGTTGGTGCTAGCGGAGCGCCTGCGGCTCGAGGGACGTGAGCTAGAAGCCGAACAGCATTACGAGCTTGCTTCGCAACTGGCGCGCGAGCACGGCCTGGTGCACGAGGAGGCGCTGGCGCACGAGCTGAGCGCTGGCTTCTACGAGCAGCGTGGCTTGCGCAGCGTCGCCAACGCCAAGTGGAGCTCGGCACGCAGCTGCTACCTGAAGTGGGGCGCGCTCCACAAAGTTCAGCAACTCGATCGCCGAGTGGAGGCGGCCGGCGTGCCCGTAGGCGAACTCCCCTCGCATACCGTTTCGGGCGCCGTAGAACAGTTGGAGCTCGCTGCGGTGGTGTCCGCCTTGCGCGCCGTGTCTAGCTCGCTCGAGCTCGGCACCCTGCTGGACGGCCTGATGCGAAGCGTGCTCCAGCACGCGGCGGCGGAATCCGCGTGTCTTGTGCTGTGCGCGAAGGAGCTCCGCGTCAGGGCCGAAGCGTTTACGCAGGGCGGCACCATTCGCGTCGACTTGGTCGACCGCTCCATCGAGGGCTCGCTACCCGAGAGCGTGCTTCGCTTCGTGCTGCGGAGCTCGCAGCACGTACTGGTGGAGCACGGGAGCATTCCCGCCGCTTTCAGCGAAGACCCTTACCTGCGCGTTCGATCGGTGCGGTCGCTGCTCTGCCTACCGATCGTGGTCCATGCCCGCGTGCTCGGTGTGCTGTACCTGGAGAACAACCTGTACGACCGCGCGTTTCGCCCGCGCGACCTGGAAGTCTTGCAGCTGATCGCGGCGCAAGCCGCGGTCTCCATCGAAAATGCGCGGCTTTTTGCGGGCATTCACGAGGCGCAACAACGCGTGACTCAAGCGGAGCGCGTGAGCCGCACCGGCAGCTTCAGTTGGCGCCCCACACAGCGCCAGTTCGACTGGTCGGAGGAGATGTTCCGTCTGTTCGAGATGGATCACTACTCGTTGGAGCTGATACGTGAACGCACGCATCCCGAAGACCGTGCCTTGTTCGACGCGATGTTGACGGACGCTGCGATGCTCGACGGCAGAACGCTGGAGTACCGCTTGCTGTTGCCCAACGGCACCATCCGGCACCTGAGCGTGATCGCTTCACGCATCAGCGGACCACCCGATGTCGTCTACGCGGGCACCGTCCGCGACGTCACCGACAGCAAGCGCGCAGAGGAGGCCTTGCAACGCACCCAGGCCGCGCTCACGGACATGACTCGCGTCGCCAGCCTTGGTGAAATGGCTGCGGCCATCGCGCACGAAGTCAATCAGCCGCTGGCTGCGATCGGGCTCAACGCCAGCTCCTGCCTGCGTTGGCTAGACGGCAAACAGCTCAACGTGGCAGAAGCGCGCGAAGCCGCGCAGCGGATCACGCGGGACGCCAATCGCGCTGGCGCGGTGGTGCAACGGCTGCGCGCGCTGTTCAGCAAGAGCGAAGGCCTCAAGGTACCCGTCGATCTCGCTGACGCCGTCGCCGAGGTGTTGGCCTTGGTGCGCAGCCGTGTTCGTGCGACCGGAGCGCTGCTGCGCGTCGAGCTCCCCAGTGACCTGCCACTGGTGCGAGGTGATCGCGTGCAGCTGCAGCAAGTGCTGATGAACCTGGTCATCAACGCGCTGGAGTCGATGAGTGACCAGACCGAACCGCGCGAATTGTTGGTTTCTGCCAGTTGCGAAGCAGGTGAGCGGGTGCGCTGTGAGATCCGCGACAACGGTCCCGGCGTGCCACAAGCGCTGACAGAGCGCGTTTTCGAGGCGTTTTACAGCACCAAGGCGCATGGCATGGGCATCGGATTGTCGATCGCCCGCACCATCTTGGAAAGTCACGGCGCGCGCTTGCTGCTCCGGGAGAGCTCCGAGCTGCGCGGCGCGACGTTCTCCTTCGAGCTTCCCTGCGCGAGTCCGTAGCTCACACGGCCATGGGCTGGATCTGGAGCTTCTCCGCCATGCGCACGAGGTCCGGCAGCGACGCTGCCTGCATCTTTTGCATGACTTTGCCGCGCTGAATCTTGACCGTAATTTCTCGCGTGCCGAGCGCGGCGGCGATCTGTTTGTTGAGCGCGCCGGAGATCACGCGTTGCATCACTTCACGTTCACGCTTGGTCAACTTTACGTAACGCGCCTGCAGCTCGAACAGTTCGGAGTCACGCTCACGGATACGTTCACTGCGCTGTAGGGCGCCTTCGATCGCCGTCAACAGCGCTTGCTCGTCGAACGGCTTGGTCAGAAACTCCACGGCTCCCGCCTTCATTGCTCGCACGGAGCGATCCACGTTGGCGTGACCGGTAATGAAGATGATGGGCATGTCGGCCCGCGTGCCGGACAGCTGCTGTTGAAGCTCCAGCCCGCTAACGCCGGGCAATTCGATGTCCAGCACCAAGCAGCTCGGCTGATCCAAGCGACCCCGCGCGAGGAACTCGTCCGGCGTGGCAAACGTCTCCACGCCGAACCCGGCAGAGCGTAAGAACCCCTCGAGCGCCTCGCGCACGGAAGCGTTGTCGTCGACAACGAACACGGTGGCGGTGGAGTCCTTCGGCATCCTTGGAGGCTGGACCATAGCGCATCCAACGAGTTCGCTCGGCTGAATGGACGCTTGCATACCAACGTATGACTTCCAGTGGCGCAAGGGGCTCGGGCATCCTCGCAGACTCGCAGCCCATGGTTCGCGGCGTCACAATCTATATCGTCGACGACAACGAGTCGGTCAGTGAGTCGCTGTCCGGCTTGTTGCGCTCGTGCGGTTTTGCGACGCGCGTCTTCGCCTCTGCGGAGGCATTTTTGACCGGCTACGAGCCAGCGGATACCGCGTGTTTGCTGCTGGACGTGATGATGCCAGGCATGAGCGGCTTGGAACTGCAGGAAAGACTGCGGAGCGATCAGCGGCTGCTCCCCATCGTGTTCATCACAGCTAGAACGGATGCCGCTCTGCACGCGAAATTGCTCGAGCGCGGCGCGGTCGCCTGCCTGATCAAGCCATTCAACGAAGAGGATCTTTTGGCAGCCGTGAGGACTGCCGCAACCCGCGCAGTCGCGCGGCGAGAGTGAACCACAATGGCCAGTAACGAAGCATCGATCTACGTCGTGGACGACGACGCGTCGGCACGTGAAGCGATCGTCGGTGTGATTCGCTCCGCCGGCTTCAGCGCGAAGGGTTTCAGCTCGGCTCCGGAGTTTCTGGCCTATCCTCGCGACGCTGGGCCGGAGTGCTTGGTGCTGGACGTGGAGATGCCGGAACTCAGCGGGCTCGACTTGCAACAAACACTCAACGACCGAAGCGACACGCTGCCGATCATCTTCGTCACCGGCTACGGTGACGTACCGATGTCGGTGACGGCGATCCGCGCGGGCGCGCTGGACTTCTTGACCAAACCGCTCGACGCCGACGCGCTACTGGACGCCGTCCAGCGCGCCCTGCAGCAGTCCACGGCGCGGCAAAGGCACGCTCCTGGCGAGCAAACGACCCGCCCCCACTCCGAAAGGCCGCTCGTCCACGGGATCGTCGGCGAAAGCCCGCCGCTGCGCGAGCTGCTGCAACAAGTGAAGACGGTCGCGAACACGGACGCTACCGTCTTGATTCAGGGCGAAACCGGTACCGGTAAGGAGCGGATCGCGCGCGCGTTGCACGACCTGAGCGCGCGCCAGCACGGGCGCTTCGTCAAGGTCAACTGCGCAGCGATCCCCTCCGGTTTGCTGGAGAGCGAGTTGATGGGTCATGAGCGGGGAGCCTTCACGGGCGCCGTCGCTCAACGCATCGGGCGCTTCGAGCTGGCCGACAATGGCACGATCTTCTTGGACGAAGTGGGGGAGATACCGCTGGACGTCCAACCCAAATTGCTCCGCCTGTTGCAGGAGCGCGAGTTCGAGCGACTCGGAAGCGCCCGCACGCTGCGCTCGAACGCGCGCGTCGTGGCAGCTACGAACCGTGACTTGCGCGCGATGGTGGCGCAGCGCAAATTCCGTGAGGACTTGTACTATCGCCTGAGCGTGTTCCCGATGCGTGTGCCGTCGTTGCGCGAGCGGTTCGCTGACATTCCGTTGCTCGCCCAGCACTTCGTCCAGGAGGTGGCAGCGCGCCTGGGCAAGCGTGTCGAACCGCTCTCCGAAGCCTCGTTGCAGCGACTGCTTGCGTACCACTGGCCGGGCAACATCCGGGAACTGCAAAACGTGATCGAACGCGCGGTGATCCTGGCGGAGGATGGGCACGCGCACATCCCGGTGCTGACGGTCGGCGGCTCGCCCTCGCACTTCGCACCCGGCGACGAGCCGAGCGTTCGTGAGCAAACACCCGCCGCGCACTTCGTTCCCCGCTCCCAAGGCTTGGCCGAGGTGAGTAAGGCGCACATCCTGCACGTGCTGAATGAAACGAATTGGGTGGTAGCGGGACCCCGCGGGGCTGCTGCCCGGCTGGAAATGAAGCGCTCTACATTGAACTTTCGGATGAAGAAGTTGGGCATCGCGAGACCCGGTTCGCGTGCCGTAGAGGCGGGAGCCGGCTCACGTTTGGAGGACGCCGAGCCTGGCCGAACCCGCTCCGGCTAGGTCGAAGAACCAGCGCTTGCTCGGCCGAGGCGGGCGCCGTAGCCTCGCCGGTTCTGTATGGTCTTTACAGCCAAGGACTACGAAGGCTTAGGCGTTTTCTACTTGGGGCAGCGCTATGACGCTGCCCGTGCGCGCGCCAGCGACGAGTTGGTGCTGTATCCCTCTCGACAGCTGACTACTCACGGCGCCGTCATCGGCATGACCGGCAGCGGCAAGACGGGGCTCAGCATCGCGATTTTGGAGGAGGCGCTGATCGACGGCATCCCCGTGATCGCGATCGATCCCAAGGGTGACCTGAGCAACTTGCTCTTGAACTTCCCGAACCTGAACGCCCAGGATTTCGTGCCCTGGGTCGATACGGCTGCCGCGGAACGCGAAGGAGTCAGCGTCGAGGCGCTGGCTCAGCGTGAAGCAGAGAAGTGGCGCGCCGGCCTGCTGCAGTCTGGCCAAGACGGCGCGCGCATCGCCCGGCTGCGCGACGCTTGCGACATGGCGATCTATACGCCAGGCAGCAACGCGGGCCGACCGTTGGCGCTGCTGCGCTCGCTGGCCGCTCCCAGCGCCAGCGTGTTGGGCGACGCCGAATTGCTCAGCGAACGCGTTCAAGGTGCGGTCTCCGCGCTGCTGTCGTTGGTCGGCGTAGATGCCGATCCGCTGCGGAGCCGCGAGCACATTCTACTGTGCCAAATCGTGCAGCAGGCCTGGAGCGCGGGTCAAAATTTGGCGTTGCCGGACTTGATCCGTTCGGTGCAGAGCCCCGGCTTCACTCAGGTCGGCGTGTTCGAGCTGGACACCTTTTTTCCAGCCAAGGAACGCCTGACGCTGGCGATGACGCTCAACAACCTGCTGGCGGCGCCGGGAGCGCAACACCTGGCGCAGGGCGAGCCGATGGACATCCAACGGCTGTTCTACACGGAGGCAGGTCGCCCGCGCCTGTCCGTCATCTCCATCTCGCACCTATCCGACGCGCAACGCATGTACCTGGTGACTACCTTGCTCGGCGAGGTGCTGTCTTGGGTGCGCACTCAACCGGGCACCACCGGTCTGCGCGCGTTGCTGTATTTCGACGAAGTGTTCGGCTATTTCCCGCCCACCGCCGAACCCCCCTCGAAACGACCGATGCTCACGCTGCTGAAGCAAGCGCGCGCGTTCGGTCTCGGCGTCCTGCTCGCCACGCAGAATCCCGTCGATATCGACTACAAGGGCTTGGCCAACTGCGGCAGCTGGTTCATCGGACGGCTGCAGACGGAGCGCGACAAGGCGCGGGTGCTGGATGGTTTGGAGGGAGCTAGCTCCGCCTCCGGCAAGAGCTTCGATCGCGCGCAAATGGAGCAGACGCTGTCTGGCCTCGCGCGGCGCGTGTTCTTGGTGAACAGCGTGCACGAGGACGCGCCGTTCTTGCTGCAAACGCGCTTCACCTTGTCGTACCTACGCGGCCCCATCACGCGCGACGAAGTGCGGCGCTTGACGGCGCGCGAAACGCCGGCTCCGCCCCCAGTGGCACCGATTGGCGGCGCCAGCGCGTACGCGAGTGGCGTGGCGCCCACGCTGCCGATGCAAATCACGCCGCCGGTCGTGCCGGAGCGACCCAAACCGCCTGAAGAAGCCGCCGAGCTGTTCTTCCCGGTGCCCGGAAAATTAGCCGAAGCGGACTACTCGCCCGCGTTGTATGGCCGCGCCAAGCTGCACTACGTCGACAAGCGCGCAGAGATCGACGAGTGGCGCACGGTCGAACTGCTGCTCCCGATCACGGCCGCGGACCCAAGCTGGGAAACCGCCGAGAAGATCGCGTTGCCCAGCGTTTCGCGCGAACCGTTGCCGGGCAGCCGTTTCGCGCCGCTGCGCGCGTTCTTTCACGATCCGAAGACGTACGCTGGGCTGCGTAAGTCGCTGACGCAACACGTCTACCAATCCGCGCCGCTCATTCAGCTGCAATGCAAAGCGCTCAAGCTCGTCTCCGCTCCGGGAGAGGCGCCGGGCGACTTCCGCGCGAAGCTCGTGGCCAGCGCGCGCGAAGCCCGTGACGAAGCCATCGAAGCGCTCCGTGAAGACTGCAGCGAAGAGCTGGCCAAGCTCAACGAACGCTTGGCGAAGCTGGACGCCAAGCTCGCGCGCGAGAAAGGCAAGGCCAACGCGCAAATGTTGGATGCCGCCTTCTCCGCCGGCGCCGGGCTGCTCGGCGCGTTGTTCGGTAACAAGCCGGTCAGCGCCACGAACGTGCGCCGAGCCCGCAGCGCTGCACGCAGCGCGAGCCGCGCCCAGCGCGACCGCCGCGACGTCCAACAGGCCGAAGAGACGCGCGAACAACTCCAAGACGAAATCCGCGAACTCGATCAGCAATTTCGTGATGGCTGCGACCAAATCCACAAGACGTGGGATCCTGCCAACCTGGAAGTCGAAGAAAAGCGCATTTCTCCCCGCAAATCCGACATCGTGGTGGAAGCGGTGCGCCTCGCCTGGCTCGGCGTGTGACAACGCTAATTGCTGTCCAGCACTTCCCGCACCAGCTCCAGCAATGCTTGTGGCTTGTACGGCTTACTCAATAGACGCTTGCCCCGGCTACCAAAGTCTTCCGGCAGCGCGTTCGCGGCGTAGCCAGTAGTGAACAGCACCTTGACCGACGGACGTAGTGCTTCGAGCCGCGAGAAGACTTGCCAACCGTCGAGCCCGGGCATGATCACGTCGAGCAAAACCAAATCAATCTCGTCACGCTTGGCGTCGAACGACGCCAGCGCCTTGAGGCCGTCTTCGGCTTCCAGCACCGCGTAGCCCGCGCGCTTCAAGATCCGCACGACCTGCGCGCGCACGAGCGGTTCGTCCTCCGCGACCAAGATCAGTTCGTGTCCCCGCACGCGCTCGCCATCCTGCGGCGTCTGCTCGAGCTCCGGTGCGGCCACGAGCGGCAGTTCGACGATGAAAGTCGAGCCGTGGCCCTGTTTGCTGTCCACGCTCACGCTGCCGTTGTGCGCGGCGACGATGCCGGCCACGACCGCCAGCCCCAAGCCAGAGCCGGCGCCCTTGGTGGTATAAAATGGCTCGAAAACCCGCTTCAGCTGGTCTTCGGAGATACCTGTTCCGGTGTCGGAGACACGCAGGAACGCGCGGGCCGGGGGTTGCTTGCGCGCGCTCACGGAGACCGTCAGCCTGCCTCCGCTGGGCATCGCGTCGCGCGCGTTCAAGCACAAGTTGAGCAGCACCTGCTCGAGCTGCGGTGAATCCGCCGAAATGGTGCAGGGCAAGTCCGAGGGTTCGAACTTGAGCTCGATGTTCTCCGGAATCACCCGCCGCAACATGCGCAAGCTGCGCTCGATAAGCTTCGAAAAGTCCAGCGGCTTGGGATCCACGCGTTGACGTCGCCCGATCGCGAGCAGGTGCGCGGTCAGCTCTGCCGCGCGGTCTGTCGCGCGGATGGCCTCATTCAGCTCCTCCGTCGCCAAGTTCGCAGCGCCGACGAGTTCTTGCGCGAAATGCAGGTTGGTTTGGATCACCTGCAACAGGTTGTTGAAGTCGTGCGCGATGCCGCCGGCGAGCGTGCCGATGCTCTCGCGACGCTGCGCTTGGTGCAGCTGGGCTTGCAGACTCTCTCGCGCGCGTTCGTCGGCGCGCAGCTGCGTGATGTCCGTGAACACGACCAGCGCGCGGGCTCGATTTCCCATGCCCTCCAAAGGCGCCACGCGTACGCGATAGAGTAAACCCAGCTTGGCGTCGCTGCACTCGTACTCGCCGGTCGAGCCAGCACCGAACACCGCGTCCAGCGTGCGTTTGGCGAGCACCAGATCCACGGGCCGCATGAACTCCGCAAGATTTTGACCTACGGATTGACCCGGCTGTCGCCCCTCCGGCTCGCGATTGACGTACTCGATCTGCCGCTCGGCGTTGACGATCGCGATCAGGTCCGGCGAATGCTCGGCCACGGCGCGGAAGCGCGCCTCGCTGTCGCGCAAAGCGATCTCCGCCCGCCGACTGTGCGACACGTCCGAGCTGATCAAGAGCACGTTGTCCTCCGCGCCCTCGCCGACGACGCGCACGGCACGCGTGGAGTACCAAACCGTTTGCCCATTGGGACCCGGTACTTCCGCTTCGTACACTGCGGGCTCGCCGGTGGCGAACACCGAGTCCACCGCCTGTCGAGCCACTTGCAGCGTTTGCGGCGGCATGAATTCGTCCAGTTGCCTGCCGAGCACCAGCGAAGGAGTTCGACCGCCCTCCATGCGATTGATCCAGCGAAACCGTCGATCGCGATCGACGAGGGTTACGTAGTCCGGGAGGTTCTCGACGATGAGCTTGCGAAACTCTTCGCTCTTGGAGAGCTCCGCGATCAGGCGTCGCTGCTCGGACAGATCGGTCGTGACCTGCAGCGCGAGCGTTTGACCATCGGGACCTTGAAACGGCACGATGTGCGTGAGCAACCCGGTTCGGGTGCCGTCCGCCAGCAGCGCGTCGTACTCGAGTCTCTGCGCTTCTTGGCTGACGAACGCCTTCTCGATCGCGCGAACGTACGCCTCGCGCTCCGGCTCGGCCACGAACTCTTCGGAGCGCCGCCCCAAGATGTTCGAGAGGTCGCGACTGCGCGTGCGGTTCAGGTACCGCACGCGCCGTTCACGATCCAAGCAGCTGACGTAGCCTTCCGCGCTGCGCGCAAGCGCATGGAACATGGCGATAACCAACGCGTGTTCGTGCTCGCCTTTGGTTTCCGCCATCCGTGCTCCAGTTTCCGGCCCCGGCCCCAGCCGCGGAGCCGTGCCCTGGCCGCACGAAAGTCCTAACATTTCTGAGGGGTCAGCGCCCGATCATTCGATGTTGCGGGTGTGAGTCGGAAATTAGGTCCAGGCTCGATGTTTCGACTTCCGGCAGTCACACTCCGCTGAGGCGGGCGGGTTACACGTCCGCGCCACACTGCCGCGGGGTCAGCCCGCGTAGAGCGCGCGCAGGCAGGGGCGGGCCTGGCACCTTTCGAGCCACGCGGAAACTCGCGCGTTAGCCCCTAAAGAATTTCCGACTTGCACCGCGTAACCCACGGAGCTTGCCACGATCAGATCGGCCAGAGAGAACCCCTCACCGATGAGGTACGGTCGATCGGCGAGCCGCTGTTCCAGAATAGCGTGCAATTGGCCGATCTCTTGCTCCGACTGCTCCGCCAGCGCCTGGTTGCGGAACGCGTCGCCCTGGCGCTGACCCGTGGCGAACGCACGGCGGATAAACGCACTTCCGTAAGTAACGTACGCCCAGGTTGCGAACGACATCGCGACGCCGCGCTCCGGCGCCTCGGGCCGCGGCCACAGTCGCTTTTCGACTCCGAAGCGGTCCGCTAACCATAGATTGATGGCCAAGCCCTCGAACATGGGCACGCCGTCCACCACCAAAGTCGGGACTTTGCCATTGGGATTCAGCTTGAGAAACTCGGGCGTGCGCTGCGTTCCCTTGCTCAAGTCGAGTTGCACGCGCTCGTGGGGGACCTGGAGCTCGGCAAGCGCCCATTCCACCGGCGCGGCGCTCGAAAACTTCGCAGTGTAAAATACGATATTCATTAGGGATTTCCTTTCGACGGCGGGCCTTGGCCGCGGGTACGAGGCAAACCCTAGCGGGCATTGCGGACAGATTCTGTCCTCGATCGGATGCTACCTTCGCCTGCGTGCTTCAGAGCTCCGCCCGTCTGCTTCGCCTGCTGTCGCTACTCCAGGCGCGCCGTTATTGGACCGGTCCAGAGCTGGCTGAGCGACTCGAGGTGACCGAACGCACCGTGAGACGCGACGTCGATCGTTTGCGTCAACTGGGTTATCCGGTCGAGGCCAGCTCGGGCGTCGCCGGCGGCTACCAGTTGGGTGCAGGCGCCAACATCCCGCCGTTGTTGCTGGAGGACGAGGAAGCGTTGGCGGTCGCGATCGGTTTGCGCACGGCGGCCGGCGGCAGTGTCGCCGGGATTGGGGAAGCTGCCGTGCGCGCGCTGGCGAAGCTCGAGCAGGTGTTGCCGGTGCGGCTGCGTCGTCGCGTTCGTGCGCTGCACTCCCACATCGTCCCGCTGCATTGGGCAAGCTCACCCGTGGATCCGGATCTGCTGGCGCGCGTCGCAGCCGCGTGTCGCGATCACGAAGAATTGGAGTTCTCCTACGCGGGCAAGCGCGGGCCGAGCGCGCGCCGAGTGGAGCCCTACGGGCTCGTGCATACGGGTTATCGCTGGTACCTGGTCGCCTGGGACGTCGACGCTGACGCCTGGCGAACTTTCCGGGTGGATCGCGTAGAACAACCGTTGAAAATGGGCGCGCGTTACCTGCCACGCCCGCTGCCCGACGCCGACTTGGGCGACTACGTGTCGCGCTCGATCACGACGACGCCGTATAGCGTGCAAGCGCGAGTGCTGCTGCACGCGCCGATTCAGTTGGTGAGCGAACGCGTGTCCAAATCAGCCGGTACGCTCGAAGCCGTGGATGACGAGCACTGCGTCGTCAGCTTCGGCGCTCACTCGGCCGAGTCGTTGATCCTTTGGACCACGTTGATCGGGTTCGAGTACGAGGTGCTCGATCCGCCCGAACTCCGGCGCCACCTGAGGGAGATGGCAGAGCGTCTCACGCGCGCTGCCGTGCGCAGCGAAGCCCGGGCGAGCAATGGCTCCGCCCTAAGCGATTGAGCGGACCACACCACCATCGACGCGCAGCGCAGCTCCCGTGGTCGCTGACGCTGCGGTACTGCACACGTAGGCGATCATCGAGGCCACTTCTTCCGTCGTGGCGAAGCGTTGAATCACCGATGAAGGACGGCCCGTGCGGAAAAACTCGCGTTCCACACTGGCGACGTCGGTGCCCTGATTCGCCGCTAAAGCCGCAACGAAGCCGCCGACACCCTCCGATGCGGTCGGTCCTGGCAAGACGCTGTTGACGGTGACGTTGGTGCCCGTCAGCGTCTCGGCCAGACCGCGCGCGACAGCGAGCTGGGCGGTCTTGGTCATGCCGTAATGGATCATCTCCGTTGGGATCTGCAGACCGGACTCGCTCGAGACGAACACGATGCGTCCCCAGTTCCGCGTGCGCATGCCGGTCACGTAATGACGCGACAGGCGGATGCCGCTGAGCACGTTGGCTTCGAAAAAGCGCAACCACTCCTCGTCGGAGATTTGTTCGAACGGTTTGGGCTCGAAGATGCCCATGTTGTTGACCAACGCGTCCACGTTGGGCTCGACCTCAATCAGGTGCGCGCAGCCAGCAGCGCTACTCAGATCCGCAGCCACGCCGCGAACGCGCGCCGCAGGGACTGCTTTGGAAATGCTGCGGATCGCGCCGCTCACGCGCTCTTCGCTGCGGCCATTGATGATCACCTGCGCGCCTTCACGCGCGAAGAGCTCCGCCGTGGCGAGCCCAATTCCTGCGGTCGAGCCGGTGACGAGCACGCGCTTTTCGCTGAGTCCAAGGTCCATGATCTGAATCTACACCGTCGACCGGGAGCTGTGTACGTCACATGCTTGCGGCATGACCTCCGTCACCAACCCGTCCGAAGCGCTCACCTTGGTGGGGCGCTCTAGCTCTTCCTTCACGCGCGTGACGCGCATCTTCGCGGCCGAAGCGGGCGTCGAGTACGGCTTTCGAATCGTGCCGGACTTGTTGTCGCTGGACGCCAGCCTGTACGGCGGCAATCCTGCGCTCAAGCTGCCGTCTTTGGAAGCGCCGGAGGGCGTCTGGTTCGGGTCGCTGAACATTTGTCGACGCTTCGCGCGCGGCCGAGCGCTCCGGGTCGTTTGGCCCGAAGATCTGAACGAACCGCTCAGCGCGAACGCTCAGGAACTGACGCTGCAAACCATGTCCAACGCCGTCGCCTTGATCTTGACGACGCTGGCCGGAAACCCAGGCACCATTCAAGCCGAAAAGCTGCGCCAAAGCCTGACGGGCTCGCTAGCCTGGCTCGAGACGCACGCTGCCGCCGCGGTCGCGACGTTGTCGGCGACACGCGACGTCAGCTTTCTGGAGGTGACGCTGTTTTGTTTGATGGCGCACCTCGAGTTTCGGGAAGTGGTGCCGCTGTCACCCTACGCGGAGCTCGGGCGCTTTCGCGCCCGGTTCGCGGAGCGGTCCTCGGCGCGCGCCACCGAGTACCGTTTCGATGCTTGAAGATCACACGGTGGGCGGATCTAGCGCACGTTCATGATGCCGGTGGCGGCCAATCGCCGCGACGAACGCAGGGAGCGCGCCGTCCGCAGTGTCGAAGCCGAGTAAGAGTCCCGGATCTTCGCCGCCAGAGGGTAACCGCAGCGGCACGCCGGCCGCCTTCAGCAGCTCTTCCGTTCCCGTAAGCGCGAGGATCGGTTTGGCGTGTCGATACTGGTCCTTGATGAACTCGAGCGCGTGCCCGAGGTTGGCCAACGCCTTTACCGCGACGGCGCCGCCTGGAATGGCGACCGCGTCGAACAGGACGGAAGGGCTATTTTCCAGCGTAGCTTCGGGCTGTAGCGCGTCCTTGTTCTGACCGCGCACGGCGCCCAACCGTGGCGCCACATAACGTGGCACGGCTCCGCTCGCGCTGAGGGCAACGTGAAGTGCCTTCGCAGCGTCCGCGTCTACGCCGTCTGCCAGTAAGATCGCGATGCGACGTGTGCGGATGTCACCATCTCCAGGTTGCGAAAACTGGGACAACGCTGGTGACATCTCGATCTCTGGCTTGCGCGGCTTGGCCAGCGCCTTGGGCAGCGGCGCGGGAGTAGCGGGCATGCCGAGTTGCTGTGCGACCGTATCAGCCAGCTCCGCGCTGACGTTGGCCAGCATCGCGACGGTGCGCTCGCGAATTGCGGGCACTTGCACCTTGCTGAGCTCGAAGCGGAAACCCCGCACGATGTGCGCCTTCTCGATCGGCGTCATGCTGTTGAAAAACAGGGTTGCTTGCGAGTAATGATCGGCGAAGCGCTCCGGATTGCCCCGGACCTTGTCAGCTGCAATCGGCTCTCTGAACGACGTGAAACCGGCCCCACCCGCTTGAAAGGGGCAACCCCCGCCGAGCGAGTTCGGCTCGTAAGCCACGCGCCCACGGTTGATGGCCTGCCGATGCATGCCGTCGCGCTGGTTGTTGTGCGTCTGCGCAACCGGCGAGTTGATCGGAATCTCGTGGAAATTAGGGCCGCCCAAGCGCGAGATCTGCGTGTCCTGGTAGGAATGAATGCGCCCCGCGAGCAGCGGATCGCTCGAAAAGTCGATGCCTGGCACGATATGAGCCGCGCAGAACGCGACCTGCTCGGTCTCCGCGAAGAAGTTGTCGGGGTTGCGATTCAGCACCAGTTTGCCTACCGGAACGACCGGACAGAGCTCCTCCGGCACGACCTTGGTCGCGTCCAACACGTCGAAGCTGAACGCTTCGGCTTGCTCTTCCGTGAAGAGCTGGAAGCCAACCTCCCACTCTGGAAACGCACCCGCTTCGATGGCTTCCCACAGGTCTCGACGATGAAAATCTGGGTCGGCTCCGGAGATCTTGACCGCCTCGTCCCAATCCAAGCTGTGAACACCCAGCTTCGGTCGCAGATGAAACTTGACGAAGGTGGATTGGCCTTCCGCGTTCACGAGCCGGAAGGTGTGCACACCAAAGCCCTGCATCATGCGGTAGCTGCGCGGCAACGCGCGGTCGGACATGGCCCACAGCAACATGTGCGTGGATTCCGGCATCAAAGACACGAAATCCCAGAAGGTGTCGTGAGCGGTGGCCGCTTGTGGCATCCCGAAATGCGGCTCTGGTTTGGCGGCATGAATCAGGTCGGGGAACTTCATCGCATCCTGGATGAAGAACACCGGAATGTTGTTGCCCACAAGATCCCAGTTGCCTTCCTCAGTGTAGAACTTGATGGCGAAGCCGCGCACGTCGCGAGCCGTGTCGGTCGAACCGCGTTCACCGACCACGGTGGAGAAGCGCACGAACACGGGCGTGCGCTTACCCTTCTCTGAAAACAGCGCTGCGCGCGTGACGTGCGCCTGCGAGTCGTATGCCTCGAAGTAGCCGTGAGCCGCGGAGCCCCGCGCGTGCACGATGCGCTCGGGGATACGCTCGTGATCGAAGTGCGTGATCTTCTCCCGCAGGATGAAGTCTTCGAGCAAGGCAGGGCCGCGCAGCCCTGCCTTCAAGGAGTGTTGATTGTCACCGACGGGCACGCCCTGGTTCGTCGTGAGCGTTCGCTCTGCCGAGTCGACGCGCGCGCGATCCAGCGGCAAATTGCCGGGATTTACGCCCGCTACGGGCGCGCCGTTGCCAACTTTCGGCGAGGCAGTGGTCTCAGTGATGGTGCTGGCCAACACGCTGGGGTCCGCAGGCTTCGCGGTAACGCCGACCGCAGGCGCTGCCGCTTGAGCCCCATACTCGCTGGGCTTGTTCGAGTTGAAAGGCATCGCCGCGACGAGCGCATTGGTATTCTCGAACTTTTGCGCGAGCGCGTCGGACTCTGCAGGGTTGGGCGAACCCGCGGCGGGGCCGCTGCTGGTTGCGCGCGCGCTGGTTTTGGAACCTGTGGCATCCGCGGGCTTCGCGGCGACAGGCTTTCCGGGAGGAGGCTTGCTCATGGACGGGATCTCCGATCGCGCGAGAGAAGGCACGCCGCTCACTCACCAGATTGGTGCAGAGCACGTTACTCGCGACGGCTGACAGTTATACATGCGCCGCTCGCTCGAGCCAGTGCAGATCGCGTATTCATATTCGATGTTTGCCGCTCGATTTCGCGACAAATCGCGGCGTTGGGGCGTTCTTGTGCGCGGCAGCTCCGCGCCGCCGATCGCCTCTCAGAATCGAAGTCCGCGCACGACTCGTGCGCCGCTCATCGGCTCAACGCTTGCTTGAAGTTCGAACATGCCTTCGACGTGCAACGCCGCGTTGATACTGATAGATGTCGTCAACGCGCTCGACTTCGAGGGTTCTGCGGGCATCGTGCGCGCCGCGACAGCCGTCCTGCCGCGGCTGCGCGACCTCTCTGCCCGCGCTCGCGCCATGCAAGTGCCGGTCATCTACGTGAACGACAACTTCGGTCAGTGGCGCTCGGACTTTCCTCGCACGTTCGAGGCCTGCTCCACTCCAGGAAAGCCAGGGCGAGAGATCACGCTCGCACTACGCCCGGAGAGCGATGACTACTTCGTACTCAAACCGATGCACTCCGGCTTCTTCTGCACGCCACTCGAGCTGCTTTTGACACAGCTGCAGGTAAAGAAGTTGGTGCTGACGGGCTTCGCTACCAACATCTGCGTGCTGTACACCGCGAACGACGCCCGCATGCGCGGTTACGACCTGATCGTGCCGTCCGATTGCACCGCGTCCAACACGGAGGACCTCACACACTCCGCGCTCGAGCACCTTCGAACCGTGCTCAAAGCCGAAACGCCTGTCGCCAGAGACATCGACTGGCAACGATTGTCGCGGGCAAGTGCGACTTAACCCGTTCGATCGCGTCGTCCCCGAGAACCGGATGTAGCCAATCCGGCACACGCCTTGCTTGAAGCGGCGGCATGGCAACACGCAAGAAATCTTCGAGTCGTAAGTACGGTAAGAAGGCCAGCGCGAAAGTCGAGCGCAGCATGCACGAGATGAAGCGTGGCCAGCTACGCTCTGGCGGCTCCGGGAAGAAGGTGACGAGCCGCGCGCAAGCAGTAGCGATCGGACTGTCGGAGGCACGACGCGAAGGCGGCAAGGTGCCGTCGACGAAACGCGCGAAGAAGTCCAGCTCCCGCAAGAAGAGCGCGACCAAGAAGGCCGCGAAACGGACCTCGACGAAAAAGAAGACCCGAAAGAGCAGCCGCAAGGCCGCGTAGCGACTCAGGAGTTGTGCGTCGCGTACGCTCTACGCAATACCACGAGCGACTGCCTCGACACCGTGATCACGTCGCCCGCTTGGGCGGACGACGTGGTCTTGGGCTGCGCCGTGTGAACGACGATTTGCCAGGCCGGTGGCGCCTCCAAAAATGCCGGCACGGTGAAGCCGATATCATGGTGGGAACCGTTGAATAGCAGCACGAAGTCGTCGTCGACAAGCGGTCGATTGTCGGCGTCGACATCGTCCAACCCTCTACCAGACAAGAACAAACCCAAGCTCGCACAACCAGGGTCGGCCCAGTCGTCGTCGGCCATGTGTTCGCCGTCCGGCCTGAACCACAGGATGTCTTTGACGCCGTGGCCGCGGATTGGCCGGCCCTTGAAGAACATGGAGCGTCGAAGCGTCGGGTGCTTCGCGCGAAGCGCTACGAGCTCGCAGGTAAACTCGAACAACTCTCGGCGACGTTCGTCCCAACGCCAGTCATGCCAGCTGATCTCGTTGTCTTGGCAGTAGGCGTTGTTATTGCCACGCTGCGTGCGACCCATCTCGTCTCCGCCGCACAACATCGGCGTACCCTGGGATAGGAACAGCGTGGCGAGCAGGTTGCGTTGCTGCCGTGCACGTAAGGCGAGCACCTCGGCGTCGTCGGTCTCTCCCTCTACCCCACAGTTGAAGGACGAATCGTTGTTGGCGCCATCCTGATTATTCTCGCCGTTGGCCTCGTTGTGTTTTTGTTCGTAGGAGACCAGGTCTGCCAACGTGAAACCGTCGTGGCACGTCACGAAGTTGATGCTGGAATAGGGTCGCCGGCCCTGATTTTCGTACAAATCGCTGCTGCCGGTCAGGCGGTAACCGAGCTCCGCCGCTTGACCGCCTTCACCCTTCCAGAACTTGCGAATGAGGTCGCGGTAGCGGCCGTTCCATTCTGCCCAGCGCGGCGGAAAGTTGCCGACTTGATAGCCGCCTTCACCCACGTCCCACGGCTCCGCGATAAGCTTCACCTTACTCAGCACCGGGTCTTGATGAATGACCATGAAGAAGCTGGAGAGGCGATCGACGTCGTGCAGTGACCGCGCCAGGGACGACGCCAGATCGAAGCGGAAGCCGTCCACGTGCATCTCCGTCACCCAGTAGCGCAGCGAGTCCATGATCAACTGCAGCGTCTGCGGAGTGCGCACGTTCAATGTGTTGCCGGTGCCGGTGTAGTCGAAATAGTAGCGGGGCTGATCGGGGACGAGCCGGTAGTAGTTGAGGTTGTCGATACCCTTGAAGCTGAAGGTCGGACCGAGGTGATTGCCTTCCGCGGTGTGGTTGTAGACCACGTCCAGGATCACCTCGATGTTGGCGCGGTGGAGCGCCTTCACCATCTCCTTGAATTGGCGCACTTCACAAGCGGGGTCTGCACCCTTTCGATAGCGAGTATCCGGCGCAAAGAAGCCGACGCTGTTGTAGCCCCAGTAGTTCTTCAGCCCGCGATCCAGCAAGAACTTGTCGTCCACGAAGGCGTGCACTGGCATCAACTCTAGCGCGGTGACGCCGAGCTTGGTCAGGTGTCCGATCACGGCGGGGTGCCAGATGCCCTCGTAAGTCCCGCGTAGCTCGGCCGGGACCTCTGGGTGCAGCTGGGTCAGGCCTTTGACGTGCGCTTCGTAGATTACGGAGGTGTGCCAGCTGGTGCAAGGTGGCTTGTCGCCTTCCCAATCGAAGCTCTCGTCGATCACGACGCCGAGCGGGGCGCCGCTGGCGTCTTTCTGATTGGGCAACAGATCTTCTTGATCACCACCGACCTCGTAGGCAAAGAGTCCCCGCTCGTAGTTCTGGATGCCGGCGACTGCGCGCGCGTACGGATCCAAGAGCCGGACGTTCGAGTTGAAACGTTGACCCTGCTCCACCTCGTAAGGACCCTGCACGCGATAGCCGTAGAGCTGGCCCGGGTGGACGCCACGAACGTACACGTGCCAAGTAAAACCAGTGCGTCGCTCGACGGGGATGCGATGTTCCGCGCCGTCCGGGTGGACCAAGCAGAGTTCGACTTTGGTCGCGTTCTCGGAATACAGGGCGAAATTAACGCCTTCGCCGTCCCAATGTGCACCGAGCGGCTGAGCTTCGCCCGGCCGCGTTTGAAAGCTCACTTGTGTCATCGTCGCTGCAATTTCCGAAGCGGTCCCAGTCACTCTCGAACGAGCAGAGCGACGGGAAAGCGAGCCAGCACGTTCGAAAGCTCCGCCGAGCCTTCGACGCGGGTATCTGGGTCGAACAAGTTGTGGAAGGAGCCAGGCGGCAGCGCGACGCGGGTATCTCCGAAGCCTCGCTCCATCAAACCGGCGAACAGGCGCGGTGCGATCACCACGACGCGCTCACCTCGCGAAAAGCACACGATGTTCGACGCTTCGCGCCCGGTCGAAATGAGGGGGCGATAGGCAGCCTCCGCCCCGAATAACTCCGGGCGCTGCCGGCGCAGCCAAAGCACGCGTTGAGTCAGCCACAACTTCGGCAGCCCCTGCTCGTAGCCGCGCTCCACGTCCGCCAGCGATGCACGCTCGGCGATCGCCAAGGCGGCTTGTAGACCCTCGAAATCTACGGGATTGCGGTTATCCGGATCCGTGAGCCGCGTATCCCATGTCTCTGCAGACTGGTAGATATCTGGTACGCCGCAGGCGCTGAGCTTGAGCAAAGTTTGCGACAGCGAAGAACGATACGCGATCGGTTTCACGCGGCTCACGAAGCGCTCGACGCTGGCCATCAGCTCGGAGTTCGCGAGCACGATACGGGCGAAGTTCTGCACCGCGTCTTCGTAGGCGGCGTTGGGGTTGGTCCAGGTGGTGTAAACCTTGGCTTCGCGCATCGCCTTCTGCAGGTAGGCCTGCAAGCGCTCGTCCGGGATCGGATACGCGGCGACCAGCGTTTGCCAGAACGCGTACTCCATCCGCCGGTCCGGCCATTCTCCGGGTGCCAACGCACGTGCGGTACGCGACCATTCCTGAACGGCGGCGGACCACTCCTGAGGTAGCTCGGAGATCGCCGCAATGCGCAGCCGTGCGTCTTCGCTCCGCTTGGTGTCGTGGGTCGTGGTTCCAAGCAACGTGAGCGGCCAGCGCGCTTGGAGGTGTCCGCAGAGCGCATGAAACTCCTGGACGTTCGCGCCGAATTTGCTGGGATCTCCACCCACCTCGTTGAGCGCCAGTAAGCGCGTGAAGCGGTAAAACACCGTATCTTCCAGGCCCTTGGCCATGGTCGCGGCGGAGAGCTGCTGGAAGCGCGCGACGAAGCTCCATTCCAGTGCGCTTTGCGCGCCGCCCGTAGCAAGTTCTTCCACCAACCCGAGCAATTCGCTGTCCACGTCTTCCACGAATTGCCGCGCCTGTTCGATCGCGTGCTGCACGGCTTTGCGATCGATGTCACGCACCTGCACACCCGGTTTGACGTAGGTGCGGTACACCTCAAGCCCAGCGATGACTTCGCGCAAGGCGCGGCGCAGCTCCTCGTTCGCGAAGTCGCGGTGGCGGCGCTTGGCGGCGCAGACCTGCTGCAGCAGCTGCGTGAGACGCCACAGGTCCGAAGCGAGCATGTCGTCCAGCACGGTGCGCTTCGCCGCGCGCACTTCCGCGGCGTATTCGAGCGCTGGCTCGTTGAGAAACTCGCGGTACAGGGCGGTCAGCGACTGTTCGGCGGCGGAGTCCACGAACAGGCCGCCCGCGACGTTCATGAAGTCGTACCCGGTCGTTCCGCTGACGGGCCACTCATCCGGCAGGCGCTCGTCGCCTTCCAGGATCTTCTCCGCCACGACCCAAAGCTTGTCGCGACCCTGCCGCAACGCCTGAAAATACGCGGTTGGGTCGCGCAGACCGTCGGGGTGATCGACCCTCAGCCCATCCACTTCACCTGCGTCGGCCCACTTCAGCACCAGCGCGTGCGTGCGCTCGAACACCTCTGGACGGTGGGAAGATATCGCAGCCAGATCGTTGATGTCGAAGAAGCGCCTGTAGTCGAGATCGTAGCGGCCAATGCGGTAGTGCGCGAGGCGATAGAACTGCTTGGCGACGGTGGCGTCCAGCGCCTCCACGTCGGCGTTCAATAACTCCAAGCGCCGATCGATGGCGGCCGCCAAGTTCGGTTCGGTGCGCAGCTGCTCTGCCAAACGACGCCGCACGACGTCCCGATAGCGCGCGCGCCGGGTCGGGTCCTGCTCGCTCGCCACGAGCTCCAAATCGCGCGCAGTGAGCTCCAGCTCGGCGGAGCCGCAAGCTTCTGCCGCTGCCAACAGCAATGGTGCCAGACTCTCCGCCGAGGTGGGAAGCCGCCGCTCCAACACACGCAAGAAGAACTCACCACCGTCGCGGATCAGGCTCAGCTTGCCGTCCTCGAGGACGCGACCGTAATGGTCGGCCAAGACCGGGAGCAGCACCTTGTTGCGCGCGCGTTCGGTTGGTCCGCCCCAATCCACGTCGAACGTGGCCGCATGCACGCTAAATGGGCCGTTCTCCAGCACGTCCCACCACCAGCGGTTCTCCTCGGAAGCCACGGACATGTGGTTGGGGACGATGTCCAACAAGATGCCGAGGCCCTTGCTGCGTAGCGCCTCCACCATACGAAGGCGACCAGCCTCGCCGCCGAGCTCTTGGTCCACCAGCGTGGGATCGGTGACGTCGTAGCCGTGACTGCTACCCGGCGCCGAGCGCAAACAGGGTGACAAGTACACGTGACTGACGCCCAGACTGACCAGATAGTCGCTCAACGCGACGACCCGGTCGAAGTCCACACCCTGTCGTAACTGGATGCGATACGTCGCAACCGGGGAGAGCGGACGATCGAACTCCGTCATCTATGGGGCTCCACTTTACGAAGCGACTGCAATCGCTGTGCCTCCATGTAGGTGGTCCTCCGGACGTGCGCTGGTGCTGCGAGCACGGTTTGTGCTCGGGTCGGCCCCACGATGCCTTTGGCTGCGTCCTCGTCGCGTCCCCGTGAAGCTTTCAAGCCCTGGAGTAGCGCCCCGCGCGCTAGCGAGAATCCGGTAGTTCTCGCGCGGCAAGCGTGGCGGAGTCGCGCTCCGGGGCGTTTTGGTGCGCACTGCTCGAGGGTCGCATGAACCCGGCGCGGCGCTTTCCGATCGGCGCAGAGCCGCTGGAGCACGGCGGGGTCCACTTTCGCGTGTGGGCGCCCAAGCGCAAGCGCGTGCAGGTGGTCGAGCGCAAGGCTCAGCAAGAGAAGGGTGGAGCCACGTTCCTGCTCGAGGCGGAAGTCGACGGCTACTTCTCCGGCTTCGTCCCGAGTTTGAAGGCGGGCAGCCTGTACAGCCTTCGCCTGGATGACGAAGACAAGCTCTACCCGGATCCCGCATCGCGCTTTCAGCCTGAAGGAGTGCACGGCCCGTCTCAGGTGGTGGAGCCGCGCGAGTTTCGGTTTCGTCACGTGGATTTTCGCGGGCCGTTCAGCGCGGCGCGCGTGATCTATGAACTCCACTTCGGTACGTTCACGTCGGAAGGCACCTACGCCGCGGCCACGCGCGAGCTGCCCGAACTGCGATCGCTCGGCATCACGACGATCGAGCTGATGCCGGTTGCGGACTTTAGCGGCGATTTCGGCTGGGGATATGATGGGGTCGACTTGTGGGCACCCTCGCGCTTGTACGGCACGCCGGATGAGCTGCGGGCGTTCGTGGACGTCGCTCACGGCCTGCAAATGGAAGTGATCCTGGACGTCGTCTACAACCACCTAGGACCGGACGGCAACTACCTGCAGGCCTTCTCCGACTCGTATTTCAGCAAAAAGCACGAGACCGAGTGGGGCGACTCGCCGAACTTCGATGGCCCTGGTTGCGCCCCGGTGCGCGAGTTTTTTCTCGGTAACGCTCGCTACTGGATCGAAGAGTTTCAATTCGATGGGCTCCGCATCGACGCGACGCAGAGCATCTTCGACGACAGCTCACCGCACATCTTGGCAGAGCTCAGCGAAGTCGCTCGCTCGGCGACGCGTACGTTGGGGAAGACGCCGTACTTGGTGGCGGAGAACGAACCTCAAGATGGACGGATCGTTCGCGCCGCGCGCGAAGACGGTTTCGGTTGTGACGCGCTGTGGAACGATGACTTCCACCACTCTGCGATCGTGGCGCTGACAGGGCGGCGCGAGGCGTATTATCAAGACTACCGGGGTACCCCGCAGGAGCTGATTTCAGCGCTAAAGTGGGGCTATCTGTATCAAGGTCAGTATTATCCGTGGCAGAAGCAATGCCGCGGCGAGTACGCATTGGACCTGGAGGCGAAGAACTTCGTCACCTATCTCCAGAATCACGATCAGGTCGCCAACAGCGCCAGCGGTCAGCGCCTGCATCGACTGACGAGCCCGGGTGAGCTGCGCGCGCTGACGACCTTGATGCTGCTGGCGCCAGCGACTCCGATGCTCTTTCAGGGACAGGAGTTCGCGGCGTCGACGGACTTCTTGTACTTCGCCGATCCCCCGGCGGAGCTTGCCGCGAGCCTACACCGTGACCGCTGCAAGTTCTTGGAACAGTTTCCGTCCATCGCGTTGCCGTCCGTGAAGGCGCAGGTTCCGAACCCGTCGAACCGAGAAACGTTCGAACGTTCCAAGCTCAAGCTCTCCGAACGCAAGACGCACGCAGAGTCCTACGCGCTCCATCGCGAGCTCATCGCCTTGCGCCAGAACGATCCGGTCTTCTGCCTTCAACGCGCCGATCACATGCACGGCTCTATCCTGGCTGAACGGGCGTTTTTACTCCGCTTTATTTCGCCGCAAGGTCACCGCCTGTTGCTGGTCAACCTCGGCACGGAGTTCGAGCTCACGCCGCCGGCGGAGCCGCTGTTGGCCTGTCCGTCAGGCATGAGCTGGCAGGCGACTTTCTCGAGCGAGGATCCGAAGTTTGGCGGTCTTGGCGCCGCGGCGACCTTCACCGAAGGCCGCTTTCATCTTCCAGGTCGCTCCTCACACGTCCTCACAGCCGTCGCGAACGGCAAGTAACGCGGAGTACCAGGTATGCAACAAGGTCTGTATCAGTGGTGGCAGCACGGCATCGTGTACGAAGTGTACGTTCGCTCGTTCTCTGATTCGAACGGGGACGGCGTCGGAGACCTCGCGGGCATCCGCGAGAAGCTCGACTACTTGGCGTGGCTCGGCGTGGACGCGCTGTGGCTGTCGCCGATCTATCCGTCACCCATGGCGGACTTTGGCTACGACGTCGCCGACTACACCGACGTGGATCCCTTGTTCGGCAAACTCAAGGACATGGATGCGCTGATTGAAGCGGCGCACTCCCGTGGCCTGAAAATCATCCTTGATTTCGTGCCGAATCACAGCTCGAACCAGCACCCTTGGTTCTTGGAATCCAAGAGCTCTCGCGACAACCCGAAGCGAGATTGGTACATCTGGAAGGACGGCAAAGGCGACGGCCCTCCCAACAACTGGCTTGGCTCCTTCGGCGGCTCCGCCTGGACCTGGGACGAGACCACGCAGCAGTACTATTGCCACGCCTTCCTGCCGGAGCAGCCGGACCTCAACTGGCGCAACCCCGAGGTGCGCCAGGCCATGTACGCGGCGATGCAGTTCTGGCTCGAGCGCGGCGTGGACGGCTTCCGCATGGATGTGCTGTGGCACCTGATCAAGGACGAAGCCTTCCGCGACAACCCCGTCAACCCCGACTATCGCGCCGGCGATATCCCCTATAACTCGCTGGTCCCCGCCTACTCCACCGACCAGCCAGAGGTGCACACCATCGTCCAAGAGATGCGCAATCTGTTGGATCGTTACAAGGAGCGGGTGCTGATCGGGGAAATTTATCTGCCGATTCGTCGCTTGGTTGCTTATTACGGCGCCGACAAAGACGGCGCGCATTTACCCTTCAATTTCCAGCTGATCACGTTGCCGTGGAAGGCGAGCCAGGTCTCTGCGGCGGTCAGCGAGTACGAGGGCGCGTTGCCGCCTGGCGCCTGGCCCAATTGGGTGCTGGGTAATCATGACCAACCGCGCATCGCCAGCCGCGTCGGTCTGGAGCAGGCCCGCGTCGCCGCGATGTTGCTCCTGACACTGCGCGGCACACCCACGCTCTACTACGGCGACGAGATCGGCATGCGCGACGCCGCCATTGCTCCGGAAGAGATCCGGGATCCGCAAGGCATCAACGTCGGCGTGAGTCGCGATCCGGAACGAACCCCCATGCAGTGGGCGCGCGCGCCAGGCGCAGGCTTTAGCTCCGGTAGGCCGTGGCTACCGCTCGCGGTCGACTACTATCGCGTCAACGTCGAGAGCGAGCGTGAGGATCGCTATTCCATGCTTTCGCTGTATCGTCGCTTGATTGAGCTGCGTCGCAAGAGCGCCGCCTTGAACGTCGGCTCGTACACCCCGGTCGTCAGTGAAGGCGACGTGATCGCCTACGTCCGCGAGGCAGGCGGCGAACGCTATCTGGCGCTGCTCAATCTGGGCCACCGCCCCTACTCGTTTTCCCTGGAAAACGTGGGAGAAGGCGAGATCGTCATCGCCACGGACATCGAGCGGGAACGCGAGCGCGTCGCTGGCCGCATCCGCCTGAGCGGCGACGACGGCGTGTTGGTGCGGCTCGATCCGAAGTGAGGCTCGCTCAGTCCGCGTCCGCGCCGCCCGCTGGGGAGGCGGTGCGGAGGCGCGGCAGGTGCCGACCGTCTTCGAACGACGCCAACCAGGCCGCCAGCTTTTCGCGTAGCTGCGCGCGCAGGTCGAACAACTTGCCACCGTCTTCCGCCGAAACCAAGATGCGCACCTCGAGCGTGCGTTCCCGGGCGTCCGTGACCTGTACCGCCTTGGTGCGACGGTCCCACAATGGGTTGCTCTCCACCAAGCGATCGACCTCTGCACGCAACGCGCCGACGGGCAAGGTGAAGTCGGCTTGCAACAACACGGTGCCGTGCAGGCGCGAGGAGACTTTCGTCCAGTTCTGAAACGGATGCTCCAGGAAGCGTGACATCGGCACGATCAAGCGACGCTCGTCCCAGATCCGCACGACGACGTAGGTCAGGGTGATCTCCTCGATCGTGCCGAACTCGCCTTCGATGATCACGTCGTCACCGATGCGGATCGGTTGGGTGATTGACAGCTGAATCCCAGCGAAAATCGAGCCTAACGTGCGCTGCGCCGCCAAACCCAACACCACGCCTGCCAAGCCAGCCGACGCCAGCAACGAGACGCCGACGCTGCGCACCACCTCGAACTGCATCAGCATCAGCGCGACGGCACATCCACCAAGGACCAAGTTGAGTACGCGCCGAAGCACCCGCACCTGCGTGCGCGCCGCGCGTTGGCTCCGCGCACCCTGCGACTGCTCGTGCTCCGTAGCACGACGCTCCATCACATTCCCGATCACGCCCACCACGCGCGTCGCGATCCACGCCAACGCGGCGATGCCCAACAAGCTGACCGCGCGGATCGAGATCAGCCGCACGTTGCCCGGCAGCGCCAGGGCATGCGCGAGCGGCGCGTACACGAACACGCTGAAGAACAAACGAAGCGGGGAGCGCAACGCGCTCACCAGCTCGTCATCCCACAACATGCGGGTACGCTTCGCTACGCGCTCCGCGGCATGATTGAGCAAAAACGCGATCAAACGGCCGAGCACCAGAGCACCGACGATCGCCGTGACGATGCCCAGCCACTGCCAGCTCGGCAATCCGAGCAGCTCGGCTCGCAGCTGCGGCGGCACGTGCACTTCCAGCTTGCTGGGCCCGTAACGCTCGTAAAGTTCGGGGATTCGGGTCTGCGTGCCGGCCGAAACCACCCACGTATTCGGGATGACCTTGGAGCGTTCGAGCAGCACCGGCACATCGCGCTCGCGGCCACGCAACGTCGCAATACGCTCCACATCCGCGCCGTCATCGGGCTTACCCTTGGGGTCGTCGGAGACGTCGTCCAAGTCGAAACGCGCGCTCTGCGATAGTACCCTGGCGAGCTTCTGCCCGAGGTCGGCGGCAGCGGTCCGCTTCGCTGCGCTCGCGCTGCGCGGCACGTTCAGCGCCGACGCCAACGTCTCCTTGTCCTTTTGCTCGGCGGCTGCCAGCAAGCGCGCCACGGCTCCGCGCGGCGTGCTGCTATCCTCCTCATCGAAGCGTTCGGCGCGGGCGCCACGCGCGGCGAACGCAACGCCCAACACCACGAGCGCGACCCGGCTCCACCCCCGTAACCCTGCCCAACTGCTGTCTCGCTGCATTCTGCGTCGCTTCAGATCTGAGTTCCGTCTGGGATGACCGCACCTTTGGGCACGATCACGATGCCATCGCGCACGAAGTAGTGCTCGGCGTCGCGATCCGGCTGGCCTTCGGCGCTGGAGATGCGCACGCCAGCGCCGATTCTCGCATTCTTGTCGATGATGGCACCTTCGATCACGGCGCCCTCACCAATCCCGAGCGCGGGACGACCGGCGCGACGGCTCTCTTCATCGCTGCTGGTTTCGTAGTCGTCGGAGCCGAGCACGAGGGAGTTCCGGATGCGCGCGCCAGCGCCGATGTTGGCGCGCAGCCCGATCACGGCCCGTTCGATGCGCGCGTCCACCAACGAGCAGCCGTCCGCGACCAGCGCTTGATCGATGAAGCACGACCGGATCTTGCTGGGTGCCAAGAACGGGCGCTGCGTATAGATCGGGCAGCGCGAGTGGTAAAAGTCGAACTGCGGCTTCGGCTTGGTCAGCTCCAGGTTCGCTTCATAAAATGAGCGAATAGTGCCGACGTCTTCCCAGTAGCCGTTGTAGAGATAGGACTGGACCTTGCCTTGCGGGATCAGCGCGGGCAAAACCTGTTTGCCAAAGTCGATATCTTGCTCGCTCGCGAGCGCGCGCTCGAGCGCCCCACGTGAGAAGATGTAGATGCCCATGGAAGCCAAATACGTGGGTGAATCGCGGCCGGGTAGCTGCGACTCCAGGCCGGACAGACGCGAAGCGGGCGGCTTCTCGTCGAAGTGGGTGATGCGCCCGACCGGGTCGATCTTCATGATACCGAAGCCGGAGGTTTGTTCCGCGCTAACGGGCTTGGTCGCGACGGTGACGTCGGCCTTCGTCTCCGTGTGGACGCGGAACATTTGGCTCAAGCTCATGCGGTACAGCTGGTCACCGGAGACGATGGCGACGTAGTCCCAGCTCTCGCGCCGCAAGTGTTTGAGGCACTTCCGCACTGCGTCCGCCGTACCTCGGAACCAATCACTGCCACCCTCGTCCGTCTGTTCCGCCGCCAAGATGGCGATGAAGCCCGAGGAGAAGTCGTCGAACTTGTACGTATTGGCGACGTGACGGTTCAAACTCTCCGACTGGTATTGCGTCACCACGAAGATGCGACGGAGGTTCGCATGCACGCAGTTACTGACGGCGACATCGACCAACCGGTAGCTGGCCCCGATCGGCACGGCCGGTTTGGATCTGTACTTCGTCAACGGGAATAGGCGCGTCCCCCGTCCACCGCCCAACACGACCGCGATTGCGTTGTCCATTCGAGTCGACTCCTGTGCTCTTCAGCGACTCGCCGGATATGCGCTTAGTGTGCCGACGCGGTCGCCGTGAAATGTCGCCAGAAACCTGCTCGAAAAGCGCCGACCCGTGGCAGAACACACCGCTCGCGGCATTCTGCGCGTCACGTCTACGCGCCGCTCAAGCCGAGACATCCGGTAGCGCCTTGGTCCGATGTAGCTTCAGCGCGATCAGGCCGAGTACGACGTCCGTTGCCATGCTGATCAGCCGCGACACCAGTGGTAACACGACGGCCAGGGAACCCGAGGCGGCGCCACCCAACAACAGGTACATCACGCTCTCGCGCACCCCGACTCCGGCCGGGACAATCACCGCCAAGAAGCCGGCAGCGTCCGCCAACACCAACGCTGCCACGACCAACAAGGCTTGCTGCAACGTTGGCTCGTAGCCGATGCCGTAACACAAGACACACGCGCCCAGACCAGACACCAGTTGCGACAGCGCGTGGACCGCATGCAGGCGAACCATCAACGCCCCCGGTAGCTCCAGAACGCTGACTTCGCGCTTGAGAACCCTTAGCAGAAGCTGTTGCAGCAATTTGAAGCCCGCACCGTGAAAACGCAAAGCGAGGCCAATACTCAGGCTCAGCGCGCCGATCAGAGCCAAAATCAGCGCCCGATCAAAGCGCTCGGGTGAACCCAGCAGCATCACCAGGCTGACCCAAACACCGGCTGCGAGAGAGATCGCCAAGTTCAGAATGTTGACGAACAGCACGCGGGATTTGGAGAACCCGCGCTCGTTCAACCAGTACATCTGCAGGGCGTAGGACCACAGCTTACCGGGCAGGTACTTGGTGAAGCCGGACACGTTCACCGTCGCAAAGCTTTGCGTGAAGGTCAGGCTCCGACCTTCCGACAAGCCGTTCAGCGCCAACTGCCAGCCCAGCGTGGCGAGCAAGGCGCTGCCGATGGCGCAAGCGAACGACAAAACTACCAGCAGGTAGTTCAGCTGGAAGTCATGCGCGCGAACGTCCGCCCAGTTCCTCTGCACGGCGCGCCCGAAAAAGAACAACACTCCCCCGACGATCAGCACCGTCAGCGTGGTCTTCAGATACGAGCGCGATGTGGATGACGTAGCGGGGGGCACGAGAAGTGTGCCCCCGCGATAGCACTACCACCTGGAGGATTTCAGAAAACCCACCTGCAAATGCCGGTTTGAGCCAAGTCCTGCCCGAGCCTTCAACTGAGCTCTGGCACTCCAATTTCGGGATTGGGCTCAGTCTCGGCTTGTTTGGCCTTCGCGCCGTGGTCCTGCGCGAGCAGGATGTAGATGGAGGGCAGCACCAGCAACGTGAACAGCGTGCCAATCGCCATACCGCCGACCAGTACGATACCGATGGAGTTGCGGGCAACAGCGCCGGCTCCGCTGACCAGCGTCAGCGGGAAGTGACCGGCCACCGTGGCCACCGTCGTCATCAGGATCGGTCGCAAGCGGGTCGCAGCCGCCGCGCGGATCGCGTCGATCTTGCTCAAGCCAGCCGCCTGCTGTGCGTTCGCGAACTCGACGATCAAGATGCCGTTCTTCGCGATCAAGCCGACCAACGTCACCAACCCTACCTGCGAATAGATGTTGAGCGTGGTGGTCCAGCCCTCCGTCAGCGCGAAGCTCATCCCGGGCGGCCCAGCAAACTTCAGGAACGTGAAGATTAACGCCCCGAACATCGCGAGCGGCACGGAGCCCGCGAGCACGACCAGCGGATCGCGGAACGAATTGAACTGCGCCGCCAAGGCCAGGAAGATGAGCAAGATCGCGAGCGCCATCGCCGGCAGGAACTTGCCGGATTCTTGGCGTAATTGCCGCGATTCACCGGTGTAATCCACGCGATAGCCAGGAGGCGTGATCTTGGCAGCGGTGTCTTCCAGCACCTTCAAGCCGCCGCTCAACGACTGGGTCGTCACGCCCGAGATCTTGACCGCGTTCAGCTGCTGAAAGCGATTCAGAGAACGCGGCTCGATGCCCGTCTTCACCGTCGCGATCGAGCTGAGCGGGATGAGTTGTCCCCCTGGACCCAGCACGTGGATCTCCGACAGCTGGTCGGCGGTGAGGCGCGCGCTGCGTTCGATCTGCGGGATCACCTTGTAGCTGCGCCCGTCGATGTTGAAGCGGTTGACGAAGTTGCCACTCAGCATCGATGACAAGTCGGCGCCCACTTGCTGCAAGCTCATGCCCATCGAAGCCACTTTGTTGCGATCGATCACGATTTCACTCGTGGCTTGATCGATGCGTACGTCCGTGAGCGGCGGGAACGCGAACTGTCCGCTCTTGGCCGCTTCCTGCACCAGCTGCTCGGCGTAACGCAGGATCTCTTCGTGGTCCGCGGTGGAGGCCAGGATGAATTCCACGGGGAAAAACCCGGGACTCGGCAACGCGGGGGGAAGGAACACGGGCGCGCGAATCCCAGCGATATTGCTGGTCTTCATCATCAGCTCACCCTGGATCGGGAAGATGCTGCGCTTGCGTTGATCCCACGGCTTCATCAGTGCGCCACCGAAGCCGTTCGTGGGGAAGGTGATCTGGAAGCTCTGATAGAACTCCGGCACCGATGAGAACGCCTGGTGCACCTGCTCGGTGTACGGAGTGAGTTGCTCCAGCGTGGCGTTCGCCGGAACGTCGATGGCTCCGAACACGACGCCCTGATCTTCGTTCGGCGCGAGCTCCGCTGGCGAGAACATGTACATCGGCACGACCGCCAAGGTCAGCGCAATCCAGATGGCGTAGATGGCGCCGCGCATGCGCAGCGTCATGTCCAGCGTCCTCGTGTAGCGCGCCTTCACCCACTCGAAGGCGCGATCGCCCACGCGCGCGACCACGCCAGGCGCATGTTGCGCCTTCAGCAGGCGAGAGGACATCATCGGGGACAACGTCAGCGCTACGATGCCGGAGATGAAGACGGCGCCAGCGAGCGTGAAGGCAAACTCGCGGAACAGCGCGCCGGTGAGTCCGCCTTGGAAGCCGATCGGCGCGTAAACGGCCGCCAGCGTGATGGTCATGGCGATGATGGGGCCAGCCAGTTCACGCGCGCCCAGGAACGCCGCCTGCATCGGCGTTTTGCCTTCCCGGATATTACGCTCCACGTTCTCCACCACCACGATGGCGTCGTCGACCACCAAACCTACTGCCAGCACCACCGCCAGCAAGGTGAGCAGGTTGATGGTGAAGCCCAGCACCTGCATCAGGAACACGGCGCCAATCAGCGAAACCGGGATGGCGACGATCGGCACCAGGACCGTGCGCAGCGAGCCGAGGAACAAGAAGATCACGACGATGACGATCAGCACCGTCTCCGTCAGCGTACGTGTGACCTCGGTCACGGCGTTGTTGATGTAGGTGGTCGAATCGAACGCTACCGTCGCGCGCATGCCGCTCGGCAACTCGGCGCGCATCGTCTCTACCTCGTCCCGCACGGCCTTGATCACGTCGAGCGAGTTGGCGTTGGGCAGCACCCACACGCCCATGAAGACTTCCTTCTTGCCGGAGAGGCGCACGTCCTGTTCGTAGTTGTCCGCGCCGAGGACCACGTCGGCCACGTCCTGCAGGCGTACCAGCGCGCCGTCTTGCTCGCGCACGACCAGCTGCTTGAACTCCTCCACGTTTTTGAGATCCGTCGTGGCGGTGAGGTTCACCTGAACCAAGTGCCCTTTGGTTTGTCCGACAGCAGAGAGGTAGTTGTTAGCCGCCAAGGCCTGCCGCACCTGCGCCGGGCTGACGTTCAGCGAAGCCATGCGATCTGGCTTGAGCCAGGCGCGGATGGCGAAGGCGCGACCGCCCAAGATCTCCGCGCGCTGCACGCCCTCGATGGCTGAAAGACGCGGCTGAACCACGCGAATCAAGTAATCCGTGACCTGATTGTCCTCCAGGATGTCCGAGCCGAAGCTGAGGTACATCGCCGCCACCTGGGCGTCCGAGGGTTCGATGTTGATCGCGGGGACCTCCGCCTCCGGCGGCAAATCGGCGCGCACCTGGTTCACGCGCGCGCTGATGTCTGCCAGCGCCGACGAGGCGGCGAAGTTCAACTTCAAGCGCACGTTGATGGTCGAAAGACCCTGCGCGCTCTGCGACTCGATGAAATCGATACCGTCCGCGGCTGCGATCGCGCGCTCCAACGGGGTGGTGATGAAGCCACGCACGAGATCCGCGTTGGCGCCAACGTACGCGGTTCGCACCGTGACCGTCGCGCTCTCGAGCTTGGGGTATTGGCGCACGTTCAGCGTGCGAATCGCCTGAAGCCCAGCGATGATGATCACCAGGTTCACGACGATGGCGAGCACCGGCCGGCGGATGAACAAATCCGTAAATTTCATCGAGTCACCACTTGATTGGAGGGGCGGGAAAGCTCAGCGGTTCGGCGGATTCGGATTATTTTCCGGGTTGAGCTTCACGTCGTTTTTCACGACCACGCCCGCCTTGTTGCGCAGCTTGAAGGCACCGGCCGTGACCACTTGTTGCCCGGCGGTCACGCCCTCCTCGATCGAAACGAAGTCGCCCTGGGCGTCACCCAGGCGCACGAACTGCTGACGCGCAATCGAGCCAGGCTTGCCGTCCGGCCCTGGATTGCTGCCCTGTTCCACGATGAACACCGAATCGCCGTAAGCCGCGTGAACGACGCTGGTGGCCGGAACGCACACGACCTTGCGCTTGCCGGGGAGCACCACCTGGACGTTCACGAACATGCCGGGACGCAGACGCTGCTCTTGATCTGGAACGCTGGCACGAACCTTCATGCTGCGTGTCAACGCGGCAATAGACGGGTCGATGGCCGTGATCACGCCTTCACCCAGCGGCTTGGCGTCGCCCTCCTGCGCCAGGATGCGCACGGTGGCACCTTCGCGAATGCGCTGAAGCTCCTGCTGCGGCAACTGAAAGTCGACGGATGTCGCCTCGGCGGACTCCAGCACCGTCAGAGTGGTGCCCGGAGGCAAGTATTGCCCCAAGTTGACGGCGCGGATACCCAGCCGGCCCGCAAACGGCGCACGCACGATCTTCCGTGCGATTTGTGCCTCCAGGGCGGCGGTGTCCGCGCTCGCGCTGTTGAGTGCTGACTCGTCGGAATCCAGCTGTGCCTGAGGGAGCGCGCCGGACTGGACCAGTGCTCGGCTTCGTTGCAGCGACTGGTCGGCCAGCTTGCGGCGTGAACGGATCGATGCCAGCTGGGCGCGCTCGACGTTGGCGTCCAGCTCCACCAGGACTTGACCAGCCTTGACCGTTGCACCGGAGTCGAAATGGATTCGGGAGACGACGCCCGGCGCGTCGTTGCTGAGGGCGACACCCTTAATAGAGGCGACGCTGCCGACAGCGCTGACGCGGGTCTCCCATTCCTGAGTCTCGGCGGGGGCCGCACTCACGATTTCGGGAGGCGGGCCGGCCTTTTCCATGGCTTTGCCCGCCTGAATCAACGACGAGATTTGCCCCGCCTTGATGCCAGCGAGGGATCCGAGCAACACCACCAGTCCAACTATGGCGATCACGTAGCGCATGAGCTTCTGCTCCTGTCACGTTGGGAGGATCGTAGCGGCCTCAGTCTGCACGAAGCACGCCCGAGCTTGGTTTCGGCGGCTTTTCGCGCGACTCTGCGCCTGATCGATCGACGCCGAATCGCTTGAGTATCGAGCCTTCGACGACTGCCAACACATGACTGGCTGAGGCCTAAGGCAAGACCGCCACGAGCGCCACCGTCTTACGACAAACTTTTTATGATGTTGAGTCGATCTTTCGGGAACTGACCGTTGAATCGCGGAGCTCATCCGTCCGGGAACCTTCGGTCCGCGGATTGTAAACGCGTCGAGAAGCTGCGTTGCGCAAGCGCTTGCGCAAAACGCGCCGATCTGAGACTCAGTCGTCCCAACTCCGGAGAGTGACCGCTCCGCAGCCGCTCAGCGCTGCAGCTGAACGAGTTGGCCGCAAGCCGCAGCAACATCGCGACCCCGCGATCGGCGGACGCTCAGCACACAGGCTCGGTGTTGCAACACCGCTCGAGCAAACGCATTCACGGCGTCCTCGCTGGGCGCGCGAAATTCGTTTCCGGCATGTTCGTTGAACGGAATCAAGTTGATTTGGTTTGGGAAACCTGCCGTGAGTTCGGCTAGGCGCTGCGCGTCATCTGGCGAATCATTCACGCCCGCCAGCAGCACGTACTCCACGGTGATGCGCTCGCGAGCTCGCAGCGGATAACTTGCCAACACCGCGCACAACTCCGTTACTGAGTAACGCCGCGCGATGGGCATCAGTCGCTGCCGCTGCGCGTCGGTCGTCGCGTTCAAACTGATCGCGAGCAGGGGCCGTGGAGACCATGCCCCCAGCTCCACGATCTCCGGGACCAGCCCCGAGGTGGAAACGGTGATGCGGCGCGGCGAAAGGCCCAACCCCTCGGGTTCACAGAGCAGCGCGATGGCGCGCTTCACAGCGGCGGCGTTGTGAAGCGGCTCGCCCATACCCATGAATACCAGCGTCAGCTGACCCGGATGTCGCGGACCCAACATGCGCACCGCGCTCAGCACCTGAACGACGATTTCGCCGGCGCTCAAATGGCGGCGAAATCCCATGCTGGCGGTGGCACAGAAGGTACAACCCATCGCGCAGCCGACTTGGCTGGAGATGCACAGCGTAACGCGCTCCGTCCGCACGGACCGGGGCATGTGGACACTCTCTACCGCGCCATCCCCAACGTCGAACACCAACTTGGTGCTGCCGTCCGCTGAGCGTTGGTGCGTGCTGATCGCAGGCAGCGTCAGGCCACACTCGGACAGTCGCTCTCTTGCAGCGCGTGACAACACCGGCCCCGCCTCATCCCATAACCAAGGGCGATGCAGCGCCGCGAACTGCGCGGCGCCCAAGCCACGCTGTGTGAATTCCTCCAGCGTCAGGCCCCAAGCGCCGGCCTGCGTCGGCTGAGCCGCGCTGGGATCGGAGATAGACAAGGCGCGAGGCACGTGCAGGCTCCTACTCTGCCGCCGTCATCGCCAGATCGCCTGTGCCCCGACGCTTGCGGCCGGCGCGCAACTGGATTCTGCGGGCCCAAACCGGGTCGTGCGCAAGCGTCGCTAGTGTCGCGCGGAAGGCCGCAAAGCGCTGCGCGTTCATGGCGGGACCAATGAACGAAACGGAGCGGACCAAGCGCTCCAGCGCCGCAAGCTCCAGGGCGGTATGATCCTCGAAGGCCTCAATGCGGCGCAGGTCTACCCGGGAAATGCTGAAGAGCTGGCGGAGCGCGGGTTCGGTTGCACGCGGACGGCGACCCGTAGCTTGCGTCACCAATTGGTCGATCGCGCGCATGAACGGCGTATCGGCATACTCGCACGACACCACGGCCAGCGCACCGCGCGGCACCAGCACGCGCTGCAGCTCCCGCCCACACAGCTCGCTGTCGATAAAGTGAAGCGCGTCGGCGATCACGATCAGGTCGAAGGCGCCCGCTTCGAACGGCAGCGCTTCCGCCTTGGCGTGACGGACGTCGACGCTCAGCTGCTGCGCGTCGCAAGCGTTCCGTAGGCGCTGCAGCATGTCCTGCGCGGGATCGATGGCCGTGACCTGCAGGCCGCGGGCGGCGAGCGGCAGCGCCAAGTGCCCAATCCCCGCGCCCACGTCGAGCACGCGC
>Ga0247764_1000066_pt1 | contig 41791 bp, 33 predicted proteins | sample UWRJL051202B4_FD_179932 | JGI IMG/M metagenome (GOLD analysis project Ga0247764, IMG submission 179932) | Plant litter microbial communities from Arlington Agricultural Research Station in Wisconsin, United States - UWRJ-L051-202B-4 | ecosystem: Environmental > Terrestrial > Plant litter >...
CAACGATTGTATAGAGGTTGGCCAAAAGGCTGCACGGCGTCGCTTTACATGGCGGGTTATACAATTCTTTCGTCCCGGCATTATCCTTCGAAATAAGTTTTCCCACAATCCAAATCAGGCAGCTATGATCCGGAATTATGCAACAGTGATGATGCGTTTTCTGCTGAAGCATAAAACCAATTCGGTAATTCATGTCCTCGGGCTCACACTGGGCCTGGCCTTCACATTTACAGCAGGTGTTTTTGTAAGACAGGAGCTACAGGTAAACCAGTCGTTACGGGATGTTGATCGGTTGTATATGATAGAGAGCACCATGAAAGACGGTAGCTTCTGGTACGCCTTCATGTCGCCCACCGCGGTCTCCACGGCAGCGTGTGAAGAGTATCCCACCTTGTTCGAGACACGGTTCAGATATATGGACAGGATGATCACGGTATCGAAGGATGATCAGCATTTTCGGGTGCAAAGCATTATATGTGATTCGACACTGATCCCGATGTTCGGTTTTCCCGTGCTGCACGGCGATGCGACACATATGTTCCGTGATGCCCACAGTATAATGATAACACGCGCCATAGCGCTGCGCTACTTCAACCGTACCGATGTCGTGGGAGAAGCATTGACGTTGTCATCCCAGTCCGGCGATGGCAAGCAATACGATTATAATGTTACCGCTGTTCTGGAAGACCTGCCGCGTAATTCGGTAACCGACCTGGTAGATATGAATGCACAGATCTTCCTGTCGCTTAAGAAAGACGACGTCTTTCTCAAAGCAGAACCCGACCAGTGGGAGTCCGGAGGAACATCCCCCGGTTATATCAAATTGAAACCAGGTGCGTCGGTTACAGATGCTGAGGCAGCCCTCGCAGCACTCATGAAGGCGAGGGCACCAGAGCGCCTGCAGAAGCTAAACCTCTCGCTCAGCCCGCTTCACTCGTATTACCTCGAAACGAACAACGGCCGGGTAAAAAAGTTGATCTATACACTATCAGCCATCGCGCTCTTCATACTTGTTCTTGCCGTAATAAACTTTGTAAATATAACGGTGGCCAGCTCGCTGGCGAGGCTGCGCGAGATCGGCGTGCGGAAGGTTATCGGCGGTAGGCGTCAGCAGCTTGTGGCCCAATTCCTGGTAGAGTCCGTGGTGTTGAGCGTCGGCGCGTTTATCGTCTCCGTCGGACTTTATGCGATAACACGGTCCTACTTTGGCGGACTACTCGGAACAACACTGCCCCCCGTAACACAGCTGGGATTCAAATTTATCGGAGCGATGTTCGTGATCTCGCTGATGATCGGAATAACGGCCGGCATTTACCCGGCATTTCTCCTGTCTTCCTATACGGCAACAGAATCGCTCAGAAACAGGCTCCCATCACCGAAAGGTGGCGGAGCACTTTCACGCGCGCTCATGGCTTTGCAATTCGGATTGGCAATAGGAGTATTCATCTTTGCCGTCGTCATCAATCGGCAGGTGGCATATTTCCTGGAGAAAGATCTTGGCTATAATAAGGATTACGTCTTGACAGTGTCGTCCGTTCCACGACGATGGTCAGAAGAAGGTGTCCGCTCCATGGAAGTCGCCCGGCAGCAATTCCTGTCACTGCCTCAGGTAAAAGACATAAGCCTCTCCTGGGAGATCCCCGCGGGTAATGTCGGTAACCGGATAAACCTTGGCCGGGTAGGAGCAGACGATAGTAAAGCTATTGACATACCGCTGCTGATGACAGATGAACATTTTGCAGATACCTACGGTATCGCTATGCGCGAAGGCATATTTCTTTCAAACGACCGGCAGCCCTGGCAATCAGGAAATATGGTGGTGACAGAATCAGCCGCCAGAGCGCTAGGCGTCACACAGGGCGATCAGCTACGTATAAAAGGCGATACAGTAACGTTCACCGTAACGGGAGTCGTGAGTGACTTCCATTTCTTTTCACTGCACGAAACAGTAAAACCAATGGCTTTTCTCCATGTACGTGGCACACGTGCATTCAGGAATTTCTCGATGAAGCTACAGCCCGGCAATATAACCGAAGCCGTTCGCGCGGTAGAAGCGAAATGGCAACAGGTATTCCCGGACGAGCCGTTTGTATATTCTTTCATGGATCAGGAGCTTGCACGACTTTATAAAAATGAGATCCGCCTTAAAAAGGCATCATCGGTGGCTACAGGCCTGATGCTGTTCATTGTATTTACCGGTGTGTTTGGAATGGTGTCGCTGATGATATCGAAACGTATAAAGGAAATGGGAATGCGAAAGGTGTTAGGAGCCTCGGTGGCAGATATAGTGTTGCTGGTCTCCAGGCCATACCTGGTGTTGATCATCACAGCATTCGCCGTTGCCGCCCCGCTGGTAGCCTACGCAAGCACCCGGTGGCTCTCCTCGTTCGCATACAAGGTAACCTTGCCGTGGTGGATTTTTATTGCCCCCGTGGCAATGACATTGGTGCTCACCGGCGTGTTGATAAGCGTGAGGACAATCCGCACAGCAATGGGAAGCCCGGTAAGATCGTTAAAGTGTGAATAGACATTCCGGAAAAAGAAAAGAGACAGGCGTTGAAACTTGTCTCTTTACTTTCTGAATGTTTAACTGCCCGGTGTTACCAGGGTGGTAAGAGTAACCTCCCGCTCTTCGAGCAGCGGAACAATCTCTCCTAACACAGTCTTCTGAAAATGCTCCGAGTTCCGGTGCTCTGCTACGGCATTCTCATCGTTATATCCTTCATATAACAAAATGATATTTCGGTCAGCGTTATTCTGATGGATCTTATAAAAAAGATTTCCCGCTTCCCGTTCACTTTTAGAAGCAACTTCCGATAGCAGGCGCAGAACAGTATCCAGTTGTCCTTCCTTAACACGCCACTTGGCGAATACATAAACAGGGATTTTATTCATGGTTTTAAAGTTTAAGTTATTGTGTTTTCAAATGTCTTATACGGTGGAGGGGCAATGACGAGGATTGATCCCCGGTAACCCCAACACAAGCTGTGTGGATGTGGTGACTTCGCAATCCTCGAGTAACGGAACGATTTTTCCGATAACCAGGTCCTTGAAGTGATCAGAGTTACGGTGTTCTGCCAGAGCAGCCTCATTGGCATATCCTTCGTATAGCAGTAGAGTGTAAAGATCGGCGTTGCTTTGATGTACTTTATAGTACAGGTTTCCGTGCTCTTCGACACTTCTTTTGACAACCTCCATAAGTACGCTGAGGAGCGCTTCCAGCTGGCCATCTTTAACCCGCCATTTGGCGAGTATGTGAACAGGTTTCTGACTCATCTCAATTTTATTTAAAATGTGCAGGATATATTTTAGCGTAACTGTCTTGAACACCAATCGTTATTACTCTATATACCTTTCAGAATACCACCATCGACTCTGAGAGCGGCGCCGTTAGTGGCTGCGCCCAGCTCGCTGGATACAAATGTAACCGTTGCAGCAACCTCTTCAGTGGAAATAAAACGTTGCAATAAGCTCAACGGACGGGTTTCAGTAAAGTATTGCTGCTCCACTTTCTGACGAGTAGTATTTCGTTGCGTTGCCAGGTCGGAAATGAACCGCTCCACACCATCGGAATAAGTCGGCCCCGGTAATACAGCGTTGACAGTTACACCCGTGCCCTTCGTTAATTGTGCAAGCCCATTGGTCAATGAGAGCTGAGCAGTCTTCGACAGACCGTAATGGATCATTTCAGTAGGGATCTGCATCGCAGATTCACTGGATATGAAAACCACCCGGCCCCAGTTTCTTTCAAGCATGCCAGGCATATAAAAGCGAGTCAGCCGCACGCCGCTCATAACGTTTACGTTGAACAGCTTGAGCCAGTCATCATCCTTCGTCTCGAAAAAAGATACCGGCTCGAAGATCCCGAGGTTGTTGATAAGAATGTCGACTTGTGGCAGCTCACGGGTTACTTTTTCAAATCCTTCAACGGAGGCAAGATCCGCAACAATACCCTGAACCCGGGCATTGGGCACATCTTCTTTTATCCGGCGTATGGCGTCGTTGACTTTGTTTGCATCACGACCGTTGAGATACACAACGGCATCTTCTTTGGCAAAGCTTTGGGCGATAGCATATCCGATACCGGATGTGGAACCCGATATGAAAACCTGTTTATTGTTCAGTAAGAGATCCATGATTTGTGGTGTTTTAATTTATAGATCAAAATTAGAACAACACACCCCCTTGCGGGAAGGAGGAGAATCACTAAAAAAGTGTGATCCGGCTCACACTTCAGGGTCGTATAGCCCGTTATGCGTTATTGGAGTATAGCCTGCTCAACGTTTCCCTGCTAACTCCGAGATATTCGGCAATGTATTTCTTAGGGATCTTCTGCATCATATTGGGATAAAGATCTCCGAACTCTTCATATCGCTGCTGAGGATTGCCCGATAATAACGAGATGATCCTTCGTTGCTGGGCAACATAGCCTTTAGTAAGTTTTACCCGGAAAAAATGCTCCATCTTATGAAGCTTGGAGGACAGCGTTTCCCGGCCATCAAGCGTGAGGCATAATACTTCGCCGCTCTCCATACACTCGATGTGCATCCTGGCCTGCTTTTGATTGAAATACGCGTTGTAGTCGGCCATCCACCAGTTATCGTTTGCGAACTGGACAATATGTTCTTTGCCATCATTGTCGGCATAGAACAGCCTGAAAATGCCTTCCATAACCAGGTACTCGTGGTGGGCAGTATCGCCCTCCTGAACCAGATACTGATGCTTGCGTACCTTTTTGGGGACAAAGAATGTCTTGATGTAATCGAACTCCTGGTCAGTGACCGATGTGACCTCTTCGATGTGTTTCCGCAATTTCTCCATACATATGGACGTTAATACGTGTTCAACAGCGGCAATCTGGCCATGTTGTTGGTTTTAGCGCCCTAATATATAAAACTGCTGTAAAAAATCTCTGTCGCGGCCGACCTGTACTGGATTATTGCGACACGTTCGGTACCGCTACAGGCCGCGTTTTCCAGCGTTCGTGCATCCAAACCCACTGCGCGGGATAGCGCCTGATACGCTCTTCGATGAAACGGGTAAAGACCTGCGTATTGTACTGGATGTCTTCCTCTTCATTGCCGGTAATATGTAGGGGAATTTCAGGGAGTATCTCGATATGTTGTAGCCCGTCTTCTCCAAGGTGACTGAACGCGGGCAACACCGCGGCGCCGGTCTTTAAGGCCAGTAAGGCAGCGCCTATGGGAGTAGATGCCTGTCTGCCGAAGAACTCTACAAAAGTGTTCCGCACTTTATCGGTGTCCTGATCGATCAGCAGCGCTACCGACCCGCCACTTTTTAAAGTTTTTAACATAGGAAAGGTAGCCTTGTCCCGCTCCACGGCGTTGGTTCCATTTTTATTCCGATGCTTCCACATAAGATCATTCAGACGCTTATCCTTCAGGGGCGTTCCAATGACCATGAAGTTGAATTTGCGAACGGCCATACTGGTGATCTGAAGCTCGAAGGCGCCCAGGTGGCACGCCACGAATACAACACCTTTACCCTTACGATCCGCCTCTTCGAAATTTTCCATGCCCTTCATCTCGACGATCTTCTCCAGCTTTTCCAGCGAATCCACGTTAACAGCACGTAATACATCGCCTACATTCTTGCCCAGCATAACGAATGTTTCATAAGAAAGCGCTTTAAGTTCCTCCTTGGATTTTTCATTACCAAAAGCGATGGTAAGATGCTCTAACGTAAGCTTGCGATACCGCACGGCAAGGTGCCCGGCTATGTTTCCCAGAAATCCGCAAAAGGACAACCACAAACGGCGCGGAACCAGGTTCGCTACCGTGATGAGCCCCTTGACAAAAAAATAGAGCGCTGTATATTTTACTTTTCTCCGGATAGCCTTGAATGAAGACATTGAATAATGTTTGGTCTGTTACTGTGCTGACTACAAGATTTCAGGATACAACAGTCTTATGGATGTTGATCTTGGCGGAAGGATTTACACCGCACCTGAATTCCTTAAGCGTGATCATCCTGCCGAGTTCGGCATCCCATAATTTCAGCCTGAAACAGCGAAAAATTTCAATCGGATTCCAGGACGTGACCGGAGCATCCCGCAGTTCAGGCATGCTGGCAAGCGCTTCTTTTAGACGATAGAAAGGTATTCTCGAATTAAGATGATGAATGTGATGATAACCGATATTGGCCGTGAACCATTGCATGACAGGATTCATCTTCATGAAACTGGTGGCCTCAATGGCAGCTCTGTCATATTTCCAGTCGAGATTCTCCCGAAACCGGGCGCCAGGAAAGTTGTGTTGACAATAAAATAAGTACGAGCCGATCGCGAAGGCAAGAAAAAACGGAAAACACCAGGCTAATAATAGCATACCAACTCCAAAAAAATAAAAAACAGCCCATCCCATCGCCACGTGGAGCACAAGAGCAAATAAAGAATCTGTATGTTTTGCCGGGCTCTGCGTAAACGATTTTACATTGAGCCAATAAATGAATAAAGTGATGTAACCGAAGATGATCGTTAAATAATGACGATTGATCAGGTAAATAAATTGCTGATTTTTACTAAGTGTAGAGAAATAGGCCTTGCTAACGATAGGATACGACCCGATGCCGGACAAGGTCAGTTTCGAGTTGTGATTGTGATGATGCTCATGCGAACGCTTCCATATGCCTTCCGGAGCAAGCAACCAGACGCCGGTAGCGCGCATTATCCAGGTTGCCAGGACAGAATTCTGCAAAATAGCCCTGTGCTGATAATCGTGATAAATAACAAAAAGCCTCACGTACAACAGCCCCGTACAGACCGCAGGTACAACCCTTACCGTCCACGGAAAAGCGGTGACGAAGGTCAGCGAAACCGAGATAACCAGGCAAAAAAGCGTAATTGACAGCTCCCACCAGCTTTTACCCTCAAATTCACTAGCAAACTCTTTGCTGGCAAGTAATAGTTCTTTTCCGGTTCTCATAATGTTATTGCCAAGGTAGAGTTCAAAAAATGTCAGACTGCTATAATGAGTATAATGATTCCGTTACAATTTAGTACAGCTTGTTTACAATAAGGTAATGTTTATTGACAATTACTAACCCGTGACGCAGATAGGTGAAAATGTGAGAAAAGCCGCTCTCGGTTTTTTTTTTGGGTGTTATGTCAACCGATGCGTTTCTGACCACCTTTGCAGGATTCCAGGTGGCCGTCCGTTGTCGTATAATAATACAACGCTCTATGTGCCTCAAATAATATACAGGTAACGAAGAAAAGTCTTGGATACCCGCCTGCACACCGACGAGGTGGGTGTCTTGAACATAAAATCGAAACCCGGGAGATCGACAGGTCGGCGCAATCTCCCGCGCGAATGATCATTACATGTTCATAATCCATCAGGAAGGTACATCGCATCCCCCATGCGCAACGCCCTCTGAAGGAGTATTTACGTGTTTTCGAGATTGTTCTGCCGGGCCTTCTTCAGCTTTTTAAAGTATGAAGGTGTGAGGCCCGTTATTTTTTTGAATTGGTTGGAAAGATGAGCCACACTGCTGTAATGAAGCTTATAAGATATTTCCGTTAAGTTCAGCTCGTCGTACAGCAGCAGTTCCTTTACACGTTCAATCTTATTGAGAATGATGAACTGCTGGATTGTAATGCCTTTGACTTCAGAAAAGATGTTCGACAGGTATGTATAGTCGTAATTCAATTTCTCACTTATATAATCCGAATAGTTTTGCGTGGGAAGCTCATCCGAATAATGAATGAGTTCTGTGATTACGTTTTTTATTCGTTCGATCAAAATACTTTTAGGATCATCCAGCAGCTCCAGTCCTGATTTCAATAGATTGTGGCGCAATGTGAGACGCTGCTCGTCGGTAATGTCTTCAAGAACCCCGGCTACACCAAGTTCAAGATTGGTAATGGTAAGGCCTATCTTTTCGAGCTCTTGTTTCACCATCAACTTGCAGCGCAGGCTGACCATATACTTTATGTATAATTTCATACGCGGCGCTCCCCATTGGTAAGTCTGTTCGTGAAAAAACGATGCCTAAGGATGTTTTCCTGGCGTACGGGTATAAATGTGCGTTTGTGTCGCGATAGAGCATATACGTTTATAAAGTGTACCATATATTGCTCAAAGCCCTGATTTATTTTTTTTACGACGCTGGTTAAATCGAAGCTCTTCGTGATCGAGCTCCTGCTCCAGCCGGCGTAGCGTAGACTGGTTAAAGGTGCCCTCTTTGTGATATCGGATAAGTAAATTACGTTCGAATTGGTGGATTTCAAATTGTGCCTTCAGGTAATCCGACATCGCGGGTATCACGGAGTTTATATGCGTGGGCGGGTGTGGTATCTTGGATAAAATTTCAATGAGGTCTACATATTGTTTCCGGATACGCGTTTTTACATGCTCATTAAGCTCATACGGAAACTCATTATCAACGAAATTCAAAGTCTGATTAGCAACTAACAGACGAAGCTCCTCTTCTTCCGCTGATGGAGAAACCTTCTTTTCGATGCGCAGTGCACGTATCAGAAGCGGCAGCGACATTCCCTGAACCACCAGTGTCACGAAAATGACAACAAAGGCCAAAAAGAGTATCAGCGACCGGTTAGGAAATAACGTTCCATCGATAAGTGTCAGGGGTAACGCCAGCGACGTGGCCAGCGATACTACACCCCGTGTGCCTGTCCAGGCCACAATGAGCACGTTTTTCCAGGTGTCGTCATCCTGGCGGGCTTTGGCGCTTCTGGCCCATGGAGGAAACGCAGAGATAAATACCCACAGTATTCTGACAATAATAGTTACAGTACTCACGATGAGAGCATACTTCACCAGGTCCAGGAAGCTGTATTCACCGAGATCCGTTAGAATAGACGGAAGCTGAAGGCCGATTAGTATAAAAATAAAGCCGTTTATAAGGAAGATGATAGTATCCCACACCGCTTTGTTACGGATACGTGTTTGATAAGAAAAAACATCCGGTGCGCGCCACGACATCATCATTCCGGTACTTACCACCGATAGCACTCCTGAAAAATGCAGATGTTCGGCCGTTAAGTGCGAAATAAAGGGCGTAAGCAAGGTAAGTGATGTACTGATGATCGAATTGTTCACCACTTTCTTGTGTATAAAGATGAAAATGAACCCGATCGCGATACCCGTGATAATCCCTCCGGATACATCGACAAGAAAATTGAGACCGGCTTGCCAGAAAATAAATGTTCCCGTGCCGATAGCAGCAATGGCGAATTTGTAGGCAATAAGCGCGGAAGCATCGTTTACCAGGCTCTCGCCTTCCAGTATTGTTACTACTCTTCGGTTAAGACCGAGCCCCTTGGTAATGCTGGTCGCTGCTACAGCGTCCGGAGGCGAAACAATAGCGCCGAGTACAAAGCCGAGAGCCCAGGTAAATCCCGGTATGAAATAGTGACTTGCTACAGCCACGGTAACCGTCGTGAAAAAGACCAACGCAATGGCAAGGGTGGCAATGGGTCTGATTTCCGTTTTAAACTCATGCCACGACGTATGCGATGCCGCATCGTATAGAATAGGCGGCAAAAAAAGAAAGAATACTACTTCCGGGCTTAACACTACCGATGGCATGGCCGGTATGAAGCCGATGCATAAACCCATAAGTACAAGCAGCACCGGGCTGGGAAGCCGGAATTTGTCGGCAAATGAAAGTAATATAACAAGAAACGTAAGGACAAGAATGATGATCTCAAAATTTTGCATGCTGCTGTGCGGATGATTCACTTCATTAGCGAAACATTTTTTCATCCATTTCTATTCCCGGATATCCTTTTAATTCTGGGAGATCGCTCGGAACAAGTGCTTATATATAATTCTGCTATCGCCGCTCATAAAGATATCAGGGGAACGGCATATATAAAGATATCCTGATGTTGCCCGCACAAGTTACACAAATGCCGTTACAATTTACATAGTTCACACGTCGGAAAGGAAATGGAGTGGAATTGATGTAACGATATGATGAATTTATATAAGTGGTCGATTCATTAATAGTGCCACCTTTGCTTACCCGGCAGGTATAAGCGTATCATCATGAAATGCCATGATGTGAAATATATGCGCAGCCGGAAAGAAGCATGATGCATAACAAAAAACACCTTATGATAAAGAAACTACTTATGATTGGTTGTGTGATGATTTTAATCACAAGCCACAACGCGCGGGCACAAAGCGGTGCCATAGGTTTCCACATTACTATGTCTGAATACGATGGAGACCTGAACGGTAATGAGCATCATTTTTACGATTTCAAATACAGGCAGGTGGGTGCCGCTCTTTCGTTGCAGCAGTATCTCAACCCATCCTTTAATCTGGTGGAAAAAGCATCGTTCAGCCAGGTCCGTGGTCAAAACGATCTGGCTACGGCTGGTGTCGATGCGGACTTCTATACGGTAAACCTTAAATTGAAGTATAAGTTCAATAACGGTTATCTCCTGAAAGAAGAAGCAGCTATTGCACCCTTTCTCGTGGCAGGAATCGGCGGTACATACATAGACTCCAAACAATATAAGGAGCTGACCGCGTTGCCTATTACCGACGGTGAGATAAAAGGTAACCTGGCTGCCGGTGCAGGTATCCTGTTTCAATTTAACGATCGCGTTGGCCTCGAGTTGGCAAATACTATCAATGCGCCACTTTATGATGGCTGGGATGGTATTAAAAAAGGCGGAAACGATTTATACCTGCAGCACAGCGCAGGTCTTATATTCAACTTCCGCAAACCGGCTGATGCCGACAAAGATGGTGTAGCCGATAGAAAGGATAAATGCGCCGATACACCAGGCACAGCCACGGTCGATTCAAAAGGATGCCCGGTCGACGGCGATGCTGACGGTGTGGCCGATTACCTTGATAAGTGCCCCATGCTTGCCGGTTCTGTTTCATTATCGGGATGTCCTGATAAGGACAAGGATGGCGTCGCAGACGCAGATGATACCTGCCCGGATGTACCAGGTGCAATGCGCTTCGCTGGCTGCCCTGATACGGATGGTGATGGTATAGAGGACTCAAAAGACAAGTGTCCTAATCTTGCAGGCCTTGATATCTTCGAAGGATGCGCCGATACCGATGGCGACGGCGTTCAGGATTCGCAGGATAAATGTGCCGATACAGAAAAGGGCACGAAAGTAGATGAAACCGGCTGCCCTGCAGACACTGACGGAGACGGTGTAACGGATGCCCTGGACAAATGTCCCACGTCTAAAGGCGAAGGCTCTGCAAACGGCTGTCCCGAGGTGAAAGATGAAGTTAAAAAGAGATTGAACTTCGCCACCCGCGGCATTGCGTTCGAAACTGGGAAGGCCGTGCTCAAGCCCTCGTCGTTCCCCATGCTTAACGAAGTTGTAAGTATACTGGGAGAGTATACCGACTACAAGTTGAAAATGGGCGGGCACACTGACGCCAACGGAACCAATGCCGCCAACCTGGCCCTTTCACAAGCTAGAGTCGATGCTGTAAAAGCATACCTGGTCGGTAAAGGCATTTCCGACGACCGTATCGAAGCGATTGGCTACGGTGAGGAACAACCCATTGCGTCAAATCGTACAGCCACAGGCCGGGCCCAAAATAGAAGGGTAGCCCTCGAGCTGATCTTAAAGTAGTGTTTGCATAATGTTTCAAGTCGTGGTTTATCGAGTGAATAGCACCTTTGCTATTCACTTTTTTATGTACGGTCAGACCAGTGAATGATGCAATATACTGTGCTCGTTATGCAACACATACGACAGTAGATAATTCGATCTTTGTGAGCTATATAAAGCGATTGATTATGGAAAATAAAATCTTGAAATGTGTATTGATCGGATCCCTGACATTTGCAGCGTCAATATCCTTTGGCCAGGGCATCGGAAAGATCTTAAGGACAAACCCCGATAGTGTGATAACCGGAATGGATATACAACAGGCGCGAATAGATTCAGCAGCAGATTATCGACAGTTCAAAGCAGCAGCTGAATTGAAAATATCGGAGAATCAAAAAAATATAAACGCGTTACGGACCAAAACATCTGCGTCTACACAAGAAACTAAAGAAAGGTATGATAAGAACCTCACGATGCTGCAGGAAAAAAATGCTGCGTTGAAAGCCAGGATCGGTGCCTCGGGGCAAACCGCTACGATCGAGTGGCCATCGTTCAAAAGAGAAGTAAATCATGAACTTCATGAATTAGGCCGTGCCATTAAAACCATTACCGCTGAACATACCTTATAGGTATCAGGCGTCGATATAAGGCCGGTATCATAGAATTGTGTCTGCGAAAGCTACAACTCTAGCCCCCGCCGGTCTGTGACGAGAAGGCGATCCATGAGGGTCGCCTTTCTTGTTGTTTGCCGGATCTGACGTGTCGTCATAACCTGCCCGCAGCATGCAAACAAAAAAGCACTATCAACAAAGTTGACAGCGCTTTAAACAGATCAATCTGCAGTATTTCTACACTGATCTGAGTTCCTATAATTAAGGCCTACCTTTCTTCGTCATTCTTACCACGCAACTGCGATAGTCTTTCTGGATATCATGATCAATCACATCTTACTTCCTGTGTTGCCGGAGGATATGTCCCGCCTGTTTTTTAATCCAGGCCCCGGAGATCGACATACACGTTTTTTATTCAAGGAAAGCTCGGTCAATGGTTTATATCCTGTCTTAATATAGTTGTCCAGATCCGTAAAGAAACGAAGCCTGTATCTGAGAATAAGCTTGCTGCCTATCTTCATTTTCAGCATTCGTATGGTATCCACGTTCGGAAGCCAGAACATGATCAGATTGTCGGCGGTTTCTGGGCTTCCCGGTAGCCACGTGTTTTCTAGTTTGGATATCACGATATCCTGAAAACCGATTCTCCCGTTGATATAGGCCGTTACCCAGCACATGAAATATTCCTTCCTTTAAAATCATAAATGGAATAAAGGCGAGCGCTTTCGAATTCAAAATGAAGCATAAAGGTACCCGGCGTACTCGCGCTCCTGTTATGCGCAGAAACTTAAAATTTGCACTATTCACAGGTACCCATCAGTAACTTTTGCAAGTTTTTGCCATTGATCTATAAATCGCCTTAGAGAAAGCGGGCTAACTTTAATACTTACTTTCGCTAGACACTCAACCTTACCCTTTCAACCGTGGTAAATGAATTTGGACAAGGTCTATCCGATCTTGTCCATTTCATTTCCATTCAAATCCGGACCAGGTACAACACAGGAGAGGATCCCGGCCGTTAATCACCATATTTTTAATCCGCAACTAGATCATGATAATACCACAGAAGAAGGGGGTCTTGCTAGAGAAAACAGCATACGAATTTGAAGCATCGGGCGTATTGAATCCAGCAGCTTTCCGCGATGGAGACAATGTCCATCTTCTTTATCGCGCAGTTCGGAAAGGCAATCGGTCAACCATCGGGTACTGTAAACTAAACGGACCGTTGAATATAGAAGTCCGTAATACCGGGGCGTTGCTGTCGCCTCAGTTCCCCTATGAATCACAGGGCATTGAAGATCCACGTCTTGTCAAAATTGATGACCTTTATTTTTTGACATATTGCGCTTACGATGGCGATAACGCATTAGGCGTTCTGGTAACATCAAAAGACCTGGTGCATTTTGAGCACCACGGCGTAATTGTGCCGCAGATTTCATACGAAGAGCTTAAGCTGTTGATCCCTTCGACAGTATCACTCAACGAAAAATACAAACGGTACAACGTACAGCATGAATCCTGGACAAATACAGGACATAAAAAACTGGTATGGGACAAGAATGTTGTATTCTTTCCCAGGAGAATACACGGAAAATTGTGGTTTCTTCACAGAATAAAACCGGATATCCAGATAGCAGGTGTGCATTCATTGGACGAATTAACGCAGGACTTCTGGAATACATACCTCTGCGACCTGGATAAACACATAGCCCTCGCACCAAAATACGATCACGAAGTGAGCTACCTCGGCGCAGGTGCGCCGCCTATCGAAACGGAACACGGATGGATACTCATCTATCATAGCGTACGGGATAGCAGAAGCGGATACGTCTATTCTGCCTCCGTCGCGTTGATGGACATTGATGAACCCCAGACCGAGATATCACGTTTGCCATACCCGCTCATTATTCCTGAACTTGCCTGGGAATTGACGGGAGAGGTGGATAATGTGGTCTTTCCCACCGGTACAGCCCTTTTTGACGACGTATTATATATCTACTATGGAGCTTCCGATGAGCAAATCGCATGTGCGACCGTAAGTTTCAGTGAATTGATAAAAGAGCTGCTCTGTTATGCTAAAACATAAATGAACATGATATCACAGTATCCTGACAAAATAACGAACGGCGTGACGAAAGCGGCCGCATCGAATGCCGCATCTCTTTCGCGTAAGCTTACGATAAACGGCTCACAGGAAGAGCAGCTCATCTTGCCGGAGATCCTGTTTATTACATCATACCCCCCACGCGAATGCGGTATCGCCACATACTCTCAGGACTTGATGTTGGCCATGCAGGACAAATTCAGCAACTCCTTTTCTCTTAAAGTATGTGCGCTGGAAACAGACGGTATTTCGCATCGCTATCCCGAGGAAGTTAAGTATGTCCTCGCTTCGTCGGATTTGTTTGCCTACGAGAATCTGGCTGCCAGGCTTAACCTCGACGATAACCTGTGCCTGATTTTTATACAGCACGAATTTGGTCTGTTTTCTGGTGATTATGGTCAATACCTGCTCGGGCTGCTATGCCTGTTGACCAAACCCGTTATTACAACCTTTCACACCATTCTTCCCGCTCCCGACCCGATGCGGAAAAAGATCGTGCGGACCATAGCGGAAAATTCTGTCTCGGTAATAACCATGACGGTTAATGCGGCAAACATCCTGGAACAGGATTATGAGATCCCCGCTTCAAAAATATCGATCATCCCGCACGGAACGCATTTGGTTTCGTCTTTTGATCATACCCAGAAAAACGCGCGCAATCACCTCGGCAATAGAATGGTGCTCTGTACATTCGGTTTACTGAGCTCCGGTAAAAGTATTGAAACCGCATTGGATGCTCTTCCCGCTATAATCGATAAAATTCCGAATGTCTTATACCTCATCATTGGAAAAACACATCCCGGCGTGGCGATACGAGAAGGTGAGCGATACCGGGATATGCTTCAGCAGAAGGTGTTGGACCTGAATCTCCAAAGCCACGTCCGGTTCATAAATAAATATCTGCCGCTTCCCGAATTGTTGGGATATCTTCAACGAACGGACATTTACCTGTTCACATCCAAAGACCCCTATCAGGCCGTAAGCGGAACATTTGCTTACGCCATGGGCTGTGGCTGCCCCATTATATCAACGCCGATACCTCACGCAAAAGAGCTGCTGGCAGGTGCGGGCTTGATTGTTGATTTTCAAAGCCCCGGGCAGTTTGCCGCGGCCGCGATAAAACTTCTGTCTTCCCCTGAGCTCATGCGTGACATGAAGTTGAATGCACTGCACAGAATTCGCCCAACAGCATGGCCCAATGCCGCGCTCGCCCATACCGACCTGATCACAATAAAAAGTAGGATCAAAAAAAATCAGCTCCTGTATAACCTGCCCGGCCTGTCCCTGGCGCACATTCAAAAATTAACAACATCCCGCGGGATAATCCAATTCAGCAAGCTTTCTGCTCCCGATCTTACGTCCGGTTATACGCTCGATGACAATGCCCGTGCATTTATCGCCTTATGTAAACACTACCTGGTAACCCGCGAAGAATCGGATCTTCCCATTATTGAAATATATCTGGATTTCATAGTAGGCTGCCAGCTGGACGATGGAACATTCCTGAATTATATAGATGCCGATGGAACTTTCAATAAAGAAACCAATACCGAAAACCTTCAGGATGCAAATGGAAGAGCCCTTTGGGCGCTTGGAGAATTCATCGCGTGCGGCAGTGTGTTTGATCGCGAGTGGGTGGACCGTGCTGAGTTTTCCTTTCTTAGGGCGCTTTACCCCGCGATGAAAATGCGTTCGCCAAGGGCAATGGCCTTCCTTATCAAAGGCTTGTATCACTATAACCTGGATAAAAACGATGAAGTGGTTAAGCAGATGATCGCTTCGCTTGCCGAAAACCTGGCGGCGAAATACCAAACAGTGTGCGATGAAAAATGGAAATGGTTCGAAGCGTACCTGACCTATGCCAACAGCGTGTTGCCCGAGGCAATGTTATGCGCATACCTATCCTCTGGGATCGAATCTTTTAATGCTATCGCAAAAGAGAGCTTTGCTTTTTTGAATAAGATCATCTTTAGAAATGGAGAGATCAAAGTAATCTCCAACCAGGGATGGCTTACAAAAGGACAAAAGTCCAAACAATACGGGGAGCAACCGATCGATGTTGCCTACACCATACTGGCATTGGAAAGATTCCACGCTGTATTTCCCGAAGAAGGCTATCGCAAGAAAATGCAGACAAGCTTTAACTGGTTCCTTGGCAAAAATCACCTGCGCCAGATCATGTACAACCCAAGCACCGGCGGATGCTATGATGGATTGGAAGAACATCACATTAATCTGAATCAGGGAGCGGAGTCCACTGTAAGCTACCTGTTATCGAGGCTGGCAATGGAGAAATTGAATCCCATACCGGGGAAACATGAAACAGTGTTGTTGTTATGATTCTGTACTCAACAAATCACCGCACAGAACATGAGATACTTATAAGTTTAGCCCGGTAGTGTATAATATAAAGTAATGAAAATAGGTCGTTCTTTGATATGTTGTTATGAAGAATGACGACAGTAAAAATAAATTAAGAATATGGAAAATAAAGAGAAGAATGCACCAGCGTTTACGATTACCGGCGATTGGGCCGTTCAATCAAAACAACTGAGAAAGAAATTTTCACAACTTACAGATGCTGATCTCAAGTTTGAAACGGGTAAAGAAGAAGATCTCCTCAAAAGGATCGAAACCCGGCTTCATAAGAAACGTGAAGAAGTGATCAGCATACTGAAAAAGGAACAAACTACTAAATCCTGATGTCGGCAATTGGAAAGACAGGCCTGAAAACCTGTCTTATCCATAATAAATTGTGCTCAACCGTAAGGCCATGAAAGAAGACGAAATAGAAAAAGCAAAGCTCTTTATCATTTGTGAAATAATAGAATATATCCCTAATGCTGTGACCTCAAAAACAATTATTAAAAAGGCGACAGGGGTCATCAATATTTCTTCCTTTGATTCGGGCGAAAGCCTGTCCGAGGGAATGTCCCCGTTTGATACCTTCATCCAGGTTATTGACGGATCCGCCGAAGTAATCATTGATAAAACATCCAGCATGTTGGATGTAGGGCAGGGTATTGTCATCCCTGCGCATACGCGGAGTTCTATCAAAGCCAATATTCGCTTTAAAATGATCTCTACCGTTATAAAAAGCGGGTATGAAGAAATAATACCTTGATTAGAAACAGATTGTAGCGCTAAAAAGTCCGTTTACACCAACCCGTTTTCGGGCCGGGATAAATGGAATGCTCCTGAAGCATTTTCTAAGCTTCGTTGGCCAGGTTGTCAAAACATAATCGAAACGTCTGCTTAAGCTCATCACGCAGCAGGAGCTCATTGCTGGTCTTTTTTATAAATGCGCGGGCTCCAAGCCCGTATACGGTTTCCCGGAGATCAATGGAGGAAGAAAGCATTATGATGGGGATCTCATTGATTTTGGGATCCTTTGCGATCTCCGACAAACATTCCACACCATCCATCACAGGCATATTGATATCCATGACAATGAGCGACGGTAATACCGTTGACTCCCGAAGCTTGCCAAGAGCCTCTTCACCATTGGTAACAACATCGAATAGGGTCACGTCTTTAATTCCGCTCAGCGCGGTAAGAAATATGTCTTGATCATCTTGGTCGTCTTCTACCAGAAAAATTGTTTTTAATGTTTTCATGCTGCAGGGTTTAGCTTGATGCTAGCAAATATCGCCAGATCAACACGGAATACGCTTACACTGCAGCGAAATAGACTTGTATTGATCACTGGTTTCCCGATTGGAATACTTATACCATAAGTATTGCGAAAGGCACGCAATGACTACGCGGTTGCTAATAAGTAATGTATACAATAATTTTATCAGATTCTGTAAAGCTGTGCGCGGCTGGTCGAAGTATATTGTATAACAGTAGGAGGTGACTTCTGTAAGCTTTCTGGTGTCGCGCACGCTTCCGGCGATAAGAAAGTATTCCTCGTTGAGAGCGTGCCTTGGAATAAACAGGTGCTGAGCCAGGTTGCATTAGTGTATACGATTAATGGTCACATACCATGTTAATGATAGGTCCTGACTTTATAGCATGGATTAATGAAAGTAGGCGGAATTTAATTATTAACGCGATTTCTATGAAAGTCAAATTTGATATCGGAGACATTGTTGTTGAGCGCATAAGGCCAACAATCAAGTTTGTTATCGTTGGCTTTCAAAATGAACTATACTACTGCAAACCACTCAATGCAGATCGCAGGAAGCCCATCGTTTATATGGAGCGCGACCTGGTTTTGATAGCATAATCTCTGATTTGTGAAAGAGCAGTCGCGGGCATCCCGGTGACTGGCTTGTTGCCCGCGACTTGTGTCTTAACGCGTCAGCGGGCTAAGCCTTAATTGGAAAGCTGGGCGGTGTAAAATTAGCCGGTAAATATTGTCGATAATATCCTGCAGTGAAACAACAATGATGGACAAAAGTTGGATAACAGTTAAGTTCATATTTGTTTTATGTGTTTTGTTTTCTTGTATAGGAGAATGGGCAGATTAAAATAGAATAACCGTAAATCTACCCGGTGGTCTTCGGTATTATTCGGCGAGTTTGGCGCTCAGGTACTTTTCAAATCCGCTGCGGAAACGCTCGTTCTCCTTGCTGGCCGTGAATAAGCCCTCGATATATCGGCAGGTTGTCATTGACAGAAGGATCTTGACAAGCGGAGATTGTGATCGCGACAGATCTACCCGGATGCTATGATCTTTGAAGAAGGAGATCATCACGGCACACTGATCAGCGTTTCTGGGTTCTTTGACTTGTGTTTTGATCATACTGATCTCCTTGTCAATTTCCGGGAAATTTGCGGGGATAAACACGTCGGTCGCCTGCAGCGTGGAATATGTTATGAAATGATTCATACTTAAGCCAGGTATACCGAAACGTAGTACGTTCTTGTAAAAGAGTGTGTTTTCGGTACTTTATAGCACGGTAAGATGAGAATTTTATAACGCTTTATATTACACGCCAGGATATACGATTTACAGAATTCACAGCTTTAGCTCCGATAGTTAATGCGAATACTGTGGCAAAGAGTACGGGATGGATGGTAATATGTCGAAAACTGTCGCCGACGCTTAAAATGAGAAAACCCCGCGAGCGGGGTTTTCTGGTGAGAATACTTTGAATAAAGATTACTTGCGAATCAGCAGCGCCAGCTCCTTCAACTGGTCTTCTGAAATCGTCGAAGGTGAGTCGATCATAACATCCTTACCGGCGTTGTTCTTCGGGAACGCAATAAAGTCACGGATAGAGTCAGCGCCACCAAAGATCGAGCACAGACGATCGAACCCAAACGCAATACCACCATGCGGAGGCGCGCCAAACTCAAATGCATCCATAAGGAACCCGAACTGCTTCTTAGCCTCTTCTTCAGAGAAGCCGAGGTGAGTGAACATAAGCTGCTGCGTGGCCCGGTCGTGGATACGAATAGAGCCGCCGCCTACTTCGGTGCCGTTGATAACCATGTCATACGCATTGGCGCGTACCTTGCCCGGAGCGGTGTCCAGCAGGGGAATATCTTCCGGCTTAGGCGATGTAAACGGATGGTGCATAGCGTGGTACCGGTTCGTCTCCTCGTTCCACTCCAGCAGCGGGAAGTCAATAACCCACAATGCGGAGAACGTATTCTTATTGCGAAGGCCGAGGCGCTCGCCCATAAAGAGACGAAGCTCGTTAAGCTGCTTGCGTGTAGCATGGGCTTCACCAGCCAGTATAAGTAGAAGATCGCCAGGTTTTGCGTTGAACTTGTCAGCCCACGCTTTCAGATCTTCAGGAGTGTAAAACTTATCCACCGACGACTTCAGCGAGCCATCAGCTTTATATTGAATATAGACCAGTCCCTTTGCGCCGACCTGTGGACGTTTTACAAATTCAGTAAGCTCATCGATCTGCTTGCGCGTATACTCCGCACAGCCGCTCGCGGCAATGCCCACTACAAGCTCGGCACTATCGAATACGCCAAAGTTCTTGCCCGACGTGAGATCGACAGCCGGAGCCTCGGCACTCTTCAGCTCAACGAATTTCATTTCGAAACGGGTATCCGGTTTGTCCGAGCCGTATAGACGCATCGCCTCATCGTAAAGCATGCGCGGCACAGTGGGCATGTCGATACCTTTTACAGTTTTGAATAGATGACGCACAAGCCCTTCGAACATACCAAGAATATCTTCCTGCGTAATAAACGACATCTCACAGTCGATCTGTGTGAACTCCGGCTGACGGTCAGCGCGAAGATCTTCGTCGCGGAAACATTTTACGATCTGATAATAGCGGTCGAAGCCAGATACCATCAGCAACTGTTTGAATGTCTGAGGCGACTGCGGCAAAGCGTAGAACTCACCGTGATGAACGCGTGAAGGAACAACAAAGTCTCTTGCGCCCTCCGGTGTAGATTTGATCAAAACCGGCGTTTCTACCTCTATGAAGCTCTGACCATCCAGGTACGCACGGGTTTGCTGGGCCATGCGATGGCGAAGTTGAAGATTCTCCCGAACCGGCGTACGGCGCAAGTCCAGGTAACGGTATTTCATGCGTATCTCGTCACCGGTGGTCGTTTCGTCCTCAATGGCAAACGGTGGCAGCTTAGCCTCATTCAGAATAGTAAGCCTGGTAACATTGATCTCAATGTCGCCCGTGGGCATATCAGGATTTTTAGAATAACGTTCAATCACCGTACCCTCAGCCTGGATCACAAACTCCCGGCCTAACGTCCGGGCGATTGCAAGAACAGCGGCATCCGTTTTGCCGTCACCAAACATGAGCTGCGTAAGGCCGTAACGGTCGCGAAGGTCAATCCACAGAACGCCACCCTTGTCGCGTATGGTCTGTACCCAGCCGGCCAGGGTTACCGTCTTGTTAACATCCGCAATTCTCAGTTCACCGCAGGTATGAGTTCGTAACATGTGAGTTTTAGTTATTTTAGCCGCGAATTTAACCCCGATTCTCTTCTATGTACAGGTATCCGCAAATTTTTACTTTGCTCCGTCAAACGACCCGAAACCTGGTAGAAAACGGTCGTTTACCTGCATTATGCCTTTTGGCAGCCATCGTATGCATCGCTGCCGGTAAGCCTAAACTGGTGAAAACCAAGGTGAACGACGCGATTTCCGTAGGAATCCCTCAGGGCTGGCGGCCAATGGACGGTATGGATTTCTCCCAACGCTACCCTTCCGTACGAGCCCCGCTCGCAGCGTATACCAACGAGGAACGCGTAGTGGATTTCAGCATAAACATATCGGCTACCCAATGGCCCGACCAGAATGCCGAAATGGCAAAAGGCTTCTTTAAAGCGTCACTGGTCAACATGTTCGACAAAGTCGACTTCATCAGCGAAGGAATACGCGAGGACAAAGGCAAACAATACATCTATTTCGAATTCGAATCACGCATGAACGGGAACCGCCGCGAAGAAGGCTTCAAAGATCCGGTAGTGCGCTACACCTACATTCAATATTTGCTCGGAAAAGGCCAAACGCTTGTGTTTTCTTTCAATTGCCCGCGCAGGATCAAGGACGAATGGCAGGACACCGCACGCGACATGATGAAGGCTGTAAAGGTGAAATAATAATTTTTTTACCTTTGCGCGAATGGAACTCTACACGGACGAATACTTCATGCGCGAGGCGTTGAAAGAGGCGGCTAAGGCCCTCGCCATACAGGAAGTACCGGTTGGCGCCGTGGTGGTCTGCAAAAATAAGATCATTGCCCGCGCGCATAACCAGACCGAGAAACTTACCGATGCAACTGCCCACGCCGAAATGCTGGCGGTAACAGCAGCAGCAAACCACATGGGATCCAAATATCTGAGCGAATGCACCCTGTACGTAACGCTGGAACCCTGTGTTATGTGCGCCGGAGCTCTGCATTGGGTACAACTGCAAAAGCTGGTGTATGGAGCTTCCGACCTGCAACGCGGGTATAGCCTCGTGAGCACTCCTTTACTTCACGGAAAAACCGAGGTCGTGAAAGGCGTCAATGCCGATGAGAGCCGGCAGTATATAGACACGTTCTTCAAAACTATTCGTGAGAAGCGTAGACAATAACACCGCCATAACACACACAACACATAGAGAACAATAACCTAACCTGATCGACAATAGAACTATGAGTATGGAAATAAAAGGAAAAGTAGTGCAGCTCCTCCAGCTGCAGACCGGAATGGGTAAAAAAGGACAATGGAAAAAGCAGGAGTTTATCATTGAAACGCCCGGCCAGTATCCTAAAAAAGTATGTCTCTCTGCCTGGGGCGATAAGGTAGACCAATATCGTCTTGCTGTAGGCGACGAGGTTAACATTTCTGTTGACCTTGAAAGCCGTGAATATAACGGCCGCTGGTATACAGAGGCTCGCGCCTGGAAACTTGAAAAGGTCGGCGGTGGTGGCAGCCAATCCGCTCCTCCGGCAGATGAAGAACCGTTCTTCTCCCAGGAGAATGGCAATGCGTCTGACGATATGCCCTTCTAACACAGGAAATGCCGTTTTAACGCCGCACAGCCGGTATTGGTCCCATAAATTATATGGAATCAATACCGGCTGAAATTTTCTTAGTAGGGTTATGGTTGTATATTTGGCTTTCGTAAAAACGTCAGGCAGACACGTATTCCAGGGCGGAACAGCCATATAAAATATAAGGTACATACCTTGGCATAAGATTGTTCGCCAGTGACGATTTGAAACATGTTCAACCCATAAAACGACTTCGTATGGCATTTACCTTACCTGCGCTTCCGTATGCATTCAATGCGTTGGAGCCGCACATCGATGCGAGAACCATGGAGATACACCACGGTAAGCATCATAACACCTACGTAACCAACCTCAACAATGCTATTGCCGGCACAGATGCTGAAAAATTGAGCATTGAAGAGATTTGCAAGAATATTTCAAAGTATCCTGCTCCTGTACGCAATAACGGCGGCGGCCACTATAATCACAGCCTTTTCTGGACAATCCTTGGTCCTGAAGGCGGTGCACCTGCAGGCGCGCTCCTGGATGCAATCAACGCAGCATTTGGAAGCCTCGACGAATTCAAAAAGCAATTCGCAGCAGCAGCAGCGGGTCGTTTTGGCTCAGGTTGGGCATGGCTTATTAAAGATGGAAGTGGCAAGCTGGCCATTACATCAACGCCCAACCAGGACAATCCTCTCATGGATGTGGCCGAAACAAAAGGTACACCCATCCTCGGTCTTGACGTATGGGAACACGCCTACTACCTCAACTACCAAAACCGCAGACCTGACTATGTAACAGCGTTCTGGAACGTGGTTAACTGGAACGAAGTAGCAAAACGCTTCGCGGCTAAATAAGCGACAGGCTTACTATAGAATAAAGCAAAAGCCCCGTCCTGATATCGATCATGGACGGGGCTTTTGTTTTGTATACAGATACATTATTGCAGCCGGATCAGATAAGCCTTTGGCCAGAGCTTTCCCGTAACGAGCAGTGCTTTGGAATTGGCATCGTACGCAATGCCGTTAAGCACGTCCGCTGCCGGATACATACTCTCGATCTGGTTACATTCGTGTGACATATCCAGCTTGCCGAGAACTTTGCCGGTCGCCGGATCGATCTTTACAATGATCGACGATTGCCACACGTTCGCATAAATGAAACCGTTGACGTATTCCAGTTCGTTAAGCTGTTGTATGCTATTAACGCCTTCGGTTACCGATAGCGTCCGAACGGTTTTGAGAGTAGTAGTATCGACGTAATGTAATTTATCTGTACCGTCGCTCACGATCAGATTCTTGCCATCGTGTGTCAGGCCCCAGCCTTCCTGGTATTTGTCGTAAGTGAACTCGCCAAGCTTCTTGTAAGTCTTGGCATCGTATATAAAACCAACATGACTCTGCCAGGTAAGTTGGTAGATCTTGTTGTTTATAATGGTGATACCTTCACCGAAGAACTCACCCGGCAGATTAACCTTCTTATCGTGCTCGCCGGTGCCGGGGTTTACTTCGGCAATCCAGGATGTATTGGGCTGGCCGGTGCTTTCAATAATTTTGTTCCCTTGAATGATAAGCCCTTGTGTAAACGCGTGCGGATTATGAGGCAATACATTCAGCACAGAATACGAAATATTGGGTGTCGTGACAGCTTTAGAGGTAGTACTCTCGTCACGCTTCTTGCCACAGGATGCCACAATCAAAGCGGCTGACACCAATGCAAACAGTATAGATCGGTTTCTCACAGTCTGATAATTTTATGTATTAGCCCGGTTCGCGCCCAGACCTCCATTTTGCTAAATAAACAAACAATCAAAATTAAGCTGATTAACTCAAAAATCTTAGACCACGTATCCTTTATACAGAAATTTTAACAGACGCCTTGTATTAGAAAATCATTAAAAACAGTTAGTCCAGGCCGATCATCATGAATGCCCCCCAATAGATAGGCTCGGGATAATCCGAACGCAGTTCCTTTTTCGCATCCACAAAGCTTTGGCGCATATTACCGGTGTTGAGCCACTTTTGGTAGAACTTGAGCATAAGCTGCTGGGTGGCGTCATCGTCCACTTTGAACATACTCATGATCAATACCTTGGCGCCCGCCACGAGGAACGCGCGCTGAAGGCCATACACACCTTCGCCGGCTTCAAGATCGCCAAGCCCTGTTTCGCAGGCGCTAAGCACCACAAGGTCGGTCTTATCCAGGTTGAGATTCATCGCTTCATAAGCAGTAAGGATACCGTTCTCCATGTTGAAGTTATACTCGGTCTTTTCCATGAGGTCACCGGCACCTTTCAGCAAAAGGCCTGTGCGCATAAGTGGGTTTTGAGTAAGCACCGCTTCGTTGCTTTCAATCTGCTCCTCCAGCGTTACAGGTGTGGTGGGCCGGTAAAAGCCGTGAGTGGCGATGTGGAAGATCTTGGGGCTGTTAAGCTCTTTTATCTTTTCCTCAGAGGCCGATTGCTCGATGTATTCAGCTGTAGCCCAACCCTTCTCTTTCAGCATAAATTGCACCTGGTTGATTTCCTTTTCCGTACCAGGAAGAGGGGAGATGGTTTGTGATCCGGAAGCAGTCGCGTAAAAAGTAGGGTTCCCGAACATCGACGCCGTGTTCTCGGGATTCGTAGCCTTTGTTTTGATGCGCCGCAGGTAGAGATCTTTTGTATTGCTTACCAGGATGATGTTCGAGTTGTCGATAACATAGCGGCCGTCAGGCGCGGGAATAGCCTCGAGGTTGATCTGGTTGTAGATGCCATCGGCCGACAGGTATATCGTAGCGCTCTGGCCGATCTCGTCTTGAATGGGCTTCCAGAATATACCGTAGGAAATATTGTCTTCTATCTTCCCGATAATACAGTTACGGTAATACTTGAAGTACCGCGTTTCCATTTTCTGACCGTCTTTCAGGATTATCGCTTTAGGTTTGGGAAGCTCGTTGCGCAGGTACAAAGCTGCATAGATAACCGAGTCTGTAAACGTGTGATCGAAGTGGCGATAGCGGACCATTTCGACGGCTACCTCGTTTGGCTTGAGAGACTTGCGTACATCGTCGAACGTGATGCGCTTGTTTTCAAAGCTCTGGCCGAATAGCTCCGACTTCTGGCTTAGATCTTTCTCCAGCCGTTCCACTTCTTGCTGCAACGCCGTAGGGTCAATGCCACCGTCCTGCAGCTGTGCCTGGCTCATGGATAACGCCAGGGTAAGCTGTTCTTTGCGCTGTATCCACAGGTTGTATTGTGCTTTTAGATCTTCGTCCGTGCTGTTCAGGATGCGCTCACGTATTTTGATGGATGAATTGAGAAGCAGCGCCTTCGTTAGCAATTGGTAATTATAAACTTTACCGGTGAGGTCTCTGAAATCTTCAAGGTTCGAGAATGCCAGCGTATTGTAGAACTCGAAATCGCCTTTGATAGTGTTCCAGTATTTGGCCTTCTCGCGCTCGCTCAGCGCGGGGAAGAATTGCTTGATAAAGCTTTCGTAATTGGTAAGCGATTCTTCTACCAGTTGTTTGGAACGCTTGTAATTCTTCTGCATGTAATACACCTTACTGAGCTTGGAGAGCACCTTTACATACTCAGGATGTTTAGTGCTGAAAAATTTCTCGTAGAGGTTTTTTGCCTGCGAGTAGAACTCTTCCGAGCGGACGTAGTTCTTTTGCTGATAATAGACGTCACCGGTCAGCGTATAAATAGCCGCGGCGTTGATGTTGTTCTTGGTGCCGGTCTTGGCGCGCCAGATGCCTTCGGCTACCGTCAATGCGTTGAACGCTTCCGTATATCGCTGCTCGGAAATATAAAGCACGGCCATGTTCTTCAGGATTTCAGCATACTGCGGATTGTCTTTGCCGAGCTTGGAGGCTACTACGTCGCGCGCTTCTGTCATCAGTTTTTCCACCGTCTTTCCATTGTCACCTTTATAAAATTTGATAAGCGCCAGTTGTGAGATGGATTTGGCTGTTTCGATATGGCTGCGGGTGAACTGCTTTTCCTGGCTGGCCAGTGCTTTGTTTATCTGCGCTTCAGCTTTGTCGTAATCGCCCAGCGTATAATAGATGTCACTCAGCAGCTTCTGAGTAAAAGCTGTGCGTGTCGAGTTTTCAGAATACGTCTTTACGGCGATCTGGTTGGCGCGAAGAGCTACACGCTCGGCTTCTGTGTAATCCCCCTTGGCAAGAAGAATGCGGCCGCGGTTGATGAGCGGTTCGATCAGGCGGAACGAGCCCGCCCCGTAGAGCTTCTCGTAGTCGGGAATCTGTCGTGCGAGTAAGCGTTCAGCCTCGGAGTAGCGACCTAGTTGAATGAGCAGTGCCGATAACTCTTCCGCGGCTGAAAGTTCACTCGAGGCTACTACTTTGGCTTTTGAGATAAGACGGTCCGAACGGTCGAGGTTGTCTTCCGCCTCGTCGAACATACCTTTAATGCCGTACAGCTTGGCCTGCGTTTCTACAGCGTGCACGTAATCGCCAAGACGCAGGTCGTCTTTGCGGTATTGATCAAGAATAGCTAAAGACCTGGTAATATTCTGTTCGGCTTTTTCATACTGGCCGAGATTGATCTGGAGTTGAGCGATGCGATCCAGCTCCACGCCGTATTCAGGGTCCTGGTCATCGTACTTGGAGCGGGCTACATCAAGAGCACGGTCTAGAGCTGTATTCGCTTTTGTGTATTGGTCCGTGTACTGATAAAGCAGGGCCAGGTGGTTGAGGATATCCAGGTTGTCTTTATGCCAGGCACCGATCTCCGGGGCTACAACTTGTGTATAGCTCGTCTCGTAAATGCGCGAAGCTTCGTCGATCTTGTTAGTAAAATCAAGATAATAGCTGGCGAGCTGAATGCGGGCCAGGTGATATTGGGGTGAGTTTTCACCGCAGAGTTCTTTTTTGATCTCGGTGATTTGCGTGAGGTACTGTTCTGCGTTTTGATACTTCTTTTCCTTCTGCGCTACTTCATAGAGAAACTGGAGTATGCGCTCGGTGGTTTTGTAGTTCTTCGGTAAAGCTTGAGAGTTGATGATAGCAATAGCATCGCTTTCAAGGTGCCGGGTCCGGTCTCGGTTCAGCTGCGAGTCAAATTCAACAGCATCGAGATTTATACGGGCCACGCTTGACTTTGTGAAATTCTTCTCGATTACTTTTTCATATTCCTTCCGCGCGTTCTGGTATTGGCCGCGGTGGTCGGTCTGCAGCAACTCTTTCAGGAAGTCCAGGTAGAGGTCCAATCCCAGTGCGTTAGTAGGCTTCATCACGCGGCGCAGGTCGTTAAGGATGCGGTCGAACTTCAGGTTCTTATCGCTGCGCTTTATACTGCCGTTCTCTACTTCCATCTTCGCATTGAGGTAGTAGTTTTCTACCAGGTAAAGATTCTTCTCGCCCATGAACCGCTCGTTTTTGCGTATCCACGCTTGTGACGACTTGAAGGCCGAGTCGGCCGAGATAAGGTTCCCTTTTTTCCCATAGGCGTCCGCAATCAGCGTAAGCAGCTTGGCATAGCTGCCGTAACGTAAAGGCAGATCGGTCTCTGCCACACGCTGTGTTTTCCCATCAGCAGTTGTTTCCTTATCGGTAGCATGAGCGGCAAAGTAAGTTTCATGGCTGCGTAACAGTGCGATGGCATCGTTATAAAAGCCCTGGCCGATCATTGCTTCCGCCTCCGCCAGCGCCAGTTTGCCTTCAGCGGCATCGGTAAGCTGATCGATGCCCTTTAATGCGGCGCGTGCCTTGACTATGTATTCGCGCGAGAGGCGATAGTTGCCGTATAGCAGGTACACGCCGGCCACATCAGAAAGCGTTTCCGCGTAACCAGTGCTCGCGTCACCAAAAGCGTCGCGGCTACTGCTCAAAGCAGTATTCACGGAGTTGTCAAGACCCGAAAGAATCCCCGAAGCTACATTTATGCGTGCCTCACGCACATAAAGCCCGGGTAGATAATTTTTGTAATCGGGTTCTTTTGTGATCGTCCCTTTCAGCTTCACCACGGCCTTTGAAGCCTTGGGCAAAGCGCCGGATGTATAGTATGAATCGATCTTCTGAAACGCCTTGTCTAATTTCTTGTTTTGCGAAAAAAGCGGGGAAAATGATGCAGGAAAAAGAAGCATCAACAGGACAAACCTGAGGGTATTCATGGGCTGGCTGGTTAATAGAGATTCCGTAGCTAAGGTAATGAATTACATTGAATTGACGTCCTCTATGCCCGAAGGAGAGCCGAAAATAAAGCCCGCCACGCCATCTCACCGTCCCGGGTAAGTCGGGATAACTTAGCGACGGTGAGAACAGGGGCGGTCGAATATCCCGGGATTCTTGGATTGCACAATAGCGTTGCAGCGGGTACATTTAATGTATGACTCCCTTTGAACCGAATACGTTGGTTTCGTTCTCCAGCAAGAAAACCGCCCCTCCGCGAAAAGTAGCTCCCGCCTCACCGCCTGCCACGCCGGCAATAAACGGCGTAAAACATGGCAACGGGTTGACTCAGCCCTCCGGTTGGGTAGACAGGAACACTGCCATATTGGTGGTGCATGGTATAGGCGATCAGTTGCCGCTTGCCACCCTGGATGCTTTCGGTCGGGGCCTTATACACCAGTTTCGCAAGGACTTTGGCGACAGGCTGCAGGTACAGCACAAGGTGAAGGCTAAAGACGCCGATGGCAAACATAATCAATGGTTCGATAACGTAGTGCGATTCACACTCGAAGGAAGCCCCGCATATATAGATCTGTATGAATATTACTGGGCAAACTACACAGAAGATAAAGCCTCATGGAAGGATCTGACCCAGTGGCTGCAAGGTGTAACGAAGGGAGCCAGTAAGTTCTACCGCCGCAATGGCGATCTTGGCGAGGTCTATAAAGACAAGAGCCCATTCTTTACGCACGATGGCAAGTTCAGAGCATGGCGATACCGGATATTCGTATACTTTATATCGAAAACATTCATACTGCTTAACATGATCACTACCGGAATATTAAAGCTGGTATCGCTCATTCCTGTGGTGGGAGAGGTGGCAGATAGCTTGCTCCGGTCATTTATAGAAACACAGGTGCACATGCTCACAAATATTATCGGAGATATCGCAGTGTATAATGTCGTAGACCCGAAGTCTAAATTCTATTGCGTGCGTCGTAATGTACTCGACGGCGCAGTGGAGGCACTCCGCTTTCTCATAGAAGCCGAAGAAAATTCTGCGCAGCAAGGAGTACAGCAGCTCGCTTATCCCGCTGTTGTTGTTGCCGGCCATAGCCTTGGTAGCCAAGTGGCTTACGATGCGATCAATCGCATAAACCTGCTGGTGAATCAGGGTGACATACGCCACTATGATACCGATGGCCGCTATAAGCCCGACAATATGAAAGAGCAGGGCGTACGCAGAATAAGCGACCAGCTGGCGCGCTTTGTAACATTTGGCAGCCCGCTCGATAAAATTGCTTTCTTTCTTCGCGAGTTTGTAGAAGATAAAGATTATCTGCGTCAGCAACTGCTAACCGCATACCATGGCTTTAAGCAGCGCGACTGGACAATGCGGGAGCTGCATCAGGCCCAGGTGCGCAAGACAAAAGCCAAACGACAGGGAGCCGCCGAAAGCAGTGGGATCAATGAATATGTGCCGCTCGCGCCTACACTGAAGCGACTGCTGGATGATATGGAGTGGCGTAACTACTTTGACGGCAAAGACCCCGTAAGCGGCGGCCTCGATTATTATAAAGATGTGGTGAATATAGATTGTGCCTTTGCGCACAACGGGCGCAAAGGCTTCTCTCATAGCTACTACTGGGACTTCGAGCATTTCTATGCCGACGTCATCCGCCAGTCCGTTATACGGCGATAGGGCAATGAGCTCCGGAGTACAGGTGCATCAATGATGTTGCGCTTCGCCGATCAATCGGTTCAATATTTCGCGGGCAGCATCGGTAATAATGGTGCCTGGCCCGAAGATAAATGAAACGCCGGCCTGGTATAGATAGTTATAATCCTGCGCCGGTATAACGCCACCGGCCACTACCAGTATATCACCGCGCCCGATCTTCTTTAACGCCTCGATCAACTCCGGTACTAACGTCTTGTGACCGCCTGCAAGGCTCGACGCGCCAACGATATGAACATCGTTCTCTGCCGCCTGCATGGCTACCTCTTCCGGTGTTTGGAACAGCGGCCCGATATCGACATCAAACCCAAGGTCGGCAAAGCTCGTGGCAATAACTTTGGCGCCCCGGTCGTGACCGTCTTGTCCCATTTTCGCCACCAGTATACGCGGCCGTCGGCCATCCAGCTCCGCAAAGCGGTCTGACAGCTGACGTACAGATTCAAAGTCTTGCTGATCTTTCATTTCGCTGGAATATATACCCGATATGGAACGTACGGTTGCCTTGTAGCGGCCGAAAGCATTTTCCAGAGCTAGCGAGATTTCGCCAAGAGTGGCGCGTTTGCGGGCAGCATCCAGCGCCAGTTCCAGCAGGTTGCCGTTGCCGCTGGAGGCAGCGTTAGCCAGCACCTCGAGTGACTGCGTTACGGCAGCATTATCGCGGTCGCGCCGCAGTTGTTCCAAACGTGCTATCTGCTCCAGTCGCACCGCGGTATTGTCTACTTCCAGGATCTCGAAGTCTGGCTTCTCTGGAGTTTGATATTTGTTTACCCCTACAATAACATCGCGTCCTGAATCGATACGCGCCTGTTTGCCTGCCGCCGCCTGTTCGATACGCATCTTGGGAATGCCGCTCTCGATAGCCTTCGTCATCCCGCCAAGCTTCTCAACCTCTTGTATAAGCTCCCACGCCTTGTCGGTGAGCTCTGCCGTAAGACTTTCCAGGTAATGAGAGCCGCCGAACGGATCTACCACACGCGTAATGCCCGCTTCTTTCTCCAGGTATAGCTGCGTGTTGCGGGCGATGCGTGCCGAGAAGTCTGTGGGCAATGCAATGGCCTCATCAAGCGAGTTGGTGTGTAGCGATTGTGTGCCGCCAAGTACAGCGGCCAGAGCTTCAATACAGGTACGCGTTACATTGTTGTAAGGGTCTTGCTCGGTAAGGCTCCAGCCAGAGGTTTGGCAGTGGGTACGCAGAGCCATCGACTTGGGATTCTTAGGTTCGAACTGCTGTACAATACGCGACCACAACAGCCGCCCCGCGCGCATCTTCGCGATCTCCATAAACAGATTCATGCCGATGCCCCAGAAGAACGAGAGACGCGGCGCAAAGTCGTCTATAGCAATGCCCGCCGCAAGGCCGGTCCGGATATAGTCAAGGCCATCCGCCAATGTATAGGCAAGCTCCACGTGAGCCGGAGCACCCGCCTCGTGCATGTGATAGCCGCTGATGCTGATCGAATTGAATTTGGGCATGTGCCGCGAGGTATACTCGAATATATCCGCCACGATCCGCATGGATGGAGCAGGAGGATAAATGTAAGTATTGCGGACCATGAACTCCTTCAGAATGTCGTTTTGAATAGTACCGCTCAGCAGCTTGGGCGCCACGCCCTGCTCTTCCGCGGCGATGATATAAAATGCGAGTATGGGTAGCACCGCGCCGTTCATCGTCATGGATACAGACATTTTATCCAACGGTATCTGGTCGAACAGTATCTTCATATCGAGCACAGAATCGATGGCAACTCCGGCCTTACCTACATCGCCGGCTACACGCGGGTGATCAGAGTCATAACCGCGATGTGTAGCCAGGTCGAACGCTACCGAAAGCCCGCGCTGACCGGCAGCAAGGTTGCGCCGATAGAAAGCGTTCGAATCTTTGGCCGTCGAGAAGCCCGCATATTGCCGTATCGTCCACGGCTTTGTAGTGTACATAGAGGCATATGGCCCACGCAGATATGGCGGTATGCCCGACGAGTAATCAATGTGAAAGAACGAAGCAGTGTCAGCGGCAGAGTAGGATGGAGCTACAGCGATTTTCTCAGGGCTGATCCAGGGAGCCGCCGCCGGTGCTGCCGGTGATGATGGTATAAATTGATTGAAGCGAAGCTTGGTAAAATCAGGTCTCATGATCTCAGGTTAGCGTAGCAATGAGCAATAATGATTAAAAAACAGCCGTTACAGCAAATAGTTAACGAAGAGCAGAAGCCTCCTGGAAACGACTCCACGCACGTTCGGCAAAGCGATGCACAAGCGTATCGATAGCATAAGAACCGGCAAGCGGATCAGCCACTTTGTCGAGGTGCGACTCCTCGCGCAATATGCTGGAAACGTTGCGTGAAATGCGCTGCATCATCGAATGATCGTCATCTTCCGGCATCACGGTAAGCAGTGAGCAACCACCCAGTATGGCCGATAGCGCCGCCGTTGTGCCTTTCAATAAATTGCCGTGGGGTTGATATTTTTCTGATATCCACGGCGATGATCTGGCATGTAGAACAAGGTCCGAAGATTTGTAATCACTGCATCCATATGCCTGCGCTACCTGGTACCATAACAGGCGTAACGCTTTGAACTTGGCAATGGTGGCGAACACGTCTGCGCTCGCTTCCATGGAAAATGCAATCGAACGCAGCGCCCGGCTCACAGCCATGCCTTGATTTGTGGCAGCGTCCAGGTGATCAACACCAATGGATAACGCCCCGGCAATATCCAGAACCGGATCGTCGCTGGCAACCGAAAGCCCAAGTGGGCAAAGACCGCTGGTGTCCGGAAATGATGTGCAAAAAGACACAGCATCTTCCGTATCGCCCGATAATAGCACGATACCTTGTAAAACCTGATTGGAGTAGGTTTTGCGCACATAATCTGCGAGACCCGCAAGTTGCGACGGGGTAGCAAAAAAGGAAACATTACAATATTGCCAGTCGATAGACTCCAGTAAAGCAGGAGTAAATGCAGACGATGAATTGGTAAAAGAAAAAAGAATCCCGTCTGCGCCTTGCTGTAAGTGCTCAAGCGCTTTGGCGCGTGCTGCTGAAATGTCAGTAATCAATACCTGTGGCAGATTGGTCCACGCACGTGCACCAGAATAACCATTGGTTGAAGGCGCCAGGTCGAAGTGCCGTAGGTAATCCAGCGACGCAAGATCGGTTTTGTCGTAATATCCTGAAAAGGACAGGCCGTCAGGCCCACGCCATGACAAAACGTCTAAAGGGTCTTTACCGTCAATTTCCTGTTGCGCGGCCACCTGCCATTGAGCCTTGTTCGGTTTTGGGAAAGTATCTTCTAACTGTTCCCGAATGCGTTTTTCTGACATCCTGTGCATGTTTTATCAATTTTAAAGTAACTTTTTGACAACCGCGTCGTGTTTTGATTTTAAATTTTTCGAAGCAAATTTTTTTCTGAAAAATCAAGGATTCCCGTCCTTGTTTTCTTGATCTCTTTTTTCACATCTTTGTCTCCCTTTCCCCCTGCGGAAGAAAAAATCCAAACGAATTCAATGCTTAAGATGGAAGTTAGCTGCGGTACAGTATGGAACGATTGTCTCGATGTCATACGTGAAAGCGTCGGCGAAGAAAACTTCGCAACCTGGTTCAAGCCCATCGTTCCTCTCCGCGTTGAAGGTGACGTGCTCACCATTCAAGTCCCCTCTCAGTTCTTCTATGAGTGGCTTGAAGATAATTATGTTCCCGTACTGAAGAAGGCGATACACACTGTACTGGGCCCCACAGGCCGGCTCGAGTACTCCGTAGTAGTAGATAGTGGTGGCAAGCAATCGCCGCCAGTGGCCGTAAACTATCCTGTAAACGGTGCCAGTAACACACGCAGAAGCGGTGTCAACGGAAATTTCGGCTCAGACGATTACTCTCCTTTTACCTTCAAGGCACTCAACCCTCAAACGGTTAATTCACGCCTTAATCACTCGTATACATTCGATAACTTTATCGAAGGCGATTGTAACCGCCTCGCGCGTTCTGCAGGCCTGGCCGTAGCAAAGAAGCCCGGCGTTACGTCGTTCAATCCGCTTATGCTCTATGGCGGAGTAGGTGTAGGAAAAACTCACCTTGTACAGGCTATCGGCAACGAGATCAAAAACAATATGCCGAACAAGGTAGTGTTGTATGTAGATCAGAACGATTTCACAACGCAATTCCTGAATGCACTCCAAAACCATAAAATACAGGATTTTCAGAACTTTTACCTGCAGGTAGATCTGCTGATTCTCGACGACGTGCAATTCCTTGCCGGCCGCGAGAAAACACAGGAAATGTTCTTCCATATTTTCAATCAGCTCCACCAGTCCGGCAAGCAGATCATCATGACCTCAGACTGCCCGCCGCGCGATCTGAAAGGATTCCAGGAACGCTTGCTCTCCCGCTTCAAGTGGGGACTTACCGCAGACCTGCAGGAGCCAGACTTCGAAACCAAGCTCGCCATCATCAATCGCAAGATGCAGGCCGATGGTATACAGATACCCACGGAGGTGTCCGAGTATCTGGCCTATAGCGTAGACACAAACCTGCGCGATATGGAAGGTGTGCTGAACTCACTCATCTTCCACGCCACACTGCTTAAGAAGGAAATCGACCTCGAGCTGGCGAAGGAAGTGTTGAAGAATATCATCAAGGAGATCCAGTCAGACGTAAGTGTAGACTTCATCCAGAAAACAGTAGCCGAGTACTTCAAGGTAGATCTCGATGCCATGAAGGGAAAAGTAAAGAAACGCGAGATTGTAATACCCCGTCAGGTAGCCATGTACTTCTGCAAGCGCTATACACAGCTTACGCTCGCCCTTATAGGCGAGAACTTTGGCGGTCGTGACCACAGTACGGTAATACACGCACTCGAATCTGTAGAAGATATGATGAAGACCGATTCAAACTTCAAATCATCGGTGGAGGAGCTTGGTAAAAAACTGAAGATGCGCGTGAGCTGATAGGCCTCGCACAGATATATAAACAACAAGAGCCCGTTACATAGTAACGGGCTCTTGTTGTTTATAAGTGTATGTGTGGTTACCGTATCACAAACGGTATCTCCACCTGTTGCCGTGAACTGTTTACACCGTACAGGTTTCCGCGACCTTTGAATTTCTGGAAGAAATCAACGATCTCATCGGGATCTTTTACCCGAACCCGGTTGATAGCGATAATGGTGAAGTTCTCCGGAATACCGATCTGTTTAAGCGGGCTGCTGTCTTTAATGTTAAAGATCTTCACGCCATATTGTGTTGCCTCCATCTGGGCACCAAGCGAAGCGTTGGTGATTACAACACGTTTGATAATGTCAGTAGTGCCGTTGCGGTTTACTAATGTGAGAGGCGCTGTAAATGTCTTGCGGTCGCGTAGATAGGAAAGCGTAACCTTATTGCCTGGATTGAGATACGACAGCTCCTCTTCAAACTCACTCTGGCTGTTTACCATAACGCCGTTGATCTGCGTAATGATGTCCCCTGGCTTCATCCCGGCTTCATAAGCAGGACCTGTTTTGTCGACACTTTCCAGCAATACACCCGTGAAGTTCTTTACATCCGTCTTCAGGTCGTACTTCTTTGCATTCTCGTAATTATACTCCACCACGGCACCGCCAATGAGCGCTTTCTGTACAGCACCGTACTTTACAATGTCGTTGAACACTTTCTTTACAATGTCTGATGGAATAGCGAAAGCATAACCCGTATACGAACCCGTACGCGACAGAATAGCCGAGTTAATACCCACAAGATCGCCGGTCTTGTTAACCAGCGCACCTCCGGAGTTACCAGGATTGATAGCAGCATCGGTTTGTATAAACGACTCGATAGGGAACTTGTCTTCCAGTATACCGATACGCCTTCCTTTAGCGCTCACAATACCGACCGTTACTGTAGAGGACAATGTGTACGGATTACCCACCGCAACCACCCATTCGCCGACCTGCACATTTTTGGAGCTGGTTAGTGTAACAGCAGGCAGGTTACTCTCCGAGATCTTGATAACAGCAAGGTCAGTCGAAGGATCCGTGCCCACAAGCTCAGCGGGATATACACGCTTATTGTAATTTACCTCGATCCGCTCGGCAGACTCTATCACGTGGTTGTTGGTAACAATATAACCGTCGTTGGTAAAGATCACACCGGAGCCACTGCTCACCTGTGTACGGCCGTTAGAGGATGCACCATCGTTGAAAAACCAATCCCAGTAAGAATAAGATACACCACGCGAAATGCTGTTGATGAAAACAACGCTTGGAGTGGCTTTCGAAGCAGCAGCGCTGAAGTCTACAGGCGCAACGTCAGCATTATTGGGCAGGCTCCGTACGGTCGGAGTGCCCGCTGTGGGCGAGTCATATCGCACGTTGCTGAATGTCGCTTCCGAAGATGCTTCTGCCAGCTGCGGTGCCACATAATAATGATAAAATGAAAAGGCCCCGCCAAACCCTGCCAGGAACCCGATAACAATGATCTTGATAGTACTCTTCATAACTATTATACGATTCAAAACGTAATGCGAACTTAAATAATCTAAGAAGACGATGGATGAGTCAAAAAAGTTTTGACCCGTTTACGTATAGCGGCCAAAAATGATGCCCGGTTCTGCGGCAGGTCAGTAAATTTGTGATCGTCGTTTGACGTCGGGATTTTCCTAACGCCTGTTGTTGTCCATAAATTCTGATATTGAGGAACTTGCCCCAACTCGAATATAACAACAGGACCATTACTAACCTTGGCGTAGTTCCAACTCTCTTGCTATCTTGCAGCCTATGGGAATTCGATCCGTACTGGCAAAACCGTTTGCCGCCTATATAGCGTCTGAAACAAAGAAATGGTCCTTAAACCCCGGCCAATACCAGCAGAAGATATTTCACCAGCTCATTGAGTCGGCAAAACATACCACTTTTGGCAAAGACCATGGCTTCAGTACAATACGCACCTACGACGATTTCAAAAAACAGGTTCCCATACGCGACTATGAGGATCTGAAAGGCTACGTCGGGAAAGTCGTCGAAGGAGCACCCGATATCCTCTGGAAAGGAAAACCCGAGTACTTCGCCAAAACGTCGGGCACAACATCGGGCACGAAGTATATTCCGATCTCTAAGGAATCTGTACCCTACCATATCAACAGCGCGCGTAACGCCCTGCTGAGCTACGTAAACGAATCGGGCAAGGCCGGCTTTCTGGATGGCGGACTGATATTTCTCTCCGGCAGCCCCGAGCTGTATGAGAAAGCCGGAATAAAAACCGGTCGCCTTTCCGGCATCGTAAATCACCACGTGCCGGGCTACCTTCGCTCAAACCAGAAACCCAGCTATCAAACCAATTGTATTGAAGATTGGGAGGAGAAGCTCGAGAAGATCATAGACGAAACCATCAACCAGGATATGACCCTCATTTCGGGCATACCGCCCTGGGTCCAGATGTATTTTGATCGTATACAGGCCCGCACGGGTAAGAAAATCAAAGATGTGTTTCCCAACTTCTCGATGTTTGTATACGGAGGCGTAAACTTCGAACCATACCGTGCCAGGCTTGAAGAGTCCATCGGTAAGAAGGTACCGTCAATAGAAACATACCCCGCCTCGGAAGGCTTTATAGCCTATCAGGATTCACAGGTAGAGCCGGGCCTGCTGCTGTTGCTGAACAGCGGAATATTCTTCGAATTTGTTCCCGCCGAAGAGTTCTTTAACGAAAACCCTCGCCGCCTTACAATCGACGAAGTGGAGCTGGGCAAGAACTATGCATTGATAATTAATAACAACGCCGGCCTTTGGGGATATTCTATCGGCGATACCATCAGGTTCATATCCAAAGATCCATACCGCATACTGGTTACAGGCCGCATCAAACACTTTATATCGGCGTTTGGTGAGCACGTAATAGGCGAAGAGGTAGAGAAGGCCATGAAATACACCATGGAGAAATTTCCCGGAACCGAGCTGATCGAGTTTACCGTCGCCCCACAGGTGTCTCCAGGCCAGGGTCTGCCGCACCACGAGTGGTTCGTGGAGTTCTCAAACCCACCCGCGGATAAAGAAGCCTTCGCAACGGAGCTTGATACACAGCTGCGCCAGCTTAACGTATATTACGACGACTTGATTTCCGGTAATATTCTTCGTACGCTCAAGCTTACCGAACTCCGCAAAAATGCCTTTATAGAATACATGCGGTCTATCGGCAAATTGGGAGGGCAGAACAAAGTACCACGCCTCTCGAACGACAGGAAAATAGCAACTGCCCTGGAACCCTTTATGGCCAGGGCCTGATTGAAATCCACCACAACCAACAACTTTGACTGAAAAAAAACATATAGCCATTCTGGGGTCCACGGGTTCCATTGGCCTGCAAACATTAGACGTAATTGCAGCAAATCCAGAGGCGTTTGAAGTGGAAGTGCTCACCGCCCAGAATAACGCCGCCACGCTGATCGAGCAGGCTCGCCGCTTTAAACCCAATGCAGTAGTAATTGCCAACGACGCCCACTATGCCGATGTTAAAGCCGCCCTTGCCAACGAAGACATAAAGGTCTACGCTGGCGAAAACGCGCTCGCCTCGGTTGTACAAATGGACGACATCGACATCGTAGTAACCGCGCTCGTCGGCTACTCTGGCCTGAAACCAACCATAAAAGCCATAGAGGCCGGCAAAACCATAGCCCTCGCAAATAAGGAAACGCTGGTAGTAGCGGGCGGACTGATTACCAGTCTCGCACGCGAAAAGGCAGTAAATATCTATCCCGTAGATTCCGAACACTCGGCCATATTCCAGTGCCTGGTAGGAGAGTTTCATAACAAAATAGAGAAGATCATCCTTACCGCTTCAGGCGGACCCTTCAGAGGCCGGAAGAAGGATGAACTTAAGAATGTGACCCGAACAGAGGCCCTGAAACACCCGAATTGGAGCATGGGAGCCAAAATAACCATTGATTCCGCAACCCTGATGAATAAGGGCCTCGAGGTAATCGAAGCTAAATGGCTTTTTGGGCTGGAACCGGAGCAGGTGGAAGTAATCGTACACCCGCAATCGATCATCCATTCCATGGTACAGTTTCAGGACGGCTCGATCAAAGCTCAAATGGGTTTGCCGGATATGAGAGTGCCCATTCAGTTTGCGATATCGTATCCGGAACGCCTTAAATCAACATTTCCTCGATTTGACTTCGCGCAATATCCGAACCTCACATTCGAAAAACCCGATTTGGAAACTTTTCGTAATCTTGCTCTCGCCTTTGAAGCCCTTAACCGCGGCGGGAACATGCCATGTGTGCTGAATGCTGCCAACGAGGTCGTTGTGGCCGAATTTTTGAGAAACAATATGGGCTTCCTGGAAATGTCCGATATTGTGGAACAATGCCTGGCCAGAATGGATTATATCAAAGAACCTTCGTACGAGGATTATGTCAATACTGACAAAGAGGCACGAATCAGGGCGTACGAACTGATGAAATAACCCGTTTAAGCATGTATAATGCAGTTGCAAACGAAAAAACAGAATAAAACCCCTAACTGAATAATTTTTAAGAATGGACATAATGATTATGGTCGCTCAGCTTTTGCTGAGTCTTTCGATTTTGGTGGCCGTACACGAAATGGGTCACCTGTTAGCAGCCAAATATTTTGGAATGCGCGTGGAACAATTTTCTATAGGATTTCCTCCCAAAATATGGTCCTTTACAAAAGGTGAAACCGAATACGCCTTCAGCGCGATACCGCTCGGCGGATACGTGAAGATTTCGGGTATGATAGACGAATCGCTCGATACCGAAGCGATGAAACAGGAACCTCAGCCATGGGAATTTCGCTCTAAACCAGCCTGGCAACGCCTTATCGTAATGCTCGGAGGTATATTCGTGAACGTTATCGTCGGCATAATCATCTTTATAGGCATAACCTTCGCCTACGGCGACACACACCTTCTCAAAGACGAGATCAATAAGAATGGTGGTTATGATGTAGGAGACGTAGGCACAAGCATAGGCCTCCAGACCGGCGACAAAATCATAAAGATCAACGGCCACGATTACCAGTACTTCGACGAGCTTACGAAACCCGAAACACTGCTCAGCACCGGTACATATACCGTTGAACGCAACGGCGAAATCAAAGACATCAACATCCCGGAAGACTTTATTCAGAAATTCAATAAAAAAGAAAACCTGGGTAGCTTCGTATACTATCGTTTTGCACCTATAGTAGGCGATGTGGAAAAAGGAACCATCGCAGCCGAGGCCGGCCTGAAGGTAGGAGACCGTATAGTGGAGATAAACGGAACCAGGGTAACATACTTCGACGAAGTGCGCCGCCTCGTCACAACAGATTCTACAAAGACAGCCGTATCGTTTAAAGTAGATCGTGGTGGTCAGGTATTGAGCTTCGATAACAAGGCATTCAAAGACCCCAAGAAGCATGCTATAGGCTTTTATCCCCAAAGCCCGAAGGCTTTCTTTGAAAAGGCTCAATACTCAATCAAATACAGCTTCTTTGAATCTATACCGATGGGAACGCAACGCGCATTCTCCACGCTGATGGTACAGATCAAAGCCTTTGGCAAAGTTATTTCCGGTGCGCTCTCGGCACGTAAGGCACTCTCTGGCCCTATAGGAATAGCACAAGCCTTCGGAACAGAGTGGGAGTGGGAACGGTTCTGGACACTCACTGGCGTACTGTCGCTCGTGCTGGCCTTCATGAACCTGCTGCCTATACCTGCGCTGGACGGTGGCCACGTGGCGTTCCTCTCGTATGAGATCATTTCGCGTAGAAAACCTTCCGACAAATTCCTGGAAGCCGCTCAAAAAGTGGGCATGGTGTTCTTGCTGGCACTCATGGTATTCATCTTCGCTAACGATATAATCCGCCTCATATCACAGCACTGGGGCTAAAGAAGAATCTACCTCAAAAAACATCCCCGTACCTGTACAGGTACGGGGATGTTTTTTTATAAGACTTGACAAAGTATGGTCCTAATTTTTTCTCATCCTGTATTTCTTCGCACTCGCACTTCGCACTCGCACTGATTCATCGCGCTGATTTACTGCTCTTCTCTTCGCACTTCAAACTCTACCCGGCGGTTCAGCTTCCGGTCTTCGTCGCTAACCTCCTTTACAATAGGCTTGGAGCTTCCGTAACCATGAGCGTCGATACGTTTTGCCGGAATCTTGAATTGATAGATCAGATAAGCCTTGATAGCATCCGCGCGCGCCTGGGAGAGCCGCAGGTTGGATTCCTCTTTCCCTT
>Ga0247764_1000067_pt1 | contig 41659 bp, 32 predicted proteins | sample UWRJL051202B4_FD_179932 | JGI IMG/M metagenome (GOLD analysis project Ga0247764, IMG submission 179932) | Plant litter microbial communities from Arlington Agricultural Research Station in Wisconsin, United States - UWRJ-L051-202B-4 | ecosystem: Environmental > Terrestrial > Plant litter >...
GTTCGGGACGCGGTGGAGACCTCCACGCGTCTCGGCATCAAGTACCTCACGCTGTATGCTTTCAGCGTCGCCAACTGGGCGCGCCCTCGCGGTGAGGTCGAAGCCCTGATGCGCCTGCTGGTCGAGTTTGCCCGCAAGGAACGCGCCGAGCTTCGTCAAAACGGCATCCGCGTGAACGTGATCGGCGTGCTCGACGACTTGCCGACGGCCACACGTCATGCTGTGGAAGATCTCATGCGCTACACGGCTGACGGGGATCGCATGACGCTCACATTGGCGTTGTCCTACGGCGGCCGCCAAGACATCGTGGAGGCGGCGCGCTCGCTCGCCGTCCGCGCGCGCGCCGGGCTGGTGCTCCCGGAAGACATCGACGAGACGTTTTTCCACAAGCAGATGACCACGCACGCGCTGCCGCAGGTAGATCTGTTAATCCGCACCGGCGGTGAAACGCGCCTGAGCGACTTCCTGCTGTTCGAAGCGGCTTATGCCGAGCTGATGTTCCTGCCCATCATGTGGCCAGATTTTCGGCCCGACACGCTGCTTCAAGCCGTCGAATTCTACGGCCAGAAAGAGCGTCGCTTCGGCATGATCTCCGAGCAGGTCCAGGGGCACCTGCCGATCCAGGCCTTCGATCCCGTCGATCGCATCACGAACTGACCGGAGAATCCGCGCGGCTCACGGCTGCACGAGCAGATCCTGAAACTCAGGGTGCTTCTTGATGTAAGCCGCGATGAACGGGCACCGCGCGAACACTTTCTCCCCGCGCTCGCGCACCAAAGTGAGCGCGCCATTCGCCAGCTGCGAACCGACACCATGACCGCCGAGCTCCGGCGGAACCTCCGTGTGTACGAAGATCACCACACCACTTTCTCGCCGGTAAACCGAGAACGCGAGTTTGCCTTCGACTTCCAGCTCGAAACGGTGCTGCTCGGGATTATCTTTGACCACGGGGGAAGCTTACACCAAGCGCTGGCTGATGGGGCGGCGCGCCGCCCCACTTCGCCCAGACGCGGACACGGTTCTTAGTCGCAGTCCGTGTAACAGTCGTCCTTCTTGGTCGAGCAGCTGGCCTTGCAAGAGTCATCCGTGCACTTGGCGACGCAATCCGTCCGCACGGAGTCGCACGACTTCTTGCATTCGATGACTACGTTGTCGTCGCCGTCTCCAGTGTCCTGATTCACCGTAGGATTTTCCACGACTGGATCCTCGACGGTACAGCCAACAGCAAACAGAGACGACACGCTAAGACAGCCAACGGCCAATAAACGCTTGAACATTGCTCTTCGCTCCTCGACTAGACCGCCGTCCTTCACGGGGTCGCAGAACGCTTTTGCAATCGAGATGCCACATCGTTTCATCTCGAAAATAGCAAGCGACAACGGCGCGCGAGCCGACGAACATGCGCGCGCTTTCTCAGCGGAAAGACCGGCGATCTCGTCCGCAGATTCCCTGACCCTCAGCTTTGAGGGGCTACCTGATCGCTCCCGGTTTCCGCGCGGAGCGGAGCGCCGTTCGAGGCGTTTTGAGACGAGTGATGCTTTAGCGCTGGGCCCAGCGATTAGCATGTTCGGACTGCGTGTCACGTTGCCCCTTCAGCGTGACGATTTGGTGCACGCTCATGCGGTCGTCTTGTGATTGCAACCGTGGCTAGGTAATCGCCACGCGTTCGTTGAACGTACGTAGGCGTTGCTGCGAAGAACGGCGCGCCGTCGCGTGAAAGTTACCGATCGGGTTCCGAAGGTCCTTCGAGCCGCGCCTACAACGCGTGCACGCAGCGCCAGCAGCGATGCGGCGCCTCGAAGGAGTGTCCATGCGCAAGTTTTCGGTTCTCACGCTAGCTTGGTTGTTGTCCGCGGGTGTGCTTCCTGGGTGTGGTGGACGACTGGATGATGAGCCTGCTGCGGGTGGTAGCGGACCGAACTCGCCTCCGTCGTCCAGCACCAACGACTCGCTGGAGCGTTTCGGAATCGAGAAGAACGCCAAGGCGGGTCTGGTAGGACGAGCGGTGCTGCCCGCCGCCACGTTCGTGGACGGCCCGGCTTCGGGCGCGATCGGTGGCGGCAAATTCTCCGCGCAGCCCGTACAAGGCTTCTCGTGTTTGGTGGACGTGAAGGATGGCTCGTTTTGGGCGCTGTCCGACAACGGTTACGGTTCCATCGAGAACTCGGCAGATTTTCGGCTGCGCATTTACCGCATTCGACCGGACCTCAAGACCGCGGCCGGCGGTAGCGGCAACGTCTCCGTCGAGAGTTACATCGAGCTCCACGATCCCGATCGCAAAATCAAGTTTACGATCGTAAACCAGTTCACCGCCGATCGCGTGCTCACGGGCGCCGATTTCGATGTGGAGTCGCTGCGCATCGCGCCGGACGGCACCCTCTGGATCGGTGACGAGTTCGGCCCGTTCCTGCTCCACTTCGACGCCGCAGGCAAGCTGCTGGACGCGCCGATTCCGCTCACGGATCCAGAGCACCCCGAGCGCGAGGTGCGCGCACCGCAGAACCCGTGGCTCGAGGAAGGCTCCTCGGTGCGCCTGATGAACGCCTTGCGTGCGCGTGGGCAGGCCTACGGCAACATCAAGGCGCCGGTCTTCTCGCCCTGGCACGTGCATCTGATCGACACGGATACCAGCGGCAATCGCGGCTTCGACACCCAGCGCGACAACCTGGATGCGCCCAACACTCCCGGGCTGAACGGCGATACCGGATTGCTCGCCGCCAACGACGAGTTCGTGCGCGTGACCAAGAGCCCTACCGCTCATCCCGATCTGCAAGCTTCGGGGTACCCCGTCGTAACCTGGACAGTGAACGACCCGGCGCGTATGCGGGAACTCCTCGCGCTCGGCGTCAACGGCATCATCAGCGATCGCCCAGACCTGCTCGTGGCTGAGGTAGCCGCATACGACGCCAACGGCGACGGCAACGCTGGCGACTATCTGGACGCAGACGGTTTGATCGATTCGAACAAGTTCGACGCGCAAGGTCACCGCGGGGCGCGCAACCTCCGCCCAGAAAATAGCTTGCCCGCGATGGAAGCCGCGCTGGACGCGCTGGTCACGACCTTGGAGCTCGACTGCGGTCTGACCTCGGACAACGTTCCGGTGCTGTATCACGATCTCGTGTTTCGCCCTGAATTGCCGGGTGAAACGGGTGGAAAGTCTCGTCGCAAGCTGGGCGGCGAGCTACCCGAGCGCATCGCGCAGGTCACGCTGGCGGACATTCAGGACGCCTTCGACCCCGTCCTGAACGACGGCGTGATCCGGGGCGCTCCTCAAAGCAACGATCCTGCGCTCTCCCCCGCGACGCTGGCGTTCTGGAAGACGCAGGGACGGCGCGACGCGCGAGGCGACCTGTATCTGATGCCGAGCCTGGAGCAACTGTTCGACTTCACGGACTTCTACGTGGACTACTACAAGAACGGCGCCGGCAAGTCGCACGCGCAGGCTCCGCAACGCTGGAAGAACGCCGCGCGCGTCCGCTTCAACATCGAGACCAAGATCTCGCCGCGCGAGCCTGACCTCACGCAGTCGCCTGGGGAATTCGTGCAGGCTATCGGTCAGCGCGTCATGAACCGCGGGCTGCAAGCTCGGGCGGATCTGCAGAGCTTCGACCTTCGCACGCTGCTGGTGGCGCAGGTCGAGTTCCCCCTGATTCGGCAGGTGGTGTTGCTCGGTGACTTCAGCGAGTGCCTGAACCCGGACAGCCAAGATGCCGCGGAGGGACTGACCTACTGCGACGACAGCACGAACCTGCAGCCGCTGGATATTCGCAAGCCCGTGACTCAAGCGCTGGCCGATAACAACAATACGCCTTGGCTGGCGGGGTTGTATTGGCCGTATCGCCGTACAGCGCTGGACTTTACTGTGCGCTCGCAAAGCAGCGGCGGCTTCGAGGGTATGGCGATCTCGCCTGACGGCAAGACGCTGTATCCGTTGCTGGAAAAGCCGCTGGACGGGCTAGGGAAGACGATCTTGGCCAGCGAGTTCGACATCGCCACGAAGTCGTACACTGGCAAGCGCTTCACGTACGAGTTCGAGCAAGGTTCGGCGATCGGCGAATTCGTGCTGTTTGCCGCGAACAAGGGCCTGATCATCGAGCGCGACGGTTCGCAGGGCGATCTCAAAGGTTTCAAGCGCATCTACGAAGTCACGCTGCCTGCGGAGGGGGGGGCGATGAAGAAGCGCCTGGTGCAGGATCTGATCAACATTCCCGACCCCGCCAAGCTGTCCACCGGCACAGGGCTGAGCGGTGATGTCGGGCTCGGGAACCCGTTCGCGTTCCCATACACCACGATCGAGAGCGTGCTGGTGATGTCACCCGACGTGATCGCGGTCATCAACGACAACAACTATCCCTTCAGCGTCGGGCGTCACGTCGGCGCCAACCTGCCGGACGACAACGACTTCATCTTCATCAAGTTGCCGAAGCGCTTGTACTGAGCCGCTGCGTGAAGGAGTGAGTACCATGAATACCCGATCTTTATCGAGAGGTGTCAGCGTAGGTGTGCTGACCGCCGCAGCGTGCTTGGCTGGCGGCTGCGCCGGACGAGAACCGACGGGCTCCGCGGAAACGACGACCGCAGGCAGCTTGGAGCTGAACGTTGCCGCGAGCGGTGACGTGGCAGGGTTTCTCATAGAGGTGTTGCGAGGCGGCGTCGCCATTCACTCCCGGTTCGTGGCTCGGGGGGAGGGGAGTGAGAAGACTTCCCTCTACGTGTTGCTCGAGCCAGGCAGCTACCAAGTTCGCGCGACCGCCATGCGTGACGAAAACACGCGCCACGCGGGCTGCGATATTCCCAAGGCGAATGTTGCGATCAAGGCCTCGTCCACCAGCCAGGTCGAATTGAATGCGCGCTGCCGCTCCGCGAGCGGTGGTCTTGATGTCAACGCGCGCGTCGATTTCGAACCGCAAATCACCAGCTTGACGGTGTCCCCGTCGACTAGCCCGACACCATGCGAGCGAGTCACTGTCAACGCGACTGCCGTGGACGCGGATGGCGATAGTTTGCGCTGCGAGTTGGTGGTGGATGAGCAGGTGACGGAGCTTCCCGCGCAGGTTGGCCCAGGCGGCGAGGTTCAGTGCAGTGCAGGGCTGGAGCCCCCCAGGGCAGGAGAATACAGTATCACGCTCAGGTTCTGCGACTCCGCAGGCTGCGGCGCGATCGACGTTCCGCTGCACGTGGCCGCCGGCCCTGCGTGCACGCCGAGCTGCGATGACGAGAACCCCTGTACGGAAGACTCCGCCACTGAACAGGGCGTGTGCGCTCACAGCCCGGTCGCCGACGGAACGCTGTGCAGCTCGGGCAACTTGCGAGTGAAGTTGCTCGGCTTCAACGACTTTCACGGACAGCTCAGCGCCGGGCGCGTCGTATCGAATCGGCCTGTAGGTGGCGCGGCGGTGTTAGCCTCGTACTTGAAGAACGCGCAAGCCGGTATCGAGGATCAGACGATCATCGTGCACGCGGGCGATCACGTCGGCGCTTCACCACCTGCGTCCGCTCTCCTGCAGGACGAGCCCGCCATCACGTTCTTGAACTTGCTCGCGAACTCGGCGTGCAGCTCTGCGGATAAGCTGAACCCGCGCTGCAACATCGTAGGCACGCTGGGCAACCACGAATTCGACGAGGGCACGGACGAGCTGCTGCGACTCTTGAACGGCGGTAACTTCAGCCAAGGTCCGTACCTGGAAGATCCGTTTCCCGGCGCGCGATTTCCGTACGTGTCATCCAACGTGCTGGATCGCGAAACTGGCGAGTCGTTGTTGCGGCCGTTCGTCGTGAAGACGGTTCATGGCGTGCCGATTGGCTTCATCGGCGCCGTGCTCAAACAAACCCCCACGATCGTGACGCCCACCGGTGTTGCCGGCCTGGAATTCGCGGATGAAGCCGACGCCATCAACGCCCAGGTTGCTGCGCTCCATACCCTCGGCGTACACGCCATCGTGGTGACGATTCATCAAGGCGGGTTTCAGAGCTCCTACACCGGACCTACTCGCGTCGCGAGTCTGCTGACCAGCGGACCCGAGATTACCGGCATCGTTTCGCGCTTGCACGACGACGTGGACGTGGTGGTCTCTGGCCACAGCCACGCGTTCACCAACGTCTTGCTGCCGAACCAAAACGGCAAGCAGATCCTGGTCACTCAGGCGTTCTCCGCGAGCACCGCCTTCGACGATATCGACCTGTTGATCGACCCGCTGACGAAGGACGTCGTGAGCAAGACGGCCAGTATCGTGACTACGTTCGCAGACGCGGGGCCCGGGCTCGCTCCAGACCCAGCGGTCGCGAGCTTGGTGGCCGCTGCGGAGGCCAAGGTGGCGCCTCTCGTGGGACGCGTCTACGGTACTGCGCCGGTGGGCATCACACGGGCGCAGAGCACAGCCGGCGAATCGCAACTCGGCGACCTGATCGCAGACGCGCAGCTCGCCGCGATGAGCTCCTTCGGCGCTCAGTTTGTGTTCATGAATCCGGGCGGCATCCGTGCGGATCTGGACGCCGGAGAAGTGACGTTTGGCGACCTGTTCACGATCCAGCCCTTTGGTAACACGCTAGTCAAGCTGGACATGACTGGCGCCGAGATCATCCGGGTGCTGGAGCAACAGTGGCTCGGGCAAACCTCGCCGAAGATCTTGCAGATTGCCGGGTTCGACTACAGCTGGGATCCCGCGCGACCAGTTGGTAGTCGCGTCCTGGAGGTGCGGTTGAACGGCGCTTCCATCGATCCGGATGCGAGCTACGTGGTGGTGTGCAACAACTTCCTGGCTACCGGCGGAGACGGTTTTACCGGCTTCATCGCGGGCAGGAACCAAGTCGGTGGCCCGATCGACCTGGATGCTCTGATCGAATACGTGGAGGAGCACACGCCCATCACGCTTCCGAACCTGGGCCGCATTCGCACGCCTTGATGCTGCTCTCGCGTCGCGCGCGGGGCTCTGACGAGCTAGCTCAGAGCGTCCGCGCGGCTGACGCGCTTCAAGCGGGCGTCATGGCCAAAGCGCGCTCCACGGCGGGGCGCGCCTGGATCGTATCCAGCCACCGCTTCACGTTCGGAAATTGGGTGATGTCCAAGCCGAACTTGGTCACGCCCATCCTCGGCCAAGTAAAGTTCATGATGTCGGCGATCGAGAAGTCCTGGCCCGACAAGTACGGCGTCTCCCCCAGCCGGCGATCGAGCACGCCGAGCAGCCGCTGAGTTTCTTGGGTGAAGCGCTGGATGGCTTTGGGATCCTTCTCGGGCGCAAACAACAGGTGATAGCCGAGCTGTCCGAACGCTGGCGCGCTGCCAGCGTTGAAGAACATCCATTCCAGCGCCACGTAGCGACCCACTGGGGTCTGGGGAATGAGCTTGCCGACCTTGTCGGCCAGGTACAGAAGCACCGCGCCCGACTCGAACACTGCGAGCGGGGTGCCATCCGGGCCTTCATGATCGACGATGGCCGGGATCTTGTTGTTCGGATTGATGGCCAGGTACGCTGGCGCCTTCTGTTCGCCGCGCGTCAGGTTCACCCACTTCAGATTATAGGGTAGACCCAGCTCTTCCAAAGCTACGAGCAGCTTCTGACCGTTGGGGGTGGTCCAGACGTAGGCATCGATCATGGTGCCGTACGTTACACCCAAGCGCGTTCGGGCGCCTATTCTGAATGCGTCATGGCAATCACGACGGACACATTGTCAGTGCCACCTTCGGCGTTGGCCCGGTCGATCAGGCGTTGGCAGCGCGCCGCGGGTGTTTCGGGCAGCGCCAGCACCTGGGCGAGCTCCGCGTCGCTCACGTGTTTGTCCAAGCCGTCTGAACATAGCAGCAGCTGATCGCCGAGCCGAAGCGGCAACTTGGAGATTTGCGGTACCGGCACGTGTTCGCTGCCGCCCAGCGAGTTCCACAGCATGCTGTGCAGCGGCGAGCGCGGGTCGAGTGGCTGCGGGCTATGCTCCGCGAGTTGTTGGGCGACGGTATGATCAGTGGTCAACCGCGTTAGCTGATTGTCGCGCCAGAGATAGCAGCGCGTGTCGCCGACATGCGCCACGTACAGCACGGGCCAAACCACGAGCGCCAACGTCAACGTGGTGCCCATGCGAGGATTCCCCGCCTGGACGCCCGTCGCTTTCACGCTCTGGTCAGTGTTGACCACGGCCGTGGAGAGCTGATCGCGAACGCCCACCAGCGATGGAGCGGATTGGCGAGAGGCCGCTTCGTCTTCGGGCGGAATCGCCCAGGGCATGGCGTTCAGGAGGAAGCTTGTGATGCTTTGAATGGCGGTCTTACTCGCGAGATCGCCGCTGCCGTGTCCACCCATACCGTCGGCGACAATCAACAGCGTGCCTGCGGGCGGCCCAGCCAGCCATCCGCGCGCGGAATCGGGCATGGCGTCATGAACGACCATGGAGCGCTGCAGCGTGGCGATCAGATAAGCGTCTTCGTTCTTGGAGCGCACCCTCCCCACGTGAGTCGCGCCAGCGGCGTCGATGCGAGCGTTCGGCATGGCAATGTGTGGTTCTGTCAGTGCGGATGCAGTGCTGGTCATGGGTAGGGCTCCTGGAGGTCGCTCCGGTCGGTAGGTCGCGTAGGATTGGGGCTGGGCGCCGGGTAGGGGTCGTTTTTCGGCGCGGTGGGCTCGAGGCCGTACGGGTCGTTAACGGGAGAAGGCGTCGGACTGGGTGACGGCGCAGGCTCCACGGTGGCGGCAGGCGGCGTGGCCGCGCTCGGCGGGGGCGGCGACACGGTAGAGTCACCCGCGGAACCGCGACGGATCAGATTGTGCTCGCTCAACCAGCGCTCGTAACGCTCCTCGGCCGCGCGGCGTTCGGCGACTCGTTGAGGCGACGCTGGCGCTGCTGCCGTTGCGCCCCTCGGCAGCGGATTTGGTGCGCCATTGGCGACGAGTATCGCTTCGATTTCCGGCACCCGCGGTGTGAGGGACTCGAAGCGTGCGGGCTCCGGTTCTGGACCGCTGGCTAACGTTGGTTCGTTGGGTAACGGCTGCCGTTCGAGCTCCGCCCAGGTTGGCACGCCAAAGTTCTGCTGCAGAAGAGGCAAAGCGAGCCAAGCCAAGGCCACCCCTGCAGCGAGCGACACGCCGATCGTGAGCCCCCTCGACCACCCCCGCCGCATGGGGAGATCTTGCTTCGTGACGGGCGATAATGACTCGGATGTGGCGAATTCGCGCGCTCGCGTCGGCCCCGTCCCATGCACCGCGCGCGTACTGAGGGGCGTCCACGCGCGTTGCCGGCTCGCTGAGGCGGGCGCATGAAACCCAACCGGTTCGAGCACCAGCTCGTCGCTGGCGCGCGGGGCTCGCGGCTCCGGCGCCGAGTCGCCTCCTACGGGCTCCAACATCTCGGATAACGCCGGAGTCGGCGCCGTCGTCGCTAGGGGGTTGGAGGAGAACGGGCGCAACGCTTCTGCGAGGGCCAACACCGTCGGGAAGCGCTCGCTCGGCTCCTTCTCCAAACAACGCATGACGATGCTGTCGAGCGCCGGATCGAGGTCCGGGCACAGCGAACTGGGCGTCGGCGCCGTGTGCGTGAGCACCGCAGCGCACACCTGCACCACCGTATCCCCGTTGAATGGGGTTTCATTGGTGAGCAGCTCGAACAACAACACGCCGAGCGACCACACATCCGCCCGCTGCTCGACGGCGGTCGGGTTCATCATCTGCTCGGGTGACATGTACCAAGGCGAGCCCATGCTGCGACCCGGGTCAGTCAAATGACGTCGAGCGTCGTCCACCAAACGTTTGGAAATGCCGAAATCCAGTATCTTTACCGTGGCCTGACCGTCGGGGCGCTGCGCCAAGAACAGGTTGCCGGGTTTGATGTCGCGATGCACGAGCGCGACCGCGTGCGCTTCCGACAAGCCTTCGCAGGCTTGCAGCACCAGGTCCACGGCCTCCGGCGGGGATACCCGACCGCGCTCGGCGATCAGCAGATCCAGGCTCTTTCCCTCGAGCCGCTCCATCACCAAGTACGGCTCACCCGAGCTGAGTTGACCCACGTCGTAAACGCGCGCGATATGCTCGCCCTTCAGGGACGCCGCAGTGCGCGCCTCATTGAAGAAGCGCGTGACGGCGTCTGGGTCGTGCTTCAGATCGGAGCGAATCACCTTGATGGCGACGGGCGTGCCAAGCCCGACGTGAATGGCTTCACACACCACTCCCATTCCGCCTTCTCCGATCACACGCCCGATGCGGTACCGTTCGGCGATGACCTGCCCCTCTAGCACGGGCAGCTCTGGTTCTGCGGTCGGCGGGATAAGCTGGGCTGCGGACTGAGTCACGCCGGCTCGTAGAGCAACAACCGGGCCGACCTGCACTTTTCGGGGAGCCTGGACGATGGCTCCTTACGGCGAGCGGCTCGCGCCGGCATGTGGATTGCTACTCGTGGCGCGCGACCGCTAAGCCGCGATTCCGCTTGAACACGCCTCGCGAAGGTCACATGTGAGTGGCTTCGTGCGTTTGACGCACTGCGCGCGACGCGCCACATCGAGGCAGAATTGCTCAGACTCGACGGCGACTTTTTCCCGCGACAACGCACCCAGCTAGACGGACGCCACTCGCAGCGGCTCGGCGACACGCGCTTGACGAGTCCCGATGCCGCACCTACCTTGAGCGAGACGTGACTTCCATTCGCTGCCTGCAGACGGCCACCATGTGCACCCGGCGCTCGCCGTTTCGGGTGCAGATGGTCGTGTACTGAGCGAAAGCAAGCACAAGTACTACGGGCTGCCCCCACGGGTAGCCCGTTTGCACATTGGGGTGCGCTGAGGCTGCTCGTGATGACGGGGTAGCCCTCGAATTGGGCCGATTTCGGCCGGACCGAGGACTACCATGACCGAATCGCTTCAACCGGTTCCTGCCTATCTTTCAACTACAATCCCCTATGTCAACGCCGCGCCTCACGTCGGATTTGCGCTCGAGTTGGCGCAGGCAGATGCGGTGCTGCGCTACGCCGGCCTCGTTGGCGAGTCTTATCGTAGCTCCACTGGCAGCGACGATCACAGTCTGAAAAATCTGCGGGCTGCGGCTCAGCGTGGGGTGCCCGTGCGCGACTTCGTCAGCGAAAACGCGGAACATTTCCGTGAGCTCGCGCGAGGATTGAACGCGAATTTCGACGAGTTCGTCTCGACCAGTCGCGACGCCCGCCACTTGCCCAGCGTGGAGCGTCTCTGGCGCGCGTGTGCGGAACGCGGTGACCTCTACAAGAAGAGCTATCGAGGTAACTACTGTGTGGGTTGCGAGCAATTCTATCGCCCCGGCGAGCTCATCGACGGCAAGTGTCCCGAACACGGAGAGCCACTGGAAGAGGTGCAAGAAGAGAACTGGTTCTTTCGCTTGTCGCGTTACCAGGCCCTCTTGGAGCGCGAAATCGAGAACGGTGCCATCCGTATCTTGCCGATCGAGCGCAAACACGAGGTGCTGGCGTTCGTGCGAGCGGGCCTGCAGGACCTCAGCGTGTCGCGCTCGGCGCAGCGCGCGCAGGGCTTTGGCATTGCGGTGCCGGGTGATTCGACTCAAGTCGTGTACGTGTGGGTCGACGCCTTGTGCAACTACCTGAGCGCCGGGGATTATGGCGAACGCGGGCTAGATTGCGAGTGGCAGCGCGCAGCCCGCCGCGTGCACGTACTGGGTAAGGGCGTCCTCAGATTTCACGCGGTGTATTGGCCCGCCCTGCTCGCGTCGGCGGGACTTCGTTTGCCGGACGAATTACGGGTTCACGGTTACTTGACCTTGGAAGGCAAGAAGATCGGAAAATCGGCGGGCAACGGCGTCGATCCGCGTGAGCTACTGAGTGAGTGTGGAGTGGACGCGTTGCGCTACTACTTGCTGCGCCACATTCCATCGCTGAAAGACGCCGACTTCTCGCGCGAACGTCTGATCGCCGCACACGACAACGAGCTGGCCGATGAACTCGGCAACCTCGCGCTGCGTGTGACGACGCTGGCCGCCCGCGCGCAACTCCCGTTGCAGCTAGCTACGCTGACCGATGAAGAGGCCGAACTCGAAGCGGTCGCAAGCGGGTTGTCCGCCAAGCTCCGCGTGGCGTTTGCGGCGCACGAGCTATCCAACGCGGCGACGGAATGCTGGGCGCTCGTGCGTGCCACGAATCGCTACCTGGATCGCTGCCAACCTTGGCGCCTGCTGCGCGACCCGAGCCCCGAGCAGAGTGAGCGGCTTGGCCGCATCTTGGCGGCAGCCGCCTCCGCGTTGCGCGTGCTGGCTGCTGCGCTGTCTCCGTTCGTGCCGGAGCTGGCGGCGCGCTTGGCGCGGTCCGTGGGCGCTCGGTTGCACGGCACTCCGCTCAAGAATACCAGCTTGTTGGCGCACGCCGGTCTGGAGCTGCCTTTGCCGCCGCCCACACCACTAGTTCCGCGCTTGCGGCCGCGGTGAGACCCAACTTCGAGCGAGCCCTTGACGGGCTGCTCGTCGCGATTTATTACTGAACCAAATGGTTCAGTATCAAGCCGCGCTCGACCGTTCGTTTTCCGCGCTGTCCGACGCGACACGGCGCGCGATCCTGCTGCGCCTCGGCAGTTCCGAGGTGCCGTTGGGGGAGCTCGCGGAGGGATTCGATATGACGCTGACAGGTCTCAAGAAGCACGTGCGGGTTCTGGAGGACGCCGGCCTGGTTTCCACGCAGAAACGCGGACGCGTGCGCCACTGCCGCCTTGGCCCAAAGCGCCTGGAAGACGTGACTAGTTGGGTCGCCCAGTACCGCACCCAGCTCGAGGAGCGGCTGGATCACCTCGAAGCATTTTTGGAACGCACGAAAGGAACACCATGAACACTGCCAAGAACATCGACAAGGCCATCACCAGCACCCCTTCTGATCGCGAGATCCGCATGGAGCGCATCTTCAACGCTCCGCGTGAGCGCGTGTGGAAAGCCATGACGGATCCAGCGTTGATTCCTCAATGGTGGGGACGCGGCCGGAAGCTCGTCGTCGAACGCTACGAGTTCAAGCGCGGCGGGCACTGGCGCTTCGTCGTGCACGACGAGCATGGAGTGAACGGCTTCGAAGGGCGCTACCGCGAGATCACGCCGCCCGTCCGCGCGGTGCAGACCTTCGAATGGGATGGCATGCCCGGACACGTTATCATCGAAACCGTCGTACTCGAGGACTTGGGAGATGGTCGCACCAAGCTCACCAACACCTCACTCTTTCACACGACGGAAGAGCGCGATGGCATGCTTCAATCCGGTATGGAGCAGGGCGCGAACGACAGCTACGCCGCTCTCGACGAGGTGTTGGCGCGCCTGGGCTGACGCGATCTGCGCGCTGGTGTGTGGGCTGATTTCGAGGCTTCACCCGCACAACGTGCACTGGGCTGAAGGCTGCGGTGGCGGGCCCGCAGCCTTCTTATAGAAACGCACGCTCAGGGGTGTTCGCGTCGCGATTCGATGTTTCGATTGTGTCGCGTTGCTGTGCCTGCCATTGGCGCCAGCTGCTTTTGCGAATCTGAACCGCTGACCGTTCGTCGCCGACAGCTTCTCTGCTTGATATCCTCGGCCATCGGCGATACACGCGAGATGGTGGAGGGTTGGCGGGAGGCTTCGATGCAGTCCCGCCCGGAAAGACCATGAACGGCGCAGTGACCCCATCGGCCAGCACGCTGGCAACGCCGGCCGATGCCAATTTCGTGCCCCCTTTTCAAGAAGGGCAGCTGCTACTCGAAAAGTATCGAGTGGAACGCCTGATCGGCACGGGTGGCATCGGCTACGTGATGTCCGCGCTGAACATTGGGATCGAGGAGCGCGTTGCGCTGAAGTTTCTGCGGCCAGAGTTCTTGAGCAACGCGGAGGCCGTACGGCGCTTCACCACTGAAGCGCGGCTAGCAGCGAAGATTCAGCATGCCCACGTCGCGCGCGTGATTGACGTGGGCAGCCTACCCGACGCGGGCCCGTTCATCGTGATGGATCTGCTGGTCGGTCGGGATTTGAACCAGGTCCTGTATGAGGACGGACCGCTACCGGTTGAGCTGGCGGTCGACTACGCGTTGCAAGCGTGCGAAGCGTTGGCAGCCGCGCACGCGCGCCGGATCGTCCACCGGGACGTCAAGCCGGACAACTTGTTCCTGACGCGTCAGGCGCATCGGCCGGACATCATCAAGATTCTGGACTTCGGCATTTCAAAGCTGCGGCCCGACGAGTTCACGGACAACGCTTCGGCCGTTCAGACGAACACCGCTCTGGGGTCGCCGTCGTACATGGCGCCTGAGCAGATGCGCGCCAGCTCGGACATCGACGGACGCGCTGACATATGGTCGCTCGGTTGCGTGCTGTACGAGCTTTTGACCGGTCATCATGCCTTCGATGCGCCAAGCTTGATGCAGGTGTGCGCGGTGGTGCTGGAGCAGCCGCCGCTGCCGATCGGCGCTCACGGCAAAGCCGTTCCCGCAGAGCTGGAGCGGGTGATCCTGCGTTGTTTGGAGAAGGAGCGGTCACAGCGTTTTGCTGACGTTGCCGAGCTAGCTCATGCGCTGGCGCCGTTCGCCTCACACGCGCGTTTGGCAGCCGCTGAGGAAAGCAATTCATTGGCGTTTGCTTGGGGCTATCCGAAACCGGCGACGTCGCTGCTTGGCACCTTGCCGGAGCCCTTTGCTGACGCCCTCGTCACGGAACTGGGTGCGGAGTCCACGCCACTTGGTCCGGCGTCTACGCCTTGGTCCGCGCCGCCAGTGGCGATCGAAGATTCAGGTCCGCCCTCCACGCGCACGGTGCTGTTGCGTGTGGAGCGCAGTCAACGCAAACGCGACTACGTGACGGCGGCGGCGCTGTTCGCATCCGCAGCCGCGCTGATAGTCCCGAGCGTTCGGCATCAACTCGAGTCCTCGAGCGGCAGAGAGATCTCGCGCGTGGCGAGCGCGACCGCCCAACGGTCGCTCGACAACGTCGTGACTCCCACCCCGGTCGAAAAGATCCCGGTGGTACCAGTCACCGCCGCCGCTTCGGCTGCGCCGCTCGAAGCGTCGTTGCCCGCGATGCTCTTGACCGACCTGCCTCCTCTGCCGCCCGTGCGCGCGGAAGTTGCGGTCGTTCGCCAGTTGCCCGCGCCCGCGGCGGCTCCTTCGGCGAATCCAAGCGCGTCGGCGGCGGTCTCGGCAGAACCAGTCGTCGGCGGCGAAGCGGCTGCCACGAGTGCACTACCCGCGCTGCCGCCGGTGGACGCGATCGAGAGCGCCGCGCTGGAGGTGATACCGCCTGCCACCGTTGAACCAGGGGCGCTGGCTCCTGCGCACAGCGCGCTCGGTTCGGAACCCTCGGCGGCGGTTTCAGCGGCGCCGAGCGCGTTGGTCGGGGCTGTGGCGCGCCCCGTAACCGCGGACACGGCCCCGACTGCCAGCGCGCTCGCGCCTGGTGTCTTGCCTCCAGTGCCGTCCGGCTCGGCGGTGCCGGCCGTGCCGTCGGCGGCGGCACCCGAACTCGTGACGCATGCCTCTCCCGCGCCCGGTTCGCCTTCGTGGGCATCGGCCGGGCTCGTGAGGAACGTGGCTGTCGCTCCGCTGCCCACGGCCTCGTCGCGAACACGCAGTGAAGCACCTCGACGCTTGAGTAGCCAAACCGTAGCTTCCGTGGCGCGGACTCACACGCCGGCAGTGCGCGCTTGCCTTGCCCGCGCTCAGCTGGAGTTCGCGGACTTGAAGGGTCAGGTGTCGCTCACAGCGACCTTGGATCCTGCAGGCAATGTCGTGCAAGCCAAGGTCGCTGGCGCGAGCGCGCCGCTCGCGAGCTGCCTGACGGCCAGCGCGCGCAGCTGGAAGTTTCCCAGTCAGCCGGGCGCCGCTGCGCTCACCTCCTACGTGCTCGTATTCGAATAGTGCGACGCTCAGTCGACGTTGTAGGTCAGTGTCGCGACCGAAGGCTCACGAGCCACTACCTGCGCAGCGCGCTCGGAGGACGACCCCTGATACCGTCGTCGACGTTTCGTTGGCGTCCCCCCTAGTGTATCTCACGCGCGCTGGGTCTCCACACGCTTGCGAATCTTATGGATTGGTTCGCGCCGCGCCTGCGCGAACGCAGCGAGAGATATTGAACGCTTCAGAGATGCACGACGCTCACGCTCAGCGACGCCGAGTTCTGTGTGACCATGGGCAAGATCGTCCAGCGCGTCGCAGCTTGCGAGGGTGCACTGGGCGACGTCGGCTGTTGCCAGAACGGTTTGTAGTAGAGGACCGTTGGCAGCAAGTAGCCGACGGCGAAACCGAATCCCGAACCAATCAGCGTATCGCTAACCCAGTGGCGGTCTGCGCGGATTCGCAGCACGCCCACCGCGCCGGCCGCTCCGACCGCCGCTGCACAGGCCGCCGCGTCCGCGACCGAATCACCCAGAAGCTTGCCGTGAATGTGGTGGGCGCAGCTCAAGCCAGCGCCGGTCATGGAGATGCCAGCGTGACCGCTGGGGAAGCTCGCAAAGCGGGCGTCGCTGCTGCACTGACTGTCGTAGTTCGGATCTTCTGCGCAACCGAGCGTGTTCGGGCGGCTGCGGCCGACCCATTTGTGGGCGGCACGCAGGAACAGACTGGTGACGGCGAAGGCTTGCACGTTCATCATCGTCATCTGAAAGCTGGAGGCCAGACCGCGGCCGCGCGCAGCTGATAGAGCGGGCGCTACCAGGGTTGGATACGCGACGCTGCCGTACCAGAACCAATCGCTGGCGCGATCCGCTTGCTCTCTACCGTGGCGAGTGGAGGCGACTAGCAGGTTGCGCACTCCGCGATCCAAACCAGGCACGGGTTTGGTCCAGCTGGCACCCCGCGGATCGGATTGGGTGAACTCTATCGCGTAGTATCCGCCGAGGATCGACGCCGTGGCCAAGTAGTCGGGTAAGGCGAACGCGCGCGCCGGAAGCTCCGGCGTTTTGCGTACGCCCTGATCGGAGACCGTCGAGGCAGTGGCTTGCGCTGCGGCGGAGTTGCTCAGCAGAACCACGCTGCACAGCACAGCAAACAGGACGACGACGCGCGTCGTCACCGAAGAGGAATCGCACTTTCGCACGGTCATGGACGGACCTCGAGTGAGCAGAGGCGAACGCGCGCACTCGCGTGCACGTCGCGCAGAACGGCGCGCCTACGACGCCTCGCACCACTGCGAGAGCGCCCTGGCAGCAGCCCTGCGCGGCCCTTGTGCAGCCAACGTGCCATTCAGCCGCGGACATGTGCGCCGAGGCTTTCTGCCCGGTGATTCAACTCTCTTTGCGTGGTTGAGCGCCGCGGCCCGACGCAGCGGACACTTCAGTTCGGGGGCGGACAACCGGACAGGTGCTCGGGCAGCTGCCGCTCGTGACCGTCGAAGACATGCTGCGCCGCGCAAGGTTTGGTGGGTCACGCAAGTCTTCGTGGAGAGCCGGACCCAACCAAAAGAAGCCTAGGAAATGCCGATATGCCCTGAGCGGCTGTGGCGTCTGGGTGGCGCTCGCTGTCGGTAATCGACGGAAACTCCCCGATCACGCTTAAGAAGCAGGGGTGTGAAACCGTTCTTCGCATGCAAGTGGAGCCGGCACGAATCACCTCCAAGCGCACCTTGTGGTGCAAGGCTTGCGGACTCAAAGGTCTGCGGAACCCAGAGCACGACGCGTTCTACTGCGCTTGGTGCGACGCCTGGCTCGAGGCGAGGTGCAAGGAACGCTGCGGTCACTGCGAACAGCGTCCTCCCGCGCCTTCCAAAGTTTAGTCGCGGCAGCGTGCCTCAGCGCGGCTTGATTGCCACCAGCTGAATCCGTAAGCCCGCGTTCTCACACGACATCATGTTTCTCGAGCATGGCATGTGCATTGCTCCCCGGTTTCGTCCCGCTGCCGCTTGGCGTGCGGAAACTACCAAAAACAGGGTGAGAATCTCATGACCACGGATCGCTACGGACGAAATCAGCGCCGCGACGAACAAGATGATCGTCGCCGCGAGTACGAAGGACGCAATCGTGGCTGGGGCCGCGAAAACGAGTTTCGCGCAGGCGAGGCTCGACGCGACAACCGCGACGAGGATTGGCGCAGCAGCCAGGGTCGCGAAGGCTACTACGGTCAAGAAGACCAGCGCCGCTTCGGCTCTGAGTTTGGCTCGGGAGAGCATCGCGGCAATTGGGAGCGCGCCGACAGCGAAGTCGGCTACCGCAATCAGAGTCGCGGCAATCAGGGCGGCTACAATCCGAATTACGGCGGCCAGGGCTACGGCCAGAACTATGGCAACCAAGGCTACGGGCAGAGCTCGTATGGCAACCAGGCCAACCAGGGTTCGTACGGCAACCAGGCTTCGTACGGCAACCAGGGTTCGTACGGCAACCAGGGTTCGTATGGCCAGGGTTCGTATGGCAACCAGGCGAACCAGGGTTACGGACAGAATTACGGTAGCTACGGGCAAGGTAACGACTCGAGCTACGGGCGGTTCTCTCGCGGGTCCGAAGGGCTGCGCAACGCCGAGCGTCACAACGACACCACGAGCGGCGGCGAGGACTGGCGTCGCGGTGAAGGGCGTAGCAACGAGGATTGGCGCAGCGGCTCGAGCCAGAGCTACGGTCGCTCGACCGCGAGCGAATGGTCTCCGAACCACGGCACCAATGTCGGCGTTGGGCGCGATCTCTATGGCTACGAGCGTTCGGCTCAGAAGTGGCCGCGCTCACAAGAGAGCCTCTCTGGCAAAGGTCCGAAGAACTACACGCGTTCTGACGAGCGCATCCGCGAAGACGTCTCGGACCGCTTGAGCGATGACGACGAGGTGGATGCCTCCGATATCACGGTGGCCGTGAAAGACGGCGAAGTCACGCTCGAAGGCACCGTGCAGGTGCGGCGCGAGAAGCACCGCGCGGAGGACATCGCGGACGCCGTGCGCGGCGTGAAAGACGTGCACAATCGCCTAACCGTGCAAAAGAGTTTCCTCCAAGAGGTAGGCGACAAGCTCCGCGGTCGCGAAGAGGCACCTTCGGGTCATGCCGGTTCCGGCACGCGGACGACCCCGTCCAGCTCTTCGACCACTAGCAGTGCTACGGGCAGCATCACCTCGTCACGCAATGGCGGCTAACTCGCGCGTGGGAGTTCTGTAGCGAACGGCGCGACCCCGGGCGGGGTTCGCGCCGTTCGCGTATTCGCGTCTCAAGGTTTGCGACGGTTTCCGAAGCTGCTCCAGCCCGCGACGACGCCGCCGTGCGGCTCGGCCAGTTGGTTGAGCTCCGCTTCGGCCGCGATGATGGCTTCCAGGCTGACGATCAGCTGTTTGCGGCAGTTGCAGGTCCAGCTGCCCTCGTCCAGAGCTTCTTCGTCATCCTCGGGATCGTCGTCGGGGGAGACGTCGGCGCGATACCCCAGTTGGGTCACCGCGGCAGCGATTGCGCGCGCGGCGGCTTCGTTCGCAGCCGCGATCGCAAAGTCGACGAGCATGGGTGCGGTCATGTCGTTGCCCGCACGAGCCAGGGTCGCCAACGTCTGCCGGTGGATGTCGATCGGCTGGTCCATGTTCATTGCCAACGAAAGGTTTTGAGCGCTACGGCAAAGCCAACCATTCCCCACGCCACGAGCACGCCGAGCTGGAAGCCCAGGCTCAGCAGCGTCGCTCCCTCATTGTAAACGGCGCGCAAGGCGTCGTTGATCGCGGTCAATGGCAAGATCCGGATCGGAAGCTGCAACCACTCAGGGAAGCGCTCGTAAGAGAAGAACGAGCCGGACAGCATCCACATCGGCAGCATGATGAAGTTCATCCAGCCATTGGCGACCTCCGTGTTGTCGAGCCGTGCCCCCACGATCAAGCTGATGCCGGCGAACGAAGCCGCACCCACGAAGGCGAGCACCCCGACACTGAGCGGATTGCCCTGCAACGTGATGCCGAAGATCAACTTGCCGAACCCCATCAGCATCAGCAGCTCCAACAACAAGAAGATGCTGCGCGAGAAGAAATACGCGAGCAGAAAGTGACTACGATGCATGGGCGTGACCGCATAACGCCGGAGCAGTCGCCGCTTGCGCGCCAGCACCAAGTTGAAACCGATGCCCCACATGCTGCTGCCCATCAGATTGAGGCCGATCAAGCCCGGCATCAGAAAATCCACGTAGCGTGAGCCCGGGTCGGAGACCGTCTGTTCCTTGATCGCGACGGGATCCTTGCGACCTGCCGCGCGCTGCAGACTGTTTTCGACGAGCATCCGCGCTAGTTGCGAGCGTTCTTGACTCGGGTCGAAGCGCAGCAGCGGTTCGCCGTCGCGGAGCTCCACGACCACGTCGACCTTGGTGCGGGCCAGCTCGCGGACTGCCTGCTCGCGCGGGAGCCGTTCGGCTCGAATGCGCGTGTCTTTGAGCAAGGCGACCGTGCGGTGGTCGCTGGCCTCGGCCACGACGGCGATGCGCGGCCGTTCGGGCTGCTTTTCGCGGAAAGCCAAGCCGAGACCGACCGCGAGTAACAACGGAAAGCCGAACACCCAGAAGACGTAGCCGGGCTCGCGCAGGAACTCGCGCAGGCGCGCTTTGACGAGCTCTGCCAGCGGGCTGGGGGAAGCGCTCACTGCGCGGCCTCCGGCGCGTCGCGGTGCAGAGCGCGACCCGTGAGGTGGAGGAAGACGTCATCCAGCGTGGACTGGTGCGTGCTCAAGCCGATCGGTTGCGCGCTCTGGCGCTCCAGCTCCTCCAGCACGGAGGTCAACGCTGCAAGGCTGCGGTCCACGCGCAAGCGATAGTGTTGCCCGCGCACCACCAAGTTTTCGACGCTGGCCAGTGCGCCGAGCGCCGTTTCGTCCAGCGGTCGTGCCACTTCGAATTCCACGAATTGCACCATGCCCAGGCTGTCGACCAAGGAGCGCGGTGTGCCGACGGCGATGATCTTGCCTTGATCCATCACCGCGACGCGATCACACAGGGCGGAGGCTTCTTCCATGTAGTGTGTCGTCAAGAGGACGCTGCGACCCTGGTCGCGGTAACGCTCCACGATGGTCCAGAGCGCCTTGCGCGCGCGCGGATCCAGGCCCGTGGTGGGCTCATCCAAGAACAACAACTCCGGATCACCGACTAGCGCGCAGCCAATGGCCACGCGCTGTTTTTGCCCACCGGACAGCTTGGAGAAGTGCTTATTCCGTTCTTCTTCCAGCGCGAGCGCGTGGATGATGTCTTCGACGTCGCGGCCCTTGCGGTAGAAGGAGCGGAATAGCCGCAGCACCTCGGCTACGGTCAGCTTGTCGGCCAGCTGCGTCTCTTGCAGCTGGACGCCGAAGCGCTCTCGGATCTCGTTGTCGCGCCCCTTACCCCAGGCCATGCCGAACAGTTCGATGCTGCCAGCGTCGGGTTTCGACAGGCCCTCGAGCATTTCGACCGTGGTGGTCTTGCCGGCCCCGTTCGGGCCCAGCAGGCCCAAACATTCTCCGGTCTCGACCTCCAGATCGATACCGTCGACCGCGACCTTATCTGCGTAGCGCTTGACGAGGGACCGGCAGGCGATGGCGGGCACGCCCTGACTGTACAGGAAAATGCCCGCCGGTGTTCATCACTCGCCCGGCGCCGGGTGCGTTTCGCCCGTAAGCAACCGATCGAGCTCGGCCTCGCCACGATCCACCGCTTTGCGCTGGCGGCGACGGGCGAGCCATTGGCGTGCGTCGTCGAACAACGAGTACGCGACCGGGATCGCCAGCAGTGTGAGCAGCAGCGACAGCGTCTGACCGCCGATCACGATGCCGGAGATGTTGCGGTTGTTGCCGGAACCGATGCCGCGCGAGAGCGCGAGCGGCAACATGCCGGCGACGAACGCGACCGTGGTCATCAAGATGGGGCGCAACCGATCGCGATTCGCCTCCAAGATCGCTTCGAGCCGAGGCTTGCCCTGCGCTCTCAGATGGTCCGTATGATCGATCTGCAAGATCGCATTCTTCTTGACGACACCGAACAACACGAGCAGGCCGAGCGCCGACATCAAATTCAGCCCCTGGTTGAAAATCAGCAGGGAAATCAGCGCAAAAGGCACCGTCAGCGGCAAGGACAGCAGGATGATGAACGGGTTCAGCCACGACTCGAACTGCGCCGCGAGAATCAGATACATGAACACGAACGACAGACTAAACGCCAACAGGAAGCCCGCACCCAGCTCGGAGGAAGACTTCGAGCGGCCGGTCGGGACCAGGCGGTAGTCTGGCGGCGCTTTGACCTCCTCGAAGGCTTTCTTGATCGCGGTGACCACATCACTTTCGCCCTTGCCGGGCGCCACGTTGGCCATGAACGTGACTTGGCGTTGGCGGCCCAAGCGATTGACCTGCGAAGGTCCGGCTCCGCTGCTGGTCTTGACCACGGAGGACAGCGGGATGGTTCCGTGCACCGTGGATGGCACGCTGAGCAGGGCCAGCGCGCCGGCATCGCTACGGAAGGACTCCTGCGCCCGAACTCGCACGTCGTACTCTTCACCTTGTTCGGCGTAGCTGGAGACCTTCAGCCCGGCGACCATCATGCGCAGCGTTTCCGCGATGTCGGCGACGTTCACGCCCAAGTCCGATGCGCGGTCGCGATCGATTTCTACGCGCAGCTCGGGTTTGCCCACGATCAGGTTGGTGTCGAAGTCGACGACGGCCGGATTCTTCTTGATCAGCGGCTCCATCTTGGCCGCGTACTCTTCCAGCTTGCGTAGGTCGGGACCCACCATCACGTACTGCACGTTGGCCGAGGAGGAACCCGTCGAGAATGCCGCGACTTCACCCACGCTGACGCGCAGATTCTTGGGCAGCTTGGCCAACACCTCCGTGCGGGTGCGAGCCATCAGCATTTGCTGCGTAACTTCGCGCTTTTGGGGTTCTATTAGCGCGACGTAAATGCTGGCCAGGTTCTCCGTCTTCTGGTCACCGCCAGCCACCGTCACCACGGTGTGCGCCACCCCGGGCAGCGCACGGACGCGCTGCGCGACGCGTTCGGAGATCAGCGCGGTCTCTTCAGCGCTGGTGCCCTCCGGCGTGCGCAGGCTCACCTCGAACTGCGCCTGATCATCGACCGGGATGAAGCTGGTCGGCACGCGCTTCATCAGTGGACCGCACGAGCCCAAGGACAACGCGCACGCGACCAAGATCGCCCAGCGATGCGACATCGACCACCTGAGCATGCGCATGTAAACGCGCTCGATCGGTCGATAGAAGAAGTCTACCAAGCGCCCGAGCCAAGGATTGCTCGACTGGCCGTCGGCGCTCAGCATGCGCGCGCTCATCATCGGTGTCAGCGAGAAGCTGACGAACAACGACACACCGACTGCGAACGCCATGGTGTAGCCGAAGTTCTTCAAGAAGCGGCCGGGGATGCCGCCCACGAACGCAACCGGGACGAACACCGCCATCAAGCTGAGGGTCGTCGCGAGCACGGCCAAGCCGATTTCGCGCGTGGCCAGCACGGCCGCAGGGAACGGCTTGATCTTCTTCTCCGTCACGTAGCGCACGATGTTCTCGAGCACCACGATGGCATCGTCGATCACGATGCCGACCGCGAGCGCGAGCGCGAGCAACGTCAGCATGTTCAGCGTGAAGCCCTGCATCCACATCAGAGCGAACGTGCCAATGATGGAGATCGGGATGGAAACGGCCGCGATGAGCGTGCTGCGCGCGTTGCCCAAGAACAACAGCACCACGAAGGCAGCGAGCAGTGCGCCGACGATCAAGTGCTCCTTCACCGCGGACACGCCGGTGCGGATGGACTGCGAGTTATCGCGCACGATCTCGAGGTCGACGCCGGTCGGCAACAAGCGCTTGACGTCCGCCAAGCGCTTCGTGACCTGGTCGACCACCTCCACCGTGTTGGTGCCGGACTGTTTGCGCACCGACAGCACGACCGTGCGTTCGCCGTCGTAGCTGGCGACGCTGGTCAGCTCTTCTTCACCGTCTTGGATCGTGGCGACGTCGGCGACGCGCACCGGGTGACCGCCTTGATCGCGCACCACGACGCGACCCAGCGCGTCCACGCTCGGGACGCGGCCGGCGATGTGCAGGGTGATCGACTGGGGACCGGTGTCCAGGTTACCGCCGGGCGTCGACAAGTTCTGCGACACGATGGCGCGCTGCACGTCGAGCGGGGACAGGTTGTAGCTGCGCAGGCGTACGGGGTTGAGCAGCACGTGAATCTGCCGGGCGCGCCCACCGACGACCGTCACCTGACCGACGCCAGAGATGCTCTCGATCTGGCGACGCACGCGCTTGTCCGCGATTTCCGTGACTTCACGGATCGGGCGCTTGGAGCGCAGCGCGATCAGCATCACCGGTGCGGCTTGCGGATCCACCTTGGTCACGATGGGCGAATCGATGCCCTTGGGCAGATCGCGCAGCACGCCGTTGATCTTGTCACGTACGTCTTGCGCGGCCGTCTCGCCGTTTTTGTCGAGCTTGAAGGCGACGACGACCTGCGAGAAGCCCTCGCTCGAGGTGGAGCGCAGTTCGTCGATGCCGTCGATGGTGTTGACGGCGCCTTCGATCTTATCGCTGATGTCGGTCTCGACCTCCTCGGGCGCCGCGCCGTCCAGGCGCGTCGTCACGATCACGAACGGCAAATCGATGTTGGGGAACTGATCGAGCCCGAGCCGGGTATACCCGACCAAACCGAGCACGACGATCACCAACATCAAGACGCCGGAAAAGACCGGCCGGCGAACGCACAGTTGAGCAAGCCACTGCATGGGAAACCTCTTGGATCAGCGCACGCGCTGGCCGTTTGAAAGCGCGTCGAGCGATCCGATCGCGACCTTTTCGCCGCTGACGACACCGTGCTGTACGCTCACGCGGTCGCCGACTTCGGGTCCGAGCGACAACACTCGCTCCTCCGCGCGGCCGTCCACCAACACGAACACTCGGGCCTGGCCTTCGCGCTGCGCTACTGCGGCCTTCGGCATGGTCGGCAACTTGCGCGTGCCCGTGGTGAGCTCCACGTCCGCGAACATGCCGGGCAGCAGCAGCTTGTCGGGGTTGCTCACCACGGCTTCCACCACCAAATCGCGCGTTGTGGTGCGCAGCGCTCCCGAGAGGTAACGGATCTCACCGCTGAAGCGACGCTCTGGATAGGCGGCGACGCGGAACGTGACCGGCGCACCGAGCTTGACCTTACCCACCTCCGCTTCCGGCACGGAGAGCTGGAGGCGCAACGGATCCAGGGAAACTAACGTCACGACGCGCGAATCCTGCCGAACGTACTGCCCGACTTCGACTGACCGCTCCGTGATTACGCCTGCGAAGGGCGCGCGCACGATGCCGTCGCCGACGTTCTGCGCCGCCAAGCTGGCGCGGGCGCTGGCGGCTTCGACCGTGAGGGGCAACGTGCGGCACTGAGCGACAGCGCGGTCGTATTCCAGATCGCTGATGGCGCCCGTGGCCTTCAGCGTTTCGTATCTCGCGCACTCTTTCTGAGCGGTCTCTTGCTGAACGCGCGAGTTTGCGACCATGGCGCGCGCTTCGGCAGCAGACAATGCTGCGGCGCGCACGTCCAACCTGGCCAGCGCCTGGCCCTGCGTCACCACCGTGCCGCGCTCGACGGAGGTCTCCATCACGCGTCCAGCCGCATTGGCGGCCAGATCCGTCTCGCGGTTGCCGCGCAAGGTGCCAGACAGGCGCAACGTGGCGGGGACTTCGCCTTCGGTCACCGGACTGCTTGGGACCTCGATGGCTTGGTCTGGCGCGCCGGCGTCTGCGGGCGCGGCAGGTGCTTGTCGACACGCGCCTGCAAGCACGAGCGGCAGGGACGCGAGAAGGAGCAGGGAGCGTCCTTGGTTGTAGCCGGATCGTTTCGAGAACTCAGACGGGATCATGCGTTGCTCACGGAGAGGTAGGGGGGTGACCAGCAGCGAGCCGCAAAGCGGCACGTGCGTAAACGGGGAGCGGCATCGGCTAGCGGTTGGGGCGCGCGGGCGCCGCTCTTCCAGGAAGCGAGTATGCCTGAAGTATATATGAATCCAGTACTCAATAAATCGTCGAGCCTGGGCGTGCTCAACTTCCGTACGGCACAGTGTCGCGGATTTAACGGCTTTCGAGTGTGAAGAAGGGTGAACATATTTGAACCGGTCGATCGCTGGACGATCGAGCAGCTAGTCGCGACGCCGGCGCTCTGTTTTGGGGCGTCCCGGGCGTCGCGCGCCGGCGAGCTGAGACTCGCGCTCGACCGTGTTCATCAGCACTTCCACCAAACCATCGATGAAGCGCGCGTCCTCGGTTTGAGAGGGGGACACCACGCCCAGCAAGTGCGCCATGCAGTAGTGGTGCAAACTGCCCATGAAGATTCGGGCCAGAATCTCGGCGTTGACGCGCGAATCTTGACGATTATCGAGCTCGCGCTCAAAAAATGTGCAGACCAGACGCAAAACATTTCGATAACCGTCCGCCCGGTCTAAGATCTTCTCTAAGCGATACTCGCCGGTGGGATTCGACCACGACATCATCAACACCGGCACCGCGACGCGTCCGATTTCCAGCATGCCTTGAGCGAACCCGCGTAGGCGACTGGACAGGTCCCCAGTGACGCGTTCCGCCAGCTCCGCGACGATCTTGGGCATGGCGCTGGGATCCACGCGCATGGCCGCGCGAAACAGCGCATCCTTGCTGCCAAAGCGGTGGAAGAGCGTGCCTTCGGACACCCCGGCGCGCTTGGCGACCTCGCCGGTGGTGGCTTGAATGCCGCGCTCCAAGAACACTTCGCGGGCCACCGCCAGCAGCTGTTCATCGCTGATCAAGCGCGGTCGACCACGAGGACGAGCGCTGCTCGGAGCTTGACGAGGTCGGGCGACCATTATTGAGTGATAGCTCAATATTTTCCCCACGCGAGCCCGTGACCCACGATTGAACGAATGCCCGGGATTTAGTGGGACGAATGCGCTTCGCCGCGCCGGGGCTCGCCTACAGCTGGAATTCGATGGTGTTCAGCGACTTGACCTTTTTGGCCCAGGTCAGCCCTTGGATGCGCTCGCGAATACAGGTGTTCAGCGTCGGGTTCTTGGGCGTGCTGCTGACGTCGATTCCAACGGCTTTCCCCATCCAGATCGCGACGCGGATCTTCACCTTGTTCGAGCCGGGCTTGCACGGCTCATACACGCTGACGTCCGACAGCGGTTTGCCGAGCGTTTCCTGATCGATGTTGGCGCGCTCGATGCCTTTCGGCACGGCTTTGGTGGCCTCGTCGACCGACATGTTGTCCGTGAATTGAGGCTCCGCGCTCGCCGCCTCCGAGCTGGGCTTTAGCTTGTCAGCGTTGGCTTCGGACGTGTTGTTCGCTGCGCCGTCCTCATCGCCAGCGGTCGGCTCGGCGCCGGGGCTGACGACGGCGCTGGTGGTGCTTTCGTCCGCCGCGGACTCGGGGGGCTGCCCGCTGCCGGCGCAGCCCGAAAGAATCCCAATATTGAGTGCCACAACCAAAACCCGAGCCGTCATACAGACGGAGGTTACTCTCGGGTCCAGGTGAGGGCTACCGCGAACTCACGTTGTCACACTCATGCGGCGCGTTGAGCGCGGGCATCACTTCTTCTGAGCGCGTTGCTCGAGATCCTGAGTCACGGCGTCGAGCGCGGTGTCGTACTCTTTTTCCAAAGCTGTAATGCGCTGGCTCATTTCCTCCACCGAGCGGCGCGCTTGCTCTACCTCGGTGTCGAGCTGATTCTTGGCGGTTTCTGCGGCCGCGCGCCGTTTTTGCGCCAGAGCTTTTTTGCTCTTGGACGCCGAGGCGTTGGCCAGTGTCGCATCACTCTCTTGGATCGTCTGGTCGAGCGTAGCTTTCACGGACGAAGCGTCTCCGAGCAGAGCCTCGACTTCGCGGCGGTAAAGCTCGAGCCGCACGTGCACCACGTTGCTCGAGTGAGCCACCTTGTCAGCCTGTTTCTGCAGAGTATCCAGGTTGGGTTTGCCGAGCTCGTCCTGGTGATCTTCGATGTAGCGGTGCGCTTCGCTGTGGTCGCGCAGTCGCTCCTCCACCTGCTTGTCGATGCCGCGCTCCATCGACACCACGGCGATGCTGCCGAGGTCCTCGGCCTTGCACTCCTTTTCCTTGGCCGCGTAGCTCACGGAGCCGCCGACCTTCTGGCGCAGCGGATCCTTCTCTTCTTCGAAGAAGCGTTCGACGGTTTCGGCTTCCAGGGCCGCCTCGGTGTAAGCCGCGGAACGGCCCGCTTCGTCCGCCTTGCGGTAGACTTGTTCGACTTGCAGGTAGTCCGGGTTCTTCAGCGCATCCGGATAGCCCTTGAACTCGCCGATGTGCGTGCGCGTCTTGGTCTCTTCCGCGGCGAAGCGGGCACGCACGCTGCCCAAGCGGCCCGGATAACGCTCGGCGTAACCGGCTTGTTCGCCAGAAGGTCCGGTAACGGGGGCGGGCTGCTGTGCGCAACCAGCCATTCCAAGCGTCAAGGCTACGAACCAAAAGGAGCGAAGGGTCATTGCCGACGGCATTTCTCCCCGATCCACCGGCGAGTCAAGCCGTCCGGAGGATGGTGGCGGCCCGCGAGCTCACTCTTCCACCTGCAATGAGTGTTTGCAGTGGCCTCATTCGAGCCGCCAATGCTAGCGGAGGGGCATGGGCAGCACGCTGAGTGGCCGTCCCCGCGGCTGGGCGGGTTGGGTCTTTGGCTGCTGTTTGGCCTGCAGTCAGCGCTCGGAGCAGGATCCCGAGTGCAAGCCTCCGGACACGGAAGCCGTCGTGATGCGCGAGACCAGCGCGCTCGTCAGGTCTCAGACTGATACCAGCTGTCGGTTGTTCGAGGATGCCAGCGTTACTGCACCCTGCCTTCCGCGCTGCTCGGCGGCGACCCGTCGCGCGTTCTACGCCTGTCAGCCTAGCAGCGGCTGTGAGAGCTCTAGGTTGGATGAGGACGCGACCTCTCCGCTCGTGGTTGGGAACGTCGTGCTGGATTGCGCGGGTTGCGTCAACCGCGCGCGGGAGGCTTGTCAGTTCCGGGTCTGTCCGGCCAGCGCTCAGGCCGCGTTCGCGTGTCGAGTTGCGAGCTCGAATTGCAGCGCGCAAATCACCGCTCTCACGCAGTGTCTGAACGCTCAGCAGCTGCGCTTGGAAGCGTGCCTGCTGGCGACGGAGGAATCGTGCTTCGCGCGCTGAGCCGAGCGTGCTGGCTGGTAGTTGCCGGGTTGCTGTGCAACGCGCACGCTCGCGCGACGTATTCAGTCGTGGCGGTGGATCCCGAGCGCGGCATGGCCGGTGTCGCGGTCGCGTCGTGCGTGGGGGCTCGCGATTTGGCGCCGCTGTTCCTGGTGGTGGAGGGGCGCGGCGTGGTGCAAACCCAGGCCACCACCAGCTACTACGTGCAGCAGGAGTTGGGCGGCTTGCTCGCACGCGGCGTATCGCCGTCACGCGCGCTCGCCCAGGTCACCGCGGAATCGTTCGATCCGAGACGAGCGCTACGCCAATTTGCCGTGCTCGACTTCTGGGGACGCGCTGCCGCTTTCACGGGCGAAGGCGATGGCGTGTGGGCTGGTGATCGGCAAGGGCGCGCTGGAAGCCTGACTTATTCGCTGCAGGGCAATCTGCTGACTGGACCTGCGGTACTGGACGCGCTGCAGTCCGGAATATCTCGCCCGGGCGCCTGCGATCTGACCGAGAGCTTGATGTGGGCACTAGAAGCGGTCGTCGCTGCCCCCGGGCAGGGTGACGCGCGCTGCATCGGCGAGGGCAACACCGCGAATAGCGGGTACCTGCGGGTGACCACGCTGCAGGGCCTCACCCTGGCGGAGCTCGACAAGGTCGATACGGGGGATCAGGAAGTCGTCCAGCAGCTCCGTTCGGCTTATCAGACCTTTCGCTCACAACACCCCTGCGGGAGCCTGGTAGCTGAGCCGTTCTCGTGCCCTGCAGCAAGCGCGGCGGCAGCGTCGAGCGAGCGCGACAGCGGGTTGCGCACCATGTGGTTAACGGAGTGGCCGTGGTTGGCGGCGGCATTTCTCGCGATCCTGCTGCGGCGTCAGCGGACTGGGATGACTCGGTTGCTCGAACGGCAAAGTCGAGCACCTCATCGGAGCACAATTTCGTCCTGACGGCTTCCGTCATCACACTCGAGTTGGAGATGTTTCGGGTGGCGCCGCTAGAAGGCTCCGCGTGGGCGCGCTGGGGAATTGGCCAACCGTTCCAGCCCTCCGCTTCGACGCACGCTTGCTATAGGGGACGAACGTCCTACTCTGGCGTGGAGGACGTTGTGATTGTGCCGACCCAAGCCAGCACTCCACCTGCCGCGCGCGCGGGGACCGTGCTGTTAGTCGACGATGAACCGGATTTCCTTCGGGCTTTGGCGCGTTACCTGAGCTTCGGTCCTCACCGCGTCGAAACGCTGACCACCGCCTACGAGGCGATCCAGCGCATCCGCAAAGGAGGCGTTGACGTAGTCGTCAGCGACATCACCATGCCAGAAATGTCGGGGCTCGAGCTGCTGCGCGCAATTCGCGAGTACGAGCCGGATCTGCCCGTGGTGCTGGTGACTGGCCTGCCTGCACTGGAGAGCGCGACCGAGGCCATTGATCACGGTGCCTTCAAGTACCTGGTCAAGCCGGTGGACCCGAAGGCGCTCACCAGCACGGTCGAGCAAGCCATCAAGTTGTATCAACTCGCGCGCATGAAGCGCGAAGCGCTCGAGCTGCTCGGGCTTACGGGTCGCGCTGCGGATCGCGCGGGGCTAGAAGCTGATTTCGAGCGCGCCTTGAGCTCTCTATGGATCGCCCTGCAGCCGATCTTGCGGGCCGAGGACGGCAGCATCTTCGGCTACGAGGCGCTGATGCGCACGCAGGAACCTGCGCTGCCCGGTCCTGCGGAGGTGCTCGACGCCGCCGAGCGGCTGAGTCAGTTGGAGCGCCTTGGTCGCTGCGTTCGTCAACGCGCCGTCCGTTCGCTGCTAGAAGCGCGCGCCGACTACGCCCTGTTCGTCAACTTGCATCCGGAAGATCTGCTGGATCCGGACCTGTCAGCGCCAAGTTCCGAGCTGTTCGGGCAAGCCAGCCGTGTCGTGCTGGAAATCACGGAGCGAGCGTCGCTCGACAACGTCGACAACGTGCGCGCGCGCGTGAAAGAGCTGCGCGAGGCAGGCTTTCGCATCGCGATCGACGATTTGGGCGCAGGCTACTCGGGACTCTCGAGTTTTGCGATGCTCGAACCCGATATCGTCAAACTGGACATGGCGCTCGTGCGTGGAATCGACGCCCGCCCGGTGCAGCGGAAGCTCGTGCGATCCATGACCGCGGTGTGCAAAGAGATGGGCATGCTCGTGGTGGCGGAAGGCATCGAGACGCCCGCCGAGCGCGATACGTTGATCGAACTTGGCTGCGATCTGCTGCAGGGCTTCTTGTTTGCTCGCCCGGGGCCGCCGTTTCCGGAGCCGCGCTGGTAACGACGAGGCCGTTTAGCCACTGATCGGCGCGGGCGAGCGCAGCGTGTCGCGGCCAACGCTCGCGCGACTGGCCTCGAGTGGCGGAATCGACGCCGGTTCAAGCAGGCTCTCGACCAAGTCGCGCAGGCGCTCCTCGTCGACCTCGCCCTCCAGGTGGAAGCAGCGCACGCTCGGGAACTCTTCGCGCAAGAACTCGAGCAGCGCGCCGTGCCGCGTGCCGTGCGCGCCTCCGGTGATCACTCCGCAGATTTCGGTGTCCCCTGCGCTCAGGCGTTGAATCACTTCCAAGGAAGAGCGCGCCAGGAGCGGTCGCTCCCCAAGCTGAGCCAAGCCATCGGCAATCTGCGCCAAGCGATGCAGGTTGGCCTCCACCACCAGGATTGCTGGGGTAGACGTTCGCTCCAACTCTTGTCGAACCAGTTGCTCCAGGCCGTCTTCGACCTCGGGCGTCAGTTGGCGAAACTTCACGCCCAGCGCACTGGCGCCGGCGCGAGTGCGGGTAGCATGGACGATTTCGCCATCCACGCGCAGGTGCCCGAGTCCGGCCACCTGCAACAACAGGCGGAGCGTCTTGCCGCGCTCCAGGTAGGGTCCGCTCACCAGGAGCGCGCCGCCCGCCGACAGATCGTGCACGAAGTAGTCTCCCAGGCGCACGTCGCCGTCGAAGAGCGTCGCCACGGCCGCTACGTAGGTACGCAGCGTTTGTCGTCGTTCTGAGTTCTTGGTCGGTTGCATCGAGACTCGCCGTTCTCCGTTGGACGAACTGTCAGAGAACCGGCACATGGGTGCAACGGATCGTTGGCGCCAGAGTTGAGGCCCAATCGCAGAATTTCTTACAGACTTTGGCCGTCTCGCTCTGAGTCAACGCGTTTGGCCGTGTCATGTGAGGTCTCACCCGATGGGGCTGAGCGAAGATCGTCAGAAAAAGTCATTCGGAGTTTCCTCCGTCGGCCGTTCAAACGACAGCGGCCGGACTTTGTAAGTCGGCCGCGCATTCCCCCGGAGAGCTTTGGATGTCCGTGAAAGCGCCCAATCAGGTGGCGAGTGAAGTCGCTGAAGCACTGAAATCACTGCTCGGCAAAGAGGTCCAGGTGGCACCCGCGAAGGCGGCCGAACCGACCGAGCTGGTGCTTCGTTACGTGGACGGCAGCGGCGTACTGATTTCTGCTTGGACGTTCGATCGTGGCCTAGCCTGGAGCTTGGGCGCGGCGCTGACGATGATGCCAGCCGACACGGTCACGGAGGCGCTCAAGTCCGGCGACTCGGACGGGCAGCTCGGGGAAAATTTCCATGAGGTGGCCAACGTGCTGGCGACGGTACCGGCCAACCTCTTGAGCAAGCGCTCGGTTCTGGAGTCGGTTACGGGGGACGTCAACAATCTGCAGCGCACGGCGCGGCAAATGGTCGCGGCGGGCGCGCGTTGGAACGTGCTCGACGTGGTCGTCGACGGCTATCCGAACGGGAGGATCGCCGTCTCGCTCGTGCGCGAAACTGAGTGAGCGAAACGGTGTGCGCGGCGCGCTTGCGCGCGCCGCGTGGGATCACTTGAGCAGAGACAGCGCCGCTTGAGGCAGCTGATTGGCTTGCGACAACACGGACGTGCCGGCTTGCGACAAGATCTGGTTGCGGCTGAGCTCGGCCGTCTCCTGCGCCACGTCGACGTCGCGGATGCGCGAGTTGGCCGCGGACAGGTTCAAGCGCATGGTCTGAATCGCGGAAATCGAGACTTCCAGGCGGTTCATGGTCGCGCCGTACTTCGCGCGGTTGGTCGAGATGATCGACAGCGCGTTGTCGATGCGGCCGAGCGCAGACAGCGAGTTGCCCGTCGTTGCACCGGAGACGTTGGTGGTCGTGAGCAACGTGGTCAGACCCAGACCGCCGAAAGTCAGCGTGATCTGGTCGCTGGCAGTGTTGTTCAGGCCGACCTGGAAGGTGATGTTCGTCGCCGTTTCGGAGATGAGTTCCTTGCCGTTGAACTTCGCCGAGTGCTGCATGCGCTGCATTTCCTCCTTCAGCGCCGTAAACTCGGTGTCCAGGTAGCCGCGGTCGGTGTCCGTCATGCTGCCGTTGGCGCCCTGCATCGCCAGTTCGCGCATGCGGCCGAGGATGTTGTGCATCTCGCCCAGCGCGGACTCTGCGGTTTGGGTCATCGACAGCGCGTCGTTCGTATTGCGTTCAGCCACCACGTACGAACGAATCTGCGTCTTCATGCTCTCGCTGATAGCGAGGCCTGCCGCGTCGTCCGCTGCGGTATTGATACGGAAGCCGCTGGAGAGACGAGTGAAGTTCTTGCCCAGCGCGCTTTGGGTCTTGCCCAAGGCCTTCTGGGTCTCGAGCGATGAGATGTTGGTCTGTAGCGTAATGGGCATAGCGGCTAGAATCTCCGTGAGGTTCGCTCTCCGACACCGACCGGATCGCGAAGCTTGAGGCTGCGGGGTTCTGGATCCGCAGGCTGCCTGGCCCATTGCAGCCGTTGTGCCAGCAAGATCCTGCGGAAAAATTGAGGCTTCGCGCGTTCGATCGCTGACGCGGACTCGGAGCTGGCGTCGAGAAATTGGCGTCTGCGTGCCAAGAAACCCTTCGCTGCTCAAAAGCAGCGTGCGCGGGCGTCCTACATGCCAGCGACTGGTGTAGGCTCAGCGCGGATGCGGAGAACGCTCGGGGAATTGGGCTGGTTTGGCGCGTGGACGTTGGCGGCGTTGAGCACCGGTTGTAAGTGCGGTTCGGAGCGCGATGCGCGGAAAACCGGGCCCACGGCTAGCGCATCGGCGTTAGCCAGCGCGTTGACGGTGACACCGAGCGCGCTGCCTCCCGCGACCGAAACGCCGCTTTCGGCCCGTACGGGTTCGGTGATCGCACGCGCTCCGGACGAGCGGCACCTGCTCGTGCTGGACGAGGACGGCGCCGCTCTTCACGTCGCGCCGCTGCCGCTGACGAGTCGAGCTGTGCTCAGCTTTCCCTTGCCGGGCAGACCCGCTCAGATCGTCACCGATGGTCGCCGGGTCTGGGTGACCCTGCGCGAACCGTCCGCGTTGTGGATCGCCGATTTCGACGGCGAGCGTTTGCTGGAGCGTGCACGTCTAGCGCTGCCGGGTGACGCCTGGGGTCTCGCCCTGAGCGAGGACAAGCAGCGTGCAGTGGTCAGCAGCGCGTGGACGCAGCGCATCTCTATCTTGAACCTGAAAGAGTTGCGCGTGGAGCACAGCTTGCCGTGCGCGAGGGAGCCACGTGGGGTCACGATCGACGCCGGCGCACAAATTGCGTTCATCTCGCACCTGACAGGCGCCGACGTTACGCGGTTGGATCTGGCGACGGCTTCTTTGCAAGCCGTGACGCTTCCCCCTTCGCCCGTGCGGGCGGGAGGGCGGCGCCTGAACGCGGCGCTCGGGTACGCCGGGGCGCTCTCGACCGATGGATCGCGCTATTTCGTGGCGCGTCACGCGCTGGGCGCGCTGGGAAAAAATACGTGGTTTGGTGCGGCCACGGTGGACACACTGTTCACGGCGTCCAACGCTGCCTTGCCAGCGGCACCGCTTGCGCACAATCAGGTAAAATCCGAGATGACGGAGCAGCTCATCTCCGGCAACGACACGGAGACTCCCGGTGCTGCGGTGGCGCCCTTCGTGCAACCACGCGCGCTGCTCTATCGCAGCAGCACACAAACCTTGTTGGTCGCTGGGGAAGGGGACGACCGCATCGTCGAGCTCGACGCCTTGGCACCCGAGCCGGCGCTTGCGGTCGTCGCGCGTTATCAAGTCGGCGCCAACTATCACGCCGAGATTCACGTCGCCGGCCAATGCGCAGCACCAGCGGGCTTGGCGCTCTCCCAGGATGAAGGAACTGCTTGGGTGTATTGCCGCGCCAGCAACGACCTCGCCGAAGTCGCCCTGCGCACACCCGGCGCCGCCGATGTCGCCGATCCCGTCAAACTTCGGCTTGGCTTGCGCGAAGACAAACTCGGCCCTGGCGGCACCACGGGTCGCAAACTCTTCTACAACGCGACCGATTTCGTGGTCAGCGGCGGCTTGGCTTGCTCAGGCTGTCACCCCGAAGGTCGCGACGACGGCCACACCTGGCACGAAGCAACCTTCAGCACCGAAGACGGCGAACACACCAACTTCCTCGCAACCGCCGAAAACATCCCGCCGGAAGCACATACTCAAGGCGTCGCCCGACGCACGCCCATGCTCGCCGGACGCGTCAACGCGCGGGGCCCCTTCGGTTGGCATGCGGAGAGCCCCTCGCTCGTCGATCGCGAAATCAAAGGTTTCGGGTTACACCGTTGGGGTGGCGTGCCGGAGAAAGCTGCCGAGCTGGTGAAGCGTCGCGCGACGGTGTTGGAAGACTTCGTCCGCCGCGGCTTGTGGCCGCCAGCACGCTCTGAAACGCCGCTGAGCGACGCTGCCCGTCGTGGTCGCGACCTCTTCTCGCGAGGCGATGTGGGCTGCGCCAGTTGCCACAAGCCAGACGCCGGCTACACCACGCGCGAGCGCTTCGCGTTGCCACAACTGCCGCCACCGCCCGGTTTCGATCCAGATCCAGACTCGCACTTCAAAATCCCAGCCCTCTCTTTCCTGGCCCAACGCGCACCGTATCTTCACGATGGCAGCGCCAGCAGCCTGACCCAACTCATCGAAACCAACGGTACGCGCATGGGCAACACCGCCGCCCTTTCGCCCGAGGAGCGCAGCGACCTCGTTGCGTTCTTGGAAACTTTGTGAGGCTCGGCATGAAGCTCCGCACCTTCTATGGTCTCTGCCTTGGTTGTCTGGGTTTTTGGAGTCGAGCGTCCAATGCCACCAACACTCAACCAAGCCCCCACGCGTCAGTGACACTCGCTGACCTAGCCGCGCAGCGAACGGAGCGCCCCGAAGAACAAGCCTGGCAAGCTGCCCCATCTCTCCAGCTGACCCGAAGCGTGGGGCCGCAAGCATCTGCTTGCCACGTCCAACGCGTGCGTGAATGGGCGCGCGTTGATTGTCCGGATCTTCGCGTGTCCGCCATCACCCAACTCTTTGGTGCGGTTGAAGGCGTCAACTATCGACTTGCTCCCAAAGCGCCGGACGGGCTGCCCACGAGCGGCGCCGTGGTGTTCCCACTGCGGCGCGAACAGGTCCGCGGCTTTTTGATCTGGACGCTAGGCCCCGGTTACGACGGACCACTCACGGTGGTGCCAGCCGTCGTGATCCAAACCGACTTTCGCGGCGAAGCTCCGCGAGTCTTGCTGCACGACGCGGTGAACCAACCGGTTCCGACGCAACAGGAGGAACGGCGCAGGAGGATGAAGTAGGCTATTGATGGCGGCCTCGAGCCCGAGCGAGCGCGTCGAAGTTGGCGGCTCACCGAGATACTCGCAGTGAGTCGCGTGTGGGTTGCGGGGATCTGGGCGTCCGCTTAAAAATTCCGAAGCTGGCACGCGAACGTCGGATATACTTTGGAGATGCGGATGGTGTCGCTCTCGGCCAAAACGTCGTCACTAGTTTCGTTGTTGGTGTGTGTGCTCGCGTGTGGCGGCGCGGGCGCGGCATCGCAAGAACCCGCGCAGAACGCCCCGTCGTCGACGTCCGAGTCACCGATTGCTTCTCCGCCGAGCGGCGCCGAGTCGGCGCCGCCTCCTGCCGCAGCGCAGCCTACCGGTGATGCGCCGGGAACCGCTTCGGCTGCAGAACCCGCGCCCCTCGCTGAAGAGGACGCGACGACGCGTCCCGAACGCAACGTCAAGTACATCGTCAACCCGGACGGCATGCGTGTCGAGGTGGACGGCGTGCTGTTCACGCCCAAGGCCGAAGTCGTCAAGGTCGGCAAAGGTTCCGGCGTGAAGCTGCGTGTGGAAGTGCGCGCCAAAGACGGCAAGAAGCACTCGCTGCTCGCGCCGAAGAAGTCGCCGCTCGCGTTCGCGGGCACTGTGCGCCGCAAAGGCGAAGCGGAGCCGATCTCGGACACGCGAGAAGGGGACGACGCCGTCGAGATCGGCGAAAAGCCGGTCACCGTCTCGCGAACTTGGCCGGATGCCTCGGGCAAGGGGCTCGAAGCCGGCGATGAACTCGAGCTGATGGTCGGAATCTGGGGCGTGGGTGCGGACGCCAGCTCCCGCCGCATGCTGAAGAAGTTTTGCAAAGTCACGCTCAAGCTCGACAAACCCAAGCCGCGCGCGCTGGTCGCCCCGCCCGACGGCGTGACGCGTTAGCACCTCCGCCTGGACCGCTGCACTAACGCCCCGTAAAGCGTGGCGGGCGTTTTTCTTGGAACGCTAACAAAGCTTCCCGGCGATCTTCGCTGCGCAGGCACTCTTCGTAGGCGCGGAGCTCGGCTGCGAGTCCTTGCGCCAGCGGCAGCTCTGCTGCACGCAGGGCGCGCAGGGCAGCTCGCTGGGCGATGGGTGCACCTTCGGCGATCGGCGCGAGAAAGCTGCTGACGTAGCTTTGAAAGTCCTCGTCCTGCGGGCAAACGCGGTGCACCAGGTTCAGCGCTAGCGCCTCTGCTGCATCGATGCGTCGTCCCAACAGGATAAGCTCCTTGGCCTTGGCTTCGCCGACGATGCGCGGCAAACGCTGCGTGCCGCCGGCTCCGGGAATGATGCCCAACGACGTCTCGGGGAGGCCCAGCTGCACGCCCTGCCGCGCGATGCGAAAGTCGCAGGCCAGCGCCAGCTCGAGCCCACCGCCGAGCGCGCTGCCGTTGATCGCAGCCAGCGTCGGCATCGGAGCGTCGAGCAACCAGCCAAGCTCCGTGCGGTACAGCGCGAGCAGCTCGAGCACCTGCTCTTCGTTCATCCCCAGGCGCTCTTTCAAATCTGCGCCGGCGCAGAACGCGTGCTCGCCCGCGCCCGTCAGCACGATCGCGCGAACGGTCGTGTCGGCGACGAGCGAGCCCCCCAGCTCGCCCAGTTGTTCGACGGTGGCGCGGGACAAGGCGTTCATGCGCGCCTCGCGATTCAGCGTCAGCCACGCGATCGGACCGCGCCGTTCCACTAAAACCTCGCCGCTCATCCGCGGCGCTTACTGCGCGGCGCTGCCGGGCGTTTGCTGGGTTTCGTGGCTTTGGGGGGAGTTTTCGACGGGCGCTTCACGGGCGCGGTCGGCTTGCCTTTCGCGGGCGGCTTGGGGGCGGGTGTTTTGGCTTCCAGCTTGGCCAGGCGCGCTTTCAGTTCGCCGACTTCGCCGCGTAAGCCCTCCAACTCGTCCGCGACGCGTTTGCGCTCCGTGTTGGTTTCACCCAAATCTCGCAAGGCTTCGCGGATGCGGCGCAGCACACGGCCGTCCAGCTCCTGATCCAGCGCGCGCCGCAGGGCCGTCCGGCAGCGTGGATCGCCAAAGCGCAGGAGCGCGGAGACCACATCCGACCGCACGTGCGGATCCGGGTCGTCCAGCAAAAGCTCGAGCTTCTCGCGCGTGCGCTTGCCCTCGCCGAGCTCGGCCAAGGCCAGGATGGCGGTGCGGCGACCGCGCGTGGGGTGGCCGTATTGCGTCCGCTCGGTGACGGCTTCCAGCCCTTCCTCGTCGCGTAGGGTCGCCAAACCGTCGAGCGCGCCGGAGCGCACCACATCCGACCACGAGTCCCGTTGCAGCAACCTGAGCAGCGGAGACAGTGCGCCTTTTTGCCGAGTTCGGCCCAAGGCGCGGGCGGCTTCCGCCTCGACCAGGTAGCTGTCGTCGTGATCCGCCAACGGGCGCAACGCTTCGAGCGCGGCTTGTGTGCGGAAGTTGCCCAACGCCGTCGCCACGCTGCGGCGGACCTTGGGATGCTGCACGTGGACTTGCTCGCGCAGGCGCTCGAAGGCCGCTTCGGCGCGCGTGCGGCCGAGGGCGCGCGCCGCTTCCGCACGCACCATCCAAGCCTCCTGCGGGGTCGAAAGGCACTTCGCCAGCGCCGCGATGCTCTCCGGATCGGCGCGTTTGGCTAGGCCTTCCGCGGCGCTGAGCCGCAAGTACGCCGAGCTGCCGTGCTCCAGCTGTTTGCGTTGAAAGTCCCCGGGCGCTTCGACGTGAAGCGAGCCGAGCACGCGCATCTCCGGATCGAACGCGACGTAGGCCGGCCTTCGCTCCAGCGGCACGACCAACACGTCTTGGCTGCTGGTCATGCGTTTCTTGTGCCGCACGAGCTGCGTCTGCGAAATCGCGATCTCGATCTCGAAATCGCACTCGAAAATCGCGATGTCGGGCGCCTTTTGTTGCTGGCGTACGCTGACGACGACCTGGCCGTCCTCATACGCGATCTTCACCTTGAGATCGGGGTGACCCGGACGGAACACCCACTGATCGAAGAAGCGCTCGAAGGACTTGCCCGAGACCTCTTCGAAGGCGCGCTGCAAATCCACGGTCTCGACCAGGCCGTGCGCGTGCCGCTCCAGATACGAGCGCACCGCCGCGAAGAACAGCTCATCCCCCAGCTCACGCCGCAACATGTGCAGCACGAGCCCGCCCTTTTCGTACAGATGCCGGTCGAACAGATCGATGGGTTCGTGATAGTCGCGGCACACGATCGGGCGTTGGTAACGGCCGCTGACTTCCGACAGGTACGAACCGAGATCGGTGCGCACGCCGTAGTCGTACTCATCGCGCCCCAGCCGGTCTTCGCGCTCCAGATGCTCGAAGTAGGTGGCGAAGCCTTCGTTCAACCAGGCGTGGGACCAATCCCGGCACGTGACGAAGTCGCCGAACCATTGGTGCGCGAGCTCGTGAGCGACCAGATCATTGGTGCTGGCGTCGAGCGCGGCGCGCGCGTCGAGCAGGGCGTGCTCGTACAACGTGGTCGCGGTAGTGTTCTCCATCCCGCCGAATACGAAATCACTGACGACGACCTGCGAGTAGCGCGACCACGGGTACGCGACGCCGGTCAGCTTGGAAAACAGCTCGATCATCCGAGGCGTCTCGCCGAAGCTGCGCTGGGCGTCGGCGGCGCGGTCCGGCGGAACATAGTAGCGCACCGGCACGCTGCGGCCGTCCGGCAACGTTGCGTCGCGATCCGACTCCACCGCGAACTTGCCGACCACCAACGTCACCAGATAGCTCGGATGCGGCTTCGTCAGCCGAAACTGAAATACGCTGCGCGTGGCATCCGTCGGGGCGGGCGCAGCCACCGGATCGCCGTTGGAGAGCGCGATCAGCCCTTTCGGCACGTCGATGCGCAGCTCCGTCGTCATCTTGATGTGCGGCTTGTCGTGGCAGGGAAACCAATGCCGCGCGTCCTCGTCCTGGCACTGAGACCACACCTGCTCGGGCCGATCTTTTACCTGCGCGTCGGGTGCCAAAAAGTACAAGCCGCGCCGGGGCGTCGCGCGGTACGCGATCTCCAGCTTCAGCGTCGACTGGTTCGGCAACGCAAGCACACGCAGCTGCTCGCCGTCGTACTCGAACTCGGCGGGTTCGGCGTGATCGTCGCGCAGCAGTCTCACACCATGGATCTCGAAGCCGATCGCATCCAGCTCTATGCTGGTTGCGTCCGGCGCCACGCGCGCGAGCTCCAGCGTGGCGCGGCCCTGCACGGCCTTGCCAGGCATGTCCAGGAACAGGTCCAGCGCGGTGTGCCGAATCAAAAACGGACGCGAACGTTCGTATTTGCGCTCCGTCCCCGCCAGGGTGAAGGAGCCTGCGCCGCGGTTCGTACAGGCGCAACGTTCGTGCAAGCGGTCAGCACCGGTCATGTTCCGCCCAAGCTTTCGCGGATGAACACCGCAAGTCAACACTATAGCGATGACCGCTGCGCGCAAAACGCCGGGTTTGGAGCGGCCGGAGTCCAACGCGGCCTGCGCAGGGACGGCTGAGCGGCTATAGTCCGCGCCGTGCCAGTCACGCTGACCGGTGAAGTCGAGCGCGTCACCTACGAGAACGAAACCAGTAGTTTTCGCGTGGTGCGGATGGGCTCGCTCGACGGCGAAGGTGCGCGGCCCGGCAGCATCGTGGTCGTTGGCACCTTTCAGGCCGTAGGCCCCGGTACGCGGCTGCGCGTCACTGGTAACTTCGTAAACGACGCACGGCACGGCGAACAGCTGCGCGCAGACGTCGCCATCCCCCTCGAACCCAGCACGTTACTCGGTATCGAGCGCTACCTGGGCTCCGGCTTGATTCCTGGGGTTGGTCCCGCGTTGGCCAAGCGTATCGTCGAGAAGTTCGGGATAGAGACGCTGCGGGTGCTCGATCAGAGCCCCGGCGACCTCAAACGCGTGCAAGGGCTCGGCAAGCGCAAGGTCAAAGAGATCACGGAGAGCTGGGCGGCGCAGCGCGCGCTCAGCAGCGTGCTCGTGTTGCTGCAGTCGCATGGCGCTTCCCACAACCTAGCGCTCAGGATTTGGAAGCACTACGGGGATCGCGCGGCGGCCGTGGTGCAGCGCTCGCCGTACCGGCTGGCCCTCGACGTGTCCGGCGTTGGTTTCAAGACCGCGGATCGCTTGGCGCAGT
>Ga0247764_1000069_pt1 | contig 41345 bp, 41 predicted proteins | sample UWRJL051202B4_FD_179932 | JGI IMG/M metagenome (GOLD analysis project Ga0247764, IMG submission 179932) | Plant litter microbial communities from Arlington Agricultural Research Station in Wisconsin, United States - UWRJ-L051-202B-4 | ecosystem: Environmental > Terrestrial > Plant litter >...
CGACACAGCGTTCCTGCTGCTCATGGCCACGGCTCGCAAAGCGATTTACCATCACAAGCGAATAGCCCGGTCCCACTGGGGGTTTTACGACCCGTTTGAAGATCTCGGTACGGACCTGCACGGTAAAACGCTGGGTATCTTCGGGCTTGGCAAAATAGGTTTTGAAATGGCGCGCCGCTGCAAGGCCGTGTATTCCATGAACATACTGTATCACAACCGCAGCTCAAACGCCCGGGCCGAGCGAGAGCTGGGCGCACGCAAAGTGTCGTTCGACGAGTTGCTGTCGCTAAGCGACGTAGTCTCGGTACATACTGCGCTGACGCCGGAAACACGAGGCCGATTCGATAAGAATGTGTTCGACAGGATGAAAAGTACAGCCATCTTTATCAACACAGCGCGTGGAGGTATTCACAACGAAAACGATCTTACCGAAGCCCTTCGGAATGAATCGATCTGGGGAGCTGGTTTGGATGTGACGAATCCCGAGCCGATGCGTGCGGACAATCCGTTGCTGGATCTGCCGAATGTGACCGTATTGCCACATATAGGATCGGCGACGCTGGAGACGCGCAAAGCCATGGCATCGCGGGCGATCGAAAATTTGCTGGCCGGGTTACGAAATGAGCCCTTACCCCACGCCGTGAACCCGGAGGTTCTTACAGGCCGCAAATAAGCCAGCGGTCTCAACCGGATCTTCAAGATCCCGGTATCCCGGGTAGACCAGCCTGCCATGTGCAGGCCGTTTCTATACCGCTTTTTCCTTTACACGAACCTGCTTGCCCAGGCGCATGAAGTATTTCTCATAGTACGTATACACAAAATAGCTTACCACCAGGGTTCCGGCGATGGACACGGCCAGGCCGGGGATTGTGGGGGTTATGTTAAAAGGAAGGCGTTTTAAAATAGACCTTACACCGGCGGTGCCAACGGCATACACGAGCGGGTGAATCAGATAAACCGAATAGCTGGCTTCTCCTAACAATGAAAGAGGTTTGGACAACCAGAACGGCAGCTCTATCCGCATTTTATAAAAACCGGCACAGATCATAAAGCAGCTCAGTGTAAACAGCAGGCGGTTCGCGCCGGTAACCAGTTGTATCGTATCGCCTTCGGCGGGAAGGAATATGAATAATAAAAAGCCTGCAACAAACAGCAATATGGCTGCCGCATTCGGTAACCGGACTTCCCTGAACGCATAGCCCATAATTACGCCCCCAAGAAAGAGGAAGAACTGATTGAGCGGATTTACATAGTTGCCCCACTGCGCATTTAATGTTTGACCGGGCTCCAGGACAACGAAGGCAAAATAGATATATACCAGGAATGCAACGATGGATGCGACAACAAACAGAATGCGGTTCCTGCGGAGCATAAAAATATACGGAAGGAAAAGCGCGTAGAACACGAGTTCGTTTCCGATAGACCATGAACCCGTGGCTATATAACGATTCCAATCTACAAAACCGAAGAGGCCCGTGACATTTAGTAGCAGCGGAACCACGCCGTGAATGCTACGGTGCAAAATCAGGGTAAACAGGATGGTAAGCCACAGCAGCGGAAAGATCCGGAAGCATCGTTTGATCACAAAGTCGATGCTGGCCTGCGCAAAAGATTCAAACTTGGAATGGTATACATAAAAAAGCGTCAACCCGCTCAGGATATAAAAGACAGAGACACCATAAATGCCGACACGGCCCAGGAAGGAATCGGCAGGAAAGCGATCGTATGCCCAGGTCATGTAGTGATAGATCATGATCCCAAATGCAGCAAGCCCCCGCAAATAATCCAGATTATGAAGGCGGCCACTCGCAGTGATCGGTGTAGCAGCTGCTACAGGCGCGTTGACCTGTTCCGTTTGGTGAATCATCGTGTCGTTACAAATAAATAGATCCGAAAGATAACCTCAATTCTTTATCCGGCAAAAAGGTGACAAGGCTCTGACAAAAATCCGTCACCAGACAACCAAATCAGAGCGGCAACGTATTTTTACGGCATGATCGTCACTACGAACTCAACACCTATCGAAATCCGGAACACTTCAACCGCAGACGTCCCGTTAATTCAACAACTGGCCGAGGCCACCTGGTGGCCAACCTACTCGCCTATTCTGAAAGACGAGCAGATACGCTACATGCTGGACCTGATCTACTCGCACGAGGCCCTGACCCGTGTAATGGCCGACGGATCGCAGCAATTTATTTTACTCTTTGAGGGCAACGTGGCCCAGGGCTTTGCCGCTTACGGCCCCTATGAAAACGGCGCGGTTAAGCTTCATAAACTATATGTTCTTCCAGAGAACCACGGCAAGGGTTTCGGCCGTATACTGATAGACGAAGTAAAGCGCCGTGTGAAAGCAAACGGGATACAGACCCTGGTTCTGAACGTAAACCGGTATAACAACGCCCGGACGTTTTACGAAAAGCTGGGTTTTACGGTAACGCAGGAAGTGGATGTAGCTATCGGACCGTACTGGATGAACGACTACGTGATGGCTTTACCACTGTAAATCAGGGTGGAATGCAGCGCGAGAGAACGACAGGGACGGCGAGCTCACACTCAGACCGTTTTCCTGTGCCGATTAGCAAAATCTTATTGCACAAACTGAATGTTAATTGTTAATTGCTCTTTATACGACATGTAACCTGACAAACTGTGCTCTGGTATCGCGATTTTGGAATTACTGAAATAATATTTGTTGCAGCCTTTGTAGTGCTGTACGTGCTATACATTCTCCGGATTGTGCGCATTGCGCGACGGCTGAATACTCCGTTTGCAAAGATCTTCATCAAGCTGGTGCTTCGCACGGTGTACTTTGCGCTGTTTATCATCGCTATCCTCGGCCCTTCGTTCGGCGGCTCGAAGAAGGAGGTAAAGTCCGTAGGGAAAGACATTATGATCTGCGTGGACCTTTCGAAATCCATGGACGCCTTCGATATTCAACCGACCCGCCTGGAGAAGATCAAGTTTGAAATGAAGCGCATTGTGGACGCATTCAGCTCCGACCGGGTGGGCGTGATCATCTTCTCTTCAGAGGCATTTATGCAGTGCCCGCTGACCTACGACCAGAACGCACTGAACCTCTTTATCGAAACGATGAACTCCGGCCTGGTTCCGGCCAGTGGCACCGACTTTGCACCGCCGCTGCGTATGGCGCTCGACAAGCTGGAAGAAGACGACAAGAACGGCAGCCCGAGTCAGTCGAAATCAAAGGTCATTATCCTGATCAGCGATGGCGAGGACTTTGGCGAGGATACGGACGACGTTGCCCGCGACCTGGACAATGCCGACATCAAGCTCTTTACCCTCGGCATCGGCACCTCGAAGGGCGGAAACATTTACGCCGGAAACGGTGTTAAACGGGACAGACAGGGCAACGTTGTCGTTACTAAACTTAACCCCGAAGCGCTGCAGGCGCTGGCTAAAAAAACCGACGGCCAGTACTTCGAGATCAACGAAAGTAAGAACGACGTTACGCGCATGATCAACACCATCGGCAATATTGAAGGCGAGCTGCGCGACGCGCGGTTTGTAGACGTTACGGCCAACAAATACTTCTACTTCCTGGCTGTAGCGGCAGCACTGCTGATTTTGGATATTTTGATTAACGTACCCACAATACGCATTTAACATGCCCGAGAAGCAGAACAAAAATAAGAGCATCAAGACCTTTCTCCGGTTTTTCCCACTGGCCCTGTGTGTCGGCCTGGTCATCCTGGCGTTCTTCTTTCTAAGTACAGGCAACACAGGCAACGCCAACAGCCTGAAGCGCCAGGCAAAAAAAGAATACTACGCGCACGAATTTGTAAAGGCTACCCATACGTACCAATTCCTGATCGACTCCCTGCATACGCAGGAAGACGCGCTGCAGCTTAACTATGCTAACGCTGCCTTCCTGGCCTCGGACATTGCGCTTGACCCGAACGACATCCGTGTTATCAAACCCGACAGCACAGACAAGGCTGATACGTCCAAGGTAAAAGCCCCTTCGTTCGCCGATATCAGCGCACAGGAATACAGCAAGCTGGCTGCTTCCGGACGTACCGCGATCTCGTCTATGGCGGCAAACCAGGTGGGTGTCTCGACGGTGAAAAGAGGTGAGAAAAACCCCTCGCCTGCCGCGCTCGATTCAGCCTTGCGCCAGTCGCTGGAAAACTTCAGAGATGCTTTGCGAAAAGATCCGGACAACGACAGCGCGCGGTATAATTATGAGCTCGTCAGGAAACTGGTAGATTATCCTCAGCACATCCTCACGCAGGTTCAGGCGCTGGTAGCAAAACGACAGTACAAAAGAGCGGAAGCTGTGCTAACCTCCGCTATGGAACGCGATAAACGCATCAAACAACAGCAACAGGAGTTGCTGAAGAGAATCAAGGAAGTTGTATCCATCGACTCGCTGGATACAAAGACATCACTCTAAAAAGACCTTAGCGATGAAAACAGTGATCACCATAATCTTTGTCACACTCGCCTGCGCCGCGTTCGGCCAGATCGGCGTTACGGCAGACCGCAAATTTCACGAAGGCTCTAACCTCTACATCAACGGCAAACCGGAAGAGGCACTGGCGTCTGTAAAGGAAGGCCTGCGCACAGAGCCCAAAAACGAAAAGCTGCTGAACCTGAAAAAACTACTGGAAGACGAGAAGAAAAAGAAAGACCAGCAGGAGAAAGAGCAGAAAGACAAAGAAAAGCAGCAGCAACAACAGCAGCAGAAAGACCAGCAAAACAAAGATCAGCAGAACAAGGATAAAGAAAAGCAGGACCAGAAAGACCAGGAGCAGAAGGACAAGGAGCAGAAAGAAAAGGAGCAGCAGGACGAGCAGAAGAAGGACCAGAAGGACGCCGACAAGGAAAAAGAGCAAAAAGAGAAAGAGGCGAAGGAAAAAGAAGAACAGGAGAAGCAGGACAAAAAAGACAACAAGCTTCCCAAAGACGTACAGCAAAAGCTGCAGCAGATGAACATGAGCCAGGAGAAAGCGCAGATGCTGCTGGACGCGATGAAGAACCAGGAAGTGCAGTATTTACAGCAGAACAAACGCAAGCCGACCAAGCCCCGCGAAAAAGGGAAACCGGATTGGTAGATTAGGCCGTTTAGCCTAATTTAGCGCACTTAAAACGTTTGCATAAAGCAAACTTCAACCTTATTTATCATGAAAGAAGTCTATATTATTTCGGCCGTACGTACGCCTATCGGCAGTTTTGGCGGCAGTCTTTCGTCACTTTCGGCCGTAAAGCTGGGCGGGATTGCCGTAAAGGCGGCGCTGGAAAAAGCGGGAGTAGCCGCCAGCGAGGTGCAGGAAGTATTCCTTGGTAACGTACTGGCAGCCGGTCTCGGCCAGGCACCCGCGACGCAGGTAGCCGCAGCTGCAGGCCTGGGCTTTAACATACCTTGCACGCTTGTAAACAAGGTCTGCGCTTCAGGTATGAAAGCCGTAATGCTCGGCGCGCAATCGATCATGCTGGGCCATAACGACGTGGTAGTCGCGGGCGGCATGGAAAGCATGAGCAATATCCCTTATTACCTTCCCAAGGCCCGTACGGGCTATAAATTCGGTAATGCCGAGCTCCTCGACGGTCTTGTGTACGACGGCCTGACCGACGTGTACAACCAGTGCGCCATGGGCGTTTGCGCGGACAACACCGCCAAAGAAATGAACATCAGCCGCCAGGACCAGGATAACTACGCTATCCAATCCTACAAGCGCTCCGCCGATGCATGGGCTGCCGGCAAGTTTAAGGACGAGATCGCACCCGTAGAAATAACCGATCGCAAAGGCAACGTAACGCTCTTTGCGGAAGATGAAGAATATAAAAGCGTAAACTTCGACAAGATCCCTGGCCTTAAGCCAGCCTTTACAAAAGACGGCACAGTAACCGCCGCCAATGCCTCCACACTGAATGACGGCGCATCTGCACTGGTACTTATGAGCAAGGAAAAAGCCGCCGCGCTGGGGCTTAAGCCTCTGGCCGTGATCCGTGGCTTTACCGACGCGGCGCAGGACCCGATGTGGTTTACCACTACGCCTGCCCTGGCAATACCGAAGGCTATGAAACTGGCGGGTGTGGACAAGAAAGATGTAGGCTACTACGAGATCAACGAGGCCTTCTCTGCCGTAGCGATCGCCAATTCAATCAAGCTGGGCATCGATCCGGCGCAGGTGAACGTAAACGGCGGTGCCGTAGCCATCGGCCACCCGCTCGGAGCCTCAGGTGCGCGTATTATCACCACGCTGATCAATGTATTGAATCAGAATAAGGCTTCCATTGGGGTAGCAGGCATTTGCAACGGCGGTGGCGGCGCTTCGGCGATCGTGTTGGAGAAGAAGTAGTCAGAACAGGATTAATGGATTAAAGGATGTGCAGGATTAATTAATTCCAGTACCATCTTTTTTGGGATAGTTATTTGAAGGGAATCGTCTGCTCAGGGTATTGGGCGGACGATTTTTTTTATTTTGCATGTCTTGTGACTCGGTTGTGACTCGGTTGTCACTCGGTTATCACTCGCTTCTGGGTCGGTTCTGGTTCAATTCAAGTTCTGATTGGGTGCTGAACGGCTGTCATACTATCTCTCCTGATCACTCGTTATCTTTGTCGAAACATCTGAGCACGTGCCCATAATCTACAAATCCCCGGTCATGAATCGACTTCTTTTGGTATGCCTCCTGTTCTCTTTTACCGCTCAGGCTCAGAACGAAGTCCGTACGTACTACGATGCCCAAAAGAAACACCCCGAGGAAGTCTATAACACTGCCAGAGGCGATAATGAGAAAATAGAGGGCAAATACCTGCGCTATTACGAAAGCGGCACCATCATGGTGGAGGGCAATTTTGACGACGGCAAAAAGTCAGGTCTCTTTACTGAATATCACGAAAACGGCAAACCCGCCCGCAAGATCTCCTTCGTAAACGGGCTCCGCCACGGCCCCGTGGAAGTATTTAACGACGAGGGCGTGCCGGTACAGAAAGCCTATTATCAAAACGACCAGCTTACCGATAGCGTACAACTCTATTTCGACAACGGTGCCGTTAAGGGCCAGACCGTGTTTGTTAAAGGAAAGCCGGACGGCGCGGTTCGCGAGTTCTACCCCGATGGAAAAATTCAAAAGGAGATCGAATACAAAAAGGGAAAGCCTAACGGAGCCACCCGTACTTTCTACACCGATGGCAAAGTAGAATCTGAGTCCAATTATAAAGATGGCGTTCTGACCGGGTTCTATAAGTCGTACTACACCAATGGCCAGGTAGAGACGGTGTCTACCATGAACGAAGGGGCTAAAAACGGCGCTTTTAAGACATACGACCGCGACGGGCACATGATCCTGGAAGGCAGCTTTGTGAACGGCCGCCTGGACGGTGAGAACACAGGGTACTTCGCCGACGGGTCGGTTCAGCACAAGTATCACTATCACGAAGGCAAAAAGACCGGTACCAACTATGATTATTTCCCCGGTGGTAAAGTTCAACATAAGGAAACCGTTGCGGCCAACGGTGTCGATGCCACACGGGACTCTTTTAACGAAGCCGGCCAACTACTCTCTACCCAGAAGCTCAGAAACGAGAAACCTCACGGCGTATGGGTTTATTATTATGAAAACAGCAAGACACCCCGGCTGAAAGAGCCGTACCTGGATGGTAAGCTGAATGGCATCCGCTATACCTACGCCCCTTCCGGCAAACTGCAGAAAGAAGAAACTATCAAATTCAACCTGCTGGTAGGTCCGACGAAAACTTATGATGAAACCGGCAGCCTGGAAAGCATTACCGAATATAAATCCGGGCGGAAACAGGGACTTTTTACGGCGTATTACCCGAACGGCACCATCAGGGAACAGGGCGAATATGCCGCCGGCAAGCAGCACCGGGAGTGGAAACAGTTCGACGAGAAGGGAAAGCTCGTAAAGACGGTGACTTACCGGGCCGGTACAATCGTTCAAACGCCCCCGGGGAAATAGCCCTTACTCCATTACCGATAAAAAAAGATTTTAAAGTTCAAACCATAAAGCTTTAAATTGCGGCTTGGAACGATTTCCTATGCAGGCAATTAAAGAAACAACCTTCAGCTTTCCGGGGCAAACCGGCTTTTATAAGGGTAAAGTGCGCGACGTATATTACTTCGGCAACCTTATGGCAATGGTAGCAACGGACCGCATTTCAGCGTTCGACGTTATTTTACCCCGCGCTATTCCGGACAAAGGGCGCGTTTTGAACCAGATTGCCGCTTTTAATCTGAATGCTACAAAGGATATTGTTCCGAACTGGGTAATCTCCACACCCGATCCCAACGTAACGATCGGCTTTAAATGCGAGCCCTTTGCCGTGGAGATGGTGGTTCGTGGGTATCTGGCCGGACATGCGGCTCGTGAATATAAGGCCGGCAAGCGCATACTTTGCGGCGTACCGCTTCCTGAAGGACTTCGCGAAAACGATAGGCTTCCTCACCCGATCATCACCCCGACTACCAAAGCACAGGTAGGACACGACGAAGATATTTCGCGCGAGGAGATCCTGAGCCGTGGTATAGTGTCGGAAGCAGATTATAAGATTCTCGAGGATTATACGCTTAAGCTATACAAGAAGGGCTCAGAGCTCGCGGCACAACGCGGACTGATACTGGTCGATACCAAATACGAGTTCGGTAAACATAACGGCCAGATCTACCTGATAGACGAAGTGCACACGCCGGATTCATCACGATACTTTTATACCGAAGGCTACGAAGCACGGCAGAAAAGCGGCGAAGCGCAGAAGCAACTATCGAAAGAGTTCGTACGCCAGTGGCTTATCGAGAACGGTTTCCAGGGCAAGGACGGACAGACCGTACCTGAAATGACCGATCCCATTGTAAGCTCTATCTCGGCCCGCTACCAGGAGCTCTACGAGAAGGTTCGCGGCGAAGCGCTTGACGTAGTGGATTATAACACGCTAACGCAAAGAATCGAGGCGAACATTTTGAATTCAATAAAATCAGCTAACTTAGAAACCAAAGTTTAGTAGCGATAACGCTGATCTGAACCAGAAAACCTTTACCGATGAAATATACAATTGACAAGCAAGAGAAATACAGCATGCTCAAGCTGCACGAGGAGAAGCTGGATTCCAGCGTGGCCCCGGGCTTGAAATCGGAACTCATTACGCTTCATGCCGAAGGCTCGCGCAATATTATTCTCGATCTTTCCGAAGTAAAATATACAGATTCTTCGGGGCTCAGCGCGCTCCTGGTTGGCAATCGTATCGTGCAGGAAGAAGGCGGCATCTTTGTTCTGGCGTCTCTCTCCGACCACACCCTGAAGCTTATCAAGATCTCTCAACTGGACAGCGTATTGAACATTCTTCCCAAAGTAGAAGAAGCGATCGATGCCGTGTTCATGCACGAGATCGAAAAAGATCTGAAAGCCGGCGACGGTAACTAAGCGCCAGCCTTATTCGCCAGACGGCGGACCAGCGATAAAGAGATGACCAGAACTATGTTTTGGTCATTTTCGTTTAAGCTTTTCCGCGGAACACTCACAGCGGATACGGAGGCCATCGGTAATACTATATAACTCAGGCACTACACACATTGTCATTCAAGATAACCATTCTGGGCTCAAGCGGTGCTATGCCGGCATATGGCAGGCACCCGTCTGCACAACTGGTGGAAATCCAGAGCCGCTACTTTATGGTAGACTGTGGCGAGGCAGCGCAGATGCAACTGATGCGCTTCCAGGCCAATTTTCACCGCATCAATCATATCTTCATAAGCCACCTGCACGGCGACCATTACCTCGGGCTCATGGGCCTTATCTTCACCATGCACCTGCAACGTCGTGTAAATGATCTGCATCTTTATAGCCATCGCGGCCTCGACGAGATCATCACTACACAACTTCGCTACTCGCGTTCTGCGCCGGCATTCAAGATCATCTTCCATCGCCTGGAGAAAAACGTTCGCGAGATCATCTATGAAGACGACGCGATAACGGTAGAGACCATTCCTCTGTCACATAAGATCCGCTGCTCGGGCTTCCTGTTCCGCGAGAAGACGAAACCACGCCGTATCGACAAGAACAAACTACCCCAGGGCCTGCTGCTCCAGCAGATAGCCAACCTAAAAAAAGGACAGGATGTAATAGACGCCGACGGAAATATTGTATATCACAACCACGAGCTTACCTTTGAGCCGCGTAAGGCACGATCATACGCGTATTGCTCGGACACAGCATACCTGGAAAGTATAACGGACCAGATCAAAAACATCGATCTGCTCTATCACGAGGCAACGTTTACGCAGGAAGAGGAAACCCGCGCCCGAGAAACATTGCACAGCACGGCAGCGCAAGCCGCCACGATAGCCCGGATGGCCAACGTAAGCAAGTTGCTTATCGGCCACTTTTCAGCCCGCTACCGCGATCTCACCCCCACGCTCAGCGAAGCACAAACCATATTTGCCAACACGCTGCTTGCCGAAGAAGGCATGGAGATAACGATACAGGACTAACTACTTTTTATGGAATCTACACTCGAGCAGAAGCAGCACCGGCTTTTCAACATACTGTGCGGCATCTTTGTTACCAACGCTATACTCGCCGAGATCATTGGCTCAAAAATATTCTCCGTAGAGAAGACGGTGGGCGCAAACCCGGCTCACCTGAATATACTGGGCTTCACGATGGACTTCAACCTTACAGCCGGGGTTATCATCTGGCCCGTGGTCTTTATAACCAGCGACCTTATCAACGAATACTTCGGTAAGCCCGGCGTAAAGCGTATCAGCTACTTTACCGTAATGCTTATATCGTACAGCTTCGCGGTATTGTTCCTCGCGATCGTCCTCCCTCCTGCCGACTGGTGGGTCGATGCCAACGGAAAGGATGCTGCCGGCAATGCTTTCGATATAAACTATGCATTCGGCAAGATCTTCGGGCAGGGGCTTCGTATCATCATCGGTTCGATCACGGCATTTATGGTAGGGCAGTTGGTGGACGTGTTCATCTTCCAGAAGCTGCGCAAAATTACCGGACACAAACGCCTGTGGCTGCGCGCCACGGGGTCTACACTGGTATCACAGCTGGTAGATAGCTACGTAGTGCTGTTTATCGCATTCTCGGGAGTGATGCCTGCGGATCAGATATTGGCTATTGGTATCACGAACTACACTTATAAGTTCGTTATAGCGATAGTATTGACTCCGGTTATATATCTTGGGCATGTGCTGATCGACAGGTATCTCGGCAAAGAGCACGCGGAGAAACTGTCGGCAGAGTCGGCGGCGGGTAGTGAGGGATTTTTCTAGCCCTATGAAATATAACATGAAGAACCGGGAGAGGATACTGCTTCTCCTGGCATTTGTAGCCCTTGAAGTATTTGTCACCCGGTATGTAAGTGCAATAGTCGCCCGCTGTATATGGCCAGGCATTTCAATACCAACCAACGGGCAGGCACTGACCCTTACTGTGGCACTTCCCGTAGTGTCACTCGTTGTATTGTGTATACTTCACTATGTTCACCTCATAGCTATAACACAAACACCACTATTCCGGACAAATGTACGTCGGGCGGCCTGGGCTAAGCTGTTGTCTACTACAGCTTTCATGATCTATTCCTTTATAGTTATCCCTCCCGATCCTTTCTCCAGATTTGTAGTACATATTACCACTATTGCTCCGGTGCTTGCCGTGAATTTTATTTTTTTTCGGAAACCAGGACCGGCTGCCTGATAAACGTGACCTTTATGAACACGAATTGATCGTGACTCTTAACAATGAACAACAATAAACTACACCTCACACACGCTATCTTTTTCGCTCTCGAGTTGATTATCGCTCCGGTAGCGGCCTATGCGGCTGCTTATGCGTCCATTGAATTTGTAGATCTCTCGATGTTTTTCATCGTCTTTCTGATCTTCTTCGGGACATTCATGATCCTGATTGGCATCATCGGCTACATACACTTTAAATGTATTGAAGAACCAAATTTCAGAACGGCGTTATTCCGGGGGCTGATAGGCTTGATTTTAGCAATTGCGCTCTTAGCGGCACAGGATCTGTATAAAATCCGGGTACCTGATTATCTTAAAGTTTGCGTCCTGATTTTTGGCACAGTGGGCGCGTTTAATTCTGTATTGTTTTTTAGAAAGCGTTAGGGGTTCAGGTACTATCACAGACTTGCGATGAACAACCGAAAAATATACCTGACACACGTGATTTTTATTGGCCTTGAGTTGATCCTGGCTCCTGTGATAGCCTATATGGCGTTATCATAGTGATCTCATGACCAATATAGCAACGATGATAATCGCTGGACTGGTAACCTCCTTTACGGCATTCCTCGCTTCCATCGGTATCATCGGCTATATACATTTTAAGCGGATTGCCCAACCGAATTTCGGAGCGGCCCTTCTTCGGGGGCTGATAAGCGTGATTTTGATAATTGCATGTTTTATAACGTGGGATCTCTACGACCGGGGAATCCCTTTTACTTTATCATTTATGTGCCTGTTATTGGCATAGTGGCGACCTTCAATTCTGTATTATTTTTTAAAAAGCACTAAAGGAATGTACTATCGCCGGCGGATATTATCGCATATTACAGCCGTTGCAATGGCGGCATTGAGCGACTCCGCGCGCCCATAACGAGGAATAGTGATCCGGTCGGTGACAAATTTTTCCACCTCTGGCGAAATACCCCGCGACTCATTGCCGATAACGATAAGGCCGCCGCTGCCGAAGGTCATTCCATGAACGTCATGCCCGTTAAGAAAGGCTCCGTAAACACGATGTTTGGTTTGTGAAAGATACTGTTGCAGATCGGTATAGAGAACATCGATCCGAACGAACGAGCCCATGGTGGAGGAGATGACCTTGGGATTGTAGAAGTCGGCGGTTTCTTCGGAGGCGATGATGCGGGAGATGCCGTACCAGTCGGCCGTACGGATAATCGTACCCAGGTTGCCTGGATCGCGGATGTCGTCAAGTACAAGAGCGAACTCGTCCTGGGTAAGCGGCGGCTGGCGGCTGGAACGCATCCGGGCGATAGCCAGCACGGAGTCATTACTCTGGAACTCGCCGAGACCTTCGAGCTCGCGCCCGGAAGCGTCGATCAGCTCTACCGACTTCGGCACCCGCAGGGACGTGAGAAAGGCTTCGGTTCCGACAATGGTAACGACCTCGAAGTCAGAGTGCAGAATTTCCTGAACGCTCTTCGCACCTTGCACAAGAAAACATTGTTCCTGTTTGCGGTATTTCTTTATTTGCAGGGATTTGATAAACTTGACCTTGGCCTTTGAGAGCATTGAATAACAGGTTGATTCCGAAAATTAGATATTTTCTCGTAATACTAGGGATTTCCGTCGCACTGACGGGCTGTCTGGGTACGAAGCACCTGAAAGACAATGAAAAACTTCTCTACCGGCAGAGCGTCACGGTACCTGGCAAAGTAAGTGGCGAAGCCCTACGGTCGTTGTACGCACAGCGCCCCAACCGCAAGCTGCTCGGCCTGCCCATAGCCCCGCTGGTGGGCATTTATTACTGGGGTGAAAAGCACTACCACCAGGAGAAATATCTCCGCCGGAAAGAAGCCATCGAGAAGAAATTCGACAATAAGATCAATTCGACCGCATCTGAAAAGAAGATCAATAACTACCAGTTCCGCAAGCAGAAGAAGCTGGACAAGGTAAACTCATTTCTTGAAAACGGTAACCTGCGGATGCAATGGGGCGAGCCAGTGTCGGTATTCGACAGCGGGATGGTTACGCTTACCCGCGAGCGGTTTCACGATTACCTGTTCTCGAAGGGCTACTTTCAGAACAAGGTTACCGCCAAGGTGGCCACGCTGGGACGCTTTGTAAACGTAACCTACAAAATAGCACCGGGTCCGGGCTATGTCATAGATTCCATTCTCTATGAGATGGAAGATACGACGGTACTGCGGATCATCACCGAAAACGAAAAACAGAGCCTGATCAAAAAAGGCGAGCTGTATGACCAGGACAACATTACCCGTGAACGCGAACGTGTAGACCTCCTGCTGCGCGACAACGGCTACTACGACTTCAGCCGCCAGTACATAGACTTCGACATCGACTCTTCGTTCTTCTATCCAGAGAAAAAGGTAGCCGTAATGATGATCGTAAAAGATCCTTTGAAACGCGGCTATCATAAGCAGTTCACGGTGGACTCTGTAAACTTCGTGACCGATGCCCGCATTGTATTGCCCGGTCTGAGCCGGAAAACGCGCCGGTTCCGCAATATTCAATACCATTACTATACCGACAACTATAAGCTCAATATCTTAAGCCAACGTGTATTCCTTAGACCGGGAGACCTGTACAGCCGCACAAAGACACTCAACACCCAGCGGCAGCTTGCCAATGTAGACGCCTTTAAGTTCATCGATATAAACTATGACACGGCGAAAGGGAAATTCATCGCGAACGTGTCGTCCAGTCCGCTTCCCAGGTATGAGTGGAGTAACGAAGCGGGTGTAAACGTAACGCAGGGCTATCCGGGGCCTTTTTACAATATCTCATTCAAGAAACGGAACATTTTCAGAGGGCTCGAAACCTTCGACCTGAACGGCCGCTTCGGCTTCGAAGGTGTTGCTTCTGCCACTAGCGACCAGAACTTCTATAAAAGCACGGAGGCGAGCGCCAATGCGTCGCTTACATTTCCCCAGTTTATCTGGCCCTTCAGGCAGCGCACAAAGTTCCGCCTGGCGCAGTACAACCCGAAGACCAAATTCCTCATCGGATACGGCTATACCAGCAGGCCCGAATACCGGCGCACGGCTATCACGCTTAACGGATCGTATTCATGGCAAAGTACCCGGAGCAGATCCTATTACCTCACACCATTCTCGGTAAGTATTATCGATGTTTCACGGATATCCGATGCCTTTCAGGAATTGCTCGACCAACAAAGTAAGCTCGGAAACAACAGCCTGACAAACTCGTTCAGACCATCATTCGTAAACAGTATCATCTTCGGGGTAACCTGGAACTATAACAACTACGGTAACATCGAGAAGAGTTCTGGCTTCGTACGGGCGCAGATCGAGAGCGGGGGAACGATCTGGAATCTTATCGATCCCTCGTTTATTGAACGGCAGGGCTGGGCGTACTTCAAGTATCTGCGCCTCAGCCTCGACATGCGCCGCATCAACGTTCTGGACCGTAACACCGTATTGGCCTACCGGTTCAATTCAGGTATCGCATACTCGTATAGCAAAGGGCGAAGTCTGCCGTATGAAAAGTTCTTCTTCGTAGGCGGTAGTAACAGCGTACGCGCCTGGAGGCCACGTCGTCTCGGCCCGGGTTCATTACAACCCAATCGCAGCAGCGACCCCGTTGGCGACGGTTACTTCAACTACAACATCGAACAGCCGGCAGAAATACTTATGGAAGGCAGCGTGGAGCTGCGCCAGAAACTATTTGGTTTCGTAAGCGGCGCTGTGTTCGTAGACGCCGGCAATGTATGGACTTTCAAGGAACGCAATCCAGGCAAGGCGCCGGAACCGGATCAGGATCCGAACACAATACCCACCGGACAATCAAAATTCAGGGTCGATCAGTTTTACAAACAATTCGGCGTCGGCACCGGCTTCGGGCTCCGCTTCGACTTCACATTCCTTATCCTGCGCCTTGACGTCGGTATTAAAGCTTACGACCCGGCACGGGCAGAGAACGACCGCTTCGTACTGGATAAAGCCCGGTTTACCAAACCCTATGCCACCGCCACCCCGTATACAAAGGATGACGGCTCCACGGCGTATCACTATTCCAACTACCGCGAGCCCGTTATCTACAACGTTGGTATTGGCTACTCCTTCTAGGCAATAAAAAACTTAAAATGCGAGGAGCTTACCGATTTCCTGCTCCACCTTTTCTGCATTGGGCAGCATCATACGCTCCAGCGATGCATTGAGTGGCACAGCCGGCAGATTGGCTGCGCCCAATGTCCACACAGGAGCATCGAGATCCGTAAAGCAATGACGGTTGATACGGCCGGCCAGGGACTCGGCAAACGAGTTCAGCAACGGCTCTTCCGTAAGCACAAACGCGCGGCTGTGTTTCTTAACAGCAGTTTCTATAGCGGGCCAGTCCAGCGGATTGAGCGTACGCAAGTCGATTATCTCCACACGACCGGCAAAGGCACGCGACGCTTCCAGCGCCCAGTATACGCCCATACCGTAGGTAATGATCACACAGCTCTCGCCGGCAGCTACACGATTGTCGTCGGCTGTTTGTGCCGTACGCGCTTTGCCTAAAGGGATACAATAATCCGCATCGGGCTCAACTGTTTTTGCATCAGCAGTGCCGGGCACTTTGGACCAGTACAGGCCTTTGTGCTCCAACATCACCACAGGATTGGGGTCGTAAAAGGATGCTTTAAGCAAACCCTTCATATCGGCAGCGTTGGAGGGATATACCACCTTTATTCCGCGGATCGTAAGCAATGTAGACTCAACGCTGCCCGAGTGATAAGGTCCTCCCCCACCGTAAGCACCGATCGGCACACGGATAAGCGACTGCACCGGGAACTTGCCTTTAGACAGGTAACAGCTTTTTGATAATTCTTCCACCAACTGATTTATACCAGGCCAGATATAATCGGCAAACTGGATCTCCACAATAGGCTTCGCTCCAACGGCCGACATACCCGCCGTAGAGCCAACTATATAAGCCTCCTGGATAGGCGTATTGAATACGCGCTCGTCGCCATATTTCTGAGCAAGCGTTGCCGCTTCACGAAACACTCCACCGAGACGACGGCCCACATCCTGACCATAGAACAACGCTTCGGGATTATCACGAAGAATCTCTTCTACAGCATGAAGCGCGGCATCCACCATCACAACCTTCTCGCCGTTTGCGGGCGTGCGCACGCCTTTCTCTTCAACTATAGCTGTAGGGGCAAACTCGTGCGTATCGAAGTCTTCTGTATCAGGATCGGGAGAAGCCACGGCGCGGTGGTAATCCGATAGCACGCGTTCGGCAGCACGCTGTTGAAGTTCCTGTAGCATTTCTTCCGTTATGCCATGCTCGAGCATATACTGCTCAATACGCGGAATAGGATCGTATTGTTTGTGCGTATCGAGATCTTCACCACGATACCACTCACGGCGTACCCCCGATGTATGGTGGCCCAGCAGCGGGCACTTGGCATGAACCAGGATCGGGGCGCGGTTCTTGCGTACATAAGCGAAGGCCTTCTTAATGCCGAGATATGAATCTATAAAATCTGCACCATCAACAGCCATACGTTCCAGGCCTTTAAAGCCCGCGGCATATTCATAAGAATCCATCGCGCGCATCTCTTTGCCGGTGGCAGATATACCCCAGTCATTATCCTGAACCAGGTAAACTATTGGCAGACGCTTCAACACCGCCATCTGGAACGCTTCCGCTACTTCGCCTTCCGTTACGGAGCCATCGCCAAGCGAGCAGACCACAACCGGCGGCTCACCGGGTTTGTCCAGTCCTTGCGATGCGAGATAGGCTAACCCATGGGCCATACCAGTCGCGGGTATAGCCTGCATGCCGGTAGCCGAGCTTTGATGCGGTATGGTCGGGAAGCCTTCGCGTCGCAACGAAGGGTGACCATAATAGCTACGGCCTCCTGAAAACGGATCGTCGCGTTTAGCCATAAGCTGTAGCATAAGCTCGTACGGCTGAAGGCCTATGCCTAACAGTATAGATTCGTCACGATAATAAGGTGACACGTAATCCTGCTCACCCAACTGCATGCCTGTGGCAAGCTGTATAGCTTCGTGGCCACGCGAAGTGCTGTGTACATAACGTCCGCAAACATCGCGGTTCTCGTCATACGTCTCGGCCATACGGCGTGCGGTACACATCAGCTCGTACGCCTTCAGCACTACATCTGCTTCTACCTCCATCTTGCTGGTGCGCTTCTTTACCTTGGTCATATCTTCCATAATAGGGTCGGTCTTTCTTTGAACTTCAAATATAGTAAATCCAGGTTTTTTCAAACGATTGTTTGGTAAGTAGTGACGGGAGACAACAGGCTGAAAGGCTCCTTCTATCAGAGGCCTTCCCGGGTACACGTAACGCCCAGAGCCGGCTACAACATATGAAATCGTTGCGCCGGCAAGCGTTCAACCTGTCGGGTAGATTAAATAGTGATTATAAATACCGCTCCGGTATGTTTGAAGCCTTTTATTTGACCGGTAGAACCGTATAAGTAACATAAAATCGCCGTTGTTTCGTATTATAAACAGGGTGACGATAGGTTCGCAACGTAAACTATTCATTATTTTTGTACCCATGCTGACAAAAGACGCTATCCGCGAGTGGCTGATGGATCTTCAAAACGATATCTGTCGCCAGTTGGAGGAAACGGATGGGAAAGGAAAGTTTATTAGTGATCCCTGGGAACGCCCGGGTGGCGGGGGCGGCGTCTCCCGCGTATTGACTGACGGTAACATTATTGAAAAAGGCGGTGTCAATTTCTCCGCTGTATGGGGCAAGTCGCCTGATCATGTGCTCAAGTCGCTTAACCTTCCCGCCGGCGAGCATCCTGATTTTTTTGCCACCGGTGTCTCCATTGTCATCCATCCCAATAGCCCGCGTATGCCTATCATTCACATGAATGTACGCTACTTTGAAATGAGTAACGGCATCTGGTGGTTTGGCGGTGGTATAGATCTTACACCTCACTATGTTGACGAAGCCGATGCGCAATACTTCCATCATCAGCTGAAGGCCGTATGCGATAAACACAATCCCTCATATTATCCCGAGTTCAAAAAGTGGGCTGACGATTATTTCTATATAAAGCATCGGAATGAGACGCGCGGCGTTGGCGGCATCTTCTTCGACTATCTGAAAGATACCGATGGTTTTACCCGGGAATCGCGATTCAGCTTTTTACAAGACGTTGGACGCTCATTTGCACCCGTCTATACTCACTTCATGAAGAAAAACCATACCCTTCCCTACTCCGACCGCGAGAAGCAATGGCAATATCTGCGCCGTGGCCGCTACGTGGAGTTCAACCTGGTATGGGACCGCGGCACCAAGTTCGGTCTGGATACCGACGGTCGCACAGAATCTATACTAATGAGCCTCCCGCCCCAGGCCCAATGGCAATACAACTACCAGCCAGAACATGATTCAGCCGAACAAAAGACGCTGAGCTTGTTGAAAAAAGAAATAGACTGGGTGCACTAACGGCTTCTTATCTTATAGGTCAACATAGAAATGGAATCCATCTTCAAGCGGATAACGAGTGTAGGCACACAAGACGCCATGCCAAGACTGACGGCAAGGGCTATCATCATGGCCAATACCATCGCACTGATCTCGGCGGGGCTTTGCTTTATTGTGTTCCTCTACTTCCTCCGCAACGGATGGTCATGGGTGGACAGTATAATACTCGCAGCTATCGTAAGCCTTTGCTGCGTATTGCTACTAAACCGGCTGGGCTTTGTTAACGCGAGTCGCTTTGTACTGGCCGTTACGCTGCCTGCAGCCGCCCTGGTGTTGTCGATCCTGCCACGGATAATGAACCCTGACCGGTTCGACTTTACACGCAGCGCCAGCCTCTATTGCATTATCCTGGCAACATCTGTTACTTCGGTACTGGTATTCTCCTCGCGCGAACGGAAGCTCATGCTGCTAAGCCACAGCCTCAACTTCGTTACCTTCGCCTCGCTCGAGATTCTGCTGCGGGTATTCAGTAAGCTTCATGCAGCGCCCACGTTGCAGCAATACCTGTCTGGCAACCTCATTGTATTCACGGCCTACTGGCTGCTGACCGGCAGCGTGTTCTCGCTGAAGAACCTCATGGATGAGTTCGAGGTAAAGAACGATCTGCTGATCCGCCGCCTCAACGACAAGAACTTCGAGCTCGAAAATTCCAACCGCGAGCTCTACGAACTCAATAAAAACATCGAAACTCAGAACGAAGAGATCCAGGCACAAAGCGAAGAGCTGATCCAAAGCCAGGAAAGCCTGATCCTCGCGCACAACGAGATAGAACGCCAAAAGCTCGAGCTGGAGCAACACAACGCGTTCCTGGCCAAAAGCCTTGACGAAAAGAACCGCGACCTGCTATACTCCAACCAACAGCTGATCTCGCAGAACAATGAGCTGCAGCAATTCTCTTACACGGTATCGCACAACCTGCGCGGGCCGGTAGCCAGTATGTTGGGATTGGTTACGGTGCATGCGCTTGCTAAAAGCGCGGCTGAAGAAAAGCAGATCCTTTCGCTTATCGATAAGTCGGCACAATCTCTCGAAACGATCATCCGCGATCTCAACAAGATAATCGACATCCGCAACGACAAATTCTCTGCATTCGAGTTGGTTTCGCTGGAACAGGAGCTATTGCTGATCCGCCAGTCGCTCAATTCTTTTATTGAAAAGAACGACGTTCAGATCGAGCAAAGCTTTACGCTGCGAGAGATCATTTCTATCAAGGCTTATGTGAACAGTATTCTCTACAACCTCGTCAGCAACGCCATTCAATATCGTTCCCCGGATCGTCAACCGCTGATTCGCGTTTCTTCCACTGCTCAAAACGGCAACGCTGTGCTGGAAGTAACAGACAACGGTATGGGCATCGACCTGTTGCGGTACCAGGGTGATATGTTCAAGCTTTATAAACGCTTTCATACCCACACGCAGGGCAAAGGCCTTGGACTTTACCTGGTAAAGCAACAGGTGGATAAGTTAAACGGTCATATTGAAGTAGAAAGTAAACCTAATACGGGCACCACCTTCCGTGTAGTGCTACCCGTGCGCTAGTCTCTCCGATAATCACTTGGCTTTGCGAAGCAGCGGTACACTGCTTACTGAACCGATAAATGTACCAAGATTAGTGCTGGCCAGATTCAGGCTCGTCGCTACCTTGTTCTCACCCGTACGTGGTTCTACGAAAATATTGCTCTCACGCAGATGAAGAGTGTCCGCATTGAAAATAGCAAACCGCAAACGGTTCTCGCCTGCTGCTGCAGGATATGTGAAGTTAGTGCTGTTACCTACCCTGGCGATCCCTACGCGAAGGGAATCGTGGCTTGTGAATACATACGTCAACGTATAAACGGTGTCTGTTGCATTACCATTACCCAGCAGGTATGCATAGTCTACAGCATAGGTTACTCTGGGGCCTTCCGTTAAGCGATCTACAATGCCGCCTGCCGATACCGTTGTGACCGGCTCTGAAAACGCGATTCCCCATACAGAAGGCTTTGCAGGCACTTCGTCATCACTACACGCAGACAAAGTAATTACCAATGCTGCCATAAAAAATAACGTTGCTCTCATGTTTGCAGATTTTAATCTGATACAAAAATGAGAGCAACGCAGCGTACTTGAAATAGACTATCGGTTTACAGACGTTACAGGCGCCTGAGCGCTCACCTGCCCTACCGTTAGTCGACTTATTAAGCCTTAAAAAGATCGGTGTAAGTTCCCGCATCAAATCCGACAGAAAGTACTTTGCCTTTCTCTTCAAGCAAAGGTCGTTTGATTACGCTTGTTTTCTCTTTCATCAACGCAATAGCAGAGGCTTCATCACGCACCGCATCTTTATCTGCATCGTCAAGCTGACGCCATGTTGTGCCTTTGCGGTTCACCAGCGTCTCCCACCCTACTTGCCCCGCCCAGCTTCGCAACTTGTCGTCGGTAACACCTTTCGTTTTATAATCATGAAACTCGTATGCAACGCCGTTTTCGTTAAGCCAGGTAAGGGCTTTCTTTACAGTGTCGCAATTTTTTATTCCGTATACTGTCATGGACAAGGATTAATGGATTAAAGGATTACCAGGATTAATGCTAGATGCATAGTAATGTACTGATGTTAGCGTTAGGTCACTTCCTGTGGGGGCAAACTTACGCATCTGTATGTTAAAATGATTCACGTAATGCTGCTGTTCGCTTCATGCGGTCGATGAGGCGTGCGGATTCCTCGAAGTCGAGGGTCTGCTGTCCGTCGGAGGCTGCTTCTTCGGGCTTCTGGTGTGTTTCGTAGATCACGCCGTCTGCTCCGGCCATCACCGCGGCGAGGGCTACCGGCTCTACATAGTCGCGAATGCCGATGCCGTGCGAAGGATCCGCAACTACCGGAAGGTGCGTCTTTTCTTTCAGGATGGGAATTGCGTTGATGTCAAGCGTATTGCGGCTGGCGCGTTCATAGGTGCGGATGCCACGCTCGCAAAGAATGAGCTTCTCATTGCCAGCCGAGAAAACATATTCTGCGGAATACAATAACTCTTCAATGGTACCGGAGATACCACGTTTGATCATTACTGCTTTGTCTACTTTACCAAGCTCGTCCAGCAGGTTAAAGTTTTGTGTATTGCGCGCGCCCACCTGGAATACGTCGACATAATCATACATTTCGGCAATCTGGCTGACCTGCATCACCTCGCTGATGATCTTGATGCCTGCACGGCGGGCGAGCTTATGCCACATGGTAAGCCCTTCCACCCCAAGCCCACGGAATGCATAGGGTGAGCTGCGGGGTTTGAATACACCGCCGCGCATGATGCGCACGCCGTTTGCCACAAGATGGTCTATGGTTTTTTGTACCTGGTCTTCGTTCTCGATGGAACAGGGACCGGCCATGATAGAAAGTTGGCCGTCGCCAATGATCACGCCGTCGCCAAGGTCAACGGCGGTGTGCCCTACTTTCCACTTGCGCGACACAAGCTTGTAATCGTCCGACACGCGGTGGATGTCGGCGATACCAGGAAGTTGTCCGAGCTGACGGATATCAAACTCCTTCTTACCAATGCCTACCAGGTAGCTGCCGGCCTGAGTCTTTACCTCCGTTGCCTTATAGCCCAATCCCTTCATCACTCCGGTAATCGCCTGCTTATCTGAGACGGATACCGACGGTTGTAGCTGTATGATCATAGAAAAGTTAGTTTCGGTTGTGTTACTTCTTCAGTATTGGCTTACGCCGTTTTCAGTTTCTTAACAAAGTCGCTGATGCCGGTTTTCAGGTCGGGGGTCTCACGAAGCAGGTTGATAAACGCACTGCCTACGATGGCCCCGGCGCTATACTCCGACGCACGGGTAAACGTAGCGTTGCTCGAGATACCGAAGCCGATAAGGTACGGATTGGCAAGGCCCATGCCGCGAAGGCGCTTGAAGTAGCTGATCTGATCCTCGGAAAAATCGCCACGCGCGCCGGTTATACTGGTGGCGGATACGGCGTAGATAAATCCCTGCGTCGCGGCATCTATCTTGCGGATGCGTTCCTCAGACGTCGTAGGCGAGATCAGGAACGTGTTGCAGAGGTTGTGCTTCTCGAACAGGTCGCGGAGCTGCTCTTCGAAAACATACACCGGCATATCCGGGAGTATAAGTCCGTCCACGCCCGCTTCTGACGCATCTTTTACAAAACGCTCCACACCGTATTGATACACGGGGTTGAGATAGCCCATCAGGATGATCGGCATGTTTACACTTTTACGGATCTCCTTTACCTGCTCGAGAAGCAGGGCTAAAGACATGCCATTGTCCAGCGCGATCTTACTGCTTTCCTGGATGGTCGGACCATCGGCTACAGGGTCTGAGAACGGGATGCCTATCTCGATGATATCGGCGCCGGCATCTTCCAATGCCTTCGCTATACTCACGGTGTCGTTCAGCTTCGGGAAGCCGGCGGTGTAGAATACGGAGAGGATATCCGTGGGCTTCTTTTTAAAGAGTTCTGTTATTCTATTCTTCATGGTGTTGCTGCATTGATATGAGAAAACAGGTTAGTACTTGCCCCAGCGGATGTAGGTCTCGAGGTCTTTGTCGCCGCGGCCGGAAAGATTCACCACCACTACGTCGTCTGGATCGAATGTTAGTTTCTTCAACGCGGCCAGCGCGTGAGCCGACTCGATAGCGGGGATTATTCCCTCGAAGCGACTCAGCTGTAAGCCGGCTTCCATCGCTTCGTCATCGGTGGCGCTCAGGAAAGTGGCGCGGCCTACGTCGAAGAGGTGAGAGTGCATCGGGCCGATCCCCGGATAGTCAAGACCTGCCGATATCGAGTACGGCTCGATCACCTGTCCATCGTGAGTCTGCATCAGCAGGGTCTTGCTGCCATGAAGTACGCCGGGTTTGCCGAGCACGGTAGTAGCCGCGCTCTCGCCGGAGTCCACACCTTTACCCGCAGCTTCCACGGCTACAAGGTTTACATGCTCATCGTCCAGGAAATGATAGAATGCTCCGGCGGCATTGCTACCTCCTCCGACGCAAGCCAGCACATAGTCCGGGAAGGGATTGCCCGTAATGCTGGTAAGCTGCTGCTTCATCTCGGCGCTGATCACGGACTGAAAACGCGCGACCATGTCGGGGTAAGGGTGCGGACCTACCACGGACCCTATTATATAGTGTGTGTCGGTCGGGTGGTTTATCCAGTGGCGCATCGCCTCGTTGGTGGCGTCCTTCAGGGTCATACTGCCGCTAAGGGCGGGCACTACCTTGGCGCCGAGGATGCGCATGCGCTCTACGTTGGGACGTTGCCGTTCCATATCGACCTTGCCCATGTACACGATACACTCCATACCCATCAGGGCACAGACCGTTGCGGTGGCCACTCCGTGCTGGCCGGCGCCCGTCTCAGCTATGATCTTTTCCTTGCCTAACCGGCGGGCGAGTAAGATCTGACCGATGGTGTTGTTTACCTTGTGAGCACCTGTGTGGCAAAGATCTTCGCGCTTCAGATAAACGGAAGCACCATAGTGTTCCGACAATCGCTTCGCGTGATAAAGCGGCGTGGGGCGGCCCACATAATTCCGGAGCAGTTCATCGAACTCTTCTCTGAATGACTGTTCCTGAATGATCTTCAAATAGTTATTACGAAGTTCTTCAATATTAGGATAAAGCATTTCAGGTATATACGCACCTCCAAAGCGCCCATAATACCCACGTTCATCAACACCGTAGCTCATATATGTACAGATTTTAATGTATGTATTCTATTTTTTTGCAATGACAACACCACAACGCACTGGCTGTTGGCGACCATCGTGTTAAGCTTTACTTTATTCGAATGATTTAACATGCTCATTCAGTATACGTTTTATCTCCCTGACCTTGTTCACGTCTTTTAACCCGGGAGCAATCTCCACCCCACTGTTCACATCGAGGCCAAACAGATTCATATCGCGCAGTTGGTCTATCGCACGAAGAACCCGACTGTCAAGGCCGCCACTGAGGAAGAACGGTACTTCCTGATCATAGCGTTGAAGCAGCGACCAATCAAAAATAACACCGTTCCCACCGAGGTACCTGCCTTTGGTATCGAAGAGAAAGTAGTCCACCGCATCACGATAAGGTTTGGTGCTGGCAAAGTCAAAATGCTCATCGACAGAGAAGACCTTTATCACCTCCACACCTTCGGCCCGGAGATCCATGCATTGCTCGGCAGACTCCTTGCCGTGCAGCTGGAGCGCGTGCAAGCCGGTTTGCTTTACAGCCGCCAGCATTACATCGGTAAGCGCATTGACAAACACCCCTACCCTCTTCATACTTGCCGGCACCGTCGGAGGAAACTGAAACGCGTCTCCAACGAATCGGGGCGACTTGGGGTAGAATATGAAACCCATATAGTCCGGGCCAAGCCCCGCAACCTGGCGGATGTTCTCCGCTTCCCGCATGCCACAGACTTTTAAGCGTAGTGCCATAGCTTATGCGTTGCCGGGTTGCTTTGTACTTTTGCGCAATGCCTCCATGAACTCCATCGCCTCCACTTCGGGGCGGCTGTGCTTCATAAAGTTCTCACCCATCAGGAAACCCTGATAGCCATATTGCCGCAGCGAGAGTATCGCCTCGGGCGACGAGATACCACTCTCTGATACCGACACCGCATCTTTGGGTATAAGCGGCGCAATGCGTTTAGACACGTCCAGACTTACGTCGAAAGTTTTGAGGTTGCGGTTGTTTACTCCGATCATATCGGCACCAACGTCCATGTTCTTGCGGAGCTCTTCCTCATCGTGCACTTCCAGGAGGACTTCGAGTCCGAACGAGTGAGCCAGCGCCGCCAGCGCGCGTGATTGTTCGGGTTCCAGTATGGCGGCGATCAGCAGGATGGCATCGGCGCCGATAGATTTGGCTTCAACCACCTGGTATTCGTCTATCGTAAAGTCTTTACGGATAATGGGACAGAAATTGAACTTGCGGGCGGTCTGCAGATCTTCATTGCTGCCGCCGAAGAACACCTTGTCCGTCAGAACCGATAGCGCCGATGCGCCCGCCTGCATGTAGCCGATGGAGGTACGCTCTACCGATGCATACGCATTGATCATTCCTTTAGAAGGAGACTTGCGTTTGAACTCCGCGATGATACCGGTCTTGTCGGGCCGCTGTATGTAGCGCTTCATCGACACGGGCTTTGTACCGAAGTATATGCTTTGCTCGAGCAGCTTCACGGGATAAAGCTGTTTGCGTTCTTCTACTTCTTTTTGTTTGTTCAGAACGATCTCGTCCAGTATGGTCATGGTTTTTGTTGCCATCGCTACAGAATAGTCTAAAGTGAAATAAGTTTCTTAAAAGCCGTCAATGCTTTACCCGACTGCAACGCTTCGCGCGCACGGCCTACCGCCGCTTCGAGGCCTTGCCGCTGGTGACCCGCGTAAAGAGCCAGACCGGCGTTGGCAATTACCGCGGCATTCTGCGCGTCGGTACCTTTACCCTCCAGGATGCGCATGAAAATCGCGGCCGACTCTTCTACCGTATTACCGCCACGGATATCTTCATACTTCAGACGCGGTAAGCCGAGCTCCGCGGGTGTGGATAAACGCTCGCCACCGTTGTAGAAAAACTTGAAAGCGCTGGTGAGCGAGATCTCATCGTATCCGTCAATCGAATGTAGAATCACGAAGTCTTTATCGGTCTGCTGGTAGAGGTAGCCATACTGGCGCGCCAGCTCGAGGCTGAACACACCTACCAACTGACGCTTGGGGAACGCCGGGTTCACCATAGGCCCAAGCATATTGAAGAATGTTTTTACACCGAGGTCTTTCCGTATGGGAGCTACGTTCTTCATCGCGGGGTGGAACATCGGCGCGTGCATAAAGCAGATATTAGCCTGATCGATGCTGCGCTTCAGGGCGTCGATGTCATTGGTGAACTTGTAGCCGAAGTATTCGAGCACGTTGGATGATCCGCAGGCTGACGACACACCATAATTACCATGCTTTGCAACGGGCTGGCCTGCTGCTGCGACCACGAAGCTGGACAGTGTTGATATGTTGAAAGTATTCTTTCCATCACCACCCGTGCCGCACACGTCCATAACCGGCTCGTCGAAGTGCACGGGTATACACAGCTCCAGCATGGCATCGCGAAAGCCCTGCAGCTCGTCTACCGTAATGCTGCGCATCATATACACCGTCATAAAGGCTGTAGTGAGACTCGGATTGTACCGACCGGAGGCAAGATCTACCAGCACCTGGCGCGCGGTATCCTTGGTAAGAGACCGATGGTCGATAAGCTCATTTAATATCTGTTTCATGATTTCATGTTTTAAGTCGTTGTTGAGTCTGTTGCGTTGATTAAAGCATTGGAATTACGCGTGCTTCAGCCAGTTCTCTATCATTTTCGGTCCTTCGGGGGTCATGATAGACTCAGGGTGAAACTGTACGCCGCGAACATCATACTTAGCGTGGCGCAAGCCCATAACCAACCCTTCGCCGTTTACGGCCGTAATCTTCATCTGCGGTGTGAAGCTCTCCGGCTGCACAGCCCATGAGTGATAGTGTGTGGCCTGGAACGTATCCGAAATCCCTTCGAACAAATATTCTTCACGGTCGCGGATCATCGCTGTCGAAGTAACGCCGTGCAATACCTTAGGAATGTTGAAGAGGCGGGCGCCGTATACTTCGCCGATGCCCTGGTGACCGAGACATACACCAAGTATGCTCTTCGTGGGTCCATAGGTTTCGATGACCTTCTTCATGATACCGGCTTCGTCGGGAATACCCGGGCCGGGAGAAAGCAGGATCTTGTCGTAAGCACCGACATCGCTCAGCGAGATCTTGTCGTTACGGAATATGTCTACGGCGTAGCCGAGGTGATTGATAATGTGTACCAGGTTGTAGGTAAACGAATCGTAATTATCTAAGACCAGTATTTTCATGATGTTTATACCCGTTCGTTCTGTTTATATTTTTTCGGCCAGCAGCACGGCTTTACGCAGTGCGGTAAGCTTGTTGTTTACTTCCTGCAGCTCGCTTTCGGCCAGCGACTTCGACACCACGCCTGCGCCCGCCTGATAAACAAGCTTGTTCTCATGACTGAGGAATGTGCGGATCATGATAGCGTGGTTGAACGTACCTTCGAATCCGATGAAGCCGATGGCTCCGCCGTAGAAGCTGCGGTTCACATTCTCATATTTATCGATCAGTGTCATGGCCTTATGTTTCGGCGCGCCAGACAGTGTGCCGGCAGGGAATGTATCGGCCGCCATACGGGTGATCGACGATCCTTCCTTCAGCTTACCGGTTACTTTTGAAACGAGGTGTATAACGTGTGAATAGAACTGGATCTCTTTGAATACCTCCACGGTTACTCCGCTCGCGTTACGGCTCATATCGTTACGGGCGAGATCTACCAGCATAACGTGTTCAGCATTTTCTTTTTCGTCAGCGGCAAGCTTCTCCGCCAGGGCAGCATCTTCCTGGTCGTTGCCTGATCGGCGAAACGTGCCGGCAATCGGGTAGATGTGGGCACGGTCTCCTTTTATTTGCAGCTGCGCTTCGGGAGATGAGCCAAACAGCTTGAAGTTGCCGTAATCAAAGTAGAACAGGTATGGCGAAGGGTTTATAGAACGCAGCGCGCGGTATACGTTAAACTCGTCTCCTTTGAAACCACATGTAAAGCGACGCGACAGTACGATCTGGAAAACGTCACCGCGATAGCAGTGCTCTTTGCCTTTTTCGATTACATTGAGAAATTCTTCGTCGGTGAAGTTGGACGTCTCTCCATCGGTAAGCGAGAAGCGGTAAGTAGAGAAACGGTTGCTGAAGATGATCTGCTCTACTTTGTCGAGGGTGCTGGTGCATTCACCGTTGCCGGCGTAGCAGTGTTCGAAGAGGCTAAGCTCGTTGGAAAAGTGATCTACTACTATAACATAACGGTACAGTTTGTAGAGTATATCGGGCATTACTTTTTGTCTTTGGTTGATGGCAACGTCTTCGAAGAAGCGAACAGAGTCGTAAGCCATATAACCAAAAAGCCCGCAGTTCTCGTATTTGGAGGGGATGCGGTCGGGCTCGAAGGCATTGCGGAAGGCATCGAGCTGCTCAATAGCCTCACCGGGCCGGGTGAGCGTGTGGTGGGTTTCGGAGCCATCGGGGAAAGTGACAGTAACTTGCGTTCCCGTTACTTCAAAAGTGGCCAGCGGATCGCAGCAGATAAACGAGAGGCTGTTTTCATGGCCGTGGTAGTCGGAGCTTTCCAGCAGGATGCTTCCGGCATACACATCGCGAAGCTTGAGGTAGATATTTACCGGCGTGAGCGTGTCTGCCAGCAGCTTCTTAACATACGTTTTCAGTTTGTACTTCATCGGAACCGTGTGGTTAAATCTTCAATTCAATTCAGGGTTGAGGTATGGGCAAAAAAAGAAGGCCCGCTGTGAACAGCAGGCCTTCGGCATATTATTTAAACATAGCTAGGCTGTCCACATATCGGAGTTCGAAATGTGCCACCACCAAGCCATGTTTGTAATTGCGCGCATAGTCTAAACTATAATATTAAGCTTCAGCTTTTTTCTTGGTTGTTCTTTTAGCGGCTTTAGCAGGAGCTTCTGCAGAGCCTTCGCCAGCAGGTTTCTTAGACGCTGTTCTTTTCAGTCTTGCTTTGATCGCAGTCTTGTTTCTGGAAACACCGTAAGAGCCTATTGTGCGCTTACCTTTTTTTGACTTTTTGTCACCTCTTCCCATGTGGTTTTATTCTATTTATGGCGGCAATGATAATAAAGTCCCCGCTGATAACAAACTAATCTGCCAGAAAATTACCCCTTCAAATACGAAAAGCCCATTTTAATCGCCTCCAGCCCCATCAGCTTGTTACCGAAACCGTGTTTTGTGCGTACGCACAACTCACACCTTCGCTCCCGCTCTCCGCACTCGCTCTGTTTTTTACGGGTGGTTTTCAATACGGCGCAACGCCTGCAACAACCGTTCCATCGACACCTGAAACGTACTCTCAGAAGTCTTCGCTGCCTGAGAAGCCATCCTCGCGAAGGCCGAACGGATCGGCTTGAGCTGAAGCGGTGGCTCGGGCATACTGATCATTACTACCGACGGGAAGAAGTCTCGCAGGCGAAAGATCGCGCTGAGGTTCTTACGGTCGATTTCTGAAAAAAGGATAAGGTCGGGCATGTCATCGTAAGCCGCGCGGATCTCTTTACTGCCGGTAATCTTACGGATCATATAGCCACGGGATAAGATCTTGTCTTCAAAGTCGGAGCTCAGCTCAACATCACCGATGAGCCAGGCTGTTTTTAATTCGATGTCTTCGTCCATCTCACTTGGTCATTTTATTTCTATAACTAGTAAGGCTAAGTATATGCCAATTATTCAAATGCCTGTAAAAGGCTGTAAAAACACAAACTAAACTGTAGTTAATTCCCAATCGGAGATTTTTTTCCGATTGACACTGTCATTCTGTGTATTTCAATGACCATAGAACTCCTTTTCCTGTCAACCTGCCCGTGAATACAGTGTGAGTGTGAGTGTGAGCGCAAGAGCGAGGATGAAAGCGGGAAAATACAAAGTCATATTCGTATCTTGTAGTATGGCCAGACCGTCACTTCAGCTTATCCACACCCTTCGTGCTACTGCCCTAAACCTCCAGAACAGTAACCTCTATCAATGGGGCCACATGGGCGCTTGTAACTGCGGCTTCCTGGCTCAGGAGATTACACACCTGCGCAATGAAGAGATTCACACCCGCGCCATGCAACGCTATGGCGACTGGAACGAACAGCTGAACGACTATTGTCCCACCAGCGGCCTCGCGATGGACGATCTTATCTCCGAACTGCTGGCCGTCGGCTTTGACATTGACGATCTAAAAAAGCTTGAACGGCTTTCCGACGCAAAGGTTCTTCAATCTCTTACACCCGACAAACGAAACCTTACACGTAACATTAAAGCCGACGTTGTGCTATATATCAACACATGGGCCGATCAAATCAGCGCGAGTGCGGCGTGCGAGAGCGAGGAGAATGCACACTGCGAAATCAATGTGGGTGTGGAGTGTGATTAGTATCCGAAGCCTTTTTGAATTTCTTCGTTGATCTCCTTCGTCGTTTGTGTCAGTAATTTGACCCGCACATGCCCGGTAGCGGTATCGAACAATATTTTGCGGCCGTACATACCTCCGGTATTTTGCGATACTACCGGTATACCGGCATCGCGCAGGACATCGAGGGCTACGCGGATGTTACGCTCGCCAACCATAAACTGGTTGCCCGACGGATATAATGAGTTACAGCCGCCGAATACTTTCGCCTCGAGCGTTTCAGGATTGGCTTTCCGGTTTATCATCGAGCGGATCAGCATCCGTGTGGCGCTTAAGCCGCGGTTGGGGTCACCGGCTTTCCCGTCTTCCTGTCCAGGCAGCAGGTAATGATTCATGCCGCCGAATTTCAAAGTCTTATCCCACAGGCATACGGCTACACAGGAGCCGAGCACTGTAGAGATCTCCCCGCCGGCCGTGGTTATTATAAACTGGCCCGCCATCAGGAACAGCTTCTTCTTTATCGGTACGATCTTCATAATCGGTTGATGGCCCGCGTTGCCGTGTGCGTGTGGAGGAATAACGTTGCGTTCATAAGTAATGTCTGGGTAGTGTGTATGCGGGGTGTCAGGTTGAGCTGAGCTGCCGCATATTAAATCCGAAGAAAACACTCTAACAGCATATAGCCCGAAGAAGTTCGGTGAGTTCCCTGCCTCGCACGGCAGAAGCACATAGCCTACAGGTGAGTCCGGAAAGCCCCGCCAGCGATAGCGTTTTCGATCTGTCCGAAGAAGTTTTCAGCCTTATAAGGTTTACGGATCCAGCCGGCAAGCCCGGCTACACGCGCGGCTTCGATCTTGTCGGGATTGTATTCCGTTGTCAGGAACACCACGGCTACCCCGGCCATCGAGTCGTTGGCCTTGATGCGGATCAGCAGATCATGGCCGGAACCATCTGCCATCGTATAGTCGGTGAGCACCAGGTTTATAGTGCCTGCATGTAGCGTCAGTAAAGCGTATGCTTCGGCTGCACTGGAGGCCGATAAGGTATCATAGCCCTTGTTTTGCAACATCTCGCAGATCAGGTCGCGTACATTCACAAAGTCGTCTATCACCAATATCCTCTTCCTCATGCACCTTGTTATTTTAAACGTACCGAAGTTATCAACGATAAAACATCCGGACCACCCGCATTGAGCGGCCGGCGTGCAAAACCTAGTCTTCGGAGGCGTAAGCGGGCTCGATGGAGAGATATATAAAGGCTCCCGCTGCAACGTACTGGCCATTCTCGAATGTAAACGGTACCCCTACACCCGGAACCACCTGTACCTTGCCGATATCGAATGCCATTCGTATACCAGGGTTAACGGTAAGGTTATGCTGACATACCACGCTGGCGTCGTCGAGGATCTCTTCTTCGAAGCTGGACACATACTCCAGCAGCATATTGAACTTAGGATGAACCAGCCACACTGCGCTTGCCCCTACCGTGGCAATATCTATATCCTTCTCGTAGGTAAGTGTCGGATTGAGGTCCTTATCGTAGCGATAATAGTCGGATGATGAGTAATACGTGTAGCCGGCGTTGTAATGCGTAACCAGGCGGCGTGACAATCGCTTGGTCACTGCCAGGTTGAACTGGCCTCCCCATGCTCCTGCGCCGAGATGATAACGGGCGTTGCCCGTGGGGATGATCAGCGAAAGGCGTGGTATTACGATAGCCCAATCGTTCTTGTCCCATAACATCGAACGATAGTTGATCATGAAGTCACCCATTCCCGAGCTCACGTAGTTAGACTGCGCGATCGGCGTCATGGCGTCGGGCTTCTTCAGGGCTGCGTATGAGAGGCCGAAACTGAGCTGGTGGCGGTCGTCGCGCAGTGGCAATTCCTGCGTGTAGCTGTAAACGATGTCACCGGCAGAGTATGTCGTTGCGAAAATGTGCTGAATTACACCAGCCTCCTGGTTGATGGCCTCTTCGATAAGAAAAGAATTGTCCTCTATAAGAGGCTGGCCGTACTGGAGGTAGCTGCCCTTACGAGGCTTTGCCGTAGATGAAAATGTCGTTCTCTCCGCGGTTTCCGTTTCGATTTCCTGGGCTTCGCAAATACTGCTGCTTGCGCACACCACGGCATAAAAGAGAAGTCGTTTCATGATCTTACTGGCTGGTCTATCTATAAAATTTCAACTTATTAAGGGGATTTCAGAGGGAGAATGAGCAGGTGGCGGAGGCCTTTTATTAGGTGGGAGAATAGGGAATCGGAAAAAGTAAATGCTTTAAATCGGACAGGAAAACTCTCCAAAAACAACCGATCTACCGGTTTAGATACGGCGGAAGACGGTAGGTTTTACCTGTTGCAACGATAGGTCCATATGGTAAATAGACTCGGAATGACCGATGAAAAGGTAGCCGCCGGGACGAAGCTTGGCCACGAGCTTGCGTATTACCTGTTCCTGCGTTTTGCGATCGAAGTAGATCAGGACGTTACGGCAGAAGATGACGTCGAAGTCGGGCTCCACTTCGAGGACGTCTTCGGTGAGATTGACCCGCTTGAACAGTACCTTGGCCCGCAACGCCGGATCTATGCGAACGGTGGGGTTTTCCTGGTTTTTACTACGCAGCAGGTAACGCTTACGCAGGTTCATGGGAATGACGGACGCTACGCGTTCGTCGTAGATACCTTTTACGGCGCGCTCCAGCACACGGGTAGAAATATCGGACGCTGTGATGGAATAGCGAAGGCCGCTGTGCCGCAGGGCGCATTCCTCGAGGACTATGGCCGTAGTGTAGGGCTCCTCTCCCGACGAGCAGGCCGAGCTCCATACTTTGAAGGGACGGTCTTCGCGGCGCGTCATAAAACGCGGAATCACTTCATTCTCAAGAAAATCGAAGTGAACAGGTTCACGGAAAAAGTCGGTCTTATTGGTAGAAATCGCATCGATGAGATGGACCAGCTCGTCTTTTGCGCCGGTCTTACTCATCACCAGGTCGCAATAGGCGGAGAACGAAATGATATTGAGAGCCGAGAGCCGTTTCTGCAAACGACTCTCGACCAACACTTTTTTCGGTTTGGACAGATTTATACCGCATTGCTCATACACAAAGTTGCTGATGCGCTCGAACTCCTTATCGGAAAGCTTTACGGCCAGATATCCGGACATAAATTAATTCTTAGTAACGCTCATACTCGTTGTCCAGCGCGTCGCCATGGCCATTGCCAAGGTCAAGCACTATGCCGCCACGTTTCGTTGTGTTCTTTTGGGCCGCCGGAGCAATTCCGTTAGTTACCGGGCGGTTGCGTTTCGCGCTGCGTACACTGCTCTGCGAGCGCGCCTGGTTCTTGTCTATGCGGAAGAAGGCAATGGTCTCGCGCAGGTGATCTGCCTGGCTGGCCAGCTCTTCAGCGCCTGATGCCATCTCCTCTGACGCCGCAGCGTTCTGCTGAATAACCTGGTTGAATTGCTGTATAGCGTTGTTCACTTGCTCGGCGCCGGTGTTCTGCTCCAGGCTGGCCGTGCTGATCTCCTGTACAAGGCGCGCTGTGTTCTGAATATTGGGAACGATCTGATCAAGCAGGCGCCCCGACTTATCGGCAATCGATACGCTGGTACCCGAAAGCTCGTTGATCTCAGAAGCCGCAGACTGGCTCCGTTCGGCAAGCTTGCGTACTTCCGCAGCAACCACGGCAAAGCCACGGCCCTGGTCACCCGCACGCGCTGCTTCCACTGCCGCATTCAAAGCCAGCAGGTTGGTCTGACGGGCTATCTCTCCAATAATAGAGATCTTCTCCGCGATACGTTTCATCGAGTCAACGGTTTGGTTAACCGCACGACTGCCTTCCTGTATATCTTCCGCCGCCTTCAGACCGATCTTTTCAGTCTGCTTGGCATTGTCTGTATTCTGCTGGATGTTCGATACCATCTCTTCCATCGACGAAGAGATCTGCTCGGCTGAAGCGGCCTGCTCCTGCGAGCCCTGCGACATCTGCTGCGATGTGGCGCTCATCTGCGTACTGGCCGAGAAAATATGATCCGAAGCTGTGGATACGAAAGTGAGCACCTCCTTAAGCTTATCCACCATGTTCTTGAGGTAATCGAGCAGCTCGCCGATCTCATCGCGCGAGTAGTTCGAGATCTCGATAGTCAGATCTCCCTCGGATACACTCTTGATAGCTTGCTTGGCCTGCAAGATAGATTTGGATATCGACTGGATGATCCAGAACGCTACAAGAATGGCGACACCCGTAGCGAAAGCCAGCAGGATGATCATGCTCATACGCGATGTTTCATACATCTTATCAGCTTCAGCTTTGGCATCGGCGAGCGTCTTTTCGTTTTTCTTAAGGATCTGGTTCATGCTGGCAATCGCGGCCATGGCGTTTTCGCGGCCAGCCGTGGTAGACAGTGAGTAGGCTACTGCCTGGGCACTGTCTGTGTTTTTAAGACCCAGTGATTTGATTTTGGCGTACACCTTGAGATAATCGTTCCAGCGGGTGCTGAAGGTCTCGATGATCTCCACTCCTTTTTCATCCGAAATATTGCGTAGCTGTTCGATACGCTCCTGGAGTTCGGCATTTTTGTCTTCGATGATATTGGCATAATCCTGCACTTCTTCAACCTGCGTGGCCAGGATAAGCTCCTTTTCACGCTTGGTTATAAATTGCACGTCTTCGGCCGTTTTAGAGGCCAGAAGAATCCGCTTCACATTCGTATCGACAATGGTATTCAACTGCTCGTTCAGCGAATACGCATTCGAATTGCCGAGGAAGAAGATGGAGCCGGAGAGCGCGATCAGAATGGCGAATGCCACGATCAACCGGGTTTTGATACTGAGTTTCATTGTAGAGTATGTATTTGGGTACTAGGGGATTTCGAATAATTAAGCGTTCACGTCGTTTGTCTCGCTGATCTCACGCAGGATCGTTACCTCATCTGTGCTGAATACAAGGGCGGCGTTAAGGATCATGACAAACTGATCACCTTCTTTTACCATGCCTTCGATAAATTCAGAGCGGTATTTAGAACCGAGCGACGGTGGCTGTTGTATAGTCGCCGGGTCGATGTCCAGAACTTCCTGCACGGAGTCTACCAGCGCGCCAAGCATGATCTTCTGCTTGTCGGTCTCGATGTTCAATACGATGATACAGGTATTGACGGTGTCGGCTACCGTTTCGAAGCCGAATTTCTGACGTGTATCGATTACCGGTAATACGTTGCCGCGCAGGTTTACCACGCCGCGCATATATTCCGGCGAGCGTGGCACGCGGGTGATCTTGGTTACTTCAAGGATTTCGAGCACGTATGATACGTGCGCGGCAAAGCTTTCCTCGCCTAGCCGGAAAGTCAGGTATGACTGTGTTGTAACAGCGTTTGGTTGCATATTAAATTATCTTAGGGGGAAAGACTATTAATATTTTATATACTATGGTATAAAATGTTTTTCTTCTTAGCCGGGCTGAAGGATGAGTCGTTTTACAAGCTTATTAGTATCGAACACAAGCGCCACCCGGCCATCGCCAAGTATGGTAGCGCCGCTGAACTCCTCCTGGTGCTGATATGCATCGCCCAGGGGCTTGAGTACGGTCTGGTATTCGCCGAGGATCATATCTACCGTAATGCCTACCGGGTAGCCATCGTGGTGGATCTTGATCACCTGTAATATAGAAGGCCGCGCACCGCGCTCCTCAAATACCTCCTGCATATAAAACACCGGCACCAGCGTGCCATCCAACATCACCTTCTGGCAATGATCGGACGAGAGGCTGGCTGTCGGTACCTCGTAACATTTATCCACGGCAGTCAGCGGCAATATATACTCCGAGCTCCCGATACGCACCAGTAAGCCTTCTATAATCGACCGCGACATCGGTAGCCGTATATGTACGGATGTGCCCTCGCCGGGAAAACTCTTTATCGATACGTCACCGCGAAGCTCCTGAATCTTCTGCTTCACCACATCCATACCCACGCCACGCCCGGATACATCGGATACGGAGGCGGCCGTACTAAGGCCTGAATGGAAAATCAGCTGTAATATTTCCTCATCGCTCAGCATAGCATCTTTACTCACGATACCTTTCTCAACGGCTTTGCGCAGCACGTGCTCTTTGTGGATGCCCTTACCGTCGTCGCTTATGGTAATATTCACGTAAGAGCCTGCTGTAAAGGCCTTGAGCTTCACCGTGCCATGCTCGGCCTTGCCCGAGGCGCGGCGGTCTGCCGCCTTTTCGATACCATGGTCTATCGCGTTGCGGATAAGGTGGATCATCGGGTCGGCCATAAGCTCGATCACATCTTTGTCTACCTTGGTCTCTGCACCCTCTGAAAGGAAGTTCACCTTCTTATCAAGGGTCTTCGACAGATCGCGTACAAGGCGTTTGAACTTGGTTACAAGTGTTTCCACTGGTACCAGGCCTATCTCGAGCGAAGTGTCGCGTAGCTGATGGGTTACCCGGTACAGTTCTTCTGTAGCATCTTTCAACTCAGTAGACTCGATAGCAGCAGCGGCGTTGGCAAAGCGGGCCTGTAATATGATCAGCTCGCTTATCCAGTTCAGCAGGTTATCAATATTCTGCTTGTTGACCTTAATATAAGTCTCGTTGAAAATCTTCTTTTTACCGGCTGCCAGCGGCTCTTCGTCGGCAATCATGGTATCGCCTTGTGAGAGCTTCTCTCCTGCTATGGCCAGTAGTCGTTCCGGGTCTGCGGCGGCATCGCCAAGACTGGTCAGATACGTAGTAAAGTCGGGCAGGTCGAACAGGCTGTACGATGCAAGGCGACGGAAGTTTACGCCACAATCACCCTCCACAAAGATGAAGTAGCTTTCCAGCTCCTGCTGCGATACGGTAGTGGCTACATAAACCTCCCACTTTTCAATATTATTGGCCGTACCTTTCAGTACGCGTGTATGAGCAGTGCCCAGGGCGGCGATGTCCTGGATAATAAAAATAAGCGGGTGGTTACCGTCTTCAGTAATAGTAAGCGTCGGAACAATATCGATGGCAAAGGTTACCAGCTCATCTTTTTGAAGGGCAGTCGCTCCGCCATCAGCGCTGACAGAAGCGTCGGCCATGCGGTGAAACTCGATGGCCCGGGCCAGGTGATCTTTAAGCGCGTCGGGGCTTGTAATACGGGCTATATCGGTCTCCTTCAGGAGGTCGCGTACTTTGTCGAAAGCCTGTAGCGTGATGCTGATCAGGTCATCGGTAACCTGCATCCGCTGCTGGCGGACGTAATCGAAAAGCGTCTCGAGATGATGGGCCAGCATACCGATGTTCTCGAACCCGAACATATTGGCCGCGCCCTTCACGGTGTGCATGGTGCGGAACACCTGCTCCAGCGGGGCACGGGCGTGAGGATTGGCCTCAAGCTGTAAAAGGCCTTCGTCCAGCTCATTGAGGAGGTCGAGAGCGTCTTCTATAAAGCGGCGCTGATTGCTATCCATTATTCATGGCATTTTCGATCTGCGCAAAAAAAGTCTCCGCACGATACGGCTTCTTTATCCACGCACTCAAACCTGCCTCGCGGGCGCTGCGCATCTTCTCCGGGTTAGACTCGGTGGTAAGAAATATCACCGGTACCTTCGATACAGAGGGGTCGCCCTTTATTTTCTTTAGTAATTCGAATCCTGTACAATCAGGCATGTTATAGTCGGTAAGTACGAGGCTGACCTCGTCCGACTTGGCTGTCAATACCGCATATGCTTCATTACCGTTGGACGCGCCCAGGGTTTCGTAACCTTTGCGTTGTAATGTCTCGCATACATAATCGCGGATACTGGCAAAATCATCCACAACCAGAATTGTCTTTTTCATAGGGGGTTAATTAGACACTGTTAAGCTCGCTATTTAAAATCAATCTGCGCACTCTGAATGAGCAGGTGGCTGACCTGAATGAGTAAGCGGCAGAATATGCCGGTTACCCCCGGATATATCCACTGGTCTACACCCGCTGGACTAACGATAGTATGTGCAATGTATTCCCCGTTTAAACACTGGAATCGTATGAAACGGCATTTCCATATACTGAGGCAATATTCTCGCCCTATATATATCTACACTTGGCGAAATGCGTGGCGGCGTATATACCTATAAGCATGGCCCGTTGATTTACAGGGTGTTGAAATGTATCTATCAAAAAGAAAAGAATGATTTATAATACGTTATCCGGAAGGATCAGATGAGCGGTGGGGCAACTGGTTAACACAAACGTGATATTGCCATAAAAAAAGCAAGAGGTCTTTACGGCCACCTACCGTGAAAGACCTCTAATATCCTGCTAACCCAAACCCTAACCTATGATCTGCAGGAAAATTTTACTGTTGTGATACAAAAATATGCCGGATCCGGCTGCTTGCATACCCAAAATGAGCAAGTGGCGGGAGTGAATGAGTAGATGAAATCAGAGCGACTGTGAGAGCGAAAGCGAAGAGGAAAAAGGCACTAAATGAAAGATGTATTTAAAGTAGAAAAGTATAAAAAGAGTAAGAGGTCTCTCCGGCCACCTGCCGTGAAAGACCTCTGATATCCTGCTAACCCAAACCCTAACCTATGATCTGCAGGAAAATTTTACTGTTGTGATACAAAAATATAACGGATTCGGCCGCTTGCATATCCAAAATGAGCAGGTGGCGGATGTGATTGAGTAGGTGGAGGTTTGTTTCTGTTATCCACTTAATTGGTGAGTCGATGCGATCAGAAACCATCCTAAAGCAAAAAGCTTCTGCAACGAATTGAAGAAGCTTTTCAGGGTAACTACGTAAGTCTTTCTACCTAGGCCACGCGCAGCTTCTGTTCGAGCTGTTCGATACGTGCTTTGTATTCGTCTGCTTCGCGTGTACGGGCGGTAATATCGTGGGCTATAAGACAGGCGCCAACGATCTCGCCCTTCGCATCGCGCATGGGATGATAGAACACATGAAAGAAACGCTCGAAATGGCAGCGACGGGGTTCTTCTACTGCCTGGCCTTTAAAAGCTTTGAGGTAAGGTTGTTTAAACTCTTCTTCACGGCCTTTCGCCATGTTGAGTAAACTCTCGCCCGGCTCCACCGATACACCGTATTGCGAGAACAGTTTTTTAAACGCTGTATTTGCTACTATGATCCTGAAGTTCAGATCTACTGTTACAATGCTGTCACCGATGCCTTCAATGATATTATTGTAGTAAGCCTGTAGATTAAGCGTACGCTCGTTTACGCGATGCATCTCTTCCTGGGTTGCCGCAAGCTCTTCCATGTTCTGGCGAAGCTCTTCTTCCTGCGCTTTCAGCTCTTCATTTTGTTGCTGTGCGGCGTTGGCCAGGCGTTCGGTTTCCCTGTGCGCCAGCGTAACCCCTGTTACATCACGGCCATATATGGCCGCGGCAAATACTTCATCCTGCGCGTTGCGCAACGGACAGAATGTGGAGCTGTGGTAAGACACGTGCCCGTCGAAATTGAACTCCGAGGTCTGCTCATAGCGTTCGCCATTGAGCGCCCGGATATATAGCTCCCGTTGCTCCTCTTTCTTTACAGGGTCTGCATCAAAGAAACTGAGCATATTATAGCCCTTGCCTACGGTTACGCCCATATTGGTTACTGTGTCGAGAAAGCCTTTGTTATAGCTGATCAGGCACATGTCCTTATCGATCGTAAAAATGGGGTCCTGCGAGGCATTGAGTACCTCGTTAAGGTAGCCTTCTTTAGCCTGCACCTCGTTGAGTATACGCTGCATCTCTTCCTGCGTAGCCGCAAGCTCTTCCATGTTCTGGCGAAGCTCTTCTTCCTGAGCCTTCAGCTCTTCATTTTGCTGCTGCGCAGCATTGGAGAGGCGCTCTGTTTCTTTTTGGGCCAGGGTAATGGCCGTCATGTCACGACCGTATACTGCTACGGCAAATACTTCGTCCTTTGCATTACGTAAAGGACAAAAGGTAGAGCTATGATAAGACACATTTCCGTCGAAGTTGAACTCGGAAGTTTTCTCATAACGCTCGCCGTTTAACGCGCGGGTATACAATGCCCGTTGTTCTTCCTTCTTTACAGGGTCGGCATCAAAGAAGGTGAGCATGCTGAACCCCTTTCCTACCGTTATCCCCATGCCGGTAACAGCATCGAGAAAACCCTTGTTATAGCTAATCAGGCAGATATCTTTATCCACCGTATAGATCGCGTCCTGAGATGCGTT
>Ga0247764_1000070_pt1 | contig 41055 bp, 30 predicted proteins | sample UWRJL051202B4_FD_179932 | JGI IMG/M metagenome (GOLD analysis project Ga0247764, IMG submission 179932) | Plant litter microbial communities from Arlington Agricultural Research Station in Wisconsin, United States - UWRJ-L051-202B-4 | ecosystem: Environmental > Terrestrial > Plant litter >...
TCGACGGTTTCGTGCTCGATCGAGAGCCGACGTTGTCGCCCGAGCCAGCGCGCTTCCCCGAAGAGCTTTGGGGCATCGAGGACCCGCGCGTCACCTACGTGCCGGAGCTCGGGCGCTACGCGGTGGTGTACACGGCCTACACGCGCGAAGGACCCGGCGTGTCGCTGGCTCTGACCGAGGACTTTCGCACGTTCGAGCGCATCGGCCTGATCTTGCGGCCCGAAGACAAGGACGCCGCGCTGTTGCCGCGGCGAATCAACGGTCAATTTGCGCTGATCCATCGCCCTGTCGGGATCGGCGGAGCTCACATCTGGATCTCGTACTCTTCGGATTTGCGCCACTTTGGCGGGCCAAAGCTCGTGCTCGCCGCGCGCAACGGCGCTTTCTGGGACGCGAGTAAGATCGGCCTTTCGACGCCGCTGATTGAAACCGAACGCGGCTGGCTGATGCTGTACCACGGCGTGCGAGTGACGGCCTCGGGCAGCCTGTACCGGGTTGGCCTCGCGCTGCTCGACGCGAAGCAACCCGAGCGTTGCCTGCTTCGCAGCAGCTCATGGGTGTTCGGTCCGGAGACGCTCTACGAGCGCGTGGGTGACGTTCCGAACGTCGTGTTCCCGTGCGGTCACACGATTGGCGCCGACGGTGACACGTTGAATCTCTATTACGGGGCAGCGGACACCGTGATCGCGCTGGCGCGCGGGAGTGTTCGTGAGCTGCTCGGCTGGCTCGAGCAGCACGGAACATCGGAGTCCCCATGACCCTCGTCCCCGTCACGCGTAGCAAGGTCCGCTTCCTCCCGGACGCGCGCCGCGTCATCACGAAGCCGTTCATTCCGGGCGACGATGTGTCCGCGGCAGGTCGCTCGCGGGTACGTCGGATCCTCGGGCGTATTCTGGATCTTTCGGAAGCCGTCGTCGTTTCCACCTTGGAGCACACGCGGGAGCGCTTCGCGGGGCGACACGCGGATCTGCCGGCGTTGCTCGAGGAGAACTACGCGACGGTCGCTCACCACATCGAGCACCCGAACACGCTTTCCTCCGAGCGCAAGCAGCTGATTGGCGCCTATTTCACCAGCGAATACTCGATCGATGCGGCCGCGCTCAGCAATCCTTCGCTAGTTCCCGCTCCGGATCAGTCGGGCGTCAGCGCTGGCGCCTGCCGATTCATCATGAGCCTGCGCGCGATAGGTGAAGGGCACGTGTCCTCCATCCAGTTTCGTTCCGGTGTGATCGAGCCCGGCGGGGACATCACGATGGAGCCTCCCAGCCGGTACGTGAGGACGGCCGTCCGTCGAGCCCCGCTGTTCGACAAGCCCACTTTTCGAGCGAAGCTCACCGAGATCCATTCGTTCAGCGAGACCACGGCAACCGTGCTCGACCAGATCCCCGATCACTTCACGCTGGCGCATTTGGAAGCAGCCATTCGTCAGCGCGAGCTCGAGTCCAACGGAGATCAAGCAGTGCTCAAGGCCACCCGGACGATGCACTGGCTCGCCTCTTCGAATTATCAGAGCAGCTTCGATCCCGCTTCCGCGCTCTCCGAGCGAGTGTTGTTCCCGGCGGGTCCCACGGAGAGCCACGGCATGGAGGACGCTCGCTTCGTGCGCTTCAGCGATGACGGTCGAGTTACCTACTACGCCTCTTACTCCGCTTACGACGGCTACCAGGTGTTGCCCCAGCTGATCGAGACGACCGACTTTCTGCACTTCCGGGTCGCCACGCTCAACGGACCTTGCGCGATCAACAAAGGCATCGCGCTTTTTCCGCGCAAGCTTGGTGGACGCTTTGTCGCGCTCGCCCGTCTCGACAACGAGAACAATCATCTGATCCGCTCCGACAGCGTGCACTTCTGGTTCGAGTCCGAGACGCTGCAGGCCCCGGAGCGCGCCTGGGAGCTCGTGCAGCTTGGGAACTGCGGTTCGCCGCTGGAGACGGACGCGGGCTGGCTCGTCATCACGCACGGCGTGGGGCCGCTCCGTCAGTACGTGCTCGGGGCGATCTTGCTCGACCTCGAAGACCCCGTCCGCATCATCGGGCGCCTGCGCGAGCCGTTGCTCGCCCCCGCAGACGACGAGCGTGACGGCTACACGCCCAACGTCGTCTATTCCTGCGGCAGCATGATCGTGGGCGACCGGCTAGTTCTCCCTTACGGTTTTTCCGACGTAGGCGCTCGGATTGCGACGCTGCGGGTCTCCGACCTGCTAACGGAGCTCGTCCGCTCCCCACCTGAATGAGCAGGGAGCCGCTGCGGCCGCCCACTGGCGTTCGCGCGCACACGCGGTACAAAAGCGTATGGCCATCGCTGAAGTGCGCCCGACCGACGATCTTGCTGGACTGGATTTGGATGAAGAGATCCGGCGGCTGAAGCGCGAACGGAACGCGGTCTTCCTCGCTCACTACTATCAAGAGAGCGAGATTCAGGATCTGGCCGACGTGATCGGCGATTCGCTGCAGTTGGCGCAAGCCGCGGCGCGCACCAAAGCGGACGTGATCTTGTTCGCTGGCGTCCATTTCATGGCAGAGACGGCCAAGATCCTGAACCCCGAGCGTATCGTGCTGGTGCCCGACATGAAGGCGGGCTGCTCACTCGCTGACGGTTGTCCCGCAGATCGCTTCGTCGCCTGGAAGGCCCGTCACCCGAACTCGGTCGTGCTCAGTTACATCAACTGCAGCGCTGCGGTGAAGGCAGAGAGCGACTACATCGTCACCTCCAGTAACGCCGAGAAGATCGTGCGCGCCATGCCCGCCGACAAGAAGATCTTGTTCGCGCCGGACAAGAACCTGGGTCGCTACCTGATCAAGAAAACCGGTCGTGACATGGTTCTCTGGCCCGGCAGCTGTATCGTGCACGAGACGTTTAGTCTCAGAAAACTCGAAGCTATCAAGCTCGAGCATCCCGAAGCCAAGATCATTGCGCATCCCGAATGCGAAGAGCCGCTGCTGGAGCAAGCCGACTTCATCGGCTCCACTGCCGCGCTGCTCAAGTTCGTGGAGACGGATCCGGCGCAGGCCTTCATCGTGGTGACAGAGTCCGGAATTCTGCACGCGATGCAGAAGCGCGCGCCTGGCAAGCTCCTGATTCCGGCGCCGCCCACCGCCAATTGCGCTTGCAACGAGTGCCCCTTCATGCGCCTCAACACGCCCGAAAAGGTGTACCTCGCGCTGCGTGATCTCCAGCCGCGCCTGGAGATGTCGGAAGAGCTGCGACTTCGCGCGCGCATCCCGATCGATCGCATGCTCGCGCTGAGCTGAGAGGTTCGGCGCAGGCCTCGAGGCCGACGCTGGAACCGCTCCGCTGTCGCGAAGGTTCGAACTCGTCAGTCTCGTTATCGCAAAGGGAGCGCAGGTTTGGTGGGTTGGGTCCGTTACCGCACGACGCCGGACCCATCCCACCACTCCGAGCGAATCGACAGCCGAGCGTGAGACGCCACCGCACGCCGATCTCGAAACATCTCGTCGACTTCAAGAACGATTGCGCGATAGTTTCTCGCCATGACGACCAACGCCTCCGTGCAAAAAATCATTGATGAGTTCGTTACCGAGCTGACCTCGGCGATCCGAGAGCAGACGCTCGCGGCCTTGGCTCAGGCTCTGGGCAGCGCACCCAGGGCGGCCAAAGGTGGGCAAGCACGTGGGGTGCAAGCAACGGCGGGTTCGCCCCGGGCCGCTTCGCGAGCCAAGGGTGCCAAGCGAGCGCCCGAAGAGCTCGAGCAACTCACGGAGAAACTGGCGGCTTACATCGCCAAGAACCCGGGTCAACGCATCGAGCAGATCGCGGTAGGCATGGGTACCTCGACGAAGGAGCTCACGCTGCCCGCGCGCAAGCTTCTGGCGGAGAAGGCATTGAAGACGAAGGGGCAACGACGAGCGACGCAATACTTTTCGAAGTAGCGTGGAGCTTCGGTGTAGAATGATCGGTGGCGAGCCGCCGACCTGAACGCGTAGGACTCCAGCTGTTTGGAGCCGAGCGAGGGGTCGAACGACTCTCGGAGCGATACCCCCATCAAACTTCATCACCTAACGCTGCTCGCGATCGTAACGACGACCACGTATTCGGCTTGTTCGGACGGGAAGGACGACCCCGGACCAGACGTCGCCAGTGGCGGGGCGCACGCTGGGAGTGGCGGGGCCGGTGATGCGGGCGGCGGAGTGGTTGCGAACGGCGGTGTCACCGCCGCAAACGGCGGAGACGGTGCTGAATCGGGAGGCGAAGGCCTTGCGGGTGGCGTGGGCGGTTCTGCCGGCGCGGCCGGCAAGGGTTCTGGTGGCCGCGTGAATTCCGGCGGCACGGCTGGCGCGGCGGGCGAAGATGCTGGCGCTTCGGCGGTCGGCGGCAACGGGAGCGGAGGCGGGCTCTCGCTGAACGTAGATACGATTGATGCGTTTGCGTTTTACCGCCCTGCGCTGATTTCTGGAGCAGATGGCGTTCTGCACATGGCGTTCAACACCAATACGTCTCCCTCGGAGATGTATTATGCACGCTGCTCTACCGACTGCGGTGAGGCCGGCAACTGGACGCTGACCGTCGTCGGCATGCATGCGTTTTCTGGGCAGGCCAGGCTCGTCGTGGGTTCGGACAATCGCCTGCACCTGTTGTACGACTCGGCGCCGTCGAACAGTGACCCGCAGCGGCTGATCTACGCCACGTGCGCCTCGCAATGTTCCAATGCCGGCCGTTGGACATCCACCGACTTGGGGCCGCTCTTCGGTGGTTGGAATTCCCCGAGCTACGGTTCGCCGCTCGTGATCGACGCGGAGAATCGGCTCTCGTTCACCGTGGATCGCAAGATCTACCTGAATGGTGGCGTGAGTCTCGCGACCTGCGCTAGCGGCTGCACGTCCGTGAACAATTGGTCGGTTGGCACCATCAGCGCGACAGGCACGCAGACCTCGCTCGCTGTCGAGGGCACCACGCTGCATCAACTGATCGATAACGCTGCGGGCAATGGTACCGGGAATGCGCTCTCTTACCGGCGCTGCGAAGCGGATTGCACGGAGGCGTCCAATTGGCAGGAGTTGCCGAATCTGTTCGCCTTCGACGGGGGCATGCCGAACGCGCTCGTGGTCACCGCCGACGGTCGCGTGCGGATTGCGTACAACCAGGGCGCGAGCGACAGCAGCCAATCTACGGAGGTCAAGGCACAAGACCAAAGGCTATTAGTCTGGGGCTGCGACGCGGACTGCCTGGAAGCGTCCTCTTGGACCGGGTTCATTTCCGGCGAAGCGGGCGATGGAGCCAAAGGCATCGCCCTGGCGGAGCTCAACGGCGCCCTGGTGCTGGCCGTCAGCAATGACGACCGGATCCTCGGGCGATATTGCGCGGATGATTGTCTGGTCGACTCCAACTGGACAGAGGTAGAGCTCGACTCCGCCGAGGCAGTCAGCGCCGAATACGATCCGCTGCTCTACAGCGGCAGGACCTGCTCAGGGTTGCCCCCGCTCTTCGCCACCTGGCACCTGGCGCAAGGTGTAACCGCCATCACGCCCGACGGCTCAGCGGCATTTGCGCACGCTGCCTCGCTGTTGCAGACATGCGCCGGTTCGACATCGGTCACGTACCTCCCCGGTTTTGGTCGAGTCGTCTACGTTGAGTGAGCGTCACGGAACCGTGACGCTGGCCGGAACCGTGAAGCGCTGCGGCGGCGCTAGCAGATCGCGCGCGATGGAGACTTCCATCAAATCGATGGCGGGGCTCTTGGCCACCTCGCGCAGGCGCTCCGCCGAGCCCGGTTTGCCCAGGACCTGGTCGTTCATCGCGATGTAGAAGCTGGCCTCGATGCGTTCGGCGGCGGAGCGGGCGGCGGCGATGAGCTCGGAGTCCGTGAGTTTGCGGCGCGCCCAGGCGCGGAGTTTGGCGGGCCAGCCCGAGGTCTCTTCGATGCTGGCGTAGGCTTCTTCCACCGTACCGTCGCTGGCGGCCTTGAAGCGGCGCTCCAAGAGTTGAAGCCACAACGCGACGTAGACGATTTCGTCGGAGGAGAGGCCGGCTTCGATCGCGCGTTGAGCGGTGCTGCGCGCGAGTTGCAAATCGCCGCGCGTGAGGGCACGACGAGCGGTGTCGAGCACGATGGCGGCGAGTTGGCGCGCGTCGCCGCCAGCTGCGTCGAAGGCGCGGGCCGTGGCGCGCCGAAGCGCGGCCGGGTCACCGTATTGTTCGATCACCCGCGTGAGCAAGCGCTCGAGGCGCGCTTGGCTGGGGCCGGGGCGTCCGCCTTTGGTCGCTTCAATCGCGCGCACCAGGGCGGTGTCCAACGTCTTGGCGGCGACGTCGCCGCGCTTGGCGTCGCGAAGTAGCTCGAACTTTTGAAGCAGCGCGTCGACTTCCAGAACCGCGTCCTTGTCTTTGCGCGCGATCTCGAGCACGCGTTCGACGGCGGCCAAGGCAGCGTCGACGTTGCCGCGTTGCCGTTCGATCGAGGCCGTCATGGTCCAGCCCTCGGGGCTGCCTTCAGCGTCCGTGGAGCGCTTGAGAAACGCGGCCGCGCGCTCGAGATCCGCGTGGCGTGCTTCGATCGCGGCCATGACGTAGTAGGCGCGCGCGGGGCTCGGCGAGATTTTGCCTTGAAATGCGCGGGATTCGGCCAGCTCGAGCAGCTTGTGGCCGCCTTCGAAGGTGCGCCGCGCGCCGTTGAGTTGCCCGGCGCCGTCTTCGGCGACTGCAGCGTTGAGCACCAATCCCAGCGCCAATCCGACCTCCTCGGGCGAAGAGCTCTTCGTCACGGAGTTCGCCAAGATCAGCGCGGCGACCTCGGCCATGCCGCGCGTGATCAGCTGAACGGAGATCGGCATGGAACCGCGAAGGGTGCTGGGTTCCGAGCGGAACAGCGACAGCGCCGTGCCCCAGGCTGCGCCCGCCATCAGCTCGCGATCGAACGGCGACTCCTGGCTCTCCGCCTGCGTATTGAAGTAGCGATAGAGCTCGCCCCAGGCTTGCGGATCGTGATCATCCGCGCTGCGTTCCAGATGGTCGCGTAGGGCAGGGGGCACGAGCCGCGAAAGATCCGCGTCGTCCATCGCCTTCAAAGCGCCGCGGGGATCGCCGTGGCGCAAGTACAGTGCCGACAGCACGATGGGTCCGTCGCGCTGACCGAGGTAGGCCTCGATCGGTTCTTCGCGATCGCCGTTGTCGCGGATGGGTTGTTCGCGCGAATTGAACTCCAGCGCGCGCCGGATCCACGCCACGAGCTTCTCCGTCGCGTCGGACAGGGCGCCTTGCGTGGATTCGAGCAGGGCTCGCTGTACCGCGACGCGCGCCGCGGTGCTGGCGGACTGCACCTGGCCCTCGCCAGTGGTGGATTTCGAGAACGCATCGATGGCCTGGAGATGAGCCTGCACTTCGCGGCGCAGCGGGCTCTCCGCGGCCACGCTTTGCAGCAGCTCGTAGAGCGCGACGGAGTAACCCTCCTGACCCAGCCGCGCGACCTCAGCGGCGGCGGCGCTCAACGGGCGCTCGCCACCCGTTGCGATCTCTGGTCGATGTTCGCCGGCGCGCAGCAGGAGCAACGCGCCCAGCACCGCGCGCAGTCCGGAGTTCGGGCTACCGCGATCGAAGCGCAGCTCCGCGCGTCGCAATTGATGCCGCACCACGCCCACCAGCGCTTCCGTGCGTGGACGCGACTCGGTGCCCTCCAGCACCAACTGATAAGCTCGTTGCGCGAAGTCTGCGTCCGTCACTTGCAGCGGCGAAAGCACGTCCTTGCCGACGGCGGCGGCCTGGTTCGGAGCTGCTGGAGTTGGCTGCGTGCTGCAGCCCAAGAACAACGGAAGCGCTACCGCTACGCTGACTGCACGAAATCCGAAGCGCATCGCTCCCATTCTACACCGCCGCCGCAGCGGGACTTCCTTGAATCCGAGCTGCGGCGGCCGAGGGGCGGTTAGGGTAACCGAGCGGCCGGTTACCAGGCGTATTCGGCATGGGCGCGTGCCCCGACGATGCCGGTGTCGGCCAGTCGCCCGCCGAGCGGAAACAGAAAGCCCAGGCTCGGCTGGAACTTACCGAAGCGCATGCCCACGCGCGGTTCTGCCACGACCTGGAGTGGCAGCTTCTTCTTGGCGTTGGAGACGAACTCGATCGGTTCGATGGCGTTGTAGACGAGCCAGGCGTCGAGCCCTACCCACAGGTCGGGGTTGGCGAGCAGCTCGAGACTGATGCCTGCGAGCGTCACGTTGCGGAGCGCCACACCGTTCAACTTGTAGGACGTATCCGCGGTCGGCCCGCGCGTATCGGCGAGCGCCTTGCCGAAATTGATACCGGCTGTGAGCTTCGTCCACGCGTGAGCTTCCCAGGAACGCTTGTCGTGGCGGATGCCCACACCGAGCGTCAACGGCACGCGTTTCGTCCAATACAACTCGGCGTCTTTCCAACCCGAAGCCGCATCGGCCAGCAGATTCGTCCTGGCTACGATCTGACCGTTGTAGTCGGTGGTCGTGGTCGGGTCGGGATTGCCTTGCGCCAAGGGCACGCCGACGGCGAAGAAGACGGGTACGGAGGTCACGAGCGAGAGCTCCGTGCGGTACTCAATCCCGATGTTCGGGGAACCGAACGCCATAGAGGATTCGGTTTGGTTGTTGCCCGTGCTCTTGACGGCCGAGGTCGACCACGGGATGCGCAAACCAAGCGTGAGCGCAGGTGAGAGGTCGTAGGTGCCGCCCAGATTCAGACCTACGACGGGCGATGCTCGGTTCGTGCGGTCGCCGCCACTGGCGGTGGCCGGGCCCGGCTGCGGTGCCTGGCCAAAGCCGAGCACCAGGTCCCCGAAAAAGAGGCGCTTGGCGCGCGGTCGAGCAGCAACGGCGGCTTCGACCCGCTCCTGCTCTTCCTTGAGCTCTTCTTCCCGCGCAAGCGTGCCGGTTTTGCCCTGGGGCCTGAAAGGACCGCCGTCGCTGGTTTCCTTCGGCGTGGGATCCCCCGAGGCGTCCATGTTGACCCCCGAGTCGTCCTTTCGGCCCTTTTTTCCTTTTGCTTTGCCGCCTTTGGGGGCTGCTAGCGCGTTGATGCTCACCAAGGACATGAGCAGCGCCAAAGCCACGAACCTTCGCATCCGTTGCCTCGCTCGATGGAGATGAAGAAGTTGCCTGGGGCCGCGCCAGCGCTGGGACGGCTTCGGGGCGCGAGACGTTACCACGTGGGCGGACGTCCGCGGTAATCTACCGATCGATGTCCGAAAGCTCCGACGCTACCCCGCGGCAATTGGCCGAGTTCGAGATCGTGCGTCGCCTGGGAGCGGGCGGGATGGCCGAGGTCTTTCTGGCCAAGAAGCGCGGCGCTGAGGATACTTTCAAGCTGCTGGTTCTGAAGCGCGTGCTGCCTGCGTACGGCAGCTCGCGCCGGTTTCGCACGATGTTTGCGGAAGAAGCGCAGCTCGCTACGCGCCTCAATCATCCCAACATCGTGCAAGTTTACGACTTTCAGGACTACGGCGACGAAGGTCAGCTCCTCAGTATGGAGTTCGTCGAGGGTCCCGATCTGCGACGACTCGGCAAAGCAGCACAAGCGCGGGGTCAGCGTATTCCGCCCTATGTGGCAGCTTACATCATCGCCGAAGTTGCCAAGGGTTTGCACTATGCGCACGAACGACGCGACGAGGCCGGCGCTCCGCTCGACATCGTGCACCGCGACGTCTCACCTCAGAACATCCTGTTGAGTTACGACGGCGCCGTCAAAATCGCGGATTTCGGCATCGCATCAGCGAATCTGTTCCGTGAAGAACCCGGCGTGCTGAAGGGAAAGACAGCGTACATGTCGCCTGAGCAGGCGCGTGGCGAGCGCGTGTCGCGTCGCACCGACATCTACTCGCTGGGCGTCGTCTTCCACGAGCTGCTCACGGCTCGTCCGCTACACGGCGACGCCGAGGGTCAGGATCTGTTGGAAGCCGTGCGCGATGGCCGCGTCGAACCGCCGAGCACCTTCGTGCGGGAATTGCCGCCGGAGCTCGAAGAGATCGTGATGCGCGCGTTGGCGCGCGATCCATCGCAGCGCTTTCAAACGGCGCGCGAGATGGCGTCGGCGATCAGCCGCGCTTTGATCCAGCGTCAAGAGCTGATCGATTCGCACGCGCTAGAGATCGTGATTTCCCAGTTCGTGACGCGCGAACACACCTCGCCCGGGCCGGCGCGCGGCTCCGAGGTGCTGGGCGACAGCATGTATGGCGCCGATTCCTTGGCGCAGGGCTCGGTCGCGCTCGCGGAGTCCCCGCGCGACTCGGCTGACGACGAGCAGACGGGCCCAGGCCGGCTCGGTCGCGACGCTGCGCGCGACGGCGCCGCGCGCGAGGTGCGTCACGTCGCGATCCTGAAGCTGCGCTTGCACGGGGTGGAAGAGCTGGTGCGCGCGCTCGGCGCGCAGCCGGCTGCGCGTCTGTTGGAGCAGCTGCGCGGCACGCTCGGCGAAGCCGCGTTTCGACGTGGTGCGCACTTGGCTTGGGAGGCTCCCGTCGAGATCGGCGGCCTCGCGATGAGCTTGAGCGCGCGCGCCGTCGTGGGTTTGACGGCGAACCCGTCGCGAGCGCCTTCCGACGCGGTCTGGCTCGCGATCGACGTGCACGAGGTGATCCGCGGCGCTTCTGAAGACTTGCCGGTTACCTTGCAAGCCAGCGCCGGGATCGTGCGCGGCATCGCGTCCGGTCGGCGTGACCGCGCGGGCCACTTGGTCAGCCACGAGCTGTACGAGCCGGCAAACTACCTGGCGGATCTGCTCGGGGATCAAGCGCCGCCTCACGTGTCGTGGGTAGCGGGCGGATTGTATCGCCTGGTGCGCCGAGATTTCGTGTGGGGCGACGCGCCGACGGTGAAGGTGGTCGAGGCAAGTCAGCGAAATTTGCCTGAAAATATGCGGATCTATTCGCTGCTCCGCCCGCACACGCGCGAGGAGAAGCAGCAAGAGATGGCGGCGATGCCGAGCGACCTGATCGGTCGCGACGCGGAGCTCGCCGATCTGCACGCCGCGTATTACGGCGTCGTCGGCAACGAGAAGGCGGTGGGTCTCGTGGCCGCGCGGGTGATCTACGGCGAGATGGGCATCGGCAAGAGCGCGCTGATTTCGTCGTTCTTGAACGAGCTGCCGCCGGACGCGCTCGTGCTGCGCGTGGAGTGCTCGCCGGTGATGAGCGAAGTGCCCTTCGCCACCGTCGCGGAGTGGGTGCGCGAGCTGACGGAGACACGCGTCGATCAGCCGATGGAGCAGGCGCGGGGTCTGGTGGAAGCGGCGCTCGGCGAATACGGCGCAGAAGAAGACGGACCGGAGGTGATCGAGTGCATGGCGGAGCTTGCCACCGGCCGCGTGCGCGTAGCGCAGGACGAGGCCGACGTGGTGCGCAGTCGTCAGCTGGTGGCGCAAGGCTTGAGCCATTTTTTCGCGCGATCCACCGCCGAAGCGCCGCTGGTCGTGGTGATGGACGGTCTGCAGTGGGCGGATCGACCAAGCCTCGAGTTGATCTGCGAGTTCGTGCGTCGCGGTGCGCCTTTGCCGGTGCTGATCCTGCTCGCGACGCGCCCGGACGATCGCGTGCTTTCGCACATCGACGGTCTGGTTCGCGTCGAGCTGAAGGGGCTCGGCGCGGAACAACAGATCCGCTTGTTGCAGGCGCGTCTGGGCGTGAGCGACGGCGTGGCTCAGGTGTGTTCGGAGCTGGTGCCGCGCGCCGCGGGCAACCCATTCTTCTTGCTGGAGATGGTGGACGCGCTGCTCGAGCGCGGCTTGTTGGAAATTCGTGAGGTCGAGCCTGGCCGCCAGGAGTTGGTGCAGGTCGATCGCCACGGCGACGTGGCGCTCACGTTGCCCTCCACGCTCGAGCAATTGATCGCTGATCGCCTGAACGAGTTGCCGCCAGAGGAGCACGCCGTACTCGATTGGCTGGCCGTGGCTGGCGGACCCCTGGCGATTCACGACCTGGATGCGGCCAGCGGTCGGGAGAACGAAGAGGCCGTCACGCGCCTGTGCGCGCGGGGCCTGTGCGACATCAAGTCCGAGCTGGTGGATGTGCGCCACCCGCTGAGCCGTGACGTCGCGTACCGCGCGCTCGAGCGCCGTCAGCGCATGCGCATGCATCGCGATCTGGGCGACCAGTTGTCGCGCACGGCGCTGGCACGCGGTTTGGCGGCCGCCGTGGTAGCGCGGCACTTTGCGCGCGGCGGCTCCAAGACGCAGGCGGCCGTCTATTACCTGGAGGCGGCCAATTCCGCGCGCTCCAGTCACCAAACGGCGCTGGCCAAACGTTACTACCGGCGCGTGCTCGGGCTGATGCAGGAAGACGACCTGCGTCTGTTGGACGTGCACGAAGCCATGCAATCAATTTGTCGCACTCAAGGTCGTTGGCGGGAGCGCCGACATCACCTGGCGAAGCTGCGTCGCTTGTCGCGCGTCAGCGGGCGGCCGTATTGGGTCGCTACCGCCTTGCTCTGCACCGCGCAGTTCGAGCTCGATTCGGCGCGGTTGTCGCGTGGCCTGTATTCGGCCCAGCGCGCCGAGCAGGTCGCTGAGCGCGCAGAGAGCCCCATGCTGCTGGTGCAGGCGCGCATGCTGATCGGTGAGATCCTGCACGATATCGGCGACATGCAGGGCGCGTTGGCGGCGGTCGATCGCGCGCGCGCCGTGGCCGATCACGAGAGCGTACCGCCGCGCCTGCGCGCGGAGCTCCTTCGCTTGCGCGGCACGCTGCTGCGGCGCGTGGGTCGCGTGCACGAGGCGATCGAGGCGCAGGCCGAATCCGTCGCCGTGTTTCGCCAAGTCGGCGCACGACGCTTGGAGGCGCGCGCCAAGAATTCGTTGGCTTACGGCTTGCTCGTGCTGGGCCGTTTCGAAGACGGCATCAGCCTGGCGCTGGACGCCATCCGCATCGACTTGTCGATCGGCGGACGCTTCCAGATCGCCAAGACGCTCAACACCATCGGCGAGTGTTACGCCAGCCTGGGCGACTACGAGCGAGCGCTGGCGTACATGCGTCGAGCGCGCGACGCGCACGAACGCTACGGTGACCAGGACTCTCGCGCCGACACGCTGCTCTCTCTCGCGGAAATTCTGATTGAGATTGGCGATTCAGCGGCGGCCGAGCCGCTGGTCGGTGACGCGGGCGCGCTCACGGCGGTGACCGGTAGCACCTACGACGGCGTGCACGAGAAGATCCTGCGCGCGATGTTGGCGCGCGTGGCGTCGGATCCCGGCCGCGCGGTCCTCCACGCCTTCGACGCGCGCCAGGCCGCGGAGGCGCAGGCGTACGTGGCCTTCCATTTCTACGCCATGGCGATCGAGGCCTGCGCGCGCGTGGAGATGGGCGAACAGCACACCGGCATCTTGCTCGCGACTACCGCCATGGGCGCGATCGAGACGTTGCAGGGGTCCGAGTACGGCTTGCACACGCGGGTGCTGTGTTGGCATGCGCTTCGGAAGGCGGACTCGCCCCAAGCTTCGGAGGCGCAACGCCGTGCCAACGACTACGTCGGCCGCCTGCTGTTCAATATTCGCGATACAGCGTTCCGCGACTCCTTCTTGCGCCGGCGCATGGTGGCCGAAGTCTTGACCAGCCAAGGTCGGGGTCCGGAAGTCAACCCGCTCGGCTGACGGATGCCCGGCAGCCGTCCGCGCCAAGCGTGCAGAAAATGAGAAGTTGACGACGCGGTCCTCCGTCGCGGGGGACCGATAGGTCCGCTGTCGTCACGCCCCCAATCCAGGCGAAATGCGGGCGAAGAACCGCGTGGCAGCGCTGCGGGTCAGTACGCTCGAGTCCGTGGAAGATACGGTCTAATACGGGGCAGTAACTCCACCATTCCAAAACCACGCAGCCCAGACATCTTTTTTCGAGATCGTGTGATTCAGCATGTTTTATGCCGGCTCGCGACACTCGGATGTTCTTTCTGGTTCGCGCGATTGCGTCGAAATCGGATTTTGAAAGTGGCATCACTCGAGCGGAGCCGCGTATTTGCGAAGCGTCTGCAAAAAAGAGAAGTGATAAAAATCGACATCTAATGAGCTGATTTTCCGCTCGCCTGCTACTAAATCTGTGTGCCACTCCACGGGCGGAATTGCCCACCGCGGAGTGTCGTTGCTGCGTTCCGAAGTCAGCTCTTCAAAGCTGGCGCCTCGCCCAGCCTCTCGTTCCACGTTTGTCGCAGGGTTCACGGATCGCCCGCCATTGTCCGCCTTCGGAGGCCATCATGAAGAGTCGAGTTTCTGGGTTCTTGCTAAGTCGTTGGTGGGTTGCTTCGTTGGCGATCGGCTTCCCATTGCTTGCGGCGAGCGGAACCAGCGGCTGTGCCACCGATCCTCCAGGCAACGACCTGCCGCCCAGTTTCAACTTCGGCGGCTCCAGCGCCAGCGGGCAGGGCGGTGGCGCCTCGTCAGACGAGGGCGGGCGGACGACCTCGGGTGGAGCGAAGGGCATCACCTTTGGCGGAGCGACCGCCGCAGGAGGCAGCACGGGCGGCGAGCCCATCGGGGAGGAATGCGCCACCGGTCAAGCCAAGGCGAACCTGACCCCGGTCAACATGTTCATTCAGTTCGACCGATCGACCTCCATGCTCCAAGGCATGCCGGTGAAGTGGCCGCAAGCGGTCACGGCATTGACCGGCTTCTTCAAGGATTCGGGCAGCGCTGGGCTGCGCATTGCCCTGCGCTTTTTCCCCGCGAACGTTCCCGTGGCGGGCTGCGGCGGCACCGGGATGAACCAGTGCCCGGCCAACGCCGTGCAGGCGTGCAGTGAGCCGCTCGTCAAGCTCGGAGAGCTCAAGGCGGAATCTGCACCGGCGGACGTCCAAGAGCAGCTGCTGTTGGATGCGATCGCCATGTCCGCCCCGACGCCAGGCATGATGGGTGGCTTCATGGGCGGCGCTCAGCAAGGGTTTCCCCAACAGATGGGCGCGGGCACGGGAGGTGCCTCCGGCGCAGCAGGCGGACCAGGTACTGGTACTGGTGGCGCGATGGCGGGCGCGGGCGTCGCGACCGGCACGCCGATTTACCCAGCGCTGTCTGGCGCGATTGAGTGGGCGAAGCGGCAAAAACTGGCGGCGCCAAACGAACAAGCCGTGGTCGTCCTCGTAACCGATGGCGATGCCAGCGTGTGTAATCAGGATATCGATGACATCGCCAAGCTTGCGTCGGACGGCTTCGCCATGCACCAGATTCCGACCTACGTGGTCGGGATTGAAGGCGCGAGTGAGGAAAAGCTGCACCCGATCGCGGCCGCGGGCGGCACGACGAGGGCTTTGCTCGCCACCAACGGCGCCACGGTCGAGCAAGATTTGATCAACGCACTGAAGGCGATCCGCGGCAGCGCGATCTCGTGCGACATCCCGATGCCAACCGCGCAAACTGCCGGCACGACCGTCGATCCTATGAAGATCAACGTCAACCTCACGACAACTGGGGCGACGATGCCCGAGCTCATCGGCCAAACCACCGGCGCTACTGCTTGTGATCAAGGCGGCTGGTTCTACGACAACCCAACCACGCCGACGAAGATCACGCTGTGCCCCACCACGTGTATGCGCGCCCAATCGGACGCCATGGCCAAGCTGGACATTCAGCTCGGCTGCCGCAGCGTGCCCATCATTCCCAAGTGATCGTGTTCAGCGGTGGTGGCACGCCGCGGCCATCTGGTCATTCTCAGCACTTGGCGAGTTCGGATTCGAGCTCGCCAAGTGCTTTTGTGTCGCCCTTTTTTTGCGCGAGCGCGATGCCGGTTTCGAGCCAGCCGCGTGCCTGCTCGCCCTGGTTCGCTTCGTTCAGCAGTTGACCTGCCATCAGGTACATCGGCAGGTAATCAGGGTCCTTGGCTTTGAGCGACTCGAAGGTTTGTCGAGCCTCTTCCACGCGGCCCTCCTTGCGGTATTCGAGGGCCAAGCCGTAATACGCGAACGAGTCCGCTCCGCCCGCGTTCACCATCTTCTCCAACACAGCCAGACGCTTGTTCATGAGTCGTGCCCATGTAGCGTCGAGCTGACCGCCGCGCCACGTCAGGGCACGATCGTGCCGCCCGAGCCTACGCTGGGCGCGCCGGCGGTTGCGGGGCTGTCGGACGCGCCCGCGGCGCCGCCGTTCGCCCAAGCGCCGCCCGCTTCGTCCGAGCCGCCTCCAGCGCTTTCTGTGCCGGGATTGCCTGCTGCGCCCCCGGCGCCGCCTTCACTCGCCGGTTGCTCCGCGCAGTGACCGCTCGGATCACAGCCCCAAACCAGACGATCGGCGACGTAGACCGTGATCTTATCGTGCGGCGCGCGACCCAAGGCGTGCCCGGCATCGAACGAAAAATCGTTGGTTTGGTCGAAGCGACCGCCCGTCACCTGCAATTGGAACTCGCTCGCGGCCAGATCAGCGCGCTGGGCGATCGACCTACCGCTGAAAGTGAACTCGACGTAGCTTGGCTCGGCGTCGACGAAGCGAACTGTCTCGCCATTGATGTTCGCGCCTTGATAATAGTGCGCGACCGTGGGCGAGCTCACCTCCGACGTCATCCAGTAACGCACGCTGACTTGCGCGAGTTGCAGCGGCTTGTCGGACTTGTTCTCCAAGAACAAGCGCATGAAAATCCGATCGGTGCGCGGCGCTGTTGTCTCTGGCCAGTAGTAGAGGACCACGCTGGCTTTTTCGATCACGTCTTCGGGCACGGTGGACGGCACGCCGCCGGCCTCCGTCGTCGCGTCGCCTGCGTCACCCAGCGTCGTGCCACCAGCGTGTCTGGCTCCGCCCGAACTCCCCTGCGCGCCGCCGGCTGCAGCGCTGATGCGACCCGCGCTCGCCGTGCCGCCCAGGCCGGCGCTGGTCGCGCCACCGCGAGACTGCGAGCCACCGAATTGTGCGTGCCCTCCGCGTGGCGAGCCCGAAGGTTCGGGATCGGCCACTGTCACGCACGCGAATACGAGCAACGCAGGGCCGCAAACCAGCCCCAATCGACTAAGCGCAATCATAAAGAAGTCCAATAAGCCTGAGCGGGACAGCGGAATTGTCCAGCTCAATCGCATTTGTGGACTGCGCTTTGTGAGCGCTCGGAACCCGTCACTCGAATTCTAGGAACTCCGACTTGATGCGCTTCTGACCTACCCGTTCGAAGCGAGCAATGACGATGGGCGATTCACCGGGTTCGATGGCTTCGACCACACCTCGACCGAATTGTTTGTGACGCACGCGGCTGCCCGGGCGAACTTCGACCTCCACGTCGTGGTGCGTGAACGTGGCTGGCTCGTCCCGTTCGACCACGCGCGTGCCGGGCGGTAGCGAGCTCTTGGGGGCGGCTGGGCGGTAGCCGCCGCCCTTGTAACCGCCGCGATAGTTGCCGTCGTAAGAGTTGCCGTAGTTGCCACCCCCGAATGCGCGTTGGCTGCCATGACTCGCGCCGCTGCTGCCCTCACGCGTGATGGCGTCATCCGGCAGATCGGCAAGAAAGCGCGAGGGCGAGAGGTAGTGCGTGCGCCCGAACAACTGCCGCGTGGAGGTGTGCGTGATGACCAGGCGTTGACGCGCTCGCGTGATGGCCACGTAAGCCAAGCGTCGCTCTTCATCCAACTCTTCGCTCGACTCGCCATGACTCTGGTCGACGCCCTTGTAGGGGAAAATCGTCTCTTCCATGCCTGACAAGAACACGCTGCGAAACTCCAACCCCTTCGCGCTGTGCACTGTCATCAAGCTGACGAGCGCCGTATCCTTGCGCGTGTCGGGCGCCGCGATCAGCGAGATGCGCTCCAGATAGCCGGCAAGCGTCGCTTCCTCGCCGCGCTCATCGAACTCGGCCTCGTACTCTGCGATGGAGCCGACGAGCTCGCCCAAGTTTCCGAGGCGCGCGTCGGCCTCCGCGCTGTCCTCGTCTTCCAGCGCGTTGGAGTAGCCCGTGAGCTCCAGCACGGTCTGCGCGAGCTGCGACGGCGACAATTCGCGCGCGGCCTCGCGCAGCTTCACCACCAAGTCGTGAAACACGGTCAGCTTCTTGCGCGGGCCGCTGCCAAGCTCATCGTTCTTGGTCAACGCGGTCAGCGCCTCGAACGCGCTGCAGGTGTTTTCGGCGGCGTAGCCGGCGATGCGCTCCACGGTCTTGTCGCCGATGCCACGCACCGGCACGTTGACCACGCGCAGCAGATCCACGTCGCTCTTCGGGTTCTGCACCAGCCGCAGGTAGGCCAGCAGATCCTTGACCTCAGCGCGGTCGAAGAACTTCATCCCGCCGATGATTTGGTAGGGGATGTTCAAGTTGCGCAGCGCTTCTTCCAGCGCTCGGGATTGCGCGTGCGTGCGATAGAACACCGCCAGCTCCTGCGCTGGCGATCCGCGCGAGAGCTCCGCGCGGATCGAGTTGGCGATGAAGCTTGCCTCCTCGCGTTCGTCGCCCAGCGCGCGCACGCGCACTTTTTCTCCGGGAGCGGCTTCGGTCCACAACTTCTTCGGTTCGCGTTCGCGAGCCGGTTCGATCACGGCGAGCGCCGCGTCGACGATGTTCTTGGTCGAGCGGTAGTTTTGCTCCAGCTTGACGATGTGCGCGTCCGCGAAGTCACGACGGAAGTTCCTGATCAAGCGCACGTCTGCGCCACGCCAGCCGTAAATCGACTGATCGTCGTCGCCGACCACGCACAGGTTCTTAGTGCGTGAGCTGAGCGCGTGCACCAAGCGGTACTGAATCAGGTTCGTGTCCTGGAATTCGTCGACCAGGACGTGGAAGTAGCGCGAACGCAGCTCCGCGCCGTCCTGCGTGTCGCTCTCGGCGATCAGCGAGACGTACAGCAACAGATCGTCGAAGTCGACGGCGTCCGACCGCACTAGCGCGGCCTGATAGCGTTCGTAGACTTGGAGCAAACTCTGCTCCATCCGCGCGTGCTGGCGCGTGGCCTCCGGCAAGTAGCCGTCGCGTTTTTCTTTGCTGATCAGCGACAGCAAGAGCTTCGGCGGAAAGCCATGCTCGGTCAGATCCAGCTCCTTGAGCACACGATTGAGCACGGCCTTCTGATCGGCGTCGTCGTAGATGACGTAGTTCTTGCTCAAGCCCATCGCCGCGTGGTGGCGGCGCAGCAGTCGCGCGCACACGGAATGGAAGGTCCCAACCCAGAGATCGCGCGCGATGTCCGGACCGGTGAGCTTCTCGATGCGTTCACGCATCTCTGCGGCCGCCTTGTTGGTGAAGGTGACGGCCAGGATGCGATAGGGCGGCACGCCTTCGTTCGCGATCAGGTTAGCGATGCGATAGGTGATCGTGCGGGTCTTGCCGCTGCCCGCGCCGGCGAAGACGATCAAGGGACCGTTCACGTGAGTGACGGCGACGCTTTGCGGCTCGTTCAGCTCGGACATCGCGTGGGGCGTAAAACATCCGGTCCCGCCGGGCAACGCAGGCCGAAGCAGCTAGGTCGAGCATTTTGTCGGCCCAAAGGTCGGGTGGACTGTTTCCGCGAGTAGCAATAGGAACACGCTCGTTCGAATGGCTTGGGAAGTGCCGCTACCACCTGCCGATTTCACGCCGCCGCCCATCTGCGCGTGTTGTCTGGCGTTCGCGCCGCGCACGCTGTGTGTCCGGGCGGAGCCGCGGCGCGAGCTGTGGCTCGGTTGTTGTGAGGACTGCGCTCAGCACGCGGCACGCGCGGGCACGCATCGCATCGCGGTCGGCATCGCTGCGACGCTCAGTGCGGTCGCGTTGGCGGCTGGTCTGCCGATTGTCCTGCCATGGCAGAGCTTGGCGGTCGTCATCGCCTGTACCTTCGGTGTGGGCGCCTTCGTGTTGACGCTCGGCGCCGTCCTGACGCGCACGCCGCGAGGCCACGCTGGGCTCGATCGATTCGTCGAGGCGCGCGGAGCATTACTCGTCTGTGCGAGCCGCGAGTATGCGGCGCAGCTCACCGAGCCGGGAGCCGCGCCGCCGGCGCGTCGCCGAACGCTGAGCTTGGAGCGTGCGCTCGAGTGGGGTCTGCTCCTTGGCTGCGCCTTCGCGCTCGCGCCCACGTCGTACCTCTTTCACCATCCCAAGCTTCGGGTACTGAACCTGACAGAAGAGCCCTTCGAGTTGCTCGTCGACGGTCGCGCGTTGGGGCGCGTCGAACCTTCGAGCCGGGAGAGCGCTTTTGCGGGCCTGGAGCTGCGCGTGCCTGCAGGGCGACGGCTGTTGGAAGGTGCCTACGCCGACGCTCGGCCTTTGCTGTCGAGCAGCGCAGAGCTCCGCGCTGGGCGTCACCACCTGTTTGCGCCGCAGCACGGCCAGGTGTGCTTTTGGTTGGAAACGGTGGGATACGGCCGTGAAGGTGCGCGGCCCGAACACACCAAGCTTGCGAGTCTCGAAGAGTTTTGGGTACTTCCCGACGGTTTGCGCGGCTTGTTCACGGAAAGCCCTGTCTCCGGAGACGATTTGCGCGCCAGCGGGGGCAAAACTCGGGTGCTCCGGCAAGGAAGTTGCGACGCGCCGCCGTAAAGAGCCCGGTCGGGTCCGCCTGCCGTTGGCAAGCCGGGACGAGTGGTTATACTGCGCGCCGTGTCCGACGAATCCGTGAATCCTGAGCCCGCCAAGGTTGCGTCCGAAACCGCCGAGGGCGCACCAGCCGAGAAAACCCCCGATCCGCTCGACGAAGCGCGCGCAGAAATCCAACGCCTGCGCGATCAATTGCTGCGTACCGCGGCAGATTTCGACAATTACAAGAAGCGCGCCCGCAAGGAGCAGCAGGACGGTGAACGGCGCGCGCGGGAGGACATGCTGCGGGATCTTTTGCCCGTGTTCGATAACTTGGAGCGTGCCGCTCAACATGCTGGCTCGGCTGCGGACGTGAAGTCGCTGGCCGACGGCGTGCAGATGGTGATCAAACTGTTTCTGGACACGCTCCAGCGCCTCGGCATCGAGCGCGTTTCGGCGGTCGGGCAGGCTTTCGATCCCGCCCTGCACGAAGCCGTGCAGCAGCTGGAGACCAAGGAGCATCCGCCCGGCGCGGTCGCGGCCGAAGTGCAGGCAGGCTACCGCTTCGGCGATCGGCTCGTGCGCCCCGCGATGGTCGTCGTCGCCAAGCCCCCCGCAAATTGAGGCTCGGTCGCGGCGTGACGGCCTCAGTCGTCACCACATTGAAGCCCACTTCGCCACCGCGACGCCAAGACGCGCCCAATGTGATCGCTTGCCGCAGTGCTCTCTCCCTGGGCCTGCCGCAAGCGATTCGCGTTGGCGCTACCACTACCGCGGAGTAATCTCGCAGCAATGGGGAAAATCATCGGCATCGACCTGGGTACGACGAACTCCTGTGTGTCGGTGTTGGAAGGCAACAACGCTCAAGGCGTGCCGGACGTGAAGGTGATCGCGAACTCCGAGGGCGCGCGCACCACGCCGTCGGTGGTCGGCTTCACCGCCAAGGGCGAGCGGTTGGTTGGGCAGGTCGCGAAGCGCCAAGCCACCACCAACCCGGAAAACACGATTTCCGCCGTCAAGCGTCTGATGGGGCAGCGCTTCGACAGCAGCAGCGTGCAAGCGCACCAACGGACCGCCTCCTACACGCTGGCCAAGCACGAGAACGGCGACGTCTGGGTGGAGGTCCAGAGCAAGCGCATGTCCCCGCCCGAGGTGTCGAGCTACGTGCTCACCGCGATGCGCGAGACTGCCGAGGCCTACCTGGGTGAGGCAGTGACGGAAGCGGTGATCACCGTGCCCGCCTACTTCGACGACGCGCAACGCCAGGCCACCAAGGACGCCGGGCGCATCGCCGGGCTCGAAGTGAAGCGCATCCTGAACGAGCCAACGGCCGCTGCGTTGGCCTACGGCTTGGACAAGAACCAACACCAGATCATCGCCGTGTACGATCTGGGCGGCGGCACCTTCGACATCTCCATCCTGGAGATCCAGAAGGGCGTGTTCAGCGTACGTGCCACCGGCGGCGACACCCACCTGGGCGGCGAAGATTTCGACACCCTGATCATCGATTCGCTGGCCAACGAATTTCTCGCCACCAACAAGATCGATCTGCGCAAAGACCGCATGAGCCTGCAACGTCTGCGCGAAGCTGCGGAGAAGGCCAAACACGAGCTGTCTTCATCGCTCGAAACGGAAGTGAACATCCCCTTCATCGCGTCGGGTCCCGGCGGTCCGGTCCATCTGCAGCGCACGCTCACCCGCAGCCAGCTGGAGATCCTCACGGCGCCGCTGATCGAACGCACGCTCAACGCGTGCCGCGCGGTGCTGCAAGACGCCAAGGTCAGCGTGGAACAACTGGGAGCGGTGGTGCTGGTGGGTGGCATGACGCGCATGCCCGCGGTGCAGCGCGCGGTCCGCGAACTGTTCGGCAGGGATCCGCACAAGGGCGTGAACCCGGACGAGGTCGTGTCGGTCGGCGCTGCGATTCAGGCTGGCGCACTCAGCGGAGAAATCGACGAAGTCTTGCTGTTGGACGTCACGCCACTGTCCATCGGCGTGGAGACGGGCGGCGGCATCTTCACCCGTCAGATTCCGCGCAACACCACGGTGCCGACGGAGCGCAGCGAGATCTTCACGACCAGCGTGGACAATCAGCCGTTCGTGCCGGTGCACGTGCTGCAGGGTGAGCGCGAAATGGCCGCCGACAACCGCAGCCTGGCGCGCTTCGAGCTCACCGGCATTCCGCCGGCTCCGCGCGGCCTCCCCAAAATCCAGGTCACCTTTCGCGTCGACGCCAACGGCATCCTCTCCGTAGAGGCCAAAGATTTGGGCACCGGTCGCACGCAGGCCGTCAGCGTAACTCCCACCAGCGGACTGCAGTCGAACGAGATCGATCGCCTGATCAACGAAGGCGAAAAGTACAAGGAGTCCGATCAGCTGCGTCGCGATTTGGCCGAGATGCGCAACCAGGCCGAGACGCTGATCTACACGACCGAATCGGCGCTGGAGGGTTACGCCGATTTGTTGCGGGCAGAACAGCTCGCGCAAGTGCGGACGGAAGTGGCCGCGCTGCGGAAGATGTTGGAGAGCGGGGCAAGTCTCGACACGCTGCGCGCCACGTACTCGCAGCTCGAGGCATCGACGTTTCAGCTCGCCGAATCGATGTACGGGACGGCCTGAGCCGGCTCTTACTTCGCTGCTACGGTGCGTCCGGGCGGTTGCCACGGCTCTGCGATCACCGGCGGCAGTGGGCGCGCGGGAACCGGGCGAGACTCTGGCAAGCCGTTGACGCTGCCGGCGATGTGGATCGCTACTGCGTCGAGCACCTCTGCGGCACCCGCCGCCAACGCACTGCCGTAGGCGAAATCGGCGCGGGAACGCGACTCCAGGTTTTCGCCCACGATCACGCGTCCGTCGCGCAGTAATTGCCAACGCCCACGCGCCGCCGCGGCCCAGCCCGGACCGTTCGCGCCGGGTGGTAACGGCTCCACACCCAGTTCGAGGCGGAGCACGTAGTCACCCTCCGCCGCGGCATCGAAGCGGCCGAGCCGCTGCACCGCAGGGAAGCTGGTCCAGAGCGCGCCTTCCAACGCGCGGGCCAAGGCGTAGTCGACGTCGCGGAAGCAGAGTTGACGTTTGCTTTCGGGCGTTACGCATTGCGTCGCCTGCACTCCAGCGCCCAGGTCGAGCCAAATGCGGCTGGAGTGCCGCACCGCGGGCTCCGGCGGCGGCGGCAGAGCCGCGCTGAGAATCGGAGCATGGTGAGCTTGCGAGCAGGCGCCGAGCGTCAGACTGACGAGGAGCCAGCCCAGAAGGTGGCATCGCATGCGCGCGATCATAATGAGGGGAGCCGAGGCGGGGCCAAGTTCCCGCCGGACCGCCACGGGCTTTGGTTTCGGGAAGGCGTCGAAACCGCAAGCTCGGGTGGCTCGGGGCAAAGTGCAGCGGAACTTTTACGCGCCTAGCGAGGTTTCGCTATGCTCTTGGGGGTGACCACTCTGCGCAATATTCATCGCTTCATGGACACACGCGGTCGCATCGAGCTGGCTGACGGGCGCACGGGCAAGATCGTCCGGGTCGACACCGTGTTCCCCTCGAACGACACGACCGTCACGGTTTGGACCGACGGCGAGAAGGGACCGAGCGTCGTCCGCGTGCGGTTGGACGAAGTCGTGCGGACGGTCGTCTCTCAGTCGCCGTTGGCGAGTTAGGCCTCAGCCTAATTGTCGCAACGGGATTTCAAATGCCCCCGACACGGCGAGGGCATTTGAAATCCCAGCGACGGCGAGAGCCGGCTTCGGTCTGGCTGTTTGTATGGTGATTGGGGCCCCGGCCCCAATCACGGCGACTTGAAGCCGAGGCCAGAGGCCGTGCGAGGAGCGGCCTCACTCTTCGGAGGCGGCGAGCCGTTGCTCGATGGCTTCGAGGTGGGCGTTGACTTGCGGGTCGCGCTGACGGAGCGCTTCGACGCGCCGCACGGCGCTCATCACGGTGGTGTGGTCACGATTGCCGAAGGCGCGGCCGAGCTCCGGGAAGCTGCACTTCAGGCGTTGCCGGCACAGGTACATCGCCACCTGGCGCGCAAACGCGACGCTCTTGTGGCGATCCTTGCTGAGCAACTCCGAATTCGTCATTCGGAAGTGGCTGCACACGGCGCGCTGGATGTCCTCCACGCTGACCACCTCGGGTCGGCGCGGCGCAACCATCAAGAGCTCGCTCTTGGTGAAGGCTTCGTCGATGGGGCGGCCGGTGAGCGACGACTTCGCCGCCAGTCGAATCAGCGCACCTTCCAGCTCGCGGATGTTGCTCTGAATGTTCTCCGCCAAAAGCTCGGCGACGGCGTCGCTCAGCTCGATACCCTCCAGGTTCGCCTTCTTCTTGACGATGGCGACCCGGGTCTCCAGCTGCGGCACCTGAATATCCGCGACGAGCCCCGAGGTGAAGCGCGAGACCAGGCGTTCTGGCATGCGCTGCAGCTGCTGCGGATACTTGTCGCTGGTCACGACGATCGGGCGGTCCGCGTCGCGGAGCGCGTTGAACGTGTGAAAGAACTCTTCCTGCGTCTGCTCGCGTCCGGCCAGGAATTGGATGTCGTCGACCAGCAGCAGATCACAATCGACGCGATAGCGTGCGCGGAACTCGTCCATCTTGTGGTGCTGCAGCGCTTCGATGAAATCGTTGGTGAAGCGCTCGGCCGACACGTAGACCACGCGCGCGCTGGGTCGTTCCTCCAGCACCTTGTGCGCGATGGCGTGCATCAAGTGCGTCTTGCCGAGGCCGGTGCCGCCCGCGATGAACAGCGGGTTGTAGCGAGGTCCGCCGCCGCCTGCCGATGCAAACGCCGCCGCATACGCCAAGGCGTTGGAGGGACCGACCACGAAGTTCGGAAACGTGTGTTTCGGATTCAGCGCAGCGGCCAGTGCGGCTCGCGGCGAGACACTCGCTCGGTCCGCGGTCGACGAACGATCGGTCGCACGACGCGCCGAGGGCGGCGGCTCCGTAATGCGTGCGCGCGGCACAGCGCGGCGCTCGCACACTGGGCGCTCGATGTTGGGTTGCACGCGCCAGCGCACTTGAATGCCGCCGCGCGCTTCATCGCCGAGCAAGCGCTCCAGGTTCGCCAGCAGATCGGGCAGAAAATGCGCCACGACCCAGTCACGCACCCACTCGTCGCGCGCGGTGAGGCTCAGCATCACGCCATCCAGCCCTTCGAACTGGATGCTGGAGAACCATTGCTCGAATGACGCGGGAGACCGCCGGCGGGTCTCTTCTAGTGCTTCTTTCCAATAACGGTCGGAATCGTCGTTCACGGGACCCATCACGGGGAAACCTGCGGCAGGTAGCTCAAAAGTATTGCTGATCACGACGCTCTCGCGAAATTTGGTCCCCACTTTGTCCACAGGGCTGTGGATTTGTGGGAGCCTGTCACTGGGTTCTGGAGGGGCTCTCGGGTTTGAGCCGTGTTTCATTGGCGATCAGGGCCCCGGCCCCAATCACATTCGTTCTGGTGCGATAGGTGCGGGCCTATCGCGAATCGTTGTCCGCGAGGAGCGTCGCTCCTCTCGCTATCGGTTCAGCACGAAGACTCTGAGCAAGAACAATTTTGGAGAACACTCGACCAGCTCGGTGCGCAGCCGATGCCTGGTCGATTTGGCCACGTTGCGGCCGGGCGGTCGAACCATACCCTGCGGTTCGAGCCGCGAAAGAGAAGGGGCAGCTAGCATCGCCCGAAGAGAAAGTTCAACGAAAAGATTTTCGCGACGCGCACGCTAGGCAAATGCCGCCTGATCGCGTTCGCTCGATCCTACGCAACGCATGACTTCGCTGTGCGCGTTCTCCGACGCGATGAGTAACTTCGCAATGTCGAAAGAGATTCCATTGCGCGGAGCTCGGGTGACTTTTCGTCAGGCATCAACTTCCGTGATTTCTCTCGTCAAGAGTGCCGGTGCAGCTTCATGCGAGTCATGTTTGCTCGACCGAACGGCCATTCTGTGTACATGCGGTGAAACTCCACCCTGAATGCTATTTACTCTGTTGGGTGATCCGAAATTTTCGGCGTTCGATCGTGTTGTGATTGTGCTCGCGCGCTAGCAGTGCTTATCGCTGCGCGCGCTGCAAAAACGACTTGCATCGAATGTCGATACGGCAAGCGAATCCCAACTCGAGCTTTCCCGTCTTCGCTGCTGCTGTTGATCCTCCCGGCGCACAAACGCGCGGCGTGAGTCGACCCGGAATCAGCGCAGCCGGTTTGGCGTTGTTGCTGGTTCATGACCCACAGCGCGTGCGTAGCGCCCGCGAACGACCTGAGAACTCCGGGCGAAAAGCCCGAGCAACGGCGCAGAGAAGCCGCTTTTTTGACGGCTTCGGTGCGCTTGAGCTATAGCGCGAACATCGCTCATTTCGTGGCCGTGCGCCGAGGTGGACGCGCGCCCCGGCGCGTTCGCGCTCGAAATCGTTTTGGTGCTGTGGTGCGCGCGGGTGGGGCCGCGCTCGTCGCTGGAATCGGCGCGCTGACGCAAGTCACGCTCGCCCACGCGGAGAGCAGCCAGGTCGATCCGACGGTCGGCTACAACTACAGCGAGATCGAGACGGCGCATCACGTCGCCAATGCCGGCGCGCAACGCGCGCTGTCGAGTTCCGTCGGCGCGTTGTTCGTCAACCCCGCGAACATCGCGCGCGAGCGCGTCTATCATCTGGGCGGACTCGCGCAGATCTGGCCGGAGGCGCGGCGCCAAAGTTACGGGCTGGCCGCCGTCGACTCGGTTGGCTCGAGCTCGCACATCGCGGGCGCGGCTGGCGTCACCTACAACTTCCAAGACTCGGACGGCGTCGACCGCCAGTGGACGGACGTGCGGTTCGCCATGGCGTATCCGTTCTCCGACAAGTTCTCGGTAGGCTTGGGCGGACGCTACTTATGGTTGCGTCAGGACGGGCTCGGTCCGTTCGGGCCCAGCGTCGCTTCCGGCGGTTTGCCGGCGACCAACATCGTCAAGACGTTCTCGTTCGACGCGGGCATCACGCTGCGGCCAGTGCCGGAGCTTGCCATCGCGCTCGTCGGCACGAATCTGTCGAATCCAGGTAACGGCTTTTTGCCGACGACCGTGGGCGGCGGCATCGGCTTCGGCAAAAGCCAGTTCGCGCTCGAAGGCGACGTGGTCGCCGATTTCACCAGCTGGGACCGCACCACCGTGCGTGCGATGCTGGCGGCCAACTTGCTGCTGGCCGATCACTACGGCATTCGCGCCGGCTACCGCTACGACTCGGGCGCGAAGGGTCACGCCGGTGCCTTGGGCTTGGCCTACATGGATCGCGCGTTCCAGCTGGAGCTCGGGTTGCGTCGCGCGTTCTTGGACAACGCGGCCACGGTGATCGGCATGTCGTTCACGTATCACCTGGAGTCCACGGGCCTCACGCCGACTCCCGGCGACACGTTTTGAGCGTGTCGTCAGAAGCCTTCGTTCAATAGCGAAACGAACGTGGCGAGGCCGCGCTGTAGGCGGTCCATGTCCGGGCCCAACGCGGCGGGCGTGAGCGCTTCGGCGCGCAGCTCCTCGATCACGCGTGGATTGCGGAACCAATCATCGTCGTGCTCTTCGCGCAGCTCGGCGTGGCGCAGGGCGGCTTCGAACAAAGCGGAGCCATGCGTGAGCGCATGCCGACGTTCCCAGAGCACACCGCGCAACTCTGCCGGCAGTTCGAAGCCGAACGCGCGTTCGCTGAATTCGGCGAACGCGTCGCTGTGTGCGCGCGCTCCCCGCAGACTGGCGACGCTGAGCTCTGCGCTCAGCGAAAGCGCGCGCGCACCCAGCAAATACACGCGCGACAACGCGCGCGCTGCTTCCCGGAGCCGCCCGCGCGAGACGCCCAGGCGTCGCTGCAGGAACGCCGGCGTCAGCGGCAATAAGGCGAACGTCGCGGCGAACATCGCCTGCCGGTAGCCGCGCGGACTCTGTCGAAGCACGAAGGGACGCTTCGGATCCGCGGCCGCTTCGTGCCAAGCCGAGCCGAAGTTCCACAGCGCACGGCTCAAGCTGGCAGCGCCGAGTACGGGTTCGAACCCGCTGAACGCCGGCGTGAGCCCACGCAGCCAATCCCCCTCGTAGAACAGCGCGCCGAGCTGCTGCGCGCCGAGTCGCGTGGGAAAATCTGCAGCCACGTCGCGCCCCAGCCCTTGGGCGATCAGGTCGGTCAGCGACTCGAGCTGGAACTCGCGGTACGCGTCGCTCGTCGAGTCCAGTAGCTGTCGCGACAAGGCGAGCTCGGCTTCCGGCGCTGCACCAAAACGCGCCGGCGTGATGCGCAGACGCTCGCTGTGTTCGGCTTCGGCCTCCCACAACTGCGCGCGGCGATTGCGCACGCCGAGCGCGCAGCCAGCGAGCGTTTGCAACCACCCGTGCCGACGCGCGCCATCCGAGAGCGCTCGCTCACGCAGTTGGCGCACGCTGAAGCGTCCCCGCTCCGGGCGATCGACATCGTGCAGCTCTACCGCGAACGCCTGTGACAAACGCTGCTCCGCGCCGCTCACGGCGTGGGAGAGCAACAATTCGCGCGCCCAAGCTTCTGCACCCGCCGCGAACGGATCAACGACCTTCGCGGACTCGAGCTCCTCCAGCAGCTCCAGGTTGAGCGCACGGGGCAGGTTCTCGAAGGCATGTTCCTCGGCGTTGCCGAGTTGCAGCGCGCGAGTGAAGCGCCGACGCTGCTCCGCGTATCCTGCCAGCGTGCGGTCGAGCTTGTGGGGATCCGCCTGGAACATGCCCGACGATACCAGAAGGGGTTGGCAACGCGGGCCGCCTCGGCCATGTTCCGTGCGTGGTACGCCGCTTACCCGTGCTGCAGACGTCGACCGGGGAGGACGCGGAGGCGACGTCCCGACCCGGTTTGCACTGGCTCGTGATAGCCGCGGCGTGGGTCGTCACCACCTTCTTGCCGCTCTCGTTCGTAGCGATGTGGCTCGGTAACGCGCTCAACCGCAGCGTGACGCCGAGCGGGCTGGCGATTTGGCTCGTGGTCGCCCTGTTGTTGCTCGCGCTCGGGATAGCCGCCTGGAGCGCCGGCGCCGTGGTCGGCCGTTTTGGTCTGCGCGCGAAACGTTATGTCGCGCCCGTGGGAGCGGGCAGCGGCGGCCTGCTGCTCGTCGTGATCACCGCGCTCGGGCAGCGCAACACGCCGCTCGCGATCCTGCTCGCTCTCGGCGTGTTGCTGGCGCTGCTCGCGGCGCTGGTCGCGGCCTGGGGCGCTAGCTGGGGCCGCAAGCGCCGCCCAAAACTACCCGCGTAGCTCAGCGCGTGATTTCTGCCTGGATATCCAGCGCTACGGTCTCGCCGATCACGACGCCGCCGGCTTCCAGCGCCTTGTTGTACTTCAAGCCGAAATCGCCGCGCTGGATGTTGCCAGTCAGCGTCGCGGCGCGCACTTGTTTGCCCCAGGGCGACTTGATCGGTGCGCTCAGCTTGACCGCCAAGGTGACCGGCTTGGTCACGTCGCGGATCGTGAGCTTGCCAGCGACCTTGTACGAGTCCTTGCCAGACTTGCTGACCTGCGTGGACGTGAACTTGATCAACGGGAACTTCGCCGTGTCGAAGAAGTCCGGTGCGCGCAAGTGTTCGTCCCGCTTCGCGTCATCCGTGGTGATCGAGTCCGCCTTGATCTCGATGTCGATCTTGCTGTTCGCGGGCTTCTCGTCATCGATCACAATGCTCGACTTCTGAATCTCTTTGAAGCGGCCGGACACCTGGCTCACCACCAGATGAGCCACCTTGAACCCCACCTGTGAGTGGGACGCGTCGAGCGTCCATTCGACGGGTTCGGCGCTCGCGAAGCTGGTTGCGAGCAGAATCGGCAAAACGGCGAGGATCTTACGCATTGGTCTACCTTCGAAGCCTTTCGGTAGCGCAACACCTGTTACCCAACGCCCCGCGCTCACAGCTGGCACGGCGTGAAATCACCGTTCCAAATTTGGAACAATTCGAAACACTGATTCGTTTGGCTGGGTCCGGGCCGCACGAAACAGGGCTCGACCCACCAAACCGCCCGCCACGAACCACTTCGGCAACGTCCGGAGCTGAAGCGCTCCGGACGTCACGAAATAGTTCGCACCACCCTCACGCGTCGGGGGGGATCGACGGAGTCGCGCCGGCCGGCGCGGTTGCGGGGCGGGCCAGGACGCTCTTTACGAAGGGGTCGCGTTTGAGGGAGTTGGCGAACAGGAACGCCAGCGTGACGATCAGGGTCACCGTGGTGTTCTGGAAATGCCGCTCCAGGTCGGGCTCCAGCGACACCCAATAGCCCGCCAAGCACAACCCCAGCAACGGTCCCGCGATCGACAACATCGGCACCACGAGCTGAATCGGCGTTTTCGGATCGTCGGACGCAGCGGCTGCTTCAGCGGCCGCCTCTTCCTCCGCCGCGCGCTTGCGCGTCGCCGTGCTGCCGAGCAGCGCGAGCAGGAACACGAAGTGGCTGTAGTAGTTCGACGGGTTCCAGATCACGATCACCAAGGGCAGACCGAACAACATGGCTTGGTGCAGTGGGCGTCGCCGGGCGGCCAGCGCCACGAGCGCCAAGCTGACGAGTACGGCGGCCACATGGATCAGGCGGCGCGCTTGGAACGTGCGCCCGGCCATATTGTCCGCACCCGCGACGAGCGCCCGCAAGCTGACCTCGTTCACGCCCACGTCGCGGTTCAGCAACGTCACCTTGTGCCACCAGTTGACCCAGGAAGAGAAGCCGTAGAGCGCTCCCGTGAGCAGGAACGCCACTACCATCGTGATCACGGCGCTGATCAGCACCTTGAACGCAGTGGGGTGCAGCGTCGGCCACAGCTTGGGATTCGGGAATTTGCCGTCCTCGCGCCAGCGATCCGCAAACGCCCACAATAGCGGAATCGCAACGCCGACCAGCGCTGCCGCCGGGAACGCCCGGATCATCGCCGACACCGCCAGACATGCGCCTGCCAGCGCCCATTTCTCCTTCTTGAGCGCGCAGGCGCCGAAGCCCAGCAAGGCCAACCAGTCGTGGCGCAGCGTGGCGCCCGTCCAGTTCGTGCCGAACATGTAAATGTCGTTGGCGCCGAACACGGTGGCGGCGATCAGCGCCGGCCACAAGCCGAAGCAGCGCCACATCGCGACCACCAAGCCGAGCAAGATGCCCGCGTCCAGCAAGCCAGCGAAAGTCAGCAAGCCTTCGCTCGCGGGCGAATGCCCCAAGAACAGCCGCGCAAAGAACACCCACACTGGCGTGGCGTTCGCGCCGTGATCCAGCAGGGTGCCCAGGAACTCGGGCCCCATCACGTCCTCGAACCACAACATGTCCTTGCGCAGCTCCGCCCAGCGCTCATCCGTGAAGCGCGCGCGGATCTCCTTGATCTCCGGGATCACGTCACCGACTCGGCGTGCTTTGTGATCGCGCAAGCTGCGCACCTCGGTGCGCGCGAGATCTTCGAGCCGCCCACCGCGCTTGTCTTCGGCGTAGGCCAGCACGCTCGCGGGATAGACGCCGTCGTACTGCAGCTCTTTGTAGAAGCGCGCGAACGGCTGGTACACGCGCATGTCGTAGGTGTGGACGAACTCCGGGCGCGACTCGCCGTGATTCCAGAACTGCGGGCGTCCCAGATTGTAGAAGGCCGCTGCGGCCATGGCGCTGGTCGTGAGCAGCGCGACCGTCACGACGTTGCGATTCGCGGGCCAACGTCGGAACGCCACGCGGATCACGGCGAGCAGCGCGATCGCGGCCGCGCAGCCGCGCACCAGCGCGACTTCGCGATTGGCCAGGGGCCACGCCGAGTCCATGGCTTGATACACCAGCCAAGCGGCGACCAGCGGCAGCAGCGCGGGTGCCAGCAAACGGCCACCCTTGTGCTTCGAGTGCGTGGAGAACAAGAACACCGCAAACGCCAGCACGAACATCAGCATGGACGTGCGCACGCGCCCGGCCTGACTCTCCCCGCTGGTGCGGGGCAGTTGCGGCGGGCCTTGCGAGGGCTTCTCGCTGAACAGCTGCAGCTCCGTCGCAGAGTACGCGCGATCACCGCCCCGAACCGACAATCGCACGTAGCGACCCTTACCGGTCAGATTGTCCACCCACCGCTCGCGCAGACCCGCGCCATCGCGCGGTCCGGCCGCCCACAGCGGCGTGAACGTGTTGCGATCCTCGGAGATCGCGACGTTGTATTCGTCGTTGTTGTCGCCTTGCAGGAAACCCGCGACGACGTTGACGCTGTTGCCCAGGTCATACTCGACGAACGCGCGTTCGCTCTCGAACACGGCGGACGCCGACGTGTTCCAGTCTTCGCCCTCGTTTGCGCGCACGCCGTCGGTCAGCACCTTGGCGTTGGACACGCCGGCGCTGCGACTAGGGCTGCGCCCCGCCAACAGATTGCCCGCCGCCTGCGCAGTCGCAGGCAGACACAGCGCACTCGCGAACAGCAAACACAGCCACAGCGCGCGTCGCAGGCGCAGGTTTACACTCGGCAATCTCATCGTCGCAGGGACCTCCCGCCGTGGCCCCCGGACCGGGCAACCCACAGCGGCGCCCACTTTACTCCACGAAGCGCATCGCGCGACCCGCGTCGCACGGCTTCCGCCCGGGGTCGGCCAGCGCCACTCGCCGGCGTACCTCGGCCGGTTCAGCGGCCGAGTAGCGTGTCGAGCTCGACCAGGGTCGTAGGTTCGGCCTCTGTCGGAGCCGCAGAGAGCGACCTTTTAGCGCGAATTTCCGAGATTTGACGCTCGTGATCGCTCAAGAGCTCCAAGACGAAGCTGTCCTGCTGATGCAGTAGATAACGCCGCTCCTGCACGGCCTGCTCGGTGGCGCTCGCCAATTCACTCTCTAAATCATGGATGCGGCGTTCGAGCTCAGCGCGCTGGGTCCGATCCACATCCCCCAGCGCCGCCAGGGTTTCGAGCTCCTGCGTCAAACCTCGATTGGCTTCCTGGGCGGCGACCAAGCTCGCCGTTAAAAATTTCGCCGTGCGCAGTAAATCGCCGATCGCGGAATCCAGCCCTTTGCTAGCGGCCAGCGCGATCTCCATCCGATGAATGGCAGCAGTGGCCGAGGGCCGCACGCCCGAGTCTTTACGCACCACCCCCGGGGGTTCTTCCGTCATCAACTCCGCTTCGGTGACGGCCTCGAACTCCCCGGTGATGTCCGCATCGTAAAGGACCGGCTCTTGTGCTGCCATGCTGCTTTCCCTCGAAGCATCGCGGGGATCACCGGATCCGGCGCTAGCTCGACCGCTCTGCTCTTTACCGTCGTTTGTGCGGTGTTCGAGCAGGCAGCGGTTTCGTATGGAAGACCAAACGGTAACATTCGGTGCTTCCTTGACCCGAAAAATTTGAAAAGTTTACAATTCGTCAGCGCGGTTGCCGTCATCAAGCGTGTCTGCTGGCGGCGCTAACCCCAAGTTCCGAAGGAACAGCGTCACGGCCAAGGCGTTGGTCAAGCGCTGCCCAGCGCGTCCGCGCACTTGGCTCAGGCTTTCTTTCAAGTAGTCGGGCAGGTTCGGCGCGCCTTCCAGCGACAACACGCGATCCAAATCGCCGTCCACGCCGCGGATACGGCGATACACGCCTTTGAGACCGATGCCCTCGACCGGACATTGCAACCGCGCGGACAGATTCTGAAACGTGCGTGGGTTCCAGGCTGCGACGATGTCGTCACTCTGGCCGAAAGCGCGCCAGGCCGCGGCTAGCTCCGACAAACTGAGCCCGTTCTCGACATCCTGCGCAGACAAACCCAGGTGACGCAGTCGCACGGCACTTAAGTTTCCGGAGTTTGGGCGCACCACACAATCCAGGCGCGACCCGTCGCGCACGCGCAGCGCCGTCCAATGCACGAGCTCCGTATCCGCCGCAGGTTCGCTCTCCAGGCGCGCCGCTTCGGCGTACACCAACACCAGCCGCTCGAAATGCTCGAGCAGCGCGCGCGGCAACAAACGCTGCGCCCACGGGCGGCGCAAGGTCATGCGTGGAACGCGCGCACGTGTGCGCGCATTCTCGATCTGATCGTCGATCAGCGCGTCGAAAGCCCCGATCAACGCGTCGACCTCCACGAGCTCCGGCTCCAGCAACGTCAGCGCCTGCACGATGGCTTCGATCGTGGAGATGCAATGCTGCGCGGGTTCGCGCCGAATCCGATAACGCGACGGCGCCGCTGGTGACAAACGGAAGCGCGGCAAGTCGCGCAAGAACGCGTGATCGCGGAACAGCTGGCGCGCTTGATGCCAGGTGCCATCCAAGATCACGAGGGCCTGCGGTCGCTCCGCCGCGTCGAGGTCGGCCAGATCGCGCGAATCAGGCCCTGGATAGAGCAAGCCGGCGTTGGCAGGCAGCCACGCCGGCCGTTCGCGGCCGGAGCTCGCGCTAGCGGGCACGATCTCTACGTGACAACGCTCCAGGCCCAGCTCGGCGATGCGCACGGTGCCGATGGCGTGCCGCGACTCACGCCGGTGTTGCAGGATCGCGATCGGCGTGCGGTTGTTCACGTGCGGGATGCGAGCACACAAACACGCGATGGCCGGCTTGTCGCAACGATAACAGTGGAGGCGCGGCGCGCCGGACGGTAACGAAAGGTTCAGGGACAAACTCCGCACAGCTTGCCGCTCCCCAGCCGCGCTGCAACCGCGGCCGGCGGATCACGCGGATTTCTGGGCTTGGCTCTTGCAAAGCTCCAGCCAAGCTTTGATGCCGGCGCTCTGGTACTTGTGTTTGTGCTGCACGAAGAAGAAGCCGCGCCGGAAGTCACGCTGCGGTACGCGACAAGGTATCAAGCCCTTGTGCCGGAACGCCTCTGCCAGGGCGATGCGCGAGACGCAGCCGAGTCCCAGCCCCGCGCGCACCGCGCTCTTGATCGCTTCGGTGTGCTGCAGCTCCAGCACCAGGTTGAGCTCGGGCAAGATGCCGTGCATGGCGTGTTCGAACGCCTGGCGTGTGCCGGAGCCACGTTCGCGCACGATCCACGGAGCCTCCAGCAAATCCTGATCGCTCAGCTCTCGCTTCTTCGCGTACGGGTGGTCCGGCGCGCAGAACACGACTAGCTCATCGTCGCACCAGCGCGTCACCGTCAGCTCCGGCGCTTGCACTTCGCCCTCGACCAGGCCCACGTCGATCTCGAAATTGAGCACCTTGCGTTCGATCTCTTCCGTGTTGGCCACGTCCAGCGTCACCCGCGTGCCCGGATGCTCGCGCATGAAGCGCGCCATCAACGGCGCGGTCAGGTAATTGCCGATGCTGAGCGTCGCGCCAACGCGCAAGAGTCCGATCTCCGCGCGCATGGCGAAGGCCTGCTCGAGCTCGTGCGCTTGCGCGTAGAGCGACTCCGCGCGCGAGCGCAGCGCGCTGCCCAGGCCGTTCAGCTGTAGGCGCCGGCCGCGGCGGTCGAACAGCTGCACCTCGAACTGGCTCTCCAAGTCCGCCAGCGCCTCGCTGACGGCCGACTGCGACATGGCCAGCTCTTTGGCGGCCAGGCTGACACTTTCGCGCCGGGCTACCTCCAGGAAAACCTCGATTTGTCTCAGGGAATAGCGCATATCGGGAAAACCGAATATACAATTCGAAATATCCCGTTTTACCGATTTGTCAATCGGCCGTACACCCCTCGGTATGAACGTCCCGCACCAAGAGACCGTCCTCAGCGTGCATCACTGGAACGAAAGCCTGTTCAGCTTCACCACGACGCGCGATCGTGGTTTGCGCTTCAAGAACGGCCACTTCCTGATGATTGGTGTGGAGGTGGAAGGCAAGCCGCTGATGCGCGCCTACAGCGTCGCCAGCGCCAACTACGAAGAGCACCTCGAGTTCTTCAGCATCAAGGTGCCGAACGGCCCGCTCACCTCGCGTTTGCAGCACTTGAAGCCGGGTGACTCGGTGTTCGTCAGCCGTAAGCCCACGGGCACGCTGGTGCTCAGCCATCTTTTGCCCGGCAAGCGTCTGTACCTGCTCAGCACCGGCACTGGCCTCGCGCCGTTCATGAGCATGATCCGCGACCCGGAGACGTACGAGCGCTTCGAGAAGGTCGTGTTGACGCACGGCGTTCGCTACAGGAACGAGCTAGCGTACGCCGACTACATTCAGCGCGAACTACCGCAGCACGAATACTTGGGTGAGCAGGTGCAAAGCCAGCTCTTGTACTACCCAACCGTCACGCGCGAAGCGTTCGAAAACCAGGGTCGCCTGACGGATCTGTTGCAGAGCGGCAAGCTCGTCGGCGACCTAGGTTTGCCCGACCTCGATCCAGAGCACGATCGCGTGATGATCTGCGGCAATCCGGCGATGTTGGATGAGCTGGTGCAGCTCCTGGAAAAGCGCGGTTTCCGCGAGGGGGCTAGCCACTCTCCCGCCCACTACACCATCGAAAGAGCGTTTGTGGAGAAGTGAGGTTGGGGTGAGCTGAGGGCACGCCCGCAGATCCCGGTTTGGGCCTGTGCTTTGGCTGTGCTCCGGTGCTCACGTACAGGCAGTACGTTCCGCTCCGGTGCTCGCCAAAGCACCGGCCGAAACCGGGCTTTGCGGGCGGGTGTGTTGAGACGTCGACGTGTGTGCGTCGCCGCTCACTTGATCGCGTGTGTGACCACAAGTGGAACGGCGCGCTGAGCCCCTCAGGTGCATGCTAGTTTTGACTCGTGAGAGTGCGATCTTGGGTCGGGTTTGGGATCGCGCTGGGCATTTGTTTTGGGTGCAGCGGAACTGAGGACGAGACGCCGGAGTACCCTAGGGCTTGTGCGGATATTTATGACGACGGGGCGGTGCCGACGTTCGAGCTGGAGATTGCGCCGAACGAGCTGACCGCGATGCAGGGCGATTGCGAGGCCAAGCGCAAGCAGTATCGGCCCGCAACGTTTCGCTATGGCTCCGAGACGCGCAGCGTGATGGTGCGCTTGAAGGGCAACTGGTCGTGGCGCTGCGAGAAATATCAATTCCTGATCTCGTTCAACGAGGTGGATTCCAAGGCGCGCTTTCATGGCCTGCGCAAAATCGTGCTGGACGCGCCCTGGTACGACCCGACGCTGTTGAACGAGCGCATGGCGTTCTCGTTCGTGAGGCGCCGCGGCCTGCCCGCTTCCTGCGTCAATCACGCCAAACTGATGCTGAACGGCGCGTACTACGGCGTCTACAGCAACGTCGAGCGCATCGACAAAGAGTACCTGGAGCGGCAGTTCCCGGGCACTGAAGCGGACGGCAACCTCTACGACGGCGGCGTGGAGCTGCGCACGAACGAAGACGTCAACGACACCAGTCGTCGCGACCAACTGCTCGCCTCGCGTGACTTTGCCAGCATCGATCAGCTCTCCGATCTGGAGCAGATGCTCCGGGTTTGGGCCACCGAGGCGGTGTTACCCAATCCAGACAGCTACTGGGCGGGCGTCGACATCAACTACTTCTTGTACGATCACCCGACGCGCGGATTTCAGCACCTGCCCTACGACATGGACATGGCCGCGCGCGTCGATCTTGGCGAGAGCTTGGTCAAAGCAGATCCCATCCTCTACGAAAATCGCGATTGGGGTCGCAAGCCGCTGTACCAAACCGTGCTCTCGAACGAGGCGACGTGCCGACGCTTCCAGACCGAAGTTCGTTCCGCTCTAGACGCGTATGATCCCGTGGAGCTCAGCGCCAACGTCGCGCGCTGGGCGACGCAAATCTCCAAACACGTCGCTGACGATCCGCACAAGCCGTACACGTTCGAACAACACCAACAAGCTGTCACCGGGCTGCGCGCGTTCTTCGCGAAGCGAAAAGCCTTCGTGGAGGGCTGGCTGAAGACCGAGCATTGCCCCGTAAAGTGGCCATAAGTGCGACGGCTCCGCGGCTGAACACCTGGAAAGTGGTCCTGGTCCGACACGAAAGGCGGCAATTTCGTGCTGGAGAGTCGCTGCAGGCGGCAAACTTCGCGCGCCAGTGCAATCGAATGTCATGGCGAATCAGCCTCCGTGCACTAGGCTTTAGCTCGTCATGAGCAGTCGCGTCGATGAAGAGCTAGCGCGTGCGGTCGCGGAGTCCGAAGCAACGGCCGCGGCTGAAGAGGCACTGCCCGTCACGAGTCCCGTGACGGCAGCCGCAACGGCGCGGCCCAAACGCAACCTCGGACTGCTGGTTGCCTTGTTGGTGATGGGCGCTGGCGTGCTCACGCTGATCTTGAAGAGTGGCAAGGACGCCTCCGTTTACTCTCGCGGAGTGGACGAGTTGGTGCAGCAACGGGAGAAGCTGGCCGGCCGCGCCGTGCGCGTGGAGGGCATGCTGGTCAAGGGCAGCTTGCTGCGGCGAGACCAACCCTGTGAATATCGCTTCACCCTCGAAAAGAAGGGTGTCCAGGTGCCCGTGCGCTACGCGCAATGCATCGTGCCCGACACGTTCCGCGACATGCCAGGGATGGACGTGATGGTGACGGCGGAGGGCTCGCTCACCAAGGACGGCGCGCTGGAGGCCACTCAGATCATGGCCAAGTGCCCCTCCAAGTACGAGATGAAGGATCGCGCTCAGAAGGGCGAACAAGCGCCTCACACGCCCGTGCTGTGAGCTCAGGTCCGTCGCAACGATCGTCAGTTTATCTTCCGGACAATTCAGATGTGGGATCGATTTCTTCGCGCTTGTCGTCGTGAACCCGTGGACGTCACGCCGGTTTGGTTCATGCGCCAAGCTGGCCGCTACATGGCGGAGTATCGCCGTATTCGTGAGCGGTACACCTTGCTGCAAATCTGCCAGCAGCCGGAGGTCGCGACCGAAGTAACGTTGCAGCCCGTGCATGCGCTGGGCGTGGACGCCGCCATCTTGTTCGCGGACATCCTGTTGCCGCTGGAGCCAATGGGCGCGCCCTTCGAGTTTGCGGCGGGCGAAGGTCCGGTGATTCATCATCCGGTTCGGACTCTCGCGGACATCGAGAAGCTGCGCGTGTTCGAGCCGGAAGAGGGCTTGGGTCACGTACTCGCCGCCATCCGCATGATCCGCAAGGAGCTCGACGGCAAGACACCGCTGATCGGTTTCGGCGGTGCGCCCTTCACCCTCGCCAGCTACTTGATCGAAGGCGGCAAGAGCTCGCACTTCGCGCTGACGAAGCGCTTGATGTACCGCGAGCCGCAAGCCTGGCACGCGCTGATGGCCAAGCTGTCTGAAGTGGTGCGCCTCTACTTGCTGGCGCAGGTCGAAGCCGGCGCCCAGGCGATTCAGTTGTTCGACTCCTGGATCGGTCAGCTCTCGCCGCTCGACTACGTCGAGTACATCCAGCCCCACGTGCGCAAGATCCTGTCCAGCGTCGCGACCACCGGCGTCCCGGTGATTCATTTCGGCACTGGCACCGCGACGCTGCTCCGCGTTCAGCGCGACGCGGGCGGCAGCGTGATCGGCGTGGATTGGCGCACGCCCATCGACGAAGCCATCACGCTGCTCGGTGACGGCGTGGCCGTGCAAGGCAACCTGGACCCGCTGCTGCTCAACGCGCCGTACGACCTGCTTGGCCGACGCGTGGACGACGTGCTCGAGCGCGTCGCTGGCCGCCGCGGTCACATCTTCAATCTGGGCCACGGCATCCTGCCGGAGACGTCGCCCGACGCCGCGAAATTCGTGGTGGATCGCGTGCACGCGCACCGGCTCGGCTAAAAGCAGGCGGCGCTGGCTGCTTGGCCGGGGCGGCCGGTAAACCAGGAAGATCCAGCGAGATCGGGCTCGCCGTTCCAGAAAACCAAGCTATCCTCTGCGCCCTTTCCGGCGTCGTCTAAAGGCAGGACAAGGGACTTTGAATCCCTGAATCGTGGTTCGAATCCATGCGCCGGAACCGAGCTTCACCCGACCAAAACGGGGTTGTCGAGCTCGCGTTCCGTGAGAGCGCGAACGGTGAGACGCGCTCTCGCCCTTTAGGGGCCGATGTCGTTATGCATTGGCTTGGGAACTTCGCGTGGCGTGTCCTGTCAGACCTCATCACGACGCTCCGGACTTACGCTGGCATCATCGCGCGTCGACCGACAGATAACCTGCCAGCGCATTCTGCACGCCCGCTACATTCCTGAAGATGGACTCCGAGGAGAGTGACGATCGACACCTGATCGAGCGTCTGCGCCGCCGCGACGAGCGCGCGTTCCTCGAGCTTCTGACGTTGTATCAGGTGCGCGTCTACAAGCTGGTCTATCGCATGTTGGGCCGCGCTGACGAAGCGGAGGACATGGCGCAGGAGGTGTTCGTGCAGGTGTTCAAGGCCGTCGGCACGTTCCGCGGCGACTCCAAGCTCAGCACCTGGATTTATCGCATCGCCGTGAACCTGTGTAAGAACCGCACAAAGTACCTCGCGCGGCGCAAGACAGAGGCAGAGGACTCGTCCGAGTCCGGTCCGGACCGCAGCGACCACGCCACGGCTCGCGGCGTGACCAGCGCGGACGTCGCGCGCCCCGATCATCTGGTGGAGGGCTATCAAATGGAGCGCTTGGTGGAGAGCGCGCTGAACGAGATGGAGCCAGACTTTCGAGAGATCCTGGTGCTCCGCGACATCGAAGACCTAAGCTACGAAGAGCTCTCCGCCATCACCGGCTTGCCGGATGGCACGGTCAAGAGCCGCCTGCACCGCGCGCGCGCCATGCTGAAGGTCGCCGTCGAGCGCAAACTCGGAGAAAAGATCGCATGAGCGAAGCGGACACCCGAACCAGCGCCATCCCGCCCAGCGGTGACGGCCACAACGACGAACACGCCGTCCGCGATCTTTTGCGCGAAGCGCGGCTTGCGCCCGAGGCGCTCCCGGATCTCACGCGCGCGGTCCAGCAGAAGATCCGCGTGCGCAGCGGCGGCAAATTCTTCGCC
>Ga0247764_1000071_pt1 | contig 40944 bp, 56 predicted proteins | sample UWRJL051202B4_FD_179932 | JGI IMG/M metagenome (GOLD analysis project Ga0247764, IMG submission 179932) | Plant litter microbial communities from Arlington Agricultural Research Station in Wisconsin, United States - UWRJ-L051-202B-4 | ecosystem: Environmental > Terrestrial > Plant litter >...
CGGCGGATCCACGGCGCGACGCGCTGAGAAAGCTGCCGAGGTGCTACGGCAAGGAAGGCAGGTTCAGGACGACGGACGGTCGCCGCTTCGACTTCGTTTTCACGGAGCTGCTACGGCATCCGGACATGAGCGAGTTTTTGTTTCCCACTCGAGGCGAGCTGGAGGGCGCGTGCAATGTGATGTTCGTCAGCGGGAACTACGAAGACGCCGAGTCGCGGACCGTGTTCAGGATGCAGACGAATCCGCGGCCTTCTGTTGCAGAGCGCGCCTTGCCTCGCGAACATCCTCAAGCATCTCCTCAATCTTTCCTTTGAGCACCCGCTGCAGCTTCTCGCAGTCGCCGAGATGGTTTGTCTTCGTCTTCGTCAGCCACGTCCGTTTTCCGTTGTCCTCGCCCAGATATTCATCGGTCAGTTGACGGCGGTAGTGGGCATCGATGTTCGTCGGCAGCCACCAGTTTGTTGGCGTGCCGTGACACTCTCCGTCTTTGATGCAATCGAAGTAGAGGTTGGCGGCGAAGTGATCGCTCCAGAACCAGACAAGCGAGAGCTTGTTGTCCATCACCTCGTTGACGCGGATATCGTTGCCCTGCGTTTTCGACGTGTCGCCGCCCTTGGCCGGTGAAAGCCACTCGCTTTGCGTGAGACAGAAATCCCAAACGGCTTGCTGCTCGAAACCGCAATCGGCGAGGCCGGCCGTCACCATGTATTCGCGAAAGGTCCCGTCTGGCCGTGTCCACCGGAACCGGCGAAAGTGGCCGTTCGCATCGGCTTTGTGGCCGCATTTTTCGAGGATCGCATCCCAGTTCGCTGCTTCACCCCAGTCCACCAGCGCGCTCCAGCTCAGTTGCTCCGGATGGTCCCAGAGCACTCCCCAAGCGCGAATCCCGAACCACATTTCCGAGCCTTGCCGGTCAATCGTGATCGTCAGCAATTCCGCCTCTGCCGGCAGTTGCCCTTGGACGTATTTGTAAGGACAGCGCCCGATGGCGCGGTCCAGGTCGTCTTCAACGATGCCGGTCCCCTGGCGGATGAACGGCTTTCCGAGCGTATAGACCCAGAACTTTATCAGCGCCGCGAGCGATCCCTTCGCTTCCAGGAACTCAGCGGCGATCACTCCCCAGATCTCGAAAGGATTATACCAAGACCACAGGTGCGCGGAGATATGTTCGTCCGGCGCGATCGGAGCTGCGTCCTCTTCGTCGTTGTCCACCGGCAGCGGGTCCGGATTGTGAGCGCACCACCGATAGCGCGACAGCATCCACGACTGATCTGCCTGCTCGATTTCCTGCGCGCAGGTCCCGCACTTGTAAGTTGTGCCGCGGCGGACCGCGCGGATGTTCCACCCTTCGCGGACATCCTCCATTTGCGTCGGATCGTCGAGACGGGGACGCTTGCCCATGATCGCGAACCGCGAGAAGCAGGCCTCGCCGGTCACTTCCTCGCGCCACTCCGATCGTGGCCGCAGTTTCCCGTCGGCATCGAGCAGCGGCTTCAGCTCCTCATCAAACGGGACCACGGCCTTCTCGCTGAAAAACGAGAGCCGTTGCCAGCCAGCCAGGCGCGGGTCGTAGCTGAGCGGGGCCCAGCCCGGCTGCACTTCGTCATACGAGGGCGGTTCAAAGACGATGTGCTGATTTACGTGCGCTCGCGCGGCCGAGCAGTGCGGGCACGGGACATAACAGTGATGCTGACTGCCGGCCTTGAACTTCGACCACGTGGGACCGAACTCGCCTTTCTGCGGCGTCGAGGCGCGGAGGATCAGGCGAGAGCTGGCGAAAAGTTTTGTGCGGGCCTCGATCTTGTCTGCGCTCGCCGCGTCGTTTTCCGTCGAGGATCGGCAGGCGTCCAATTCGTTGAGAATCGCCAGCTCAGCGTTGAAACCGTGCAGGTCCGCTTCAGCTCCAGAGCCGACGATGCGCAGACGCTTGCCGCGAAAATGCTTCTCGAATGTCGTCCACGTCTTTTTGGAAATGATCGCCAGCGCCCGGACCGGCGCGCACTGCATGAGGAAGTCGTCCAACTCATCGCGGACAAACTTCCGCGCTGAGTTGCGCGTCGGGTCCAGCCACACCACGACGCCGAACCGCTCCGCGATCCAATAGAGGACCACGCAAATGCAGAACAAAGTTTTGCCGGCACGCGCGCTCGAGCAAACCGTCAGGAAATGAACGTGCGGTTGCTGAGCCAGGTCATGCAGCCCGCGAAAGATCGGGAAGCGACCGGTCCGCAGTCTCCCAGGACTCGGGCCGCCGCTCGACTCGGGAATCTTCACCCAGCGATCCAGCCAGCACCACAGCCGCGAGCGCGGCCGGGGCCGGATGATTGCCTTCACCATGCCGGCAAGCCACCCGGCAGCGTTCAGAAATTTGCGGCCACGCCGTTCTTCAGCGGTCATTTGCGGCGCTTTTTCTTCTTCGGCACCGGCGCAATGGCTCCCTCGACCGCTGCCGGAATCCGGATAGTGGGCTTGCGGGACCGTCCTTGCCGGCGTTTTACGGGCCGTTTCTGAGCTGTGGCAGGGGTTTCCTGAGCCTTTTCCGGCCGTGCGGAATCCTGCTGCCGGCGCATCGCCTCTCGCTCGGCGGCTTCCTCTGTGACTTGGCCGGTGACTCCGTGAGACAGCGCCTCGTCGGTAATCTCTCCGGCCTTCTGCGCTCGCGCGATCGATGCGGAGCCGAGCCGTCGCAGAACTTCGGTGGCCACGCGAGACACGAGCTGCAGCAGCGCGGCGTGATCCTGCCCGGCAAAACTGACGATCTGCAAAAGACGCTCTGTCTCGGCGTCGAATGGCAGATCTCGCAGGATCTCGCCGACTGCCGTCTCCGCGCAGAATTCCGCGGCGTTGATGTCCGTGAGAATCGCATCAACTTCGTCCCTCAAAACGTCCGCGCATTCCCGCTCCTCACGAAGCCCCTTCACGCGGCGAGCTGCTACGTCGGGGAACTGGATCAGTTTGTTCTGCAACGCGGCGAGCAGCGCACCGAACGGAACTTCCAGCTCTGACGCCACCAACAGCGTGCCTTCCGTGGTCCAGCGATCGATGCGCTTCGAGTCGTAGTTTTCGTAAAGAACCGCTTTGTTCCAATCCGACTGCGAGCCACCAAGACGAGGCGGGCGGATGATATCGCGTTCGTCTCCATCCTCGGCGACTTCATCATCGAGCTTTTCCGCACCGCGCAGGTTGTGCTTCCTGACGAGCGCGATCCAGGCGGCCACTTCTTTGCGGCCGTCAGCGCGATCTGGCGGGCAGTCGGCGGCGTAGCGCGGATCTTTCCTCCAGTCCAAGATCGCCCGTCGAGTGACGCCGAGCAATCCGGCCAGTTCGTCCCAGGACTTTGCGAAACTCTTCAGCGGCGCTGCAGCCGGCTGCTGCTGCTGCAGCGCCTCGGCGCGCGCTCGCTCGAGCAAAGCCTCGTCACGAGCGGTCAGCGGTTTTTCCGCATGGAGTTTGCGGAGAACCGTTGCGAGTTTCTTTTTATCGATCCTGTCGAAATCCTCCGGCGTGAGCTTCACGCCATCGGCTGCGCGTCAATTAAACGCTGCTTCCAGAATAGGCCTCACACGATCGAACAACGAAGCGAGATCGGCAACTCCACTGACCAACGTCGCAATCTCTAGGATCACTGGGCGCACCAAATATTTGCGGCGCTTTTCCGGGGACTGCGTTGCTTCTGAGGCTATCACTTCTACAAGTCCGACAATATTGTCCTTCGCCTGAGCAACGACATCAGCGTGCGCCAGCACAGCGTTGGTAAAAGTAGTGATGGCCGCACTTAGCTCTGGATTGCCGGCTTGCGTGATTGCGGTCAACGCTACATCCACCTTCTTAATAGAGCCGGTATTCAGAACCCCAACATTGCTGTGCGATACGTTGATGTTGTTGAACGTCATAGGCCCTCCTTGAATGATGTTGCGCTCAGGAAAACGCGGGCCGGTGTTTGGGAGTCCGATCGTGTTCCACATAGACTCGTGTAGGAAGTTAATCATCCTTTCACGCTCAGCGTTTTGAATTGCGATCGCTTGCTGAAGTTTCAAGCCGCAATCAACACACAGCGCCAAACTTCCTTCCCCGCTCTGGTAAAGGAGAACTGAAGGTCGACCGCACTGCGCACATTGATTGCTCATCTTCGCATCCTATAACCCGTCCGCTAGACTGTCACGCGTAACGGGCTCAGTCTGCGAAGCTGAACTAATCAAAGTCGAGATCGAGTTGATTGTCGGCGCGGATCTCGCGGGCCTGCTGCTCGTAAGGATCGCGGAGGTTTGCGGGATTTACCAGACGCGCCCCTTCCTCCCAGAAGTGTTTCCACGCGCGCTTTGCGGCCCTGCCCCGTGCTGTGTGACGATCGAGCGCGAAGTCTGGAATCTCCCGCTGTCCGCGCGGGCCTTCGTAGTGGACGATCAGCGCGTGATCCACCATGCGGCTTTTCTTCGCGTGCGCGAGGTAGAGAACCGCGTGGACTAGGAAAAGGCGCTCCGGCTCGTGCCGGGCGTCCTTCTTTTTGCGCTGATCCCGCCACGCTTCGCGCAGCGTTGTGACGCGCACGATTGCATCCGGATCGGCGAGACCCACGTCTTCGCTCGCCATGATGACCAGGCGCTTGAAGACGTATTCACCGTAGCCGGCGAGGTCGAGTTCTGTGGCCCAATGCAGCGCTTCATCAGCGAGGCCGCGGCGGATGCACTTCTGCAACGCGCTCGCGACTTCGCCGCAGCGGTGGCCACCGGGAGTCATGATTTCGGCAAACGTCATGCGGCCCTCGCTTTCTTCGCCGTCCGGATCGCGCCGAGCGCTCGTGCGTCATTGAAAGCGGCGCGCACGTTGCAACCGTCCAGAAAGCCGTCAGGCACGCAGCCGCGGGCGATCTTTTGCGCGTGCTCTGCTGGTAGCTTGAACCTTCGCACCAATTCGCGCGACGTATCCGCTACCGTGGGAGCGTTCACCGGCAAACGAACGAATCGGGATTCCAGCCGGCCCTTGGTCATCTGCCGGAGTTTTCCAAATTCGTTCGTGGTGACGATGACCGCGTGACGCGCGGGCAGCGTGTCCAGGAACGTGAGCATTTCCGAGATTGCGGAACTGCTCATCTGGTCAACTTCGTCGATGCGCTTGACCGTCCACGAGCTGAACAGATTGCCGTAGCAACCGCGCTCGCGCCACTGGCGGACAACTTCGATGCCGACGCTCTGGCCGTTCATCGTCTCGACGGCAAACGGTGTGCCGGTCATTTCGGCCGCGAGCTGATCTGCCAGCTCTGTCTTGCCAACGCCCGGATCGCCATCGAGCAGCAACGCCACGCGATCAGACTTCGCCACCAAGGCCCGCGCCGCTTCCAAGATGGAAGCGGCGGGGCCGAATAGGATTGCCGGAGTTTTCATTTCGCGGCGGTGGTGATGACGAGCTGACCTTGCTCGACGTGGACGCACACATTTTCCCCGATCGTGAAGCCAGCGGCTTCGAGCCACCTGCCGGCGATACGGAGCTGCGGAACGACCGCGCACCGGCGCCGGTGGAAATCTCCGGCTGCCTGCCAGAGCGTTGAGATTTTCAGTTTGCGAATGCTCATGGCTTAGGCGGCGAGATCGACGACGTTGACGCGCTGTGACCCTGCGGCCGGCGCTGCTTTCTTCGCGGGCAGTGCCATCGGCTTCTCAGCTCCGAGCACCATGGCGGCGAAGGCGAATTCCTCCGGCGTGGCGAACACTTCACGCGCCAGCGCGTCCCATCCGGTCACAGACTTCGAGAGATCGCCGAAGCGATAGCGGAAGGTGCCCGTCTTTTTGCAGACGTAGATTTCGCCTGCGGCCCACTCGGCGAACGCCGGACGGAGCAAGGGAAGGTGTTTGTGCGCGCGCTGCAGGCGATTGGCTTTTCCGATCGCGATGCGGCGGATGGTGGTGAGTGCGGTTGCGGTTGCGGTTTTCATTGTGACAATGGGCGGTTTGGTCGGTTGCCCTCTTCCGGTTTGGTTTGATGGAGCGGGATTGCTCCCTGCTGCCCGCCGCCTCGAGGCGACGGGCAGACGGGAACGATCAGTATTCCTCTGGAAACAGCACGGTGGTCGCCGAGCGATCGGCTTCGGTGATGATCCAGATTTTTCCCTCTGGCGTTTCGTAAGCGGAGAAGACGCGCGCCCCGATTAGCAGCGCCTCTTCGTTCGCCGCTTTGTCCTCGATGCACATATCGCCGCAATCGCCGCTCAGGTGGCGAGTCAGGCAATTCGTGACCATCCAGAACGCGAGCGGATTTCGCTCGAGCAGAGCTGCGATGTTGCGGGAAACGAGCAACTGGCCGCGCTCGAACTTGGCTTGTGAGAAGGCAGGCGCGTTCATTAGCGGAGCCTCCGATTGTTGGAACCGCCGCCGAGCGGACGGTTGATGTTGATCTGACGGCCGGCGCTGTGGCCCGCGCTAATCGCGTCGTGGTGACGAATGTTGATGTTCGCGCGGCCGGTGTAGCGAACGTTCGGATGGAACCGCGTCACTGCGGATTCGAGCGCCTTTTTATCGTTCACCACTGCGAGCTGGTAGTTCGCGGCGATGTTCGCGTTGCCCGCCATCTGCGCCTCAATGATCGCCTCGCCTTCGACGCGGCGCTTGTTCTCAGTGAGCTTAGCGTCAAGGCCGGTATAGACGCCGTAGAAGTAATTCACCCGCGCTCCCTGCCCGCACTGAGTCTGCTTTTGCCAAGCGGTCCAGAGCCGCGGAAATTCCCCTTCCAAAAACTCAGTCACCCACTTGGCGAAAGCTATGTCAGTCGGCTTGCCGATCACGAACAGTTGGCCGTCGCACCCATACACCATGCTGACGTTGAAATGCTTTCGGACGATCCACTCGACATACTTGGCTTGAAACGTCTTGCGGCGGACCTGCTTTTCCTCGGTGTATTCTTCAGCGGGCCGCTCGCTGTGTTCGATGCCGGCGAGTTCAACTTTGTAACGCAGCGCCAATTCCTGAGCCTTCGCCATCGCGGCCTCGGCCTCCCCTTGTGATGCTGCTTTGTCGGTAGCCAGGCGCAGAAGTTTGCGCAGCTTTTCGATGATTTCTTGCGGTGTGTTCACTTTGACTATGGGCGGTTTGGTCGGTTGCCCTCTTCCGGTTGTGGAGCGGGATTGCTCCCCGCTGCCCGCTGCCGATTCGGCGCGGGCAGAACGGGAGAAATCAGCGCACGATTGAAAGTTCGTTCGCTTCTGCGACGCCAAGCGTGGTGACGCGGTAACTGACTTCATCCTCTGCCAGCACGATGACCGGCCGGAGACGGAGAGGCAGGTTTGGCACCATCGTGGTGAGCCTGAGATTCACGAGAGCTTGCGCGCTTTGTAGGGACATTTTCTTCGACATGCTGAGAGCTTCGTCGGCGCAATTCGTGACGTCGCGCGAATCCAATCGTGCGCTCACTTTTCCTCACGCTGGCAAGGCCGCTGCTAGCTAGCCGCCGCTGTGCCCCGGCTATACGAATGTATAGCGCGGGCCCTAAAACTCCGGGGGTCGCGTCGCGAAAAAGAAGCGGCGCTCCGTCGTGTCCGTGTGACCGTTCGCATCGCACCACCGCGCGTAATCCTCAACGGTCATGCGAACGCTGATGATCTTTGCGCCACGTTTTCGGAGCAACGTTGTTAGCGCCTTCACCATTCGCTGCTGGAAAAAGAGGGTGCGCCTCGGAAAGAAAAAGCGCGACGTTTCCTCGTCAGTGAATTTCGCGACGCGAATACCCTGCCCCTTTAGGTCCTTCACGCCGGCAGGCGGCGGTCCCTGCAAACCCATAGCGGGCAGCCAGGCAGCGACGGCTTCGGCTACGTCCTCATTCACAAGGACGCACCTTTCGGCGCTTGTCATAATTTTTTCAAGTCGTCAGTCACCGTCGGGCACGAAGCCCAGACCGCCGCCGAGATCGCGCCAGACGTCGGTGCGATCGGAGCCGCGGACTTTGATCACCACACGGACGCGGCCGTCAGTGAGCGTTTCAACTTCGCTGATTCCATCAACTTCGTCATCGCGGAAATAGCGGACGAGCAGTGCATCTGGCAGAGCCAGGGCTTTTTTGTTTGCCATTGGACGTTGACGTTTTTGGTCGGGTCGTCTCTTCCCGTGGGCTGTGGTTTTCTATCTCGCTAAATTTTCATTGTGAATCGCGTCGTGTGTTTGGCGACGTGGACTAGAAAGGCGAGCACAAGAGCAGCGAACAGCATAGCGCAGCCAACGCTGCGCGGTGGTGAGCACGTCGGCTTTGGAACTGCCGGTTTCATTGCGTGAGAATTACGGTCCTGCCGGTCGCGCGCTCGAAATGCAGCGCGGCTTCCTCAAGCGATCGCCAGCATTTCCCATTCGTGCTGCACCAGCTCATGAACTCGACGTAGTGAGTATGACCTTTTTCCTCGTGCTCGCGTGCGCCACTCTGCCACCTGTCCTCATCGATCTGGAAAAGCATGCTGCGGCAGTGTGGGCAACAAGGCAACCGATGCTCGCCTGCCAAGCCGATCTGCGAGATGTGACCATTCCAGGAACAGAGCGCCGCATACACGTGGAGATTGGAGGACTGGCGCGGCATCAGAACGGAAGGCGTAGCGTGATTTTCTGCACGCCAGCATAGTCTCGCTTGCGCGTTCCGCTGAACCCGCCGAATCCAAAGACGTCGCCCCACTTCTTTTGCAGCAGCGCAACGTCGCGCTTCTCGGTGTCGCTTGTGCGATATGCCGCCTGCCCGCCGCGGCCGGTGAAAGTTTCCTTTTGGCAAAACGTGTAGCGGCAATCCTTCACGCAGAGCCGGTGCTTGTGAGCGTTCGCGCAGGCGATATCGAAATCGTTCTTCGCAACGATGCGTTCATCGAAGCGGAGGCCGTGGCCACGGCGAAAGCCCATGGCACAGCCGTTGATGTAGCCGGTGAGCATGAACGGTTTCAGTCCCGTGTAGTAGCGGAGCGCGCCATTGCTGGCTTCCCATCCGAAATAATAGGCGCCCACGTCGGCAGCCAGGCGCGCGGTGTTTTCGATGATCTCCTTCACCAGCCACGGTTCGCGGATCGTCGCCGCCTCGCCTCGCTCAACAAAGCACCGCTGCACGCTGAGAATGTCGTCATCGACAAACACGAGCGCCTCGGCGTTCAGCCTGGCGAGCGCCCCTTTATCCCAACTCTGCAGCACCCAATTAAGTTTTGGAGTGAGGCCCTTTACGCTGTCGGGATGGACCAGCACCGCGTTGTCCACTCGCGCGTTGTAGTCGCGGAGCTGGCTTTGCGGAACGCACACGATCGCGTTTGGAAGCAACCGGTGTGTGGTCATCGTCGCCGCTCTGGACATCGAGGGAATGACGATTACCACGGAGTGCTTCGATGGCGCGCGCAAGCGGGATAGCGCGTCCGATGCCGACGCCGGTTTTCTTGTAACTCTTTTCGACGCGCGCCCCGAGGAGGTTTTGGAGGAAGGCAAATTCTGTTTCATTGGTGGTAAATATAAGGACGTAATCGTAGGACTCGCCGAGCTTCGCGGTGATCGGGAATTCGGCTTCTGGAATATCGGCATCGGCAAGCAACTGCTGCAGTTCGTCTTCGCTCACCGCCGCGAATTGGATCTCGCCGGCATCGAGTTCGCCCAGGAGCTGACGCAATGCGTCCTCGTCAGTGGTGGCGAGTTTCGCGAGCTGATTGTCCGCGGCCACATCGCGCAATTCCTCAGCGCGTGAAGCATAGTGCTGATTCTCGATCGGCACGGACCACCCGCGGCGGCGCGCCATTTGCACCAAGCCGTTTCCCTTCGTGATGCAACCGGACAACGTGGATCTCACCGCGCATCGTCGGTAGCCATTCCCGACGACAACGGTTTCGTATCGATCGAGCTGCTTCGGTGGATGCACCTGCGGATTCTTCGAGTTCGGTTGCTCGCTCCAAAGCTTCAGTTCGTGAGCCGGAACGATTTCATCGAAGTTGCAGAAAACTGGGATATCGCCAGCGTGGGCGCGCGGTTTCGCCGCTGCCGGCCGACGCCGCTTCGTTTCATGGGAAGTTCGCTTTTTCATCGTGTGTGCAAAACTGATGGGATGTCGCCTAGACTGCTCGGGAGGGGGGTCTCCCTAAGAGATTCCTTACTGGGGGGGTGGTCCGGTCGCCTCTGACCCGTCTGCAAGGCCGGTTTCCATGCGTTTGCGTGACCGATTCGGTGAAAACTTCTCATCTACTTCCCCTTTTTTCCGGCCGTCCGGACTTCTGCCTCGATCTTCTTTGGATCGATGCCCCAGAGCTTGCAGATCTCGACGAAGCCAGTTGGCCAATCACCATCGCCGAAATCGTAAGGCTGATGCTCGTACGCAAGGCCCTCAACGATGAAGCCGCAAAGCTGCTTTGCGTTGAATCCACTCTTCACCTGAACCTTTAGTCTTTCCCCAGGACGATCTGTCTCCCCTAGCCCACGACGCTTGACCACGTCTGCAGCTCTCACGCTCGAGCAGCAGAGCTTCCCGTTCACGACACCAGCGATGTATCGAAGGAAGTACTCAGTTGGTCCATTGCGTTCAGCAGCATCGACAAGCTGATTGAGTGTTAGCTTCCACGCTTGACGACGGATCGCTGATCTCTCGCGCTTCAGCCGCGCTGCTTTCTTCTCAGCCTCAGCGTTCGCAGGCTTCTTCACGTTGGTCAGCTCGAAGGTGTAGCCCGCTTCTTTGATCGCCTTCGCCGCATCTTTCTCGAGGACGCACTTCTTCGGATTACCGTCGTCAGTGCGCGCTATCGTGATCGCGATTTCGCTTTTGCGTAAAAGCGTCTCGTAGTTTCGCCGCTTCGGATCGGCGTAGCAGCTCGATGCCAGATCTAAATATCCAGCAGGCACGTAGGCACCCCACGTCAGGAATTTCTCGCTCTGATCGAAACCGAGCACGGTGATGTTATCACCAGCGAGCTTTTCTGATTTTTCCTTCCATTCACGGCGATCCTTCAATTCTTCCCGCGCTTCCTCCATGAGCTGCTGAGAGCGGCGAAACGAGAGGATCCCATTTTCCACTTCCTCACGCTTTTCTGGATGCAGGATTTTGCGCGTCAGTTCGCGGCGCGCGTCTTCATCATCGAGCCGCGTGATGAGTTCCGCATGGCTCGCCGGCATCTTTCCGCTTTTCGCGGCCGCGAGGGCTTCAGTCGGCAGATCGAGCAACGCGAGCCTGGCATAGATCGTCGTCTTGCTGAGCAGTTTTCCACCCTCGCCCAATTCCTTCGCGATTTCCGGAATCGTCATGCCCATGTCCCGCATGCGTCTGTATCCTTCCGCCTGCGCGATTGGACGCAGGCCTTTGCGCCGTAGATTTTCGGTGAGCTGGGCAATCAGTGCTTCGCGTTCCGTCATGTGGCGCACCACCACCGGCACTTCTTTTAGCCCTGCCTCTTTCGCGGCGGTCCACCGCTGTTCACCAATCACCAGCTCATGAGTGGGTTTTGTTTTACGCCACCGCTCTGCTTCCGCCTCGGCAGCGGTTTCCATTGCGAAATGAGGTCCGCCGAAGCGGACTTCATCACCAATGAGAGTGACGATCTGATATTGGCCGGTTTCGCATCGACGCACTTCGAATTTGATCGCGCGAGCAAGCAACGGCTGAAGGATGCCGTGCTCCCTGATGCTTTCGACAAGTCGGCAAAACTCATCGTCCTTCTCGACATCGCGATTTGTCCAACTGCGCTGCAGTTTCCCGACGGCAATCATTTGATAGCCGCCGCCGTTCGCGATTTCAGCCTTCGCCGTGGCTGAAAGCTTCGTGATGTCCGTTACGCCGGCGCGAGCTGAAGCATCAGCCAGGAACTGCTCGTTGTGTGCGATCGCGCTCGCCAATGCGGACCGGGCACCGCTGCCCGGCGCGGTGGACGCGCTTTTTGGGGTCATGGTCATTGCGTTGGTGGTTTGGGTTGCTGCTGAGCGCGCAGCCGCTCATTGGCGACAAATGCGCGCAGGAATCGTCCGAATTGATCGCGGAGCCATGCACCGCGAGAAGTGGGTTCACCTTTCGTTTCAATCCGCAGCTTGAGCTGCGAGATCGCTTCGAGGACCGCTCGCCTGTGAACGCGGATCGCATTGGCGCGCCACCATCCGCCCCAGTCCTCCATGACACGTTCGCCGAGGACAATTCGCAGGAAGGCGACTATCTCATCTTCGGTAGCGCCGGGATCGAGCGGCGTATCTGGCCACCAGCGTTCCCGATTCGGGAACGTGCCACTCAGTGCACTCAATGTCTTCAGTGCTTTTTGTGGTTCCGTAGAAAACACTGAAGCATTTAATGCACTTAATGGAGTGTTCCCGATTCGGGAACCGCCCGTTCCCGATTCGGGAACAACGGACGGCCCAGGTGGTGCGTTCCATAAATATTCACTCGCCTCAGGTGCGGAGGCAGTGGAAATTTCGGACCCGCTGCCGCACCTCGGCGCGGGGTCCGTTCCCGGTGGCTGTGTGGGCTCACCACTGCCGGGCATATAGGCAGCGGGTTTCGGTACACAGACACTCCCCGGAAAATCTCTAGGCCCGTCGCCGATCGCGATGCGATGGTGCGCAATCAGCGCCGCACGCATTCTCTCGATGGCAAGCGCCTCTGCAAGTTCACGCTCGACGCCGGGGCCAAACAGCTCGGCTTGCTGGGTGCCGTTTGCGGCGTCGATTGCTCGCTCGAGCAGCTCGGCCGAGGCGCGGCCTTCCGCGGTGCGGTGTCGCGGCGCATAGAGCCACGGCCACTCACGCGAGGGCGGTAAAAAAGTGTAGATGCGACCGTCCGCGCTAACCTCCAGCGCGCGGCCACGAATTAGCCGTGCAACGGTTTCATGCACGTTGCCGCGCGAGATCCCGGTGAGCGTCGCAAGCTCTGCCTGCGCCCCGAGACTCACAAAGGGGCGACCGACGACAAACGAGCGTCGGATGATCGTCGCTGAAATGACCATCTCACGCTCGCTCAGTTGATGCCGGCAGATTTCCCGCCAGCAAACTGCTTCGACTTTTGAGAGATCAAGTTCGTAGGTGCTCAATGTGTGAGCACCCCCTTTCCGACAGCCGGGCCAATGATGGCCGGCGCAGATTGGGCACGCGATCTAAGGTGCGATTTCATGTTGGGGAATTGCTTCGTTTGGGTTAAGTAACGGGCCGAGGGGGAATTCCGGGCCGGCGCTGTTACTGCGGCGCCGGCCCGTTTGATTTATCCGCGAGCGCGAATCCCCCGGATCATTTGCGCTCACGATTTGGGTTCACTCATGCGTTTGCCGGACTTAGCCGGCTCCCTCCTTTCTCGTTGGGAGAGTGGGCGCGCTCCGCTTTGGGAACGGTGTGATTCTTGCCGCTAACTCGGCCTTGACCTTCGTTTCGCGCGGTGTGGCCGCGATGAGCAGCTTCCCCTTCCGCCGTGCTGCCTCGACGACTTGGCTGCGGAAATAGCGCGGATCGTTCTGACCAAACGCGAGGCTCTTTTCCAAGCCGTAGTCTCGCCAGTTCGCGCGTAAAATCGGGACAGTTACACCAATCATTTCGGCGGCTTCCTGCGGCGTCATCAGCTCACAGTGCAGCTCTGCCATGCGCGTCAGCAGCCGGTCCGCCAGATCTGGCTGTGATACCAGGACACGCTCAAAAGCGCGCGAGACGCCTTCAATCACCAGCTCGTCAGCGATCGAAGTGCTCATTCGTTCCTCCGTTTCCCTGCCTGACTTTCCCACTCACGAATCTGCTTCCGCCGCTCTCGCATGAAAAAGGCGACGAACGCGAAAAAGAGAATGGCGCCGCACACGCACGCGAAGCCAAAAAGGGCCTCCAGCGACCAATCGGAAAGTGGTGGGATGTCTTTCATTGGAAAAACTCCGAGCTGGCGCGGATCTCGCGGCCCACGTCCTCGATGAGTTCGAGGACGCGCAGTTTTGAAAGGTAGTTCGAGAAGGTTCCGCTCTCGGATGACATCTGCGTTGCCTCGCCGATCTGCGCCCGCGTCAGCGCCGAGGGATAAGACGCGGCTACGGCCTTCAGAATGCGCGTAGCGCCGTTTGTAGGCCCCAATTCGGCCAACCAATGGTCTAGGAGGCCCGCGCCATTCGGCAGCGGCGTAAACTCCCCTAGCGATTCAACTCCGGCCGGAGTGAGCTGATGGCGGTCGCCGGTCGTATCGAGCCAGCCGTTCGTGCGCAGCTTCGACAGGTAATTGGAGAACGTCCCGCTCTGGCTCGACATGCCGGCGCGCACGCCGATCTGGCGGCGCGTGAGTCCAGGACGTTGCGCCAGCGCAACCATGATCCGGCGCAGGCCGCTTTTGGGTGCATCGCCCGCAGCCGGAGGACGCGCGGTGGCATTGTGACGCGCCCCAAGAGACACCGGCAACGCGGCCGGCGCCGACTGCGGACGATGCAAATTGTTCTGCGCCTGTGCGGGCCTCGCTGCTCGCTCCAAAGATTCCGCGGTTTGTTTCACGAAAGCAGCGTGCGCCCCTAGGTTGTCGATCTGCCTGCGCAGCTCGTTAAAGTGCGCTTCAAACGCGGCCGCCTGCCCCTTCAGCTCTGCAATCACGGCCGGATCGATCGGTGCGGGCGCAGGTTTTGCAGCGGTAGACTGCAATTTTGCATTCTCACGCTGCAAATCGTCGATGCGCTTCCGCAGCTCGCGCGGGTCTTTCGCCTTCGCCTCCTCGATGACCGTCGCCATCTTCTCCTTCACTTCGGCGATGTCCACAGCGGCCCAGCCTGACGCCTTCACCGCCTTTTGAAGCTGCGGCGGCGCAAAGGAATCAAACGTCTCGAACATCGGAAACGCGACACGAACCGGCCCATAGTTTTCCTCCGGCGACCAAACGTAAGCGGAGCCGCGCGGCAAGCTGGCAAGACCGTTGAGAACTTCAGTGCCCTGCGCAGTATCTCCGCATCCCTTTATCCATTCTTGAACCGCCGCGCGATCAGCAGCGTGAATGACGCGCATCGCGATTAGCGTCTCGCACGACGTCAGCGCGTCGTTGTGCACCTTCTGCGGCCGCTGGCTTGCGATCAGTGCGACGATGCCGATTCCTCGGCCCTCGGACATGAGTCGATTCGACCAGTGCAGCGCGATCCCGGCGCGGTCCTCACTGTCGGACATCTTCCAATTCTTCGGCGCAAAGTTGTGAAATTCATCGCCGACCAGGTAAAGCTCCCCTGAGTTCGCGTTGAAAATTCCCTTCGCGAAGTCGATGTAAAATTGGAGCATCGCCGAGGTGGTCCCCCCACGGAATCCGATGATGCAAGGCCGGTTCCCGCTTGTGATCAGCTCAGCGACGTGAGCACCGCTGTGAGCGCTTATCGGCACGTCCTGCGCGCGTGCGTCCTTGAAGTCACCAAAGGCAATCACGGGAAAGCCCGCTGCCTTGGGTCCCGAATATTTCAGGCCCCACCAATCGCCCTTCGGATCGAGAACGCACACACGCTTTTTCCGTTCGAGCAAATGTTCGACGATGTGGCGCAGAGCTGACGACTTCCCGGCTCCAGTTTTGCCCAACACAACGCCGTGCTGCTTCAACGTCTTTTCGGGAATGCACAGTGCGTTTTTCATGAGGGAAGAATCAAACCGCTGTCGTTGGCGTAGGCCTCGCCGCTCGCGATCCAAATCCAGTATCGGATCGCGCACCATGAGCAGAAGTTTTCGGAGTCGATCACCCAATAACACGAAGCACCGATCTGCGCATCGATGCAGGCATGGCTATCGGTGCAACCGCAGGCCACGCACCGCCCTGGCGGCGCTGCGATCGTGAGAGCTGCGCGCTCGCTCATGAGTCTCCTTTCCGGCCGTGCGGAATCGGCGGTTTGACGGGCGGCAGAACCACCTTCACGCGGTCAATCAGGCGACCGTTCAAATAAACGTTCACGCCGCGCATCGTGAGCAAGAATTCGAGATTCATGCGCGGGCGTGTGCAGGGTTGATGCCGGCGCGGCGGGCTTCGTAGGCACGGTGTAGCCAGCCACCGGGGTTTGTGATGGGAGGCTTTCCTTTTAGAGCCAGCCGGCTTTCCAAGTCCTTTGCGGCTTCCGACAATGCCTCGAAGTTTTCGGCAGCGTATTGCTCCCACTGCGATTTATTGCGGTAGTAGGACGCGCTGCCGATCAGCGTGCACACCTTCGAGAGCAAATCTGTGACAGCGCTCGCGTTCATGCCGGGCGGATTCTTGTGCAGCAATACCCGCCGCGGATTCCCTCGACCATCGCGATCCAGCCGCCATGTCCGAGGGTCCACGGCAACGCCGTGAGTTTCGTGTGTGTCTGCTGGCCGTCGTCGAGTGTGACGATCACCGGCATTCCCACCGTCGTCAGCTTCATCGCCGCGGTGTAACTCGCGCCGATCCGTTTGAGCTGCTCAGACATGGAAAAGCCCGGCATCTTTTTGCGACGTGAATTTCGAGCAATCACGTTCCGGCCTCCGTGCTTTTCGCTGCTGCGATAGCCGCCCTCTGCGCTTCCTGCCTGATAAGCTCGATCTTGGCGCGAAGCAGAATCGTGACCGCCTTCCGCGACAGGATTGCGCGCTCTGCATCCTCGCCGGTCTTTTTGGCGCGGCGCTCGCTTTCGTCCTGCGATCCCCCCCTAGACAAGAAGATATCGACAACCGTCGAGGCCATGGCGTCAGCGCTTGGAGCTTTCTCCCATGCGTCGAGAGCTTGCATCAAAAGCTCGCAGTCTTTTTCGGTGAGTTCGCCGAGGTTCACGCCGGCACCTCACTTCCCACTGGCTCAGCGAATGCAAAGGCTTTGCTGGGCATTTCGCCGGGCACCAAAATGGTGACAGGCCGGATATCGAAAAGACCGCCGCTTGTGTAATTACACGGTCCACTTCCCTCGCCTCCGAGCCAGTCACGCTTCGCTGGTCCGTAGCGACCGATGCAATTGAAGTAGGCGCTTTCTGCCGTCGCGCCCTGATCCTTATAGGGCCGGAAATCCTCAACGGCTTGAACGTGACCGCAGCCAGGACAAACAAACTTCCATTTCAATTTGTCCGTGCCGAAACGACGCTCGCCCTCAGCAAGCCAGTGATCGAGAGTGATAGTGAGCTGTTTCACGCCGGCACCCCACTTCCCAATTTGCCCAGGACCGCCGCGATTTCCTCGGTGATGCCGCTGAAGTTCGCGAGCTGCATGGCGAGCCGGCGCGCGCGGCGATACGGCTCCGGCTCGATCACCGCGCCTTTCTCAAGCGACTCCGCGATGTAGCGAGCACCGCCACGCATCGCGACCAATTCATGCAATGCGTCCTCAGCGACGGAAAAGCTGTTATAGCCGGAACGCTCTTCGCGATAGTTCGTCGCGTCGTCGTCCCATAGCATGATGAAAACTTGCCGATCGTAGTCCTCTGCGATCATCCAACGCTCGCCGCCAAGTTCGAGCTGCTTAGTGGTGACGAACTCTTTCAAAACGTGTTCCCCCCATGGTGGATCGCGTCCGCACGCCGAGCTTCGCGAATGAAAATCCGGATCTGTTTGATCGTGGCGCTTTCCGGTGGGATTTCGACGCCTGAGCCTTGAGCAATCGTTTCGCGAACCGCCTGCCTAAGTGTTCGCAGCAATCCAACGGTGCGTTCCTTCTCGACTTTGCCGTCGAGGATTTTCCAAGCGATGACGAGGTAACAGTTGCCGCGCCCTCCGGTATACTTTTCGTAAACCGGATGAAGGATGTAGTCGCTTGCGACATCCACTCCGTTGTGAGTGACCTGCCAGCCGGGATGTTCGGCTTTCGATTGGTCAACGAGTGTGCATTCCGCAAGCGGGATGGTCGCCTGCTGTTCGTATAACGCCCGGCGAGCCTCGGGCGATTGTGTGGGTGGGTTTGCGTTCATGTCGTGTTGTGTTGTGATGTGCGCGTTAGGACCGGTGCGCGGGCCGGCGCGGCATCGGCTTTCACCGGTGCCGCGGTGAAAATCAGGCAGCTTTGAGCGGGACCCCGTTTTCCGCTGGAACAAACTCATCGTTCAGCTTCACCAGCTTGCCGGACTTCAAGCCCGTCACGGCGAACTTGAACGCGAGTTTGGCGATGCCGGCGTTTTTCAGGCCGGTCAGTTTGATGATGTCTGCCACGTCCGGCTTCACTTCGGCGGGCACGTCGAAAGCGACACGCTTGCTCTTTGCGGTGTCACCCTTGGTCTTTGTTTTCTTGGTCTGGCTCATGTAGCGCGTTGTAGCCCATTGTAGCACACTCGCAAGAAAAAAGTAACATTGTGTTACATTTTGTTATTGCATTCCCGGCGTCGCTGCGTAATTCGGTCGCCCCATGGCAAAGAAGAAAACGGCACGGGCGCGGATCGATGAAGACCTGAGAGAGGACTTCGATTGGGCGCTCACAGAAACAGGGATGAGCGAAGCGCAGCTCCTCGAAGCGAGTATCAAAGCATTTGTCGCCTACGTGAAAGAACACGGCGGCATCTGGCTTCCGTTGGCGATAATTCCAAAGCCGAAGGGTGAGAAAAAATCCCCGCAGAAGAAGACCCCAAAAACAGCGGCCGCGCCCCACGGGGCATAGCATGGCGTTTGCGTCAATTCCCCTCACCCCCCACCGGCCTCAATGCAATAATTAACCCTCGCAGAATTCGTCACATGAGAACTTCCTCCGGCTTACTCCCCTGCGCGATGTGCGGCGCGATGATCAGTCCCGCAGCTCACGCCTGTCCGCAATGTGGAGATCCCGTCGCCGTCTCCGCGACCGCACCACGGCGCTCGATACTTCGCAGTCCGATCGCGTGGCTGATCGTCGGCATAGTCCTGTTCGTCGTGTTCGCCTACTTCAGCGGCGACGGCGCCCCTCCGGCACGCTGAAAAAGTGAAGGAAAGGCTGCCACTTCCAAAGGGCGTTCCGCGCACGCTCCGGTTCGAGAGCGTATGCTTCGACGTGATTCCACTCGGCGACGGTCGGTTGGCGTTTGCTTACTACCAGGGCAAGCTCCGCGTTGTCGTGAAGCGGCGCACGATAGACGAGCTACGCGAAGAAGCGGAACGAATCGCCACCGCGATCCTGAACGCTGACACGGCAGCGAAAAGCATGACCGCGGACGACAGCCGAATTTTTGTCTCCGCGACTGAAACGCTTGCACCTTTCAAAGTTCCGCTAGACGCAGCGGCACGGATTCTCCGCGATGCCGCTCAGCTCGTCGGTGGCGTCGAGCGAGTAGTTGAAGCCTGCCGCTTTTTCAACAGCGCCGGCGCCGACACTCGAGCCGCTACTACTGCAGTCGTCGTGGCCGCTTTCATCCGCGACCTGAGCGCAAGTGGAGTGACACAACTTTACCTGAAGCCGATGGAAGCGGACTTGAAAAAGTTCGCCGAGAAATTCCCTAGCATGTTCGCCGCGGTCCGTGCCACCGAAATGAGCGACTGGCTCCGCGACATGCCGGTTGGTCTGCGCCGGCGTCGAAATCTGCGCGACAAGCTGGTCGCGCTTTTCAATTGGGCTCGAGACAACGGCTATCTGCCTGACGGCCTCCGGACCGAAGCGGAGAAAATTAAGCGGCCCAACGTCAAACGGAAGGCACCGGCAATTTACACTCCCGAGGAGTTGGACCTTCTACTTGTGCAAGCCGCGCAGCCAGCCGATCCGAAAATCGGTCGCGCGGATTACACGGATTTTATTCCGTTCATCACCATCGGCGCTTTCGCGGGCCTGCGTGTGTCCGAGATCCAAGCTCTCGAATGGAAGCACGTGCACTGGAAGGACGGCGTCATTGAAGTCGGCGAGGAACACAAAACCGGATATCGCCTTGTCCCGATCCAACCAAACTTGATGTCGTGGCTTGCGCCCTATCGCGAACACATGGGAAAGGTCTGCAAGCAAGTCCGGCCGGATCACGTGATGCGACGGCTTGGCGATCGCGCCGGTTTGCCAGTCGGAGGCCGCCGCTACAACAACGCGCTCCGGCACAGCTTCGTCACATATCGCGTGGCTGTGACCAAGAACATGCCACTCGTATCAGGGGAGAGCGGCCACAGCGTTGCCGAGCTGCGGAAAAGCTACAACCGCGCGAGCCTCGAATCCGCAGGAACGAAATGGTTCTCCATGAGCCGCGATGCCGGCAACGTCTTGCAGATGCCGCTGCTGAGCATGAAGCGCGGTTAAGGTCCGATGCAGAGGTGCGGCACAGCCTCAAAAATCCATTTCGTGAAATCGTCTTCGTCCGGCGAAATGTTTTCGACAACGAGACTTGAGACGATCCGCTCAAATACACTCCTCAATTCGGTATCCGTCGGCATTCGGGCCAACTCTCCGGCTTGAACCCAATCGGCTAGATGGATTTTCAGATTCCCGATCTCCATCACGATTTCCTCCAAGATAGTTTCGGCATCATCAGGGTCCGTCCCTGCGGGTAACTGCACCTCGATGCCGAGAGCGGCAAGAGTGGCCGCGTGTCCCTCAGCCGTCCTCGTTTGTCCACTCTCAGTCGGCACAACGAACTCCGCTCCGCAAGTAGTACACTCCCATTCCATGCCGGCGTGCTCCGGCTCGGCCGTATAGTGCTGGCCGCAGGCGTAACAGGACACTTTGAAGCTCATATCGGGAGGAACAATTTGGAACAGTTTTAGCGATGCGTGCCAGATGCCTCGGCAATATCCCCCGCCCCGTTTTTTCCTTTCATCAGAGTAGGACTCGCTTCAGGCATCGTTTAGGCGCGGCTGGTTTGGAGCGGGTGAAGGGAATCGAACCCTTGTAGAATCATTTACCACACGGGCGCGCGGGGCAGTCCGTTTTCTCAGGAACAGTTTTGGAACAACTTCACTTTGCGAGGCCGCTAGGCGGCGCCAGGCGAACACTGCTGCCGATCGTGCGGCCCGATTCGTCGGTGTATGTCAGCGAATAGCGAGGACCGCGAGCATGAGGATCGCGGGTTTCATCGCACGAAAGGATTGGCGAAGCCGAGCAACGTCAGGCTCGATCGTTCGAAATTCAGCGTCCGCATTTTGGAATAGCAGCCATCGCCGGCGCGGTCCTGCGCGGCGCTGGACGGCCCGGGAGTCGTGTTGCCTTCCAGCGTGGCCACTCGCGCGGAAACGGGCGGCTGCGCGACGATGAACATATGGCCTTGCCAACTTGTGCCGTGCTGCATGAAGCCGAGCGCGCCGGGAAGTGGATCCCGCGTGATCATGCCGAGCCGCTTGAAATTCGTGAACGTGTCCATGACCGACGGCGTGATGAGCTTGCAGACTTCGGCCAATTCCGCCCGTCCGGAATAGCCGATCCGCCAGCACACTTCAGCCAGCGCAGCGCAATACGCCCAGCCGAGCTGCCAGCCTGTCTCGAGCAAAAGTCTCCGCAGCTCACTCGCCGCGGCGTCCGGCCCTGGCGTCGCCAAGTCGTCCCATCGCGCGTTCTGCGCGGTTTCCGTGAGATTCGCGAAGTTCCACGCTGCATCGACAATCCGCTTGCCGATCGCGCGCAGATCGCCCGCGACTCGAGGCAACATGCTCGCGTGGTAAGCGTCCTCCGCTCGCCGCGTCAGCGGGCCGGGATCGCCGTCGATTTCGGTGACCGGATAAAAGCCAAGCTTGCTGAGTTCAATCTGACGGTCGCGGAGTGCTGGATTGCCCATGCACCCCGCGCGCTGTCAAAGGGGCAAGACGTCGCTGTCGATCGCGCGTTCCAGCGCGTTCATGGTGTCCTCGAAATGGGACCGATCGAACCAAGTGCCGTGGCCGTAGCCGCGGCGGAAATCGCGCGAGATACGCAGGCCCTCTGCATTTAGAGGACCGTCACAGCCGAGCGTCCCATAGATCCCGAAGCTCCAGCGGGCGAACCGGGAAAGCACGCGATCCGTGGCCGCGCCGTAAATGTGGAGCTGGCGGACCAGACCGGAGTGCAGCGCCGGGCCCAGCCCGTTGCGCTCAAAGTCCCGATCCACGGCCGGGGCGAAAAAGTGCAGCGTATCGACAGGAACGCCGTGCTCGACGATCAGCCGGCGCGCGATCTCGCAGCCGCGGGAATGTCCGACCAGGTGAATCCTGAGAGGCCGATTGCCCTTCCATGCGGCTAAGTACTCCGCGACGATCCACGCGGCCTGCTGGACCGTTTTACGCTCAAAGGCGAGGCCGAGTAGTGGCGTGTGGAAGTATTCGATCGAATCGAACTCGTGCCGCGAAAAGTCGCCGGTCCACCGCTCCGCGCGGTCCGTCCAGCCAAACTGATCGCTCGGCAATGTGAGGATGCCGTTGATGAACAGCACCAAGTCACCGTCGCACCCGAGGCGGAAGCGGAAGCGGTTTGGATCTCGCGGCCAGCTCGGCATGGCTTAGTGTCTCGGCGTGCGGTGCGTTCGCAGCGGCATCTTCCGCCCAGCCCTGCGCATTTTTCGCCGCCACAGCACTCCGCGAATCCAACGCCACAACTTCACACTGACGATGGCCACCGGGACCGCGGCCGAGATCGCCGCCGCGATGAAGTTGAGGACAGCGGTGAACACCTCGATGCGATCCATGAAAAAACCGAACCAGCCCGTGATCGATGCGACGACCGTGGTAAAAATGGGATGTCTTTCGTCGAGATTCGCGAGCCAGTTCATACACCGGCCGCGCTGTCAAAACGCGCAGCGCCTAGCCGATTATCCAGTTCGTTCCGTCACTCCAGACGCGCACTTTGCTCGATCCACCGCCCGCGACGGTTGCGCCGATCGTAGTAGAGTTTGCGTCAGTGACGTAGCCCCACGCGCCGGCGCCGGCAGTCGCGGCCGATGGCAACGTGCCGACAGTCTTTACTCCGACGTAAACTAGATCAGCCGCGAGTGAGAGAACTCTATCAGCATCGTTGACCTTGACGTTGAGCATGCGGTTCGTGGTGAGCGTTTCTTGATTCCTCACGCCCAGCGATCCGGCCCCGCCCGTCGCCTTCATGTAGTAAAGCGGCGCATAGATGTATGAGGTGGCCTCTTTCATCTCAAAATAGCCCGGTCCCATGCTCGCAATCCATACAGGGGCCGCTCCTGTGCCAGAGAACCATCTATACTCCTGCGCACCAAGATCGGTCCCCAATGGGAAGCCGAAATAAATCTGACTTCCACTATTGGTTCCAAATGACTGAATTACCGGGCAGAACTTCGTGTTGTCGTTGGACCGAGTTCCCAGCATCATCCACTTGTCGCCTACGGCGTCGCTAAGTTGGATCAATGCCGGAGAGCTACCCGTGAGCCACTTCGAGCCTTGCGTGTCGCCTTTGAAGTGCATGTTGCCGCTACTGCCCACTGTGATATCAGCGGCGAACGTGCTGGTGCCATTTGTAAAGAGCGTGTTCACGACCGTCCCCCCTGAGACTGACAAGCTGCCGCCAGAGATCGCGCCGGCCGTCGTGACATTCGCTGGTCGAAAGAATGACGCCCAGCCAAGCATCGGCTGTTGGAAAAAAAGCGCATACTCAGCTCGGAAGCCGGCAGCGTTCGGATGAATCGCATCGTCGCTCAGCCCTTTCGAGACGGCTTCGGCCATCGTCGGATAAAGCGCGCCTACGTCCAACCAAGCGTAATTGTTCGCTCGCGCGAAGGTCTCAAAGTAGGCGTTGCAGATGATCGTGTTGTTGTCGATCGGCGGCAGCGAAATGAACTGAACGTCCGGAGAGTTGCCGCACGCCGTCACCAGATTGCTGATGTGCGTCGGGAGGTTCGCTTGCTGATCCGCCAGCAGATCGGTGTTTCGCCAGATGAGCAGCTTCGGCGCGATCGCGGCGAGATACGGCTGATAGATCGTGGACGGGAGCTGCGTGAACTCCGCGAAGCCATAGCCTCCCCTGGCGATGTAGTGAATTACGGCGCCGCGCTTCGTGCTGTCGAAAATCTCAACGTCCGCCACTTTGATCGCCGCGGACGACGCGAGGATTTTAACGCTGAGATTGCCGGCAGTCGTCGTGCGCGTCGCGATGATGGATTGCGTTGTGCCATTGACCGTGACCGTGGAGCCGGCCGTCGTGTAGCTGCCTCCGTCAGTCGAAATCTGAATTGTGGCCGTCGCTGACGTTGCGCCGGTGACTTGAATGAACGTCACCCGTACCGTGTCGCCATAGATCGGAGCGCCACCGGTCTTATCGACTATGGCGGACTCGCCACTCGGGATATTTAGATAGCTGCCGGTGAACCAAAGCTCAGGATGCGAGCCAACAATTGCAGTCGCCCCGGTCATAGATCGCGGATTCGTGTGGCCGAAACCGCCGCCAGCAATTCCCCAGCTTGCTTCCGCCGCGGTGATAAACTGCACGTTGCCGCTTTCAACTTCCGAGTCGCCGCCCAGGACGACATGCATCGGCTCTGATTGCGACGTGGCCGTCACATAGGCCGCGGTTTTCGGGAGCCAGGCTGAACGGTATCGCTCGCCCGTCGGCACAAATGCCGCGGTGCCGAGAGTGCCGCCTGTGCTGATGTTCAGCGTGCTGCCGTCCGTGCCGGCAAGCGTGAGAGTGTTGGAGGCCGTCAGCGTCTTGCCGTTGGCGATTGTGAGCGTGCCCGTGCTGCTCGTGATCGTCAGGCCGTTGTAGGAGGAGGCCGCAAGCGGCGCATTGAATCCGACGGCGCTTCCCGTGAAGCTCGCGAGCGTGCTTCCCCCAAGGGTAATCCCCAGCGTGTCGGGGCTCGTGCTGAAAAAGCCGGTGTTGTTGTCACCGAAAAACGACACACCAGGCGCACCGGAACTGCCGCCCGGCACACGCAGAATGCTGGAGGCGTTCAGTTGCAACACCACGCTGTCCAGCGTCAGGACGTTGCTGCTCCATGAGGCGGCATTCACGAAGTCCGTCAGATCGCTGCTGAAGGCCTGCACGTTCGTCCCGATCGCGAGGCCGAGCTGAGAGCGGACAGTGCTCTTGTTACTCAAACTGTCGAAGTCGCCGGCGCCGGTGAACTTCGGATTTTTGACGACGTTGTTTTGCGCGCCGGCGCTGAGCGCGAGCACGAAGAAAAGGACAAGTTGGATCAGCCGAGTTTGCATATGTATTCGAGATTGAAGTTTGCCGTGGTGACATCGCCGCTGAGCTGGACCGTGAAGCCTGCGGCGGTTCTCGCCTTCACGGTGCCGATGAAGAAATTGTCCGGAGTCGCGTCCGTCGTGTTGACGATCACCAAGGAATCGAACTTCCAGCTCGCGTGCGGAAAGGCGGTGTCGAATGTGACGGCCACGCCGGCAGAGCCGGTGCCATTCGTGATCGCAACGGAGCCGTGACGGACAAGCGAGCTGGAGAGCGGTTCGCTGTATTCAGCCAGGGACAGAAGATCCCGCGCGAGTCGGACGTCCACGTGCAGCACCACCATGGGCGTTTCATCGGGCCACTCGATTTTTATCTCGAGGACGCCGTCCAGCTCCTCATCGGTAGTGGCCGCAAACGCTTCCGCGAGCACGAGACCGTTCAGCAAAAACTCCGCGGTGGCGATCACTGGAAATTCCAGCGTCGCGTCTTCAGCCTCCGGCGTCGGCACGTCCCCGTTCGTGATCGGCGTCAGTGTCCAGTCGCCCGGTCCGTTCTTTGTGACGTTGAAGAAATCGCCGGTTTGCAGCGCGAACAAGTCAGCCGTGGCCGTGCCGGGAATTGTGGCGGAAATCGTGGTGCCGGCGACAATGCGGACCACACCCAACGGCGAGGTGCCGGCGCTTGCAGTAGTGCGCGGCCCGTCCTCGGCATCGGTGATGGTGACAGTCGAGCTGGCGAGCGAAGCGGAAAACTGAGCATCCGGATTGACCACGGCATGCAACGCGGTGGCCACTTCAACGGCGGTATCGTCCGCATCGATCTCGACCATCAGCGAACGCGGCATCGAGGCCGCTTCGTCTGGAATCTCGGTATCGTCGCCCGCTTTGAACCAGATCCCAACGCCACCGTCCTTGTCGTAGATCGGAAAGGACATTCCATCGAGCGGACCATTCGTGCCGTGCACCTCGATATCGGGATTGATCACATCGCACGTGCCGGAGATTTGATCATCGCACGCACCGCGTTCATTGATCCGGACCCGGATGGTGTTGGCAGCGATGCGCTGCGCGAGAAATGCGCCGTCATCGATCATCGCGAGCGCGGTCTTCAGCGCCATCACATCGCCGATGTCCTCCGAGACGATATCGACTTCGAGCAAGCGACCATCAGTCGGGATCGCAGGCGGCGTGCCGGTGTCCTCGATGTCCCACCACACGCGGACGGTTCCGCTCGGCGTCTCAACGTCCCGATATCTGTTGCCGTAGTCGGACGACGTGTTTGAGGTGAAGTTCCAAATGAATATTTCCTGCGTGCCCTTGTTGGGGACGCATTGAACGCGCGTCACCTCGGCGCGACCGAAATTGAACTGGAACGCGCCAGCGATCGCAGGCGGCGTGCTCAGGACCCGGAACACAGCGGGCTTACTGCTAGTGCCGCTGATTTCCTCCGTGCATTCGATCGATCCCGGATCGTCGAGGGACCAGTTCGATGCGCCGGCCCACAGATCCTGCAGCAAGCGGAGCGTCTGCACTTCGCGGTGGCTGCCGTCGCCGACAGTCGCCCGGCGCGCATCAGCCAGCGCACGTGGCGACAGTCCGGAGACATCCCAGGACAGCAGCGATCGTGCGCCGGCGCTGTTCCACGTGATCTCATACAGACTGCCGACTTTCGCGACAGTGACGCCACCGGTCCCGGCAATCGTCGTGTTCGCGTTCAGCGCCGTCTGCAGCGTCGCCGCGCTGATATTCCATTGGAGGCCGGTCAGCGAGGTTGCGTCGGCTAAGTAGCTGCCGGCAAAAGTGCCCGACGTGGGAGCCCGATCGACCACACCGATGCCGGCCGTAATCGTAGCGCCAGTCAGATCCACGTCGTCGAAGGCGCGGACAGTCGGCGTGTCAGACGGGCGGACGAATCGGAAGCGGCGGCGCAACCCATCGTTGCGCATGAATCGCGGCAGCGTCGCTGCGGCTGAGGTGAGGGAGTTTTCGAGCAAGCCCGCCTGCGAGGCGTCGCCGATATTGACAGTCAGAATCGGTGGAAGTGGCGTTGGCATCTCGACTTCGCCCCCTTGTCAATACACCCACTCCACCAGATCGATGCTCGCTGAGACGATGAGTTGCCCTTCCGTCGCGAGCTGCGCAAACAGCGGAACCTTGTGTTTGCGATCTAGCGTGAGAATCCCGCATTGCTGACCGTTGCCGGTTGTGCTCGCGGTCCAGTTGTTAGTCTCCGAACCCGATCCGCTCGAGCTGAGGGTCGCGGTGAAAGTGAATTTCGGATACTGGACGGCCTCTCCGATCGGAAACGCACTTTCAGCAAAGTGAGCGAAGGCAGCGCTCAGATGGTAGAAACCGCTGTCCGGCGAACTTGCACCGCCGCTCGCGCTGCTGTTCACACCGCCATTGCACAGCTTGATCGGCTCAACCACGCGGTCCGGACCGTCGAGCTGACACCCAAGACCGGTCACACCGACAACTCTAAAGGTGCAGGAACCGACAAACTTCCGCGGCCGCCAGTAAAGCCGGTGTGTGAGCTTCAGGCCGGCAGCAAGCGGCCACAGCGTGCGCTCCCCGAGCTCTCCAGGACTTTTTTCCTCCGGCGTCCAAGGCGTGGTGCCGAGGTAGATGAATTTCTTATACGCCACCGGCGTTCTGTTTCACGATCCTGGCGGAAGCGAACTCCACCTGAATCAGTTTCGTGTCTTGGGTGCAGTAGAGCGTCAGCGGCGAGTCGCCATTGCGCTTCACGTTCTTCAGATCCTCAGCGAGCTGGTCGATCAGCTTGGCGTGATTGTTCACGACGCGGACCGCGGCGCCCGGGCCTTTCTTCAGTTTCTTCGCTTTGCTGCTCATGCGCCTTGAAGCTGCGGAAGCGAGATGCCGGTGTTCGCGAATGGATTGCCCTCGTTGGCCGGTTTGATGCGCCCTTCGTTGCTTTCCGTCACCTGCCAGACGTTCGAGTAGCCGTAAGGCTTTTTATCGAACTGCACCTGCCGCACATCGACGAAGGCCCGGATCAGCCCGTTCGCGCGCACGAAGGTATTTCCGGAGACGTCGTCAGTCGCGATGCTGATAGACGGAAGCAGGAACGTAGCGCCGCGAGTGCTGTCGATGTGATACGCCTTTGCAAACACGGGGACTTGCCCCTCGAACTTCGGCCCTGTCGGTTCGCCGATCGTGGCATATTTCCACGTGCCCTTTGGCGCAAAGTAGTCGATCGAGACGCTGTTCTGCAGCAGGTCCTGCAGGTTCACGTTTGCGATCGTGAGTTCGCCATCGGGACGGCGGTACCGCGGTTTCCCCAGGATGCCGGCGAAATCGACAGAGATGCGGCATTTGAAGTTGCCCTTCGGCACCATCGAGTGCGTCACGTATTGCAGCTTCGGAAAGATAGCGTCCACGTCGCCGGGCAACGGCTGGAAGGTTTCGTAGAGATCGAGGCGGCATTCGAAGATGCGCGTGATCACATCGGCACCGAACTCATCGACGGCGAGCCGACCCCAATCGACCGTCACAAGCGCGGTGTCGTCCCCTCCCCTTGTAATGTAGCCACTGGGCAGTTCGAACCGTGTGACTGAACCATATTTGCGCGCGCTCATATCACCGGGACCGCGTCAACCTTCCTCCGCGAACGGCTCGGGCAGCTTCTCTTTAATTTCCTGCAACGTCTGGTTGATCGTATCGAGCTTCGCCTTCACATCGGCGCCAAAGTCGTCCTTCGGTTTTTCCTGCGGAACGTCTGTCGGTTTGTTCGGCTGCGGATTGCCCGGCGCGTCCGGAGCTTTCTTCGGCTGTGCCATCGGGTCCGGATTCTTATCGTCGCGCTTGCGCGGGTCCTTGCCCTTGAACAGATCCTCGGCCGGGTCGCCCTTCTTTTTGAAAATGTCCGGCCGATCGATCTTGTTCTTTTCCGCATTGCGCTCGCGCTCGCGCTCTCCGCCTTCGATCTCGCGTTTCTCGCGGGCCTGCGCTTGTCGATCGCGGCGCTCAGTCAGGCGCTGATCTGCAGGCTTGCGGCGCTCAGTGGCCTGACGGTCCAGCTCGCGCTCGCGGACATTCGCGATCTGAGACCGCAGTTCACCATTCTGTTTCGCGAGTTCTGCGGTCCTCAACTCGTCGGAGGTTTTCGCCTCCTTCACATTCTCGGCGATTTGTCGCTCGAGCATCGCGATCTCGCGCTTCGCCGCGAGCTGCGGATTGATGGCGCGCAGGCGCTCGATCTCCGCGGACTCTGCCTGCTGTGAAGCTTCGAACTGGGTGCGTGCTATGGCCTTCTCCAGCTCGTCCCGCTCAACGCCGATGCCTTTGATCTGCTGCTGCAACGCGGCGATTTCCCGGTTGGCCTGTGCCTTCTCTTTGTCGTCGCCCGATTCATCACGGCGTTTTTCAATGGCCGCGATCTGCGCGCCGATCCGCCCTTCCTCCTGCGACAGCGCCAGCCGGCGCGAGGTTTTAGCCAGGCGATCATTTTCCGCTTTCGCGTTGTCGTCCGTAGTTTGGCGCTCGATCTCGGCGATTTCCCGTGCCGCCTCATTGTGCTTGGCGTCATTCTCCGAGCGGTTGTCTCCCATCTCCTGCTCAGTTTTCAGGCCCTGAAAAACGGTCTTCAAGTACTCGTCCGCGTTCTCCTTGATCTCCTTTGCGATGCGCGGGTCCACTTTGCTGTCGCCGGTGGAGTTTTCCGGCTGTCCGGAACCGGGGACTTCATACTTCATGTCGCCCTCGCCAACTCCCCGATTGGCAGGCAAATCGGGCATCGTCTTATTCAGCCAGCTCGAAGGGATGAAATTCTTCAGGTTGCCCGGCAGATCCTTCATCGACCGGTCACTTTTCTCGGCAACGTCCACGATCATCGCGCCGATGTTGTTGCGCAGCCGATCCCAGATCGTTTCGATCTTCTTCGCCGCTTTGTCCCAGGACTCAACGGTGCGATCGCTAGCGGCGTCGGCATCGGCCGCGAGCTGGCCCATTGCCTCCGAGCCTTCCTGCAGCGTCGGCAGCAGCTTGGCCGCTGGCTTTCCAAACAGATCCTTCGCGGCGGCGAGGCGATCCGTATGATCCTGAATTTTCGCCAGACCGTCCGCGACTTTGTAGAGCAGCTCCTCCGGCGACTTTTTCTGCAGGTCCTCCCAAGTCACGCCGACTTTCTCAAATGAAGCAATGGCCTCTTCGTTCCCGTCGCGGGCGCTGCCCATCGTATCGAGGAACTTCACGAAGCCCTTTTGAAAATCCTCACTGCTCGCCGCGCCCTGTTTGAATGCGTGCTCGAGGCGCTGCGTGGATTCGGCCGTCAGATCTAGGATTTCGGAGCGGTCCTTAATCTCGCCCATGTGGTCCGCGATCGAGCGCAGGCCCGCGGTGATGCCACCCACGGCGAGAGCAGCGGCAAAGGTGCTCGTGAGAAACTTCCGGAACTCACGCGCCTGATTCTTTGCTTCGTCGAGGCCCTGGCGGAACCCGGCGTTTTTCAGCGCCAGCGTTGTGTCGAGTCTAGGCATCGTAGCCCGCCTCTCTCATTGCATCCACCTCGGCCGAGCTGATCAGATTCGTTTCGAGCCCGGCAGCGACCAACGAACCGGCCACGATCCAGGCGGCCCGGCCGGGACTGAAGGACCACGCCTCGGCTTCACTTCTGCCTTGGGCCATGAGGTGCGATGCCAGTCGAAAATACCACGGGAGGCCGGAGTCTGAGCCTTTGCTATCCCAAGTCGGCGGACCCGTCTGGGCGGCCTTCTGGTAAGCGAGAAACAGCGACAGGCTCTCGTTGAACTGACGGCCCAGCCACAAAAGACGCAACCAGTGGCGGCAGCGCGAGAGCCGTCCGCTAGGGGCGTGGAGAATCAAATCATTGGGCGGCTGATCTACGCGGCAGATCTCGACGGCCAGATACAGCTCGGACAAATCCAGTTTGCCCTCATGCCCTGCAAACGGTGACTCGATGAGATCCAGCGCCCGCGCGTGGGCGAGCGTGAACGGTCTTAGTTTCCTCCCCAGGACGCGCGGCGCACGGGCGAGGAATGTTTCGCCGAATGCCGACATTTCACGGCTACGCGAGGTCTTCCGAGTCGCGGAGTTCCAGTTTGACCGATTGCTTCATCGGCTTGCCGCCGCGGAAATCGTTCTCCGCGTCGACTACCAAAAAGAGCTTGGTCGTCGGTCCGGAATACGTGGCAGTCACCACGTCCATTTTCTTTGCCGGCGTCTGGCCCGCTTTCACAACCCATGTGCATTGCGCATCAATGCCAGGATCGGAACCGGTGTGGTTGAACGTCTCGCCGTTGCCGTCCTGCAGTTTCTCGACTTCGAGCGGATCGGATTCCTTCCACGTGTCTTTCACCACGACGAAGTTTTCGAACGTCGGTGCGCCTTTTACGAGAAGCGGTTCGCCTTTTTGAATCGGTTCAGCCATAGCGCCTCAGGGGCGTGTCAATCGGCGCGGTGTGCGGTGAAGCGGAGCTGCAGCACATTGCCCCAGTGCTGCGGATCGCCCGCCTCGACCGGATGAGCGGCTTCGTAGCAGCTCACGCCGTAGCCGCTGACTTCGACCGGCGTCGGATTGTTTAGCCAGGCGCAGACTGTCTCCATGCGTGCCTGTGAAAAGATTCCGACAATCGCATCAATGCGGGCCTGCTGCCTCAAGAGCGGCGGGATCTCGCCCGGCCGGCCCGTGAGCTGAGCCCGCGTCAGCACCATGATGTGCAGGATGACTTCATGAATGCCGGCGTCGATCAGCTCGCCCCCCTGATCATCACCAAACAACACGATGCGATCCGCGTCCTCAATCGTCGTGGACGTGTGCCCGCAATACAGTGGGACGCCTGCGAGTGTGGCACCAACGCCCTGAAAAGTGTTTTTCAGATACGAGGCAACGGCGCGCTCGAGCTTCGAGGCGATGCTTTCAGAGGCGTTTGCGTCCATGCCCGCGCGGACCTGTCAAAAGCTACTTGTCCGGCATCTGCCGCCAGCGGCCTTCGATCTTCGCGTTGAGCTGGCGTTCGATTGCGCCGGCGCGGAGGCCGAGGGCGAATTGCGAGAATCGCGCACGATCGTTCGAGCTGACGGACCAGCCAACCGTATTGCCGAACGTGATTTCCGGATTCAACCAGGCGGCGCTCTTGTCCAGGACAACGCCGTGATTGGGATGTTTGGAGATCCACGCCGGCGCCGCGTTTCCCTTCCCGAACTTCTGAATGCCCGCGACGTTTCCCGCCTTCAGCATGCCGACGTTCTTTTTCTTCTTTCTCACCAGCGCGTTGACCGACGACTGGCGGAACACTCGGACGCGGACCCGCTTCGTTTCGGGAATGCGGCCGCGCGTGTCGCGCATGCTTTTGTGAAGGTCGGTGGTCGCCTCGGCGACAATCGGCTTCCGCGTTGCCTCCACGAAGTGGCAGGCCTTCAGCAGCTCCGTGAGGCCGCTCACATCGCCCTTGTTGATGTATTTGCGCGCGGCTTTCGCCAGCTCCGGCTTTCGAGGGGACGTGATCAGCGAGAGCTGATCGATTGCGCCGATCGCGCCGCGGATCTGGCGTTCAACGGCGGCTTCGCCTGTACGCTTCTGGGTCGCCCACGGCTCTTTCGCATTCATACTGCGAAACGGCGGTGTGACCTTCGTCAGATCTACCGACAGCAAACCGGCCTGCTGGGTCAGCACGTCCGCGTGATCGCGGCCGCTTGCCTTCGAGAACTCTTCGATCAGCGCTGCGATGTTCTCAGCTCTGCTGATCGTGACAGTGAATCCCGCTTCTCTCCCCGCCGTGGACATGGCGTTAGTCGTCGCGGACCAGCGTGAACGTCAGAGCTGTCGGCTCCGGAAGGATGCGATCGATGCGATAGTTCACACCGTCCCAAGTCAGGGCGCGGTCGGTAGTCGGCAGCCCGTCGAACTGGGACCGCGTTGCGACGATCGTAGCGCCGCGGATGATTTGCGTTCCACCTCCGGAAACGTTCAGCTCTTGCTCCAGCTCTGTCTCGAGCAAGTCGCCGGTGAAAAAGGCAGCGCCTCCAACCGGAAGCAGTCCAGCAATCAGGAATTCGACGGTGCCGATGATCGCGCCGCTATCCTGCAGGCAATCCCGCATGAATTCGTCGAAGTCGCTTTCCATGGCCAGCGTTACGGCGTGGCCACGCCGCTGGCGTGGAAGTCGAGTTTGAGCTTATTGCTTCCGATTCCGACGCCCACGACCGTCAGATAGTAACCAGTGGCGTTGTCCGCGGCCGGCGCGAGTCCGCCCGGCGTTGCAGAGAGAATCACAATCGCGTTTGCGGCGACCGTAAAGCCAGGCGCGAAAGCAGCGTCAGCGGTGACATAGAGAACCGGCTGGCCGGACGATGCCGAGTTGAGCGCGATCCCGGCGACGTTCATCAACGGACTGGCGCCGTTGGCATCGGCCAAGACGAGCTGATTGGAAGCGTTGATTGCCAGCACCTGCCCCGCTGTGATGCTTGCGCCGGCAGTGCCGCGGCTGATGCTGGCGCTCGAACTCGCGACGACGTTTGCGGCCGTTACCGTGTAGTCCGATGCCGGAGCCGGCGCGATCAGTGCGATCGAGAAAAGAAGGCCGAGAATGAAGTGAAGCGGTGATTTCATAGTGTGTTGCAGATTGGACCCAGCGGAGGTGTCAAAGGGGACCGCGCCAATTTTCCAGACAGTGTCCGGAAAATTCCGGACGGGCGGAAAAGCTACTTCGGCCAGCGCACATGCGCAGCCTTCGCACCTTTGACGCTGCCTTCAACCAGGCAGAGCTGAACCAACTCGCGCGCCGGTTTCGGCGTGAGAAACTTGTCGGCGAAGTCGCCCAGACCTTGGCTCGCGACATAGACCGTAATCGGTTTGAAAAACGTCTTGAAGTGCGTGCCACAGATCTCTTTCGCGCGGGCCTCTGCGCCCTCGGGAAGCTCGTATTTGTCCGCTTGCTTCGTTCCGTCGATCGCGCCGACAACGGTGGCCACGCGGTGCGCGTCGTTCTCATACCGCCCAGGACCCTCCGCGATCAGTTTTCCCTCCACGACATCCAGTTCATCAGCGAGGCCCTTTGCCTGAAGCTTCAATTCATCCAGCTCCTTTTGCTTCGCCTCGATCTCGATGACTTTGGATTTCTGGCGCTCGATGATCGCGAGGCCCTCGGCAACGAGTGGCGATGGAAGTGCGGCGGCGGCTTTGCTCATAGAGTTAAAAAAGAGATGGCCCGGCGCGTCCTACTCCGAAGACACGCCGGGCCGGTTCCCCCAAACGAATTCTGATTAGCCCAGCAGGATCGCCGTGTGTTCCGGCTTGATCACGCTGACGCCCCACGCGACACCGATAAAGTAGGTGTTCATGCGGAAGCCCGGATAGACGGCCAGCTCGAAGCTGATGCCGCTGCGCGGATCGGTGATGATCTTGCGATCGGACGCCTGATCGCCCTCTTTCGGGAGATCGGGCAAGCGGGTCGCGAGCAACGTGGAGTTGCGGCTGAAGCCTGCATTGCGAACGCTGGTCGCGTTCACCGTGACCGTTGCATCGTCAGCAACCGCGGCGCGGAGGCCGGGAGCGGCGATGGTCACCACGTTCGCGGCGAGCGCGGTCGCAACGACATACTTGAAGCTGCCGATCGTGACCACATCACCGGCGAGAATCGTGCCGGTGCCGGTGTCCACGGTCAGAGCGGTGTCGCCGATCGCATAGCCGCCACCGTTGTTGATCTGATAGCTGGCACCCGTGCCGGCCGTCGCATTGTTGACCTGTGCGCTCTCGCGGAGCGTGAAGGCGAAAAGGTTGCCGAGCGTGCCCTGGCGGAGAAGCGATTCGTCACCCGCTTCGTTGACCTTGTAGAGATTGGACAGGCTGCGGAGGTTCACACCCGCTGCCGTGTTGAAAACGAGATGGCGATCGCTGGCCGGCGCGCCGTTATCGTCGAGAATCTTTTTGATCTGCGCGGCGTCACCAACACTCGAACCGAAGGGCGCGGTGCCAGCGGTACCGAAAGCGCGGCTCGCACCGTTTTTGATCGCGGTGGCGATATCGACTTCCATTTCGTTCACGAGCGCGCGCATGGCCTGCGCGATCTGGTCCTGCTGGATCGTGAGGAAGCCGGGGCCGGCGTCCATCGAGCGTTGCTCGCCACCGGTCCACGAAAACTTTGTGTAACGGCTCTTGCTGATCGTGATCGATTTGTTGCCGACCGTCTGGTCGCCAGCACTGATCAGCGACATCGCTGGAGTGATATCGGCGCCGGTCGTGTTCGCCGGGGCGACAGTGCTGCGAAGAGTTTGACCGAGAGCGAGGCGATCTGCGCTCGCGTCGCGAGCCACAGCCGGGATGAAGCCTACGAGTTCGCGCGAAACAACGTCGAGCGCCGCGAAGGCATCAGGAATCAGGTTTGTCAGTGTGTTGGCCATAGAATTTTCGTTGGCCTGGCGACGCTGTTAAAACTGTGTGGGGGGAGTTATTCGGTGCAGGTGCCGCCCGCGGTGCGGAAGGCGTTCTGTTGGTCGAGAGTCAGCGCTTCGAGTTCAGCGCGGGAGAGGATGAGTGACGGTGGCCACGGGACCGCCGCCGTAGCCGGCGCGGCAGCAGGATCGCCCTTCAGCTTCGCGATCTCGGCTTTCGCCGCTTCGAGTTCCGCCTTGGTCGCGTCGTGCGCATCGGTCAGCGCCTTGAACGCCTTGCTCGCTTCATCGAGCTGCTTTTGCAGCTCTGCCTTGGTCAGATCAGCCATGGCTAGTCGTTGATTTTGCCGCCCTCGCGACAGAACTTCGCTTGTGCGCCGGGCGTGAGTTTATCGAACTCCACGCGCGACATTTCTTTCGCGTTACCCTGCGTGGTGTCACCGGCGCCGGGTTTCTTCTCCGGCAGATTGCCGCCGTTGCGCGCCGCGATTTCCTGCGCACGCTCGTCAGCGGTTTTCGCCTCGCTTTCGAGCTTCGTGACCTTCGCCTTCTCCGCGGTCACTTCGCCGCGGGCCTGATCGCGCTCGGTGGTGAGCGTCTTCACTTGGCCCTCGGCTGCGGTGGCGCGTGTCTCGGCTTCGGTTGCGCGGGTTTCAGCAGCAGTCACCTGCCCGCGTGCTTGGTCGCGCTCGGTAGTGAGAGTGGTGTTCTGTGTCTCGAGTTCCGAGACGCGGGCGGTGAGCTGTTGAATCGTCATTTGAAAAAATTTCTGCGGTTCGCGTGTCACGCGTTGCGTGCTGTCAACGCGACAAGGGAACGGAGCGCGGCGAAGGCATCCGCCCGGCTGCCGGTTTCATCAGCGAGTCCGAGAGCGACGGCCTCTGATCCCGTGAACCACTGGCCGCGCATCGACTCCGCAGTGACCGCGGGCCTGTGCTCTTGAACCCAACCGCGAAAGCTCGCGCTGAAGTTATCGACGCGGCCCTGCAAGAAATCGCGTTCGGCGCGCGTCATGTCGCGGAAGGGAGTTCCGGCCGCTTTCAAGTCGCCACCGGTGATGTGCTCGATCTTCACGCCGAGCTGCGCGAGCAGGCCACTCACGTTCGCGAATGTGGAAATCGTGCCGATGCTGCCAACGACAGACGACTGCGAAACCATCATCGCGCTCGATGCCACGGCGAGACCATAGGCGGCGCTGCAGCCGATCTGCTGCACGTAGGCCATGACTGGCTTTGCCTCACGAGTCGCTGCCACGGCATTGCGGACTTCCTGCAGCCCGATGACGGAACCGCCCGGCGAGTTCACATCGAAGAAAACGCCGCTCACTTGCGGATCTACGGCCGCGCGCTCGAATTCCTCCAGAAGCTGATCGTAGTCGGTCGCGCCAAGCAGCCGGTCCACGTTGGTCAGGCCGCGAGCCATCACGTCGTTTGCGTGAATAATCGCGAGGCCGTCCGACGTCATTTCATACGGCCGGCGCTGGTTCACGAAGTCCGCGATCGTGAGCTGCGTTTCAGGCGCAATCTTCGGATCGCCGTGGTCTTCGAGTTTAGCCAGGCGTTGATAGAACGGCGTCAGTCGCGCGAACAACGCGCCAAGCGCGGGCTCGTGGATCGAGAGTTCTTCGGTGAGAAGGATGTCGTGGAGTCTCATTCGTCGTCTTTTTCCTCACCGGGTTTGTCACTCGGAGGTTTCTGCGGTTCGTCTTCCTGCTGCTGGGGAGCCGCGCCCGGCATACCGGCGCGCCAGTTCGCGCGAATGCGCTTCTTCTGCTCATCGGTGAGACCGGAACGGTCCAGCTCGTCATCGAATTCCTTCCATTCGCGAATCCATTGGCGAATACCCTGGCGTCGGTAGTTCTCGCCGCGGGCGTTGTAGTAGCCGCGCATATTGCCGAGGCCGTTGCGCATCAGCTCGATGTCCAGCTTGCCGTCGCGCTGATTGTCGACCGTGACGCGCGGCGGCGTCTGCCATGAGAATTTGAGCGCCCAATTCGGGTCCTTGCAGGCGCGGAGCTTGCCGCTCGTTATGCGGGCGCTGAGATAGCGGAACGCGATCGGCGTGCAAAAGCGCGTGATCAGACCATCCGCGAGAATCTGGAAAAGCAGATCGGCACGGCTGAGAACAAAACGGGTGTTAGCACCGCCAAGCTTCGCGATGTTCCAGAAAAACTCGGACGGCACGCCCCAGCCGGCGCACACGTCGCGCATGAGCAGGTCCGTGATGAATCCTTCGACAAGCGGCGTCGGAGAGTTCGGAGAGATCAGCTTCGCGTCCCCATCCTCGCCCACGTAGGCGATGCCGGCGCCAGCACCGCCAGCGAGCTTTTCAAGCTGCGCGGTGTTCGCGTCCGGAGTAACGCCATCGTCCTGTTTGCCGGCGCTCTCGATCGCACCCAACGCGCCCTTGGTCTTTTTCTTCGCGATTCCTTTCAGGACCAGAGCGATGAGCTGATGCGCCTTCGCGCTGCGCGTGGTGAGCCGTTTCAGCTCGTGTATGTCCACCATCGGATTGACGGCCTGCGCCAGATCCGTGATGCCGCGCACTTGGTTCACGGCGTGACTTTTGAACCAGTGAATCATCCGAGCGCGCTCGATAGGCGTCCCGCGGCCGTCTTCCGTCGTGAGCCAGTAGCGCAGCGGCGCAGTCGCGGAGTTCACCTCAACGCCATCGAGCAACCGAACGCCCTCGGGAACGGACGCCGGATCTCCAATTTCCTCGCTGTCGTAGAGCTGGAAAGCAGGCTCATCAAACCACAGCGGATTCTCCGTTTTCGCGCAGAAGAATTCTCCTCGGATGATGCGTTGTTCGATCGCAGTTGTCTGCGCTTCGTAAAAGGTGCGACGGCCCGAAAGATCGCAGCGCTCCGGTGTGAGCGCGTAGTTTTCAAAATCGTCCTCTGCGAGCTGGTTCCACTCCTGATCGTCGCTATCGATCTGCAAGCTGATCCCCTTGCCCACCGTGTGGCGCGCGATGCCGGCAACGCCTTCTTTGATGACGCCAAAGTTTTGCCAGAGCCATTCGGCCTTTTCATTCAAGCCGCGTCGCGTCCACCGCGTGAGATACAACGAAGAATCCTGCGGCAGAAAAAAGCGCACGTTCGCGCGATCGATGCTGTCTTCGAGCGTGTCCGCGAACGCTCCGGACCGCCAGTTACGCCACCACGAAGCAACGCTCATAGTCCGCGGAAATCCAAAAACGTGATCCCGCCAGATCCCGCGTCGTTGTTGTAGAGTCGCAGCGCTTGGCGGCAGGCCTGCGCGATCTCGACGGCGCTCAGTTCCTTCGAGCGCGCGAAAGTTTTCCCGTTGATCGTGCCCGTCTCGAGGAAGCCGAGTTCACCACGGCCCATGATCTTCGCTTTTGCAGCGGTGAGCAGACCATCAACGAAGGTCGTGCTCTCCGTGTCCTCCAATTCCGCGACGAGGAAATCGACAAACTCTTTGACGGCGGGTCTCACGCCCGCGCGGGAGTGTCAAAGGGGCAACCGTCACAGTTGACGGCTGCCTGTCCTGATCCGCCGCGACTTACGAAACAGCGACCGCGTTCCGGCGCATCCGGATGCGTTGTTTTTTGCTAAGCTTCAGCGGGCGCAGCAGTCCGCCGTGGCCGTCAGACTCGACAGTCAGCAGCGCCCCGCTTGGCAGCACCATTTTCAAATCGCCGCCCTTGTATTTCAGAAGGTCGCCGGGTTTGGTGTTTTTGTGGACGTAGGCTCTCATGACAGCATTTTTGCGGCTTCGACGCGCAGCTCCGCGATGTGTTCGGTGCGGTGCAGGAACGCGCGAATCTCTTTCGGTGGCCACAGCGAGATCGGCGTGGCCGGCGCGGCGAATGCCAGGCGGAAAAATGGAGCGTCCTTGCCGTTGCCGCGCGCCGGGTCCGGCTCGGGAAGGATGCCGACTTTCTGATAGGCATCGGTCAGATTGCGCGCCGTAGGCATTGAGCCATCCACCGGGAAAATGAGATCCCGCCGCCGCCATAGAGTTCGGTACCGCAGAGCCGTCGTCTCGCTGAGACGGGGCTTTCCCTCTTCGTCCCGGGCGATCACCGTTTCGAGCCACTGCGCGAACTCGCCCTCATGCCGGCGCATTTCTTCCTCCAGGACCTGACCCATCGCCACGGCAAATAGGACCGACATAGATCCCGCTGAAACCGCGATCTGCACGCTCCCGAGCAGGCCGGTGTTGAGTTCGTTCAGGCGGGCAGCGAGCTGACTGTCCGGCGTGGTCCGGAGCGCTTCGTCAGCGATTAGCGATGGCTGAGTTGTAGTAGGGGCGTGGGCGTCTTCCATAGGTGGGCGTGTTGCCACGCTGTTCGAGGTTTGCGTTGTCCGAGGCGGCGGCGGCGGCAGTCCTCACGAGCTGCGGGCGACTTGTCGCCGCGTCCCTTCAAGACCACGCCACGCTTTTCCAGCCACTTCTGCAGGCGGCGATAGACGAGATCGACCGTGGCGCGGACGATCCCGAAATCCCGGCCGATCTGATCGAGACTGCGGCCTTCCACATTCAAGAGCCGCAAATAGCAGGTCGCCCACAGCGCAACTCGCGAGTTGTCGTCGTGCGTCATGAGCTGCAGCAGTGCGATAAACCTTTCGCGTCCGCGCTCGGAGGTCGAGTCATCAACTCCGATATCGCCTGCCGCCGCGAGGCCCTTGGCGATGCAGACCTTTGCGATCTCGAGGAAACCGGCGCGCTGCTCTGCCGGCAGCTTGTGCGCTACCTGCGCGAATTCATCGAGCAGGTAATCACCAATAGAGTCGCACTGAGGTGCGTCTGGGGGACACATAGCGAGAGACGTTGTGGCGAGGTCGCGGCGCAGCAATGAAGTGGTTCGTTGGCGGCGACGGCGGTGATTAGAGCACACCGGCCGTCATTTTGCAAACGGCCAGCGCGCACGCGGGGCGCGATCCCAGGAGGAGAACGCCCCGCGGCTGTCGCCAGACGTCCCGGGGCTTATGTCAATTGCACACGATGCGCCAGTAGGGTTACTATGTAGGCGCCGGTGCCACTCTCTGCGTTGTTGGACTCCGCGATTTTATCAGAATGCGCCGAAAGGTTTCTCCGCGAGCGCAGGGACTTCGTCCTACCGATATCCATCGATGGACCACTTTCGACCCGGATCGAGCCCATCAAGTTGAGCCAGGTCCACGGCAATGCCCTCACACTGCACGCGGCACACAGAGTTCTGGCACCCTGCCCCACCATTCGCCGCTTATGGGAGGACGTCAGTTGGCGAATTCCGGACGGGCGGAATCACCTCACGGATTTGGAAAGGATGCAGATCGTGAGCAACGCCCGAACAATCTGCGGCTTTGATGTAGCGGCGAACCACGCCCTCGACGTTGGCGAAATCGCGATGATCGACACGCACCGCCCTTCTCCGGTCTTTCAGGCTTTCATCGGCCGGATCGTGCTCGAAATGGAGAGGGCAACGATGGCAACGGTTTTCGTGCGTGATGATCGCCCCAGGATGGAAATGCGGATTGTCGGCGCTGGAGCTGAAGCGGATCTCCGCGGTTTCAACGCTGAGCTGACAATTCTCAATGAATCGGGTCCCATCCGGGTGCCGACGCGGGAAACGGCGGATCCACGGCGCGACGCGCTGAGAAAGCTGCCGAGGTGCTACGGCAAGGAAGGCAGGTTCAGGACGACGGACGGTCGCCGCTTCGACTTCGTTTTCACGGAGCTGCTACGGCATCCGGACAT
>Ga0247764_1000072_pt1 | contig 40471 bp, 37 predicted proteins | sample UWRJL051202B4_FD_179932 | JGI IMG/M metagenome (GOLD analysis project Ga0247764, IMG submission 179932) | Plant litter microbial communities from Arlington Agricultural Research Station in Wisconsin, United States - UWRJ-L051-202B-4 | ecosystem: Environmental > Terrestrial > Plant litter >...
ATGCCGCTGAGGCTGGTCACGTATATCCGGCCGTCTCTGTCGCACTTCAGTCCGTCACTCCATGCATTTTCATCGGTATCACGCACGTGCAGCCAGCCGTACTTTTGCTTATGTGCCAGTGTGCCGTCTGCCTGCACCTGGTAAACCCACACCCAGTGTGTCGCAGACTCAGTGACATAGAGCTGTGTTTGGTCCGGCGACAAGCATAGACCATTGGCGAACTTCAGTCCTTCATCCACCACGCTCCTTTCGCCGTTGGGCTTGATCAGATACAATTTGCTGGGGTTCTCCCGGCCGTCGGGCGAGGTGAGGTATATATTTCCATTGAATGCCATCGTAATATCATTTCCGGAGATTTCGTCGGTAGCGACCGAAAATGCGTCGGCGTTCTTATATCGGCGTACCTGTCGCACCGGGTCGCCCCATCCGCCGGTAATGGTGGCCATCTCGCCGGTAGCCGAAAAGGTCGTGCCGCTCGCTTTCTTCGAGTCGGCAATGTAGAGCTCGGGTTTTCCGTCTTTGCCGATCTTGTAGGTCTTGCCATTTGGGATATCCTGAAAGAACACCTCTCCTTTTGCATTCACGGCTACCCCTTCGGTAAAGTTGTAATTCTCTCCCACCAGCTCCCAGCCCTGGCCTTCCACCAGGATATCGCTGAGGTATTGATTCTTACTGACGCCGGGCTTGATGGGCTTCGGATAATCCCGCCACAGCCAGCGCATAGCCTCGGGGAAAACGGCAGTGCCATGTGTGCCATTGTGTCCTCCCGTTCCCCATACAGATTTTACATCATAGCCTGCAAAGATCAGCGCGCGCTCCATCGACTCGTTGGCCTTCCACCAATCGCCGGCATAGATGTTCAGATCACCAGAGCCGTCCTGCAGGAAGATGCGGATCGGTTTGGGTTCCTGTTTTCTGACCAGGATGTCATACCGGTCGGCTCCCCGCAAACCGGTATACGTACCGATGGCACTGAACACCCGCGAGAACTCTTCCGGTCTTTCCCACGCTGCCGTAAACGCGCAGACCGCGCCGCTGCTTCCCCCTCCGATGGCCCGGTCGTTTCCTTTATCGGAAAGATCGATGGTTCTGCCGTCCGCTGTCTTCTGGCGCTCGACAAAAGGGAAAACTTCTTCCAGCAGGAACCGTGCATAGCGGTCTCCCAATCCGTCATACTCGAAGCTGCGGTTGAACCGGTCCAGTGCGTCGGTGCTTTGGGCCAATACTCTCCCGGGTGTAACAAAAACGCCGATGGTCACGGGCATTTCGCCTTTCGCGATCAGGTTGTCAAAAACCGTAGGTGCCTTCCACTGCACGCCATCCTGGTTGACATACACGCACGCCGGCTTGTCGGCCTTATACTGCGCAGGGATATATATGCTGATCTCGCGCGAGGTGCCCGGGAATATCTTAGAGTCTGCAAAAGTAAATTTCAGGATCTCCCCTTTCGGAACGCCCTTCTGTTCTTCCGAAGCAGGATCGACAGGGTAGTTTTCTGTATTGGACTGCGCCAGCACCAGCCGTGCACAGAAAAGAAACAGCGTGAGCAAACGTACTTTCATGATGAGACTTTCAAACGTTAGAAAGAAAGTTACATAAAATAAAACGCGATGCTCAGAAAATAATCAAAAGAAAAAGCCGGCCTTGATGGTTAAATCGTATACGAGCCTGGATTCAAGTATCCCACAGCACTTTACGAGAGCTTTTAAAAACAATACAGAGTTACCACCGATGAATACAGACGTTTAGAGACCACATAAAGCGATCTCTATTTCATAATTGCCTTAACAACCGCCTTTGCGAGGGGCACGTTTATAAATCATTTTACTATCCTGTTCTACGTAATCGCCCGATATTATTGGATATGCATACTTGGGAGCGTGCGATACGTTATGGCTTTTTATAACTATTTTGTCGTTAACTTTCAGGTTATGTAATTGATCAAATTCGCCAGGTTTTATCGCATAACCTGAATGATTATCGCATGCCCAATCTTGCAGCTGGCTCATCAGATGTCCCCGAAATGAGATATTCCCAATTTTTCCACTTGACAAATACTACCAATAATTTAAATCCGCGTTCCCTGGCAAGGAAAGAGGGGAATAAATATATCGTCGAAATATCCTATCACATCTGTGGTTACGTAACACATCGATCAATCCTATTATATATCGATGTACATAGAATATCAGCAATATAAGAATTATTCCGAAGTATATACTATAATATATTTATATAAAATGGATTATATTTTTATCCACAGCACTTATATATCCAAACGAATGCAACGTTTTTAAATCATATAACTAACGTAATATTTTTCGGATTTCCGCTATAAAATTGAAAAGCAAATCGTGCTATTTTTAATCTTAAATCTTTAAATCTATCACTACGATGAAAAAAGAACTGAAGCGGCCCTCGGGAAAAGAAGTGTATGCCACCCTGACTTTGGAAAAAGAAAATGGCCTCATTTTTCTTGACTGGAACGGGTTCCTTAACCTTGAACTTGTGAAAGCTGGCTCCGAAGAACTGTTGATCTGGATCAAGCAGCACAAGGTTACCAAGGTATTGGTCGATAACAGTAAGGTATCGGGTCCATGGCAGTCAGCCAATGGCTGGTATGAAACGGATTGGAATCCCCGTGCCGCTAAAGAAGGATTGGCCTTCATGGCAGTGATAATGTCGGAAAATGTTTTTGCCCAACTATCCGTTCAAGGGTTCGCGAAGGTTACCCAAGGCGTCTACACGGTAAACGTATTCAACGGCGAGCCACAAGCCAGAACCTGGCTTGCGCAACAAACTGCTGCTGCCTCTAAATAATTGATCAACCCGTTACTCGCGTTAAGCTCTTTTCCAGGTAACTGTAAAAATGGTTTTTCTGCCTTTTGCCTCAATGGGGGGAGTACTTAGAACTAGGTACTCCCCTTCAATTTTTGCGTACCGAATCTCCTCATGCCCCACTCCCCAGTTGGGAAACAAACTCCCTTCAACAATGTGAATGATCTCGCCAGGAGATTTCTCATAGTATTTTCCATAGTAAGCGGCATACGACAAATAGGCCTGGCTGATCTCTTCGCTACTGCCTTCGGTCAATGATTCCGACACAAAACGGACGCGACCTGATTTATTGAGTTGGGCGTTCATATAGCCGCTGCTATCGTATGTAAGGATGCCTCCGGGATTCTCTCCGAAGAAATCCGTCGGTACGTCGTTTTCGCCATTGTACTTCCAGGATACAAGTTTCCACGTACCGATGAGTTTATCCGTTATCAGTTCCTGCATAAGAGCGTATTATTATGGGTTGGAGATCGTTTGCTTATTGACCATCGACATCTGGGCCACGGCCTCTTCTTGAATGAGCTGCACGACGAATTCGGCATCGTACTGAATATAGCGGTGACCACCCGGACGGGGAACAAGGCGGAACGAAGACGTTGTTTCTGCTTGCCACTGTTCGATCTGGTGTCGTTTAACCCGCTCGTCTTCGTTGCCATGGATGGCGGTGATCGGGATATCGAGCAATTCTTCTACTGCATACTGATAATTATGCAGGAGCTTGAGATCTGCCCGAAGGATGTTGACAAGAATCTCCTGCATTTCGAGGCTACCGATATTATCGATGTGCAAGTGGGGATATTGATTGACAAGCTCTTCTGCCGATACCGTGTAATCTACCTGGCTTTTCTGATACGCATTCAATCCGGACGTGGAAGAAATGAACAACGCTTCGGGTAATGCAGTCCCTGCTTTTCGCAAAGCGCGAATGAGCTCAAATGCTACAAGTCCCCCCATGCTATGTCCCACAAAAATATAGGGCTTGGTAAGCCACTTGGTAAGTTCGGGCATGATATCGCGTATCAGCGTCGGCGCATCTTCGTAAGGCGTCTCATCCAGTCTTCGGCCGCGTCCCGGCATTTCCAGGACCACCAGTTCGATAAGCGACTTATCAATATACTTTTCCCATCCATCAAACAGCGATGCGCTTCCTCCGGCATCATGAAAACAAAAACACCGCATGGCTGCGTCAGGATTAGGTTCGGCCACGGTGAACCATGAGTTGTTCTCGCGGGTATTCTTTTTCTCTGCAGCTGCGCTGTTGGCATGCTGTTCTGCATCGAGCAGGCTATTCAGGTATACGGCATATTCCCCGATATTGGGATGCGTCCAGAACATACCCACGGGTATTTTCAACGATACTTCTTTCTCCAGGTGGTTGCGCAGCTGCACGGCCATGAGCGAATCAACGCCCATGCTCTTAAACGAGATAGTACGCTTGATGCGCGACGGTGTAGTTTTGATAATATTTGCCACGTGATGGGTGATCATCTGCTCGAGCGCCTGCTGCCTTTCTTCGTAGGTTATGCCTTCAGTACGGATACCGAACGCATCCGCTGCTGCTTTTTTACCTTGGAGCGTTACGGCCGTAGGCGTGCGTTTTTCCGCATAGCCCTCCAGGCCTGCTATGTACATCACCACCGTATTGTCGTGGTTAGCAATGGTAATGTCTGCATTGAACACCCACGAGTTACTCGCACCATTCTTTCTGACCAGGTTTTTAAAAACTAACATACCCCGCAATTCCCTTCCATAATTTAAAACACCCTCCAGGGCAAGGCGCCCTATTTTTGTGAATTTGACGTCGAGAAAATTTCCTTCTTCCAGTTGAGCAAGTTGCGCAAATACAGGCTGAAAAAAACTACTCATGAGGGCCGGATGAACCTCGTATTTATCGGAAGTGAGTCGGATATAGTGATCTGGTTTAATGGAAAACAATACATTGGGAAACGGCTGTGATCCGATCCTGTCCAAGCCCGTGAGTTGTTGAAAATGTTTTCCATACTGCTGGCCTACGGAATGAAGGAGGTCGTAGTAGGTTTCTCCTTCCGTAAATGCCGGCTCGTGGTACTCCAGGTTATCAAATACAGTTTCAAATGACGCGGGTTCGGCCAAGGCGTTAACGATGCTCCCTTCCGCAAGCTGCACCCATATATTGTTTTCACGCTTGAAAATATAGACCTTACCGGTATGCTGTTCTGTCCATGTTAATTTTATCTGGATGTCGATCGTCATGTTTTCCGACAGGGTAAGGTACTGGCTGAAGTTCAATTCTTCGATACGAACAGGTATCGTCCCCTTAAAGATCTCGGAAATCGCCTCAAACACCATCTCGATATGGCAAGAGACAGGTAGCTCGATAGCATCGTGAATGACGTGATCACGCAAATACGGAAATTTATTGAGGCTGATCGAAGATTCCCAGTACGATGTAGTCGCCGTATCGGCCAGGTTGATCTTATCACCAAGCAGCGGAAACTTCGCTGATATTTCCTTCGAAATCTTTATTTCCTCCGACAGGTCTTCAATCTCAAATCGCTCGCGCTGAAACGGATAGGACGGCAGTGGAACATGCGATACGGTGGACGATCCGAAGAATGTATGCCATGGCACGGAATATCCTCGTGAATAGAACTCCGCGAGATTTTTCATCATCTCATCCCGCTCGCGCTTGTCGCGATAGACCGACGCCAGCGCGGTGATCTTTTTCTTATGAAAGTCCGCACATTCATTGACAGCGTTGACCAATACCGGATGAGAGTTGACCTCAATGAATACAGTATGCTGCTCGTGCAGTAATCTCTCGACAACCGCTGCAAACTGTACCATGCCGCGCAGGTTATCTATCCAATACTCTGTGCCCATATCCGTTCCATTCATCACTTTGTTCAAGACCGTGGAAACGAAAGGAATATGGGTCGGGAAAGGCTTTATTTGTTGAAGGGCCTCCCGTAGCGGTTGTTTCAACGGGTCCATTTGCGGACTATGAGAAGCAACGTCTACCTTAACAAGCCGGCAGAATAGTCCTTTGGTTTCCAGATCAGCAATGACCTCCGCGATGGAATCCTTGTCGCCAGCCAAGACCGTTGACTTCGGACTGTTGTTCACGGCAAGCGAAAGTTTACCCGGATATAAGGCTGCTGTTTGCTCTGCTTCCGCCTTGCTCAGCTCTGTTACGGCCATGGCGCCGCCTCTGCCGCTTAGTGTTTTCATGAGCAAGCTACGCGTACAGATTACTTTGGCCGCGTCATCCAGTGTCAGCGCTCCAGAGATGTATGCCGCCGCTACCTCGCCCATACTGTGGCCCACGACGGCCTGCGGTCTAATGCCCCAGGAGATCCAAAGTTTGGCCAGGGCGATCTGTATCGCACAGGTGGCCGGCTGTATCACGTCGATCTCCGTCAGCCTGCTGTTTTCGGGCGTAGCCTGAAGCTGTTCCAGCAAAGACCAAGTGGTGTATTTACGGAACACTGCGTCGCATTCTACGATGGCTTCCTGGAATATTCTTTCTTTCGCCATCAGATCGCGGCCCATGCCGAGCCATTGACCACCCTGCCCTGGAAAAACAAAAACTATTTTAGGCTCTTTTGTAGCCGGGTTGCACGGCGCTATCTCGGACTCGTCCGCTACGAAGTTCCTGAGCTGATCCAACAACTCCTCGTGATCGTCTCCGAAGAAAAGATGCCTATGGTCGAATTCAGCTTTACGCAGTGCCGTGGCCAAGCAGATTGCACGGCACATTTCAGCGTCGACGCTTTCCAACTGGCGGAGAAAGGCACTTGCCATTTCTTTCAAGGCCTGCGATGATTTTGCCGACAGGGGCAAACAAAAACGATCGGCTGATGTGGAGGGCTCTACCGGTTGTTTCCGGTGGTATTCTTCCAGTACGGTGTGGGCGTTTGTACCACCCCATCCAAAAGAATTTATACCCGCTTTGCGTGTTTCTCCATTTTTAACCGGCCAGTCGCTCACATTAGTCTGAACCTCGAGTTTGAGATCGGCAAAGGGAATATTGGTGTTTGGGGTTTTGAAGTTTAGGTTGGGTGGAAGGAGGGCATGCTGCATGGCGAGAACCACCTTGATAAGACCGGCAATGCCGGCTGTGGCTTCGGTATGACCGATGTTGGTCTTTACAGAACCCACGCGCAGGGGCGTGCCGTTGCGGCCTGTTCTAAAGAATTCGCCGATAGCCTTGGCTTCATTGGGGTCACCCAGCTTGGTGCCCGTTCCGTGAGCCTCTATATAGTGAACATCGCTCGCGGCAATGCCGGCTTCCCGGTATACTCTTTCGAGCAGTGACTTTTGGCCCTGAATGCTCGTAGCCGGCAGCGTATCGTTGTATCCATTATTATTGACAGCCGTCCCCCGGACTACGGCGAGGATTTTATCCTGATCACGCTCCGCATCGGACAGTCTTTTTAATAATAACGCGCCACCACCTTCGCCACGTACGAAACCATCGGCATCGTTATCGAACGTGCTGCATTTTCCATTGACTGACAGACCACCGAATTGTGTAAGCTCGACATATTTATCGGGATCGAGAATGTGATTTACCCCGCCGACCACTGACATATCGATCTCGTTATTCAAGAGACTATTACAGGCCAGGTGCAGCGCAACGAGCGACGCCGAGCAGCCCGTATCGATCACCAGGCTGGGGCCAGTGAATCCGAAGGCGAAAGACACCCGGTTGGCAATGACATTGGAAGACATGCCCACGGCCGAATGCAGGGTAGCGCGGGCGTTTTTCGCTTTGCGATAATGCTCAAAATCAGTCCAGATATTCCCCACATACACACCCACATTTTGTCCCTGTATACGATGGAAGGGCATGGTCGAGTTTTCAATCGCTTCCCAGGCCAGCTCCAGCATCAATTTCTGCGAAGGGCTCATTTCGATCGCTTCAGCAGGGGAAATATTGAAAAACAACGGATCGAAATCGTGTACCCCACTCAGTAGAGAGGCATGACGCTGATTGGTTTTACCCATAACAGAAGGGTCAGAGTCATAATACTTCTGAAAGTTCCAACGCTCAGCTGGAATTTCGGCAATCGTGTCTTTCCCTTGCTTCAGCAATTCCCAGAATTCATCGAGGGAAGAGACATTGGGGAAGCGGCAAGACATACCTACAATAGCAATAGATTCTTTGGAGTGACGAGGTTGGTTCATAGGCAGACAACAATTCAGGATGATGTAGCGAATCTACCCACCCTTTTTCATTAAAAAGATTCAATTAAATACAAAAGCTTACGAAAACTTAAATATAAAACAGACCAACCCAAAATCGATTGCAGAAAAAAGAGAAGCTTTTTCTCAAAACGCTTTAACGTATTCAAAATACATCACCCTGATATATATATATCCAATATATTATATGTCGGATATATATTACTTAAACGTTACATGAACAATCACCAAATTAACAAAATCAAGAAAAAATGGAATAATAGTGGAAAATATTACATCCAAACACTATATCAACTTAATTCTATACATAATACACCCTTGACCAACTCGAATTTGCCCAAATTGGCTGGATTGTGCCGGACATTCACGTTTCCATGAAATTTCTATCCATTACACCGGGCATACCGGGCTTTCCAGAGCCGCAGTGCGTGCCCAGGATCTGGCCATGACACACCATGATAAGGTGATCCCGTTGGAGATGTTAGGTTCGTTACTCCCGGATACAAAGTCTCAATCTTGACAGTCAGCGCTCGCTAACATAGCGTGGCTTTGTTATATTTGATAATGACAACTCTTGACAAGCTGCTCGGAATCCGGTATCCCATCATTTTAGCACCGATGTTCCTCATTTCTAACAGCCGAATGATTATTGCTGCATTGCGTAGTGGCGTAACTGCAGCATTTCCGGCGCTTAATTATAGAACGGATGAGGAGCTTAGAGCCGCCATTCGTGAGATAAGGCACGCATCAGATAAACCATTTGGTGTAAATCTCATTGTAAACCGCTCCAATCCTAAGTACAAATCACAACTCAAAACGTTGCTGGAGTTAAAAGTTGATTTCATTATTACTTCCCTGGGTAGCCCCCAGGAAGTAATTGAGCAATGCAAGCCGTTAGGAATAAAAGTCTTTTGTGATGTTGTTGACTTAAAATATGCGAAAAAAGTGGAGGCGATGGGTGCAGACGCCTTGATTGCGGTAAACAACAGGGCTGGAGGACATGCAGGAGCAGTTTCGCCTTATGAGCTCATAACACTGTTAAAGAGCAACTGCAACCTTCCAGTAATTTCTGCTGGTGGTGTTGCGACAGGGAAAGATCTGAAACAAGTGCTCGATTGGGGTGCAGCGGGAGCATCGATAGGAACTATTTTTATCGCTTGCGAAGAATCGGATATCACACCCGAATACAAACAGGCGATGATCGATTATGGCGAAAAAGATATTGTCATGACAACGAAGCTCTCTGGCTCACCGCTCACAGTCATTAACACACCCTATGTTCAACAGCTCGGTACAAAAGCTAATCTTTTGGAGTTGATCCTCAATAACAACAAGACCTTAAAGAAGTATGCTAAAATGCTCATGGCTTTCCGTGGGATGAAAGCGGTTGAAAAAGCTGCGTTCGGAGCTACCTATAAAACAGTGTGGTGCGCCGGCCCTGCCATTGAACACGTAAAGCGTGTACAGCCGATAGCTGACATTATAAATACGATCACACAACAATTTGATGAAGTTTCGAATGAGGCACCTAACGTGCTGCATCGCTAACGCCAATATCTATGAGGTATAGGGTTTACGTAATTGAGCTCTCGCGAAAAGTCTTTACTGAAAACACAAAATTCCGGGTTGCCAATCCACAATTCAACGGATTACTGGAATGTCTTTATGTCGGCATGACGAGCAAGACTCCAGCAGAGCGATTTATGCAGCATCGAACAGGATACGTCAACAAAAAAGGGCACAAGCTATCCGCCAACATTGTACAGAAATACGGGCGGTATCTGCGTCCAGCTTGTACGAACATTTGAACATGATGTCTATGACAAGGACAGAGGCGTTGGCAATGAAAGAAAAACTTGCCTGGGACCTGAGACGGCGGGAGTGCAAAAAAATCACCAACTTGCATACAGTGTAATATGACATCTGAGCTCCCTAAACCAGCTTGCGTACCAATGCGGTTAAACTTGGAAAGTGTGGCCGTAGATGAAAATTAAATATCACCTCCTTCGAACCAAATTGATAATTGAGACACGGTAAGGCGCCAATTTGTAGTCCTTTTAGTGAACATTACATCTTTATTGTTTCTCAAATAGCGACCTTGCTCAATTATTCCGAGAGATTCTATCAGCGACAGTTTATAACTCGAAAAATAAGCAATCATAAAATATTGAAAAACCTTGAAAGATTACTCAATGCCCACTTTAACAATCCAAATATGAATGGCCTTCCAACGGTCCAATTTGTTGCTGATTCATTGAATTTATCACCTACTTATTTGAGTACTTTACTAAAATCATTAACAGGGCAAAATACCCAGCAGCATATCCACAATAAATTAATTGAAAAAGCGAAAGAAAAACTATCCGCTACCGAGCTAAGTGTATCCGAAATTGCTTATGAACTGGGGTTTGAACATCCTCAGTCATTTACCAAGTTTTTTAAAAGTAAGACTAACCAAACTCCTTTGGATTTTAGAATCTCATTTAATTTATTTTGAAAGAAGGCAACTAAATTTTTGCTTTAATCGAATGCTTGCGCGGCATTTTTTAGCCGCTTCGTTTCCTCAGTGTAAAATCTTCCCTACGGTCGCGCCCGGCTTTAAAGTGACCCAGACGGCCGTTCCTTACAAAATAATAAAAGTCCAACCTGCACAATAGCACTATCCACCGTTAGGCTATGGCCGTTTCAAGTGCTTCCATGTCCATCTTGTGCCGAAATTTTGCAAACTTGCCACTTTGCAAGCTTACCTTTGTGAAAATGAAGAAATACAATTGGATTGTTGGTATTACCTTTTCAATCGGCATGTCAATTATCGGTACGTTTCAGCTGTTACTTCGATTATCGACTGATGAAATATCACGTTATCTCGCTGCGCTGTTGTATTATTCGGGGTTCACACTTTTTTGCTGGTATTTTTCGCATATGCTATTTGCATCTTTATTGTCCAAAAAAAAGGCGATAAATAAAACAATTAATAAAATTCTGTATGTCGTCACTGGCATTTTGGTGTCGGGGGTTTTCTCTTACTTAACCGACATTGTGTACAACGAGCTTGTACCACCCAGATTTCACCTCGCGCCGGATATACACGGCGATCGACGACTGATGTTGATCACATTCAGGGGAATGATTATCGGCGGTCTCTCATCTTTTCTAAGCTACTACCTGTACATCTTGTGGGAGAAACAACAAACATCACTGGAGATTGAGCGTTTAAAGCAAGCCCATCTTCAGGCGAAGCTCTCGTCGCTTAAAGAACAGCTAAGTCCTCATTTTTTGTTTAACACATTCAATACACTCACAACGCTTACGCGGGAATCATCTGTGAAAGATTTTGTTAACGAGTTGAGTAATGTATACCGTTATATTTTACAAACTCAGTCAAAAAACTATGTACTGGTCGCAACTGAACTGGGCGGATTTCAATCGTACCTTCACATATTGAATGCGCGATTTGGCCAATCGCTGAGGATAACTATCCATATTGAACCACGATATTATAACTGTAAAATACCTCCGCTGGTCTTGCAAATGCTGGCCGAAAATGCTGTAAAACATAACATAGTCCTGCAATCTAGACCTCTGCACATAACTGTAGTCAGCAAAGACGACCTAATCGTTGTCGAGAATACTTACCAGCCACGCCAGTCGGTCGAACATACAACCGGGATTGGGCTGAATAACATAATTGAACGCTATGGAATACTTTTCGATAAGGTCGTGGAAATAGAAAAAACAGACCAGGTATTCCGTGTTAAACTTCCAATAGTTTTATGAACATTGTAATCATCGAAGATGAGCCTGGAGCAGCTCAGGAGTTGCAGCATCTGCTCGAAAAACTTGTGCCTGTATGTAATATCCTGGCTTGCCTGGATTCGGTATCGGCATCTGTAAACTGGTTCAATAACTACACCGGCAAGATCGACATAATATTTTCGGATATACAACTTGGTGATGGCCTATGCTTTTCTATTTTTGGCAACACCGAAATTAACACACCTGTAATTTTCTGCACTGCGTACGATGAGTACCTGCTTCAGGCTTTCGACGCCAATGCTGTGAGCTATATCTTGAAGCCGATCATTGAGAAGAAAGTCGCGGAGTCGCTTCAGAAACTGGAGAGCATGAAAAATGCCTTTGGCTTGGGGCATATCGACGGTAACCGAAAGATCATGCAACAGCTTCTGCAGCAGCTCCAGCCTTCCTACAAAAACACGTTACTGATTCACTATCAGGACAAATTATTGCCAATTCCAGCAGCAGAAGTTGCGTTTTTTTACCTGAATGAAGGGGTTGTGAAACTGGTCACGCTGAAAAATGTGATATATCATGTCACCGAATCTTTGGAACTGCTGGAAAGTCAGTTGCCCCCGGATATGTTCTTCAGGGCCAATCGCCAATTCATCATCAATCGCAAATCCGTTCAGGTAGTAAATAGGCACTTTGGTCGTAAACTGGTTGTAGCACTTACACTGGAGGTTCCAGAACCTGTAATAATAAGCAAGGTCAAATCCTCCTATTTTCTCTCCTGGCTTCAAAGCTAACCACGGAGGTCCGCTTAAAATGGACTATTGCCCGCTTGGTAACGATATGTCTCCTCATCATCGGTCCTGATTAGCAGATTTGCATCAGGTTATTAACAAATAAGGGAAACATATGATGCAAGCGTTAATTTACATAGCAGGAGCGACACCACGGCACATCTTAACAGTTCTCGCGTTGGTTCTCTTCCAGGCAGGAACGGCCAGCTCTCAGGAAGATGCCAACAAGATCCTCGGCGAATGGAAAAATGAAACAGCGGATCGGAAAATTCAATTTTACCAGGACACTGACGGAACGTACGCGGCAAAATTATCTTGGATAAACGACGAAAATTCGGATAAAAAGATCGGTACAATCGTTGTCAAAAAACTTCAATACCAAGACGGCAGATATAGTAAGGGACTGGTATATGTTCCTGCCCAAAATGTCTGGCTACCATGCACGGTTGTAGTCAAAAACAGCAACACGCTGGAAATCACAGGTAGGAAAGGCTTCTTCAGTAAGACCAGATTATGGATTCGGTAATCCACCGTTCCGACAAATAACAGCAACATGAAAATCAAACGAGTCAGTCGGGTGCTGATGGTTACCTTATTGTGTACGTCAGGAGCGTTGTTTGGTCAGAGCGCACTTGACCAGTATGTAGCGCAAGGTCTTCAGACAAACCTATCAGTGAAGCAGTTGGACGGCGACTACCAAAAGGCCGTCTGGGCATTGAAAGAGGCAAAGAATATGTATGGGCCATCGATGGACGTAGTGGCTACCTACACACATAATTTTAGAAAGCCAGCGGAAATTCCGGCTGCGTCGGCTTCCTCTGACGCTGCGCGGGGGCTTCTTCAACTATTGGAGAATAGCAATATGGGAATGGTCGATGGCAACAATATATATTTCCCGCCGCCCACCCAGTTTCAGGGAGGATTACAGCTCACACAGCCTGTCTACAGTGCTGAACTGGCCTATAACAGGCAGGCTAAAGAAGCTTCGGTGAAAGCCAATAAGGCAAGACTGGAGGATTTTAAGAGAGAGCTCGAAGCCGATATACGGATCGCTTACTTCCAGTATCTCCAGGCGTTCGGCATTCTAAAGGCGTCTGGCCAGGGCGTGACGTTGGCGCACGAAAGCCTTTCGGCAGTGGAAAAGCTGATTCTGAATCAAAAGACCACAAAAGACGCTTTGTATAAGGCAAAAGCGACCGCAAGTGAAATGGACGCTATGCAGCGTAACGCTCAAAACGATCTTGCGAGGGCACAATATTACTTCAATTTCCTGATCAACAGACCGGCTGAAACACCTATAGAAGTAGACGCTCAATACCAATGGAAGCACAATGCGCAGTATAGTGCGATACAAGAAAGCGATACAATATATACAGGTTATAAGCTTGACTATCTGGGCCACACGGAGGACGTAGCGCAGGCGCAAATAAAGGTAGCCGGTGCCGCCAGTTTACCTACGCTCCAGTTGAAAGTCTTCGGGGGAATCCAGGGATCTCAATTTGATTTAGAGAATCAGCGACTACCAATCGCAAGCATACAACTATCGCTGAAATGGAATTTGTTTCATACCGGAGTAAATAAAGCGCGATACAGACAGGCGACTATTCAGATGGAAACGGTTCACACCCAATATCTGATGCAGCAAGAGCAGCTTGCGCTCAACGAACGTACGGCATATAATGACATGGCCACTCAACTGCAAAACCAGTCTTCTGTTCGCACAGGGTACACCAGTGCACAGGTATACTACGAGGTCATCCATGAAAAATTTAAAGTGGGCACAGCCAACATCCTTGAGTTGACCGACGCAGAAAAACAACTTATACAGTCCTCCATCGATATGCAGTCGTGGTACTATGAATTACTTCAAAAAGCAACGTCATATAACGAGGTGGCCGGCAAATATATTATAATAATTTCAGAGTAATGAATAAAAAAAATATAGTCATGGCGTTGCTTATGCCTGTTCTGGCGATAGCATGCAACGCCGATCACGCGGGCGAAGCCCGGAAACAGACTGCTGTTGCTGTCCGTATTGTAAACCCTAGGCAACGCGACGCGCCCGATGTAGTAGCGTCCAGTGGCAGAATCGGCAGTACGAATGAAGTTGTACTTTCATTTAAAACCGGTGGTGTTGTCGATAAGGTGCTGACTAACGAGGGAGATTACGTTCAGAAAGGAACATTAATGGCCGCGTTAAATACAACGGAGCTAACGACACAGCTTCGCCAGGTCGATGAGAACATTGCCAAACTGGTACGCGACTTGGAACGGATCTCCAACCTGGTAAAAGACACGGTGGCAACAGTAGAGCAGTTGCAAAATACACAAACTAGCCTGGCTACCGCCCACGCGCAACGCGACGGGATTTTATTCAATATTAGTCAGGCCTATCTCTTTGCCCCGGACAACGGTTTCGTTACAGTTCGTCAGGTCAACCATGGCGAATTCAAATCCCCGGGGGCACCATGTTTCTCAATAGCGGCCAACCATCAAAACAAAAAATGGCTATTCAAGACATCATTGAGCGATAAAGATAGAATGAAGCTTCATCTTGGTCAGAATTGTCAGATCGTGATCGACGTGCTTCCGGATAAAACAATGCCGGGCATCGTAACTCTCTTATCTAACATACCCGCGGAAGAAACGGGAACATATGATTGTTACGCATCTTTCGATCCGGGCGAGTCCATCGTATACGGGCTTACAGGAAAGTTATATGTGTCGGAATACGAAATGACGCAGATGACCACATTGCCTGTCGAAGCACTGTTCAACGTCAACAACGATGTGGCGACAATCTTCGTCGTCAGTAACGAAAGCACCGTACATAAACAAACTGTGCATATTGTCGACATAAACGCCTATAGCGTAACCACCCAGGAATCGCTAGACACCAGCTTGCGTATTGTCACTGCAGGAAAAACCAAAGTTCGTGAAGGTGTAAAAATCAAAGTCGTACAGTAACATCGCCGCACACCATTTACTATGAACATTCCTAAATTCTTTATAAAGAATTGGCAGTTTACCGTCTGCATCTTTCTGCTGTTGAGCTATTGGGGCTATCAATCATTCCGGTTAATGCCAAAGAGTGAGGATCCGCTTTTTCCGCTGGCAAATTTCATCATCATTCCCGTTTATCCTGGCGCCAGTCCTTCCGATATGGAGGAGATGGTGGTGAACCCTATCGAGTCGGCGTTGGGAGCGCTGACAGAAGTTGACTTTATCAGAACCCAGATCAACGACGGTGTGGCAAACGTGCAGATCCGGTTTCAGCAAAGCGCCGACGAAAATCAGAAATACGATGAGGTCCAGCGCGAAATCAGCAAACTCATGCCGACACTTCCGTCCGGCGTAACCAGCGTGGAGGTGATTCAGGGATCTACCTCTAATGTGAACATACTGCAATACGCCATTACCAGTGATGAGTTGTCATACAAAGAAATGGAGAAGGTAGCCGAAACGCTGAAAACCGCGATAGAGAAAGTAAAGGGCGTCAACGAAGTCGCTATACATGCGCTGCCGCAACAGCAGGTAAACGTAAATATAGATCTTGTTCGGATGGCTGCCCTCGGCGTCACGCTCAAAAGTGTAACAGACGCCATTCAAAGTACCTCGGGCAAAATACCGTCCGGGTATATCGATGTGTCGACTAACCGGTACAATGTTACCACATCGACCGAATATGAAACCATTGATGCGATCAGCAATACGATCGTCAAGTCGGAAAACGGAAATCTGGTATTTCTGAAACAGATCGCTGATGTAAAAGAAGGCTATGAGCTAAAAAAATACTATGCCCGGCAAAATGGTAGAACATCTGCATTCGTTACCGTTAGCCAGCAGGATAATACCGACATATTCAGGATAACCGAGCAGATAGAAGCCGAGATCTCACCGTATCTCCACAATACGCCTGGGGTTATCATTGAAAAAGTGTTTGACCAAAGTAAAAGTGTGGCGCACCGACTTAGCGGTCTGTATCGCGATTTTGCCATCGCTATTGTTCTGGTCTTATTTACGCTGCTGCCTCTTGGTTTGCGTGCTTCTTACGTAGTCATGTTTGCCATTCCCACCTGTATCTTTATCGGACTTACCTTGCTGGATCTTACCGGCTATTCCCTTAATCAATTCTCTATTGTAGGGCTTGTCATTGCATTGGGGCTTTTGGTAGATGACTCGATCATTGTTGTAGAAAATATCGTGGCCAGGCTGCGTAAGGGAGAGTCGAAAATTGACGCGGCCGTAAATGGTACCAACCAGCTGCTTCCCGCAATTATAACCGTAACCATTTGTATCATCCTTTCATTTCTGCCCTTGGTAACCATGGAAGGGTCTACCGGGGCATTCATCCGCAGCTTGCCGTTGGCAGTCATTTATACTATGATCGGATCAATCTTCGTTTCTGTTTCGCTTACACCGCTTGCCTCAAGCACAATACTAAAAGACAAAATTGGCGACAACATGTTCTACCGGGCGGTCATGAAGCTGAATGAAGGTCCGTTCCTCAAAATGTTGCACCTTTGTCTGAAGTTCCCCAAAACCACATTATTGGTCGCTGCCGCATTGGTCGCTGCAAGCTTATTACTTTTTAAACAGGTTGGCGTCGCATTTTTTCCCACAGCCGAAAAGCCTCTATTCCTGGTAAATGTTACCATGCCGCTTGAAAGTAATATGGCCGCTGTTGACAGCACTGCGCGTTGGGTCGAGCGCGAAATTCAAAAACACCCTGCCATAACGCGGTACTCCACCAACATCGGGAAGGGCACCCCGCAGGTGTACTATAACCTGCCGCAACAATCACAGCAATCAAACACGGCGCAGATACTCTGTCAACTGGAACGTTACGATAAGGATACCTGGCCGCTATTGCTGGACTCACTCCGCCGATCGTTCGATACATACCCCGGCGCTAAGGTGCAGGTTAAAGAATTTGTGCAGGGGCCGCCCGTACAAAATCCAATAGAAATTCGTATCGCTGGTAATAACACGGATACGCTGCGCGGCTTGGCGGCGCAAGTAAAAACCATGATGGACCATACAGAAGGAACTACGTATGTAGAGAATCCCCTGGAAGAAACCAAGGCTGATCTGCACTTGAAAATCAAAGAGGAAAAGGCGCTGGCGCTGGGCATACCGTTAAGCGAAGTATCCAAAACGCTACGGATGGCCTTTACAGGATTGCCTACTGGTGATTACACTGATTCGGATGGCAACAGCTATGACATTGTGGTTACTGTGGACGAAAAACAAAAAGATACGTTCCTTTTCCTGAGTACGATTTACGTGGCTTCATTACGGGGAAAGCTGATTCCACTGAGCGAAATCGCCAGGTGGAATTTTGAAACTTCAGCCTCCGGCATTCAGCATTATAACAAGCACCGTACAGTTATTATAACGGCAAGTGTACTGCCGGGTTATCTTACAAACAACGTCACAAATGATGTATTAAAAAAGATGGAAAAAATCAAATTACCAGCAGGCTATAAAATTCAGGCTGGTGGAGAAATGGAAAAACGAAAAGAATCGTTTGGCGGACTTACAACCGCATTGATTATCGCTGTATTGGCAATTATCGTAGTGTTGGTTTTAGCATTTAACGGAATCAAAGGCACCATCATTGTAGCGTCAGCTATTCCGCTCGGCGTCGTCGGCTCGGTCATCGCACTCTGGTTAACCGGCTATACCTTCTCGTTTACCGCATTTATCGGAGTCGTCACCCTCATAGGCCTGGAGGTAAAAAACACGATCATTATCGTAGACTTTACCAATCAGATGCGCCGGGAGGGACACGATATAGACAAAGCTATCGAATTGGCCCGTGAAGAGCGGTTCACACCTATATTTCTGACGACACTCACGGCCGTATGTGCACTGATCCCACTCGTACTGGAGCGCTCTGATTTCTTTTCACCGCTTGCATTGGTGTTGATCGGCGGGTTACTGAGTTCCTTGTTCATTACCCGATTTGTAGAGCCGGTACTATATAAAATGCTCATGAAATAAATCAATGATCTATGTCTATTAAGCAAATAACGGGGGTATTGGCAATGATGCTATGGTTCGAAGGACATTCGCAAGATAAAGATCTATTTCACATTGATTATACTTATACGCCAGTTCGGAGCAACGATACATCGGCCAGTGCAAAAATAGCCAATGTAAAAATACGAATGCCCGTTTATAAAAAAAACGACTTGTTTGTGCTTACTGGTGAAAGCTATCGAAATGTCTCGATGAAAGATATGCCAAACGTGTTCAATCGACAGTTGCACAACGCCAATATTGACCTGGTCGGAGTGTATAAAATCAATGAAGTAAATTCCGTTTCGCTGGCTGGTGTGGTCTCTCTTAATTCCGAATGGAGGGATATTGGCAGCGAGGATCTGATTTATTCAATGGCTGGAAGCTTTCATATTAAATATTCGGAGTATTCCCGCATGGGCATGGGTTTGGCTTTTTCCAGACAATTTTTCGGTAACCAGGTCGTTCCGCTTTTAGACATGGACTACTATATCAATGAGCGGTGGAGGATCACGTGCAGGTTGCCCATTCATGGACGGCTTGTTTATACAACTGGGAAAAGGTCAACATTTGGTGGTGGATGGGATTTGTGGATAATCAGCTTCAGGATGGCAGAGACAGATGACTATATTCGTTTAAAACAACTTTCATGCATTGCCTATTATGAGTATCGCTTTTGGAAGAATTGGCGGTTAAACTTTACCGCTGGCTTTATACCGACCCAGGAATTTGGGCTATATAAAAGTAACAATACGAGGGGGTGGACTTTGCTTACGACGCCGATAGGAGAAGCACCGGAACCGATACAGCAAGTCAATAACAAAGGCTTTATTTTGCAGACGGGTCTGGTATTGAAGTTTCCGGAGGTTAAACTAAATTGATAAGCATACTTCATTCAAATTGTGACCATTAATTTTTTTAGCTGGTCAATGTGCATCCCCGTAACATGTACCGACCCGTCTGCGATAGAAGCTCTTACGAAAAAACGGCATCTATCACCTGACAAAGCGCATCACAAAGCTCTTATCGAGCTTCCTTATCCTTCATCAAAACAACTTTATTCCACAATAAAAATCCCCTTAAATACTTCCATATCGACAATGGACTGGTGTACACGACTGCACGAATACAAGCCAGGTTTACGTTATGAGACAGACCGCGGAGGAGCTCAACCGCAGCAAAACACAACAGTAATTTCCGCCCTAACCGTCAACGCATCGTCAACAATTTAGCCACTAAGGATGCAGAATTACATTTCATTGCCCAGCTTTCGCTGCGCTTAATGCAGGCATCAAAAACGAAAGGAAAAATACCTCGGGAATCCATAACAAATTACCTTAATGCGTGGCAGTCTCGCCTGCTTATATGGTCGCTTCACTTACATTATTACATTAGGTACATAGGCATATCGTTATTTTGCGCAAAACTAAAACACATAACCAATGAAAACCAAGAAAAATGTTACTGCACTAATTTTTAGTCTCATATTCATTTGCAGCACTTCTTTTGCGCAGGAAAAACTCGACGAATTTATGACCAAATCCTCTCCCGAGGAGAGGGCTCAGATGCAAACTGAGTACATGAAGGAGAACCTTTCGCTTACCGAAAAACAGGTGGCTCTTGTAAGTGACATAAACGTTATCTATTCAAAAAAAATGCGGGCTACCTACGAGGGGGAAACCGCAAAATTCAAACGTCTTAAAAAATTAAAAGCCGTATCAGACGAAAAGGATAACGAATTAAAAAAGGTGCTCGAACCCGCACAATACGAAACCTACGTTAAAAATAAAGAGGCTATGAAGGAAAAATTAATGGCAAAGGCTAAGGAGAAAAAGAAGAGCAAATAAGCCTTTTTCGATGTATTTCAGTCAGGTTTTACACTTGATCTTCTTCGTCTCCAAAATCAGTGAAACACCCCGAGCGATTAGTGAATCCCTCGGGGTGTTCACCCCCTCTACAATGACCAGGGCAGATGCAGGTATAGGTGAAGTTCCCTCCACGCGGTGCTTTTTCGTAGCACAGGTTGGCAGTAATATAGAAAGTCAGAAAGAAAGGTAAGGGCATACGTATTGACTGTGGCTGAAGTAACCAGTGTGGTGACAACAGATATATAGGCACCTGATGTACCATGTATTGAAAAGCGCGATCGCTGCCATAAACACAAAACATGCGATCGCAGTATAAAGATCATCTCTAAAGTCCCTGTCCATGGAGTATATTATGCACAAGGTTATCAAAATCTTTTAAACCCGTTACGCGAAATCCAATCGAAGCAGACAAAATCACTAATGAAACGCAGCGATTTGAAGAGTTAGTTATCCGGTAGATAACAAAGATTTCGGCAAGTCGAAATTTAAAGCAAAAGATGTCAATTTGTGTTAACACGGAAGGGTGTCCGCATCTCCGACCGTTTCATATGCACTACATAGAAAAACTTTTTTTGAGCATATCCCCATTGATAAGACAAAATACATTTGCTAATAACGGAGTTCTATGGGCATGGACTGATTATACCCTATGAATTGGACTGGGTTGCAGTACGAGCCGGTTGGACTTTAGAGGAACTGACATTTGAGGATTTTGGATATATGGGTCCCCCAATCAAAGAAGACAGCCTACTACAGTTACACCGGGACAACTATGCGCAATACCTGAAAACAGGTTCTCACTCAACCTCCGCCTCACCGATAGCCTCGCACGATGTATATTGCCAACACCTAATGGCGTGCGCCAGCATCGCACAGAAGTGGTGGAAGGAAAATAGAAAAAATTGGACTAGACTCTTGGCATTGAAATTGGCGCTCGGAAGTTCAAGCCCGAAACGGCAATTACGTGCAATCAGCTATTTGCGTTTTGCTCGGACAGCCTGTGATGGTCTTACACCGACAAGCTTTGAACAGGAACTCCGTTCACTCGTGGCTCGAGCTGCTACGTTGGGCGACTCAGTCGTACGAGAGCAAGCTGAATATCTGTTAGCCGACGGGTTTACTTGGATGTATCGCCAGGGTCGGTGAGTCAAGTATACAATCATTACTTATCATGATTCTTAGTTTGCGGCAAGGAGTTCGAATCCGTATAGCTACTCACAAAAAAAGTCTGCAAGTTTTTTTAAATTTGCAGACTTTTAATCTGTCGAGGTGACTGGCAAAAATTCGAACCCGTTTTTTGAAGAATTGGAACGATTAAACCGGATTTCTACCGTTTCTGCATATAAACTGAGGATTTCTAAGCTGCATAAGAGCGACAGGCCACGTGCCGAGTAAATAATTCTCAAGGATAATGCAGTGAACTAACCCAGGTCGCCTCTTACAGAAGAAGCCCATGTGCCTTTCACCTAATCTCTAAATACAAAAAGGTTTTTTCAGATTGTCAAAAAAGGGATGGCGTCTAGAAGTTTAAAATTTGTGGGACCAGCATATCCTTGAAATAAGGTAGGTGCTATGATTGAATAAGCGACTCAAGAATGCCTCGATTCATCTCTCCCCAACGGGCGGTCGATTCAATGACGGGAATTAGTGTTTGCCCCAGCGGCGTGAGTTCATACTCGACCTTCAAAGGCTTTTGATTGGATGTCTTCTTAATTACAATACCGTGCTTCTGAAGCTGTGCCAGTTGTGTGTCTAACAACCGTCGCGAGGCTTTCGGAATTCGTCGCTGTAATTCGCCTGGTCTTTGGATGCCATTATGGATACACCAGATCAGGCTGATCTTCCACTTCCCATTCACTACCTCCATAAAGAGATGAAGGCCACATTCAAGTTCAACCGGCAGCTTTTTCTGATACATCGTGCAAATATCGGTCATTCCTTTGTTTTTTTCTGGTACGGCTGAATTTAGCCGTACTTGACTTTGCGTGTTTGCCCGGGGAACTTTACCCCATGAAATATAAAGTTTTTGGAACACAGACAGGACTACCGGCCAGTGAGGTGATTCTCGGAGCAGCAAGTTTGGTGAACGCCGCTATGGAGCTATAGCGGAAGAGATACCTCAAATTTTAACCGCTTATGTCGACGCGGGTGGAAACTTCATTGACATGGCCGATCAGTATCAATATGGAGAAGCAGAGGAGATTGTTGGCAAGTTCATAGAGCCTAACCGTGACAACTTCATTCTATGCACTAAATATACCCTTAGCGATGAACAGAACGCATTGCCGGCTAACAGGGGTAATCACCGAAAGGCTATGCGTCAGGCTATTGATGCCAGCTTAAAACGCCTCAAAACTGACTATATAGACATCTACATGCCGCATTTCGATGACGGGCTAACACCAGTAGACGAAATTGCCCGTGGCCTTGAAGACCTGATCAAAACAGGAAAGGTGCTCTATGCTGGACTGGCTAATTTCCCCGCCTGGAAGGCAGCAGCTATCGCCAGTACTATTCCACTCACCGCATTGCAGTTCGAGTATAACCTCTTAAAGCGTGACGCTGATCGGGAATTGACAAGCATGGCGGATTTTTTCGGTATGGGTGAAATGTATTACTCACCCCTAGCCGGAGGGCTGCTGACGGGCAAATATAGAAAGGGATCAACGGGACGATTGACGCAATCGGGAAATGGCTATCACGAAGATACAGTAACGACTGCCATCATTGACGCATTAGAAACGATTGCAGCTGAAGTCAACGCAACCACCGGGCAGGTGGCTTTAGCTTGGATGCTCACGAAGAATGGCTTCCCCGTAATCGGCGCCCGAACGCTTACGCATCTGAAGGACGGACTCAATGCACTTAAACTTCACTTGAGTTCCGATCACCTTACACATTTAGATAAAATTAGCGCTGTTACCAAGGGATATCCACATGACTTACTCAAAACAGTTCAGAAGAACTATGGTTAGAGTTTCAAGCTTTACATTAAAGGCCAGTAGCACGAACATAGCATTCGATTTGTTTGCCGGGTTGGAAATGGAAAAAGGCATCCAAGTTGGATGCCTTTTTTTAAAGTCAGAAAGATTCACGAATAATCGTTAAAAATCATACGAAATCATAAAAGTCGGGGTAAGTAGCAAAATCTCGAACCTTTTGGTGGAGGATTTGAGGTTGTTGTACTGCTCAAACCATACTATTGGAAACATATCTGAGTAAATATACAGTCACTTCCCCCGGATCTAATGATCCGTATAAAGTTTGTCCCGGCATTTGTGGGGTTCGTCACATGTATACGAATCGGTAAATGATTCTCCGTAAATTAGTACATAGCCCGTCGCGCCGGGCATAGCGTTCCGGTAACCTTTAATCCGCTTGACAATGATTCGCAGCTACATTAAAACATCATTACGCAATATTATCCGAAACAAGCTGTTCTCGGCCATAAATATCGTGGGCCTTTCCATCAGCATGTCTGTCGGACTATTGCTGATTGCGTTCTTGCTCGATCTTCATGCGTATGACCGGTTTAACAAAAATGGCGCGAGAATCTATCGTATCTCCAGTATACTTACAGAAAATCGCGAACATGCTCGTAAATATGCTACAACCTCCGTACGGACAGCAAGGCTTGTCCAGGAGAAAATGATTGGCGTCGACGCGGTGACTATGTTGCGCGGCGAATTTCCAAAAGACGTGATCGCAGGGAATAGGACACTTCCAATTGAAGGCTATTGGGCCGATCCGTCATTGTTTAACATCTTTACGTTTCCGATGTTGGAAGGCAACCCCGATACAGCATTAAAAGCCCCCTACTCGATTGTCCTTACAGAGACTGCCGCCAGGAAACTATTCGGCAATGAGACGGCGTCTGGCAAATCCATTACAATTGATTCTATTGACTATCAGGTAACGGGAATCATGAAGGATGTTCCATTTTTCTCACACATTCATTTCGAAGCGCTGGCATCGTTGGCCACAATAAATACTGCCGGAAAAACCGATGGGCGTTTCGATGCCTGGACAAACCTATCGTTGAACTATGTTTATCTGCTGTTATCCGAAAACGCCGACGTAGGTTCTATTCAATCACAACTTAACGCAATTGCAGCAGCCGAAAATATAACTGAGGAAAGAACCCGGCTTGAACTCGAACTTCTCCCCTTATATGAAACAGTGGTAGCAGAAGAATTTCAGCGCATCGAAGGAGGCCCTGGCACAGCCGGTGTTCACGTATCTCCCCGAATGCTTTGGGTGCTTGGCGGACTCACGCTTGTTGTTATCGTATCGGCGTGTTTCAACTATACCAATCTTTCCATGGCACGTGCTATGCGACGGTTCAAGGAGATAGGTCTTCGTAAGGCTGCTGGCGCCGGAAAAAGCCAGGTGCAGCAGCAGTTTATTGCCGAGGCCGTTATTATGTCGCTCGCAGCGCTGACGCTTTCTTATCTCCAGTTTCTGGTATTACGGCCACAGCTCATAAACATTGCTCCAGAGATGCAGCATATGGTTACGCTGGAGCTCACACCAACCACGGTGGTTGCGTTTATGGCATTTGCGATTGCTATAGGCGTTATTGCCGGCTTCCTGCCGGCTCTATTCTTTTCGAACATTAGCGCAGTTCAGGCACTCCGGAATTTATCATCTTTAACCGTATTTAAACACGTTGCGCTGCGACGCGCGTTGATTGTAATCCAATACACGGTTACGCTTATGTTCATTACGGCAACTGCCATTGGCTATGTGCAGTATAAAGCGATTCTTACCTTCGACCTGGGATTCAATACAGATAACATACTGAACATCGATATGCAAGGCAATAAGCCGGATGCACTTCTAAAGGACCTGAACGAAATGCCGGAGGTAACCGGAGTATCCCGCTCGTTAATCGTAACGAGCGTTGGGAACGCCTGGGGTGGCTTTATGCGATACCAGGATTTGAACGACTCCGCGCTGGTAATGACGAATCATGTGGATGAAAACTATTTACCACTACATGAATACGAGCTGATAACGGGAAGAAATTTCAGTGCACACCCTACAACAACAGAAGCCATAAGTGAGGTAATTGTGAATGAACAATTCTTGAAAAGGTTTCATATTGGCAACAACGATCCTGGTAGTGCTATTGGTGAAGAGCTTACGTTTAGCAGTTTCAATGTGCGTAACTGTAAGGTTACCATTGTTGGCGTGATGAAAGACTTTCATTACGGAAAGATAGACAATCGCATCGGACCAGTGGCACTCATGCCCTGGACACCGGCAGACCAGACCATCGTTAATGTAAAACTAAAAAGCACAGACATGATCGCAACGCTCAACAAGATCGAGTCGCGGTGGAAGAAGATCGATCCTGTTCATCCCTTCGTGGCCAAATTCTTTGACGAAGAAATAGAAGACGCGTACAGCGAGTTCTCTGTGCAGATTAAGATCATTGGCTTCCTTTCATTTCTGGCCATTTCAATCGCGTCGATGGGCCTGTTCGGCATGGTGGTCTTCACAACGGAGACGCGACTGAAAGAGATCAGTATCCGAAAGGTGATGGGGGCCAGCACGGTTAACCTGATATATCTATTAAGCCGCGGATTCCTGACACTCCTGGCGATATCTGCCTTTATTGCCCTACCGGCAACATACGTCTTCTTCGAAAACATTGTACTTACAAATTTCCCATATCACACGCCTATGCAATTTGCCGAGCTATTCATCGGCTTACTTGTGGTATTACTAATCGCCTGTATGCTGATCGGCGCCCAGGCCATTCGCGCTACCCGCAGCAACCCGGCTAAAGCATTGAAAAGCGAATAGGAATGCTTCCGGAACCACTGCTAAAAACATCTTCCGCCCTTGTCATAAATCTTCGGTATCGGGCTGGGTTCGAATCCGTTCAACTACCCACAAAAAAAGCCTGCAAATTTTGAAAATCTGCAGGCTTTTATCTGTCGGGGTAACTGGCGAAAATTCGAACCATTTCTTTGAAGAATTGGAGCGATTCAATAGGATTTCTACCGTTTCTGCATACATATTGAAGATCGCTGAAGCACAGAAGACGCGTAAAAAGCTAGCTCAGTCATTCACCTGATGCAATTTTTCCAAGAGCCATTCATAGAGCGGTTTGATAAAATCGCCTATACTTTCCGCATACAGTTTTACGATAGGTATTGAACCGATCACCAAAGTCATCACGGGTGGATCCTCAACGCCATCTTCAACAGGAACATAGAAATAGTTGTCCATTACTCTTTCAAATGGTAGAATAATTCTTATTTCATTTAAAGCAAACCCTTGAGCTCTATATTCCTCGATATCTTCGTAGATCCACTCATAAAGCATTTTCATGTCATTCGTGCCTTGTTCATCGTATACTTTGTCAATTGGTTTTACACCCATCAGCAATAGATACTCCTTCAAGGCCCCGGGTATTCTGACGCCCAGTTCTTTTTCCAACCGATCAACCTCTTCTACAGATGAGCCCTCTACGCAGCTTAAAACCTTTTCATCGTTGAAAAAATTTAAATACTTCATATTATTCAAAGATATCTTCAAATTTTCAGTCCGAAAATAACAATTATCCTGGGTACATAAGATACGTGGCCGTACAACTATATCGCAAGCATTCTTAATCTTAAAAGTCGAGGTAAATGGCAAAAATTCGAACCAATTTCTTGAAGAATTGGAGCGATTAAACCGAATTTCTACAATTTCCTCACACAAATTGAAGATTTCATCTTCGACATCAATCAAAAAGGAGTAATAATCCGAGTTTTGCCGCACACCAGAAGCGGACCGCGACATCGAAAGCGAGAATCCTATGTTCGGTGGTTCGTTCCAACCTAATGGATTAAACCCACGTCCTTCATTGAAATTCAAATCTTTGATTTTTGTATTTTTGCGAGATGAAACAGATTCTTTTGAAGAGCGTAGCCTCCATCAAAGCAGAGTATTATAACCACTCGGGTACCATTAAAGAGGAGCTGCCATCCCGAAGAGATTTCTATAAAATTTGGCTAATCAAAGATCCCGGGGCATTGAAATACGACGGCCAAACAATGAATATCATTCGTCCGACGTTGGTTTTTCTTCATCCTTTAGTGCCATATAGTTTTAGTTCCTCAACCACGACGCGATCGGGTTACTGGTGTATTTTCACTAACAACTTCCTGTCAGGATCGGGCTCGTTTAAGTTGCTCCAGGAAACCGATCTATTTCAGCCAGAGTGCCCGCAGGTTTGTGTTTTGACGAAATCTGCCCTGTCGAAAGTCTCATCTCTCTTTGAGCAAATACTGGAAGACACGCAATCGTCCTACGTATTTCAGCGGGAAATTCTGCAAAGTCTGGTTGGATTGCTCATCCACGAAGGTATAAAGCAGCATTCCTTGGCAGCGCCGCGTCGCCCACAGAATGCAGGGACAAGGCTTACAGCGCAGTTCCTAAATCTACTGGAAAATCAATTTCCACTGACCTCGCCAAAGGATACCGTCAAACAAAAGAAGCCTGCCGACTTTGCTTCGGAACTCGCTGTACACATTAATCACCTGAACGCCGTTGTTCGGCAAGTAACCGGAAAATCCACAACGACGCACATCGCAGAACGATTGATTGCCGAAAGCAAAGCGTTGCTACATTACTCCGATTGGACCGTGAGCGAAATAGCGTATTGTATGGGTTTTGACTACCCCAACCATTTTACGACGTTTTTCAAAAAACATACCGGGCAAACCCCATTATCCGTTCGTAAATAAATACTTTGATTTTAGTAGGTATCCCTTTGCTTTAGGCTATCCCTGACCCTATTCTGTGGACAATCTTTGCATTCATAAACCACGGAGTTATGAAAAAGCAAATGAAAGCCTGGCGCCTGGAAAAAATGGGCGGAAAACTTGATTTTAAAGAAGTCCCTGTGCCACCTGTGCGCGCGGGAAGCGTATTAATAAAGGTTTCCGTATCGGCCCTCGTATCCTACCTGAAAAGCTATACAGAGGGAAAATTGGCTGTCTATAATCCCCCGCCCCAGGAATTCACCATGGGGAGCAACGCCATCGGCTATGTCGAAGAAGTCGGCCAGGATGTATGGCACCTGAAGCCTGGGCAACGCGTGGCACTGTCGTCACATATTGTCGCACGTGACAATGTAAAAAGCCCCATGATGATATTGCTGGGCATTACCAAAAACGGTGACACCGCGCTACCCGTTCAAATGGATTGGCCCGACGGCACACTGGCACCTTACGTGCTCGCTCCCGTGGAAACGGTAACGCCACTCGACGGCCTCGAGCACTATACAGATGCCCAGCTATCTGCCGTGACGCGATTCGTCGTGCCTTATGGTGGTCTTTTAAAGGGAGCACTTAAAGCAGGAGAAACCCTCGTTGTCAACGGCGCAACCGGATCATTTGGCGCCGCCGCTGTCTTTCTTGGAGTGGCCATGGGAGCCTCGAAGGTCGTTATTACCGGGCGCAACACAGCGGCCCTAAAACAAGTAGCGGCAAAAGCCGGAATGCGGGTAGTGCCGGTTACGTTGCAAGGAGATGCGCAGGCAGATGCAAAAGCGATTCGCGGAGCTTGTGGAGGAGGCGCCGATATCGCTTTCGACATGGTGGGTAACGCTACAGATCCCAATTCCACATTAGCGGCACTATTCAGTCTTGTGCCAGGCGGCCGGCTGGTCATTATGGGAAGCATGGCAGTCGACCTCCCGATTCCATACACCTACGTGATGATCAACAGCTGGTCGATCCTTGGAAATTTCATGTATCCGAGGGAGGCTACACGCCAAATGCTGGAACTCGTGAAAAGCGGCCAGTTGCCACTCGATGTTATCAAACCGAAAGTTTTCAAAATGTCGGATTTGAATGAAGCAATGGATGCCGCTGCCATTGCCGGCAATCTTGACAATGTAATGATCGACTGTCAGTCTTGAGCACAATAACCATGAATACAAAATTGAAAAAAGAAATCGAATTGATCCGCTATGTACGTCATAGCATCTTGGATCTGACAAAGCAATTGAACGAGGTGCAGCTGAATCATATCCCTACAGGAATGAAAAATAATCTGGTCTGGAATATCGGCCATATGGTATTCACGCAGCAGATGCTTTGTTATACGCTCGGTGGATTGAAGCCGACCATCGACATGTCCTATTTTGCGCAATTTGCGCCAGAAACCACGCCATCTGATTTTGTAACACAGCAGGAGATCGAAAAAATCCGAGCGACGTTTACAGATGCCTTTGAACGGCTGGCATTCGATATTGCATCGGGCAAGCTGGAGTCTTACAAATCCTGGAGCTTGCCATCGGGTATCACGATCGACAGTTTTCAAGATGCCATGATCACCAATGCCATTCACGAAGGCCGCCACTTCGGCGTGATTATCTCACTAGCAAAACTGATGTCGCAGTAGCTGCTATCCCAATTGACGTGATTATCCACTAACGTTTAATTTTGAGGATCTGTCCCCAGATTTCGCTGTTTCAAAACGAGGGCCGGCAACCAACCGGCCCTTGCCCTTTTTAGCACAACGTCATACCCCCATCAAGGATAATTTCCGACCCCGTAATAAAACGAGCATTGTCCGTACACAAATAAGATACCATCTTCGCCACGTCTGCAGCATCCCCAAGCGCACCTAATGGAATCTTGCTCTGCAGGGTATTTTTTACATTTTGCATCGTCGCATCATCGAGGCCCATTTTAGAGAACACACCAGTTTCCGTAGGACCAGGACTCACAGCGTTAACGCGAATCCGTCGTGGCGCAAGCTCAAGCGCTGCTGTCTTTACGACGGAATTAACGGCCGCTTTGGAGAGTGCATATAAAGAAGATCCGGCAATGGTTCTAGTTGCTATTACAGAGGATAAAAACACAACGGAGCCCCCATCCTTTAATAATGGAATAAATCGACTCAGCGTGAAGTACGCCCCTGTGAGGTTTACGTCAACAACTTGCTGCCACAACGCAGGTGTGGCCTTATCGATGGTGGCTTTCGCGGTAACGCCGGCATTGATAAAAAGTATATCAATTTTCCCGAATTCCTTTTCAACTTCAGCGGCAAGGTGTTCGATCGCTTCAATATTACCCTGATCCGCCACTTTGCCGAATACATTAAGCTCTTTGGCCGTATTATCGATCGCCTCTTTCCTTCGGCCGGTTATAATTACCTTGGCGCCTCTATTTTTTAACTCAACAGCGGTAGCGTATCCTATACCACTATTACCTCCCGTAATCAACGCAGTTTTCCCCTGAAAATCATTCATAATATATAGTGCTTTATGTAAAAGTATAAACACAGAGCGTTCATCTTGTACCCGGTATCATGGAGTATACCAATAATGGTGTAACGAAAGAATGGAGACGCTTGTGTATAAAGTAGTGCTGCACGGTTCTTAACCCGGAAACGACAGAGGTTGCAAAAAGTCCATAAAGTGGATTTCCAGCTTTCGGTAACGGATGCGCCATCCAAGTTCCGTTCTCAGAAGTTCGTCGACAAAGGCTCCTGCAACGTACAATGATGGTGTTGGTCTACCATCCAATGTTTTTCCTTTGTGTGTCGCCCAAAGATCTGTGCGGGCAGAGGCCGTGTCACCCGTTATCTGCACAACGGGATTACCCATCAGGTGCTGCCAATTCGAAAAGCCACTCATGTTACCTTGCGCATTTCCATCGCCGCGCATAATCGCTACCATTTTTTTGTACGAGGTAGGTTCGTTGCCCGCTGCGCGGTAATCCAAAACGGCATCTTCCGTAAAGACGTCTTTCCAGATTTCGGACACGTTATGGTTATCTCCCTGATTAAGGTCCTGCCCGAAAGAGTATTTGGTAATTACATCCTGGATTTCAAAGCGGTCAAGAACGATCTGGATTTTCTGTTCTGCGTTCATAGTTGTAAAATATTTCGCACAAAATTCTGAATTGTTCCCTATTGACAAATGTTACTATACTTATGTATACTAAAGTTGCTTATGGGACTAAAATGTGATAAGACCTATTCGGACGCAGAACTGCGGAATCTTCAGGATGCGTTGTACGTGCTCAATGGGAAGTGGAAGCTATACATCCTTCGCTCCTTGGGACAAGGAAACATCCGTTTTAAAGACATTAAAGACAGTATGCCCGCCATAACGCCAAGAATGCTCAGCAAAGAGTTAAGAGAGCTTGAAGCAAATCATGTGATTGCCAGAATCCATCACCAGGAGGATTATCCTTCATGGACGGCATATGAATTTACAGAGTATAGTCGGGGTCTGGCGCCCATGATGGATTCTTTGATATCCTGGGCTGAGTCGCACCGCCGTGAATTATTCGTGCCATGATTGAATGCGTTTAAAAATTTCTATGCCGAGTTAGCAAATACTTGTTATTCTCAAATAGGCATCAGGGTCATGTGCAATACTAAGCCCGTTAAAAAAATGCCGTAGTCTCACATTTTAGCACTGACCCGCGGCTAAAGAAAAATGCTCCAGGTTGTTAAAAACCGGAGCATTCGATAGGAGTCGGAAAAATTCATTCGAAATCTTAAAAGTCGGTAACTGGATTCAAACCATCGTTTCATTTGCCAGCAGACGGCTGATCAATTACCTGGGAAATACGCAGATCGCTGGATTCAAAAGAAAACAAGAACGGCTAAAATTAGCCGTCCACAATTATCCGGTAATTTTTAATGTCTGTATTAATCCACCAACTATCTCTAAATGATAACTAAGTACAATAGGGCTACCTTCAAATTTCCCCGAAGTCTTTGCCTTTAAAATGCTTTCCGCTCCTTTTTCTTCAAAGCTGACGGGCTGTATTGTAGCCTCGTACCGCGTGTTGGCATCCTCGATCCAATGTTTTATCTCTTTCCGTCCCTTGTGCGCTTTACCTTCATCATAAACCACGGCTGTTTCAGAAAAACAATTTGCGTAAGCAACGCTGTCAAAGCTGTTTTGTGTGCTTACTAAATCTGATACTACTTTTGGTAAGTTCATTATTGATTATTTTGACGTTGTTAAATAGTCGGTACCGTTCCGCCGTCAATGACAAAATTTGTTCCTGTTAAGTAATTGGCTCTTGGTGAAACCAAAAAGCCAACCAATTCGGCTACTTCTTCGGGTTCGGCAGGCCTGCCGTAAGGTATTCCGCCCAATGCATCCATGACGCTTTGCTGGGCTTCTTCTACAGTACTATTTGCATTTCTTGCAATCTCACCCAACCATGCTATCGATGCTGTTGTATTTATCCATCCTGGCGAAACCGTTAACACGCGGACACCTTTTGGCGTAACTTCATTCGACAAACTTTTACTGTAGTTGATTAGTCCTGCTTTTGAAGCTGCGTACGGCAAGGTAGAATCGTATAGCGGCAATTTGCCCTGGATGGAAGCAATGTGAATAATTACGCCACTTTTCCGATCGATCATTTGCGGTAAAAATCCCCTGTCAAGCCTGACGGGAGCAAGTAAATTAGCTTGTAGGGTTGATAACCAGTCCTCATCATTCAATGCTGAAAAACCACCGGCGGGTGTTGATGAAGAACCAAGGTTGTTTACCAGTATATCCAGCCTGCCATAGGTTGACAGCACTTCGCTGATTACTTTTTGGGCATCTTCTGCCTTGCTTAGATCGGAAGGAATAAAATGCAGGCTGCTGTTTACTTTTTCGGCAGCATTCCGCGCAGTTATAATTACCGTTGCACCAGCTTGTAAGAGCCTTTCTGCAATTGCCTTTCCGGTTCCTTTTGTGCCTCCTGTTACCAGTGCAACTCTGCCTGATAGCTCATTTTGATAATCCATATTAGATTGTATTTTAGATTCTTTGTACAAATCTCTGCAGTACGCTAGTTCCTCACAAGTAAGGAGTTACGATTCAGATAGGGATAAATTTTTCCCTTATTGCACACATTTGACTATAGGTTTAATTTTGCGATATGTATGAGCGGAAAGTAATACCGAACCTGAACTGTGGGCTTGACCTGATTGGTGAAGTGCTGTACGGCAAATGGAAGATACGCCTGCTTTGGTTTATCGACCAGGGACATAAGCGGCCAAGCGAACTGCAACGCAAAATTCCTGATGCTTCGCGCAGAGTTTTGAACATGCAGTTGAATGAATTGGAAAAACACGAACTGGTTACTAGAAAAATTTATCCTGTTGTACCGCCAAAAGTAGAATACAGCCTTACCGAATTTGGTAAGACGGTAATCCCAGTGATTGCCGCCTTAGGGCAATGGGGCGATAAGCACGAAGCCCGTTTACGGGATGTGATCTTAAAACAAACCGTAATTTCCGATTTGGACGACAACCTGGTTAGTTAAGCTCCTGATCAGGATATATCTACCACAACGGCTGCTTACTTGCTGCGGTGGATAAAACACCGCCACAAATTTTACCACAAAAAGCCACAGCCGATCCAAGACTTGGCTCTGAAAGCTAATAAAGCGTAGGAAGAAATGCCTTTTCCGCGCATTAGCAAGGCGTACTCCAGATGAATTTTCATAGACGATTTTAAGGGACTTCGTAATTGATCTGGTTTATGAATGTATTGCCCTCTTTAGCTATTTTCAAAGGGACCATCAGGGCATACGAGAATATCGACTCATTATTTAAAGGACAACTTTCTATAAAAAGCACCATTAATACCTACCTTAAAGAATATTGTAAGACCTGAGAGATTAGCTATACGCTAAAAATTGATATATAATGACCCTAGCTTATTTGAACACGTGATACCGGAGCTACGATCAAAATTTACAGGTACATTAAATAGCATTTCCTCTAAAAGTATGACATCAGAAGACTTTTCCCATTATACAGCAAAAATACCGTGTCTCAATTATCAATTTGGTTCGAAGGGAGGTTAAGACTTAATTTGTAGCGGACGTTGAAATATGGAAAATCCCAACGCGCAATCCAGCGCTGATTTTCCACATTCCAATATCTCAATAGTTATTATTGACACAGTTTATTTTACACTCCCGGCTAAACATCTTCCGCTGGCTTACATCGTGCTTTATACTTATCCTTCAGGTACGGCCAACTGTCAACATGCTTCTACGGATCCGGCTCAGTGATTGAGGTGTGATCTCCAGGTAAGACGCGATATCCATGAGTGAACCATTTTTTACTACTTCTGGCTGTAACGTCATTAATTTCATGTACTTCTGTAAAGCCGTCAGACCAAGATATTGATTCTTCAAATTGATCATTTGGGCCATGGACAATTGGGCTATCTTATTGATTGTATCTCTGAGATATCCATACTTCTCAAATAAGAACTCGCTCAAATTTTCGGTAACCAACGCCTGCTAGCAATCGTTAGCAACAACACCGGGAGCCAAAAATATTCTCACAAAAAAAACGTCAGGTCTTTCCGACTTCGACTGCCATCAATTTTGTTCGGACTATAATAAGATAAGAGGCTGTCTCTTGCGTGAGATTGCCTCTTATTTGTCTTCCTTGCTAAGGATACAGACTTAAGGACAAGCCAAATCTCAATCGGGTTACTAAGGCCTCGATCCCGGAGGCCCAAGCAATACATCACCTATTTCGCTGGCAATCTTCATTACTAAAGCCATATCGTTCGGTTGCTGGCGCGCGGTACCATCAGCTTCAGCAGGCAAACCTACCTCACGAATAAAACGGCCAAAACCACTGGGAGAAGCCACCGTTAATGCTTTGGCCACTTTCTTACCTGAGTTGATAATAGCATGAGGCGTTGAGATGGGAATGAAAATATGCTCACCCGGTTGCAACACTACTGTCTTATCTTTCAAAAACACGGTTAACTCCCCTTCCGTTACCAAGATCGATTCCGAATATTGCTGATGCTGATGAGGAGGTACTTCTGTACTCGGGGGGGAATGTTCCGACAATCAGGTCATAACGGGAATCGGTTGCCTTTTCATCAACCACGATTTCCAATTGACCACCAAATATCCAATACGTTTTTTCCATAGAAAGAATTTTGATAAAAGTTTATTTTCCCGGATGCGAAATTGATTACTCTTCATGATAACGACAATTAACAAATGGCAAGAAAAAGGCAAAGCCTCGTCCATTCGGGAAGAATACAGATACCATGTTTTACCTCAGCTAATATTATACGTATTTCCCAATCCTTACTGCAGTGCCGACGCCAACCTGGCTTTCGAGATTAAATTCATCCACAAGGTTCTTTGCACCTGGCAATCCTACGCCAAGAGTGTTTCCTGTAGAATACCCCCTTGTCATGGCCATACGGATGTCAGCAATACCTGGTCCCTGGTCAGTTGCAATCACTACTATCTTGTCTTTTTCGGGATTCACTTCAATACAGATCAGTCCTTCTCCTGCGTATTTCAGCATATTATTGACCAGTTCAGAAACAGCCGTAATAAGTTGAGTTTCCTTTACCAACCCCATACCTATTGCATTTGCCCTCGACCTTATTGCCAAAAATACCCGGCGACGATCCTGAGGATCTCCAACCGGGATATATATACCCGTCATGAAATTAATACGAAATATGTCTCACGCGTACTAACTGGTTAGACGGTAAATTGTTTATTAAATTCCTATTAAAAAAAGCAACTATCTTCCGAATTCGATTGAATCTCACACCAGCAAATGCTTCTAACCAACGCTGGATGCCAAACGCGACAACATTAGAAAATCTAATCCTCTATTATCGCGACGAAATCCATTTACCCTATTGATTCATAGAGTTTGAAATATGCAGCTAGTTATTTGATTAGTATACATCGGCATTTTTCACCACCACTATATTTGCACCATTAATTAACACAAGCGATAATTCATCACACGCAGAAGCCGGTGTAGTGAATTGTCGATTAAACTAACACTATATGCCAATTCAACAGTTTAGCTTTTTCACAGATGGTCTAAAGCCGGGGCAGCGACAAACGGCAGATTACACCGTCGATACGGATCTGGACGATGAACGCCGCTGGATACCTTTTGGTCCGGGAGTTGCTTTTCAGCCCTGCCAGTTCAGTTTAAGCAATGGTGGGTTTATTGTTATTTTACGGGCGGATCCCGGCGCGCAGATGCCGCCGCACTTTCACTCGACTTCAGTTATTGGCTACACTCTGCGCGGACATTGGAGATACCTTGAACACGACTGGTCGGCCAAACCTGGCACTTTCATTTATGAACCGGCTGGAGAAGCGCACACGCTGATCGTAGCACCGGAGGCAACTGAGCCGGCCATGATTCTGTTTGTCGTTACAGGAGGCTTTATCTACATCGACAAGATCGAGCATGGAAACATGCTGGCATACGATGATGGTTTTACAATCCTCGATATCGCCCGCCAGCATTATACCAAGGTGGGGCTGGATCCATTGCTGCTGGATGCCATGATCCGCTAATCGCAAGTCAAAATTTCGTCGCGCTGTATCATAAGCCTATGATTCGACATCTGCTGGTTCCAGTGCGACTTTTTTATATATCATGCCATCCATCAATATGAAAAACACGTTCTGCCTACTGTGCTGCCTTTTCATTTTCAATCATTGTACACAGCAAAAACCACAATTCAAGATTGTCGTTAACATGGAGAACATTCAGAAGGGTGCTTATCTGATCATGAATGATGAATACTCCGACGATCAAAAGAAAACCACGTATTACCCTGACCATTCTTCTTTTACCATAACAGGTGAGATTACAGACACCAGTTTGGTCAGACTGATATTGGTTCATCCGGATTCCGCTCAAACCGGGCGTCACGACGGACTGAGTTTCTTTTTAGTACCCGGAACAACATTTGTCTCGGCTAAAGATTCACTTTATCGGGCAACACTTTCGGGCACCCGGCAAAATACGGACCTTCAAAAATTTAAAGATTTAAGCAAGAACCTACCCGGTGCTGATATCAATGGTGGCCGCGCGATTATCCGTACCATGGCGAACTATGTAAAAAGCAACCCTACATCCCTTGCCAGCTTGGCCGCTATTCAGACGGTTGCCGATATACAACCCAAGCTCGCGCCTGACCTTTACCAATCACTATCCAGGGAAATCCGGTCCAACAAGCTTGGGAAAAAAGTAGGCGCTGACCTCTTCAGGATCAACACACTGACCGCAGGCGCAATGGCCCCTGAAATTATACAGAGAGACACGGCAGGACGTATATTCAAGCTATCATCGCTTCGCGGCCAATATGTGTTGCTTAACTTTTGGGCTTCGTGGTGCGGCCCGTGTCGCCAGGAGCATATCGGTTTACGACAAATCTACAACCAGTATCATGCCAGGGGACTAGAAATCGTTGGTGTCTCATTGGATCGTCCCGAACAAAAACAACAATGGCTACATGCGATAAAAAAAGATCAGTTAACCTGGATCAATGTGTCAGATCTTAAGTACATGATGAGTGAAGCCGCCGTTTCCTATGGTGTGCAAATGATTCCGGATAATGTACTTATCGATCCCGACGGAAAAATAATTAGCCGTAAACTATCCGAGACATCCCTTCAGTATGCCATGGACTCAATCTTTCAATCCACGACTAATCGATAACAGAGGTTTATGTATCTGTCGGCCGTCCGGGACCTTTGTATAAATTCGCTAATAATATATAACAGTTATAGTCCCATAATCGATTGCACGACTTAAACCATTTGACAACTTTATGAAGTTATTTTTTTCAGTATTGTTCATTACCGCAGCATCAACGCTGGCTGTCGGCCAGAAAACGTATATCCACTGCGGAAATCTGATTGACGGTATATCCAATACCCCTAAAAGCAAAATGACTATCGTAGTCGAGAATGACAAGATCATTGCTATACAAGATGGTTTTCCGGAAGGAACTGAAAATGACAGGGTAATCAATATGAAAGACAAAACCGTGTTACCAGGATTGATCGACTGCCACGTTCACCTGGAGGCTGAGATCACCAAATCAGCGATGATCGACGCACTTCAAAATACAGATGCAGACATTGCGTATATCGCGGCCGTCAATGCTAAAAAAATGTTGCTCGCGGGCTTTACTACGGTCAGAGACCTGGGTGGTTCTGGTGTGAACATCAGCTTGCGGAAAGCGATCGACAAAGGTCTGACGGACGGCCCGACGTTGTACACAGCCGGACGCGCGATTTCCGCAAGCGGTGGGCATATGGACTATACCGACGGGTTCAGGAGCGACATCTTCATTCGCCGGCCCGACCCGGCGATGGGCGTCGCCGACGGAAAAGACGAGTTGATTAAGGCAGTCCGTCTGCAGTTTAAGCAAGGTTCGGATGTGATCAAGATCGCTTCTACCGGCGGTGTTTTGGATCTGAGCAAGGATGGTACCGGCGCGCAATATAGTGTTGAGGAAATCAAGGCGGTGGTAGAAACCGCCAAAGACTATGGCCTAAAGGTTGCATGCCATGCGCACGGGGCCGAAGGAATTAAACGCGCTATTGTCGCCGGCGTCACGTCGATCGAACATGGAACGTTTATGGACCAGGAATGCCTGGCATTGGCGAAAAGCCATGGTACCTGGTATGTACCTACACTGACCGCGGGGCACGCAGTATCCGACTCAGCCCGCGTTCCGGGCCTTTATCCGCCTGTCATTGCACAAAAAGCGCTGGAGATAGGCCCTCAGATGGAAAGGACGTTCAGTAAAGCTTACAAGAGCGGTATTAAAATAGCATTTGGAACGGATGCCGGTGTGTTTTCGTACGATAAAGGCTATCTGGAGTTTTCTTACATGGTCCTGGCGGGCATGCCCCCCATGGAAGCGCTCAAGACCGCCACCTCCTCAGCTGCCACGTTGCTGGGGATCAGCGAGAAAACAGGCACCATTACGCCAGGAAAACTCGCGGATATCGTAGCCGTTGACGGGGATCCGTTACAAGATATAAAGGCGATCGGAAACGTAAAGTTTGTTATGAAACACGGAAAAATATACAAAAACAACTGAGTCTGCCGGAGACAAAGTGGGTAATCCATAATAGTTGACAAAAATCAACCATTAATGTTGACACTTATCAACTATGTTATACCTTTGTTGCATGAAAGATTACATTGAGCAGATCAGAAGCTTTAACCGATTTTACACAGCCCACCTGGGCCTGCTTAACGAACATATTTTAGAAGGCCCCTATTCGTTGGCCGAGGCGCGGATCTTGTACGAGATCGGTTTGCGTCAGCCGGTAAGCGCCCAGGAATTGTCCTCTGTGCTAACGCTGGACAAGGGATACCTAAGCAAAATACTGAAGCTATTCATCAATGACAACGTTATAACACGTCAGTCTTCAAAAGAAGATTCCCGCGTCTACAAAATCACACTGACACATTCCGGATCAAAACTATTGAAAACGCTTCAGAGAAAATCCGATCAACAGATTAAAGCATTTCTTGAGAAACATTCAGCGGACGAGGTAGAAATGTTGGTAAATTCCATGAGAACTGTAGAAAATTTGTTATCGGCAGACTATAGCAATCAGATCTTGTCACGTCAGGTCATTTATCGCGAGGGGCTAAAGCCGGGAGATGTTGGATATTTAATTCACTTACATGGCGTGCTTTACGCGCGCGAGTCTGGTTACTCGCAGGAATTCGAAGGTTACGTGGTGAAGACCTTCTATGAGTTCCTGGAACACTACGATATTCAACGGGACAAAATCTGGTTGGCCACGTATAATGATCAGATAATCGGATGTATCGCCATTCTGCCCCGACCAGACAGTCAGGCACAACTGCGATGGTTCCTTGTTCATCCCGTGTTCAGAGGCATCGGTGTAGGTAAACATTTGCTCGATGGCGCGTTAGGGTATTGCCGCAGCCAGAACTTCAGAAATGTCTATCTGCTTACAACCGATGTACAGCAAAAAGCAATCGCCATGTACGAAAAAGCGGGCTTCAGACCTACAGAGTCGATAGAAATGAACCAGTGGGGAAAAACGCTTCACGAAGAGCGTTATGATCTGAATTTTCATAGCGAAACATAAAAATCTAACCGCAGTCACCCGGAGAAGCAGAAAAGATATCAAGCAGAATGCTTATGGCAAAAATCAAGCACGAAACTTTAGCCGATTA
>Ga0247764_1000074_pt1 | contig 39612 bp, 64 predicted proteins | sample UWRJL051202B4_FD_179932 | JGI IMG/M metagenome (GOLD analysis project Ga0247764, IMG submission 179932) | Plant litter microbial communities from Arlington Agricultural Research Station in Wisconsin, United States - UWRJ-L051-202B-4 | ecosystem: Environmental > Terrestrial > Plant litter >...
CGCATGAGGCGGGGGTCTCGCGTCAAGAACCCTTGTCGTTCTACCCAGGTCAGGCAGGAACACAGCCGAGACTACCGCAGCCGCTCCACCGACTCCACCGACACCGGCTTGTTCTCCACCGCCCACACCGACCTCACCGTCGCGAGCAACGTAGCCAGCGCCGTCACGGCCAGCCCGACCTCGCCGACATCCAGGCCGTTGTCCTCGAACGCCACACCCATCGTCGCCGCGAACGTAGCCACCGCCGTTGCCGTACCGCCAACCAGCGCGGCCCACATCTTCGCCTTACCCAGCCTCATCCTTGCCCTCCCGTCGGGTTGTCGAGCGAACCGAGCAGCTCACGCATGCCCTGCTTGGACGCTGACGTCATACCCGCCAACAGCTGCTGCATCTGCTCGGTGGTCAGGTCCACCTCGACACCGTTGTCCGCGATCGCGGCCATCACGGCAGCCTGGTTGTTGCTGACCGTGCCGGCCAGTGCGTCGGTCTTGGCTTCGGCGCGCAACGCCGCGCCCTTGGTCTGCCACAGCGTCTCGGCGAGCGGCTCACTGTGGGTCGAGGGGCCGCCCTTGTACAGGCCCTCATAGATTGCCACCAGCATGTTGCGTTCGTCGGCTTGCATGTCCACCTCCGGTTGTCTCTGGGCAGTGATACCCGCCCATGGTGTCGCGGTGTCGTTGGCCGGGCTGGCCACCACCGACAGGTGCAGGTGGTGAGTGTGCGCGTTGCTGCCGGTGTAGGCGCGCCAGCCCACGCCCGGTGTCCAGATCCGCCGGTTCCAGATGATGTACTTGATCCGCGGATCCCGGTTGGTGACCAGCGTGTCCGCTAACCACTGGCAGTCCAGGCCACCGCCCGGGTCGTGAGTGAAGTCCCTCGCGGTGACCACGCCACCGCCGGGTGGCGGGTACCACGGGTTGTGGTCGCTGTTGCGGTTCTGGTGATCAGCGTCGCCGATCCACCCATCCGATGCCTTGTTCCGGCCCGGCGCCCGGTTGTTGAGCTGGTTGAGCAGGACGTTCAGTGCGTTCGCCGCACGAGCCACCGCGCACCTTCTTTCGCTATGCCGCTGTGTCGTCCTCGTCATCCCATAACGGCGGCGGGTCAGGTAGTTCGATCCCGTGCTGTTGGATCACGTGCACAGCGGTCTGGTCCCAGCGGGAATGCCGCCGCATCCGCTTCTCCGCACCCTCGATCCACGTCTCGAGCGCGTCCACCCGGTCCAGCAGCTTGTTGTAGCTGGTCGAGTTCGCCGTGACGATCCCGGCGCCGGCCGTGAGCGCGGCGGCCGCGCCGTCCCGGTCCATCTTCCGCGCCTCGGGTTTGGCTTTGAGCGCGAGAACGAGCGAACCGGCCGCGCTCGCGAAGACGCCGCCGATGACCACCCAGTCAGGGAGTGCCACTTTTCGCCCCCCGTCTGCGTACCCATTCAATCTGTGCTGCTCGCAGAATAGACCCGGCGCCTAGGAATGTGAGCAATCCTCCGAACGCTGTGGCGCGTTCACCGAATAGGGACCAGGCCCAGACGGCGTAGGTAACGAAGAGGGTGCCGACGCCGAATTGGCCGGCCTGTTCGAGCAGGACACCGTACCAACTGTCATGTCGGACTATTCCGGCCAGTGACAGTACTGAGGTGACAAGCAACATCCATAGGAATAGGTGACCGAACGGCGCCGGGTAGCCACGGATGGTTTGTCCTGCTGCCTTGTCGAACGCGAACAGGGCACGGACAGACCACACCACGCAATAGGCCAGAAACAACACCGCAAGCGGATGCGTTCGCGACATTCCCCGCCACCCTTCTTTCACGTTAACGGGTCGCCACAATGGTGATGATCACCCCGGCCACCGTCGCCAACGCCAGGATGACCGTGATCGTCCTCGACACCGGCGACCACTTCTGCTCACCCTGAGCACGACGTGCCTCCTCAGCGTCCTTCAACGCCGCCGCCGTGGTCAACACGGTCGCGTCCCGGCTCACCGCCTGATCGGCCAGCCGCTGCACCTGCAACGCCACCTCGGCCAGCCGGTCCGCGAGACGATCGATCGACCCGTTGATCGTCTTGAAATGCCGGTCATGGTGATCCAGCCGTTCCAAGATTTTCCCGGCCGCCACACCCTCGTCGTAGTCGCTGGCCATAACCGACCCCCCGAATCAGGCAACACGCTTCACCGTAATCCGGTTAATCGAATACGACGCGTCACCATCCAGATTGTGCGTACCCGCACCCAACGCGATCCACCCCACCGCCGCGACCCCGTACGTCCCCGCCACCGACGCCGTGAACGTCCCCACACAGTTCAGCTGATACACGCCCGCCGCCTCACCGCCACGCGTGAACGACCCCTCGATCTGCGTGTCCGTCGCGACCGCCGCACCGCCCTGCTTGTACACCAGCCCCAACACCGCATACCCCGCAGCAGACACCGCCACCGACGCCTTCGCCCGCACCTCGTACTTCGCCGCCGCCCGCGCCGTGAACGTCCCCGCCAAGTTCGTCAACACCTTCGTCGCGCTGTTCCACGTCGACGAATCCGTCGTCGCCGTGAAGTCCAGCAGCATCTTCCCGATCTCCGCCGCGCTCTCCATATCGCTCGCGGTCACGATCTGCCCCGCCAGAAAAGCCACAACTCACCAACTCCTCTCGCTACAGGGCCCACCGGCTCGGCCGGTCAAGACGAACCGAACTACCAGCCGCGTGCGACTTCACCACACCATTCACCGAACGCGTCACCGTGAACTTCTGCCAGTTCCCCAGCAGCACCGACATACCCCGTGAGAACGCCGCCGCGCCACCCGTCACCACGAACGACCCGAACGCGTTCGCCACCTCACCCGTCACCGCCTTGTAATCCCACACCAGACCCTGATCATTGCCCAGCGTGGACGACGGCTCACCGATCTCGGTGTACCCCGACAAGGCAGCGACGCTGGTCCAGTCGTCCTGCTTCCACCCCGCCGTGATCAGCATCCCGCTCGAGATCAGCCCATACAGCGACGGGTAGTACACGTTCTGGGCCGAGGCGTTGAACTCCTGCGTTGAGGTGCGCAGCAGCTGAGGGCAGTTCCGCAGCGCGATCATCTGCGCCTGCACCGTGTCCCCGGCCGCGTGCGTCCCGCCGATCACGATCGTCGGCCCGGCCGGTTCCGTCACCCCGTGCACTTTCCAGAACCAGGTGATGTTCGCCAGCGTCAGCATCGGCGTCCAGCCCGATGACGCGGTCGACAGGCTGTTGTTGCTCAGGTCCCGGCCCGCCGCCAACACGATCAGCAGATCGCCCTGCGCCGCGCCCGCCGGCAGGCCGGGGGTGACGTTCGCGTTGTCGGCCGCGACCGCTGTCCCGGCGGCCACGAACGACGGTGTCACCGTCGTGATCCCGGTGACGGTCATGACCTCGCCGCCGACCCGGATGTCGAACGGGAAGTGCGTGGCGTGCGTCGCGGTGTCGATCCACAACGTCTGGTCGCTGCCCTTGACCGTGAACGTCGTCTGGGTCGCGTCGACCGCCAGCTCCAAAGTGGACGTCGACGAATCCACCCGCGCCCGGGTCGCCGAGGACAGGTCATCCGCCGCCGGGACGAACGCGTCGAACGGCGCGGCCGGTTCGCCGATCAGCTCGAACGTGTGCATGAACTGGTTGAGCCGTTCCCGGTAGCCCACGATCCGTTGCCGCACGGTCCCGAACTGGTACACCGCCTCAGCGCCGGTCACTGCGTACACGTCACCCGGGCGCATGTCCAGCAGCGCCAGCCCGATCGTCGGATCCGCCAGCACCGGGGGCGCGGCGAGGTTGACCACCGCGGCGGGGAACCGTGGGTCTTCGACTGTGCCTAGCGCTACCCGGAACGCCGCCATCTGCAACAGGCCGGTGTCGTTGCGGGCGTTCACCGTGACACTGCCGCCGGGGTACACCCCGACTCCGCCCTTCCCGGGCGGCAGGGTGCTTTTCCGGCCGGTGGTGAGCTCGTAGGTCGCTTCGCTGCCGCCGTCGCGTTTCACCGTGACCTTGTTGCGGATGTCCCGGTCGTTGATGATTGGTTTCCATGGGCGAGTCAACTGATGCCCTGAATAGGACAGCGTCAGGATCGCGTCCTGCACGTACATCGCGTTCCTGCTCCGGTACATCACCCCCTGGTGGGTGCGGCCGTCATACCAGGCACCGGCCACATCCAGGTCCACCGGTTCCCGGACCAGGTCGAGCAGGTTCCCGGTGCGTTGCGGACCCATCGTGTAGTTGTCCATATCCGCGTCGATGGTGGACAGCGATATTCCGTTCTCCTCCAACAACCGGTCGAGGCGGCCGATGATGGTGTCACCGTCATAGGCCAGCAACGGGTCCAGCAGCTCGAAAATGCTGGTGACCCGGTCCTGGACGTAGGCGTGCCCGAACACCGGCGTGTCCATCAGGTTCAGGTTGAACCACACCCGCTTGACCGTCGTGACCTGCACACTGGGCGCGGTGCCGGACAGGAATGTGCCGCCGTTGAAGTCGGTGATGTTGACCTGCGAGATGTTCCAGTCGACGTTCGCGCCGTTGTTCGTGAGGTCCACCGAGATCCGGTGCGCGGAGTCGTCATCCAGGTTGCAGTTGAACACCAGCGACTGATAGACGAACGCCGTCTCGCTGTTCCAGGCCTGCAGCATCAGGTCCCCGCCCGTGCGGTACACCAGCTGCCACAGCTTCGCCGACGGATGATCGGTGTACCAGCGCGCGATGATCGAAAAGTCCACCTGGCCAGCGGTCGGCAGCCGCATCACAAACCGGAACTGCACCACCCCGGTGTCGGTGTAGGCCGGCACCAGCCCGGACCAGTCCGACAGGTTCGCGGTCGGCAACGCGGCCGATCCGTCGATGTCGTCATACTCCGCATACCCCGGTGTCCCCGACAGCGGCACCATCGGCGGATGCTCCGGCAGGCCAGCCGCGAACTGGGTGGACCCTGCGGCGTCTTCCATCGGGCAGTACCACACCAGGCCTTCAGCGGCGGGGATCGAACGCCGCAGCGCGGACTGGACCGGCAGCTCGCCCTGCATCATGCGCCGGGAACTGCCCGCCGCGGTGACCGGCAGCAAGATGATGTTCGCGGTCTCGTCGACGACGTCCATGTCGAGCTCGGCGACCTCACCGAAGAACCGGATCGACCGCACCATGTAGTTGTCGTAACTGACGACCACCGGTTTGGTGTTCGAGTTCCCGCTCGCCACACCGGTGCGCCACCCGATGGCGCCCTTCGGCTGGTTCTCGATGAACCCCATGCCGTCGGGCGCGTCATTGACGTTCCAGTCCAACGGTTCGGGGTCGTCACGGTTCCACACTTTGGCTTGCAGTCGGTCGGCTTCCACGTTGCCTTTGACCCGCAGCCATTGCCCGGTGTTGGTGACCGTAGCGGTGGCGATGTCGGTGACCTGGAATTCGCTGCCGCTGGCGAGGATCCGCCGGTAGTGCAGCGTGATGGTGTCGTTGGTTTCGACCGTGACCCGCAACAGCAGATGCTCGGTCGCGGTCCACCGGAAGATCAGGTTCGCGGGCTCTATCGCGCCACCGGCGACGTCCGAGGTGGGCAGCTGAAAGTCGAGGGACTGCTCGACATCACGCAGCGACACCCCCGCCAGGATCGAGGTGCGATACGAGGACGCGACCGGCACCGAATGTGTGGCCACCCCGCTGGCCTGTTGGAAGTTCGCGGCTGCGACGGTGCCGCCGCTGCCGCTGTTGGTGGCGGTGAGGCTGCCCATGGTGCCGGTGATCGGGCCGATCCCGTTGACGACCGTGTCAGCGAAGTCGTAGTCGAGCAGCCGCACCGCTACCCGGATCGGCACGTTCTGATCCAGTGACCCGTAGTAGGCCGAGGTCGGGTTGTCCGGCCACAGCAGACCGTCGGTGCAGTCCCACACCATCTGGCACTCGGACGGCTCGGGGATGCCGCCGGAGATACCGCGGTTGCCGTGCTGGAGCTCGATGGTGTGGGTGCCGTCGGGGTTCTGGACTTTGTCGGTGATGTCGCGCCACCCGGCAGCGGCGTAGATCTCGACATCCGGCACGATGTTGAGGCTCATGCCGTGCCCCGCAGTAGGCGGGTGATGTCGCCGCCGGCTTTGCTGCGTGCTTGCTCGCGTAGGACGTCGACGGTGGCGGTGCCGAGGGTGCGGCGGTCGAGCACGAGGTTGATGACGATCGGCCCGCCACCGACACCGCCGCCACCGCCTGCGGCGGCGGCCGCGATCATCGCGGACTGCCCGGCCGGGACCACGGTCTGCCCGCCCACAGCGTCGATCAGCGCTCCGCGCTGGGTGCGCATCAGCTCGGGGCCTTGTTCGTTGACGCGGGTCAGGCCGCCGCGCGGGCCGCCTTCTGCGGCGTGCCCGACCACCGCGCCACCCGCCGCGTTCGCGCCACGCAACGCGCCAGTCAACGAGTTCAACGACCCGGTGCCCGGGCCACGCACCACGGTATCCATGTAATAGGTGAAGAACTTCTGTGTCGGCAGGCTGTTCACCGAGTTCCGCACACCTGTCAGGTCCGAGATGACCCGACCGGAGTTGGTGTCGATCACGATCTGCTTACCGCCCGGCAACGTCAGCACGGTGCGGCCGAGGTTGTCCATCGTGCGGGTCACGCCCAGCGCGGCCAGTTGCGAATCGGACATTTTTTTGACCAGGTCCACGAACGCGGGGCTGGCGTAACCGCCGACCGAATCGGCCAGCTCCTGGAACTTGCGGCTGGTGCCGTCCAGGCTGACGCCGTAGTAGAAGACGGAGTCGGTGGCGAGCGCGACCTGGTCACTGAACCCGAGGGTGGACATCAGCGCGTCGTTCTCAGCCTCAGCGAACTGGTCACGATGGTTGATCTGGGTCGCCATGGCTTCACCGAAATCGGTGGTGAACTGGTCCCATGCCCGAGACATCTTCTCGGTCTCGGTGATCGTGCCGGTCGAGAGACCCTCGGTCGCGCCCTTGAAGTCCTCGACCTTGCCCTTCGCGATGTCCGTCTTATCGATCACCCGACCGAACGTGTCCTCCCACTGGGTGCCGAACAACGCCACACCGATCTCATTCTTTTTGATCGGGTCCTTAATGCCCTGCAATTTGTCGATGATTTTCCCGATGGCCTCTTGCGCTTGCGGCCCGCCCTGTGCGATCTGCTCGGGGATTTTCTTGGCGTTCAACCCGAGATCCTTCAAAGCGGTCTTCGTCAATTCCGAACCGTCAATGATCCGGATACCGAATTCTTTCCACGCGTCCGCGATGTAGTCCGTGTCCCTCGCCCCGGCCTGCAACCCATCCTGGATCATCTTCAACGCCTGCGGGCCAGTGAAACCCAGCTGCTCGAAATACCCGGCGTACTCAGTGAGCGTGTCCAGCGCGTCATCAGCACGCGACCCCAGCGTCTGGTACCCGCCGGTGATCAGATCGAACGCGGCCTCGAACGACGGTGACAGGCCGTTGGACACCATGCTGGACGCCGCCCGGATCGGCTCCTGCACGTCGGTCTTGAACGCGCTCGAGATCTTCACCGCGCCCCGCACAATCCGGTCCTGCTGCTCGACCGTCAGGTTCCCCCAGCCCTTTACGTCGGACGAGAGGCTGCCGAACGCGCCGGTGATCTGCTCTTTGCTGTCACCGATCCCGGACCAGAACATGTGCCCGATGCGGTCGCCGTACGCTTTGGCGGCCTCGGGTGACACGCCCATCATGTTCTGGATGTCGGCGGCCACGTGCTGCTTCTCGCCCGCGCGGGCGAACACGTCACTGATCAGGGTGGTGGCCGCGTCCATCAGGCCGCCGCCCATCAGGCCACCGGTGAACCCGCCGGCGAACGCGCCGGCACCGGTCTTGCCCGCGTCTTTGAATTTCCCCCACCCGCCGCTGTCCTCGAACTCGGCCTTGACCGAGACCTTGACGTCTTTCGGTTTCGTATTCGAGACCTTGTCGATAACGGCGGACGCGTCATCTTTAGCCGTGACCTTGGCTTCTTTGTCGTCGACCTTTTTCTTGTCGACCTTATCCACCACCGCAGTCGCGTCATCCTTGACGGTGACCTTGACTGTTTTCGTGTCGGGGATTTTCTCGACAGCGACCCTGAGTTTCTGGACATCACTCAGCGCGGACTTGAGCGGCGCCGAGGCCTTGTTCTGTCCAGTGACGACGATCTTTACTTCGTTGGCCACCGTCTCACCCCCTTCATACCTAGACCGGCTCCAGCACCTGAGCCGGCTCGGCGGCCGGTTCGGTCACCAGCTGCTCGCCCTCGCCCGGCTTGGTCAACGTCCGGGCCTCCAACGCCGCCATGAACGCCTCATCCGGGTCCGGCAGCGCAACGTCCTCGACCACCGGCTCAGGCGCCTCAACAGCAGCGGTAGGCGGCTGGGACACGACCGTCATCCACTGCCGCAACATCGGCAACAGTGTGTCGTCCCGGTCCAGCGACAACACACCCTCAGCCGTCAACGGCACCACCGCCCCGGACTGGCGGCGGATGTTCCACCACGCCACGTGCTGGACGAACACCACCGCCAGGCGCCCGACGTCTTTGGCGCGGATCGGCCGGCCGGACTGGACGCGCTGCTCGAACCGCTCGACCGCGATCTTCGCGGCCAGTGTGCTGGTCGAGCACCTCACCACCAGCCCGGTGCTCTCCCATTCCAGGATCGCGCGGGCCGGCTCATCGGTGAACGCCATGGCTCAGGTCCAGGTCGGTACTGTGCCGTCGGCCAGCACCATGGGCGCGGTCCACGTGAACTCACCCGACTGCGGACGCTGCAGCTGGAAGTCCGTCACCAGAACCTCGTTGGTGAGGGTCTGCCCGGACACCACCAGCGTGCAGGTGCGGTGCGTGTTCGAGGTCGACACCGACGACAGCACCGCGAACGCGTGGTCGGCGGCGTCGTTGAACCCGCCGGACGGCTCACAGGTGAAGTCGGCGAGCAGGTACTCACGCGCGTAGGCGGACATGCCCAGCGTGGTGATGTCCCAGACTCCGCGCGGGGTGGCGAAGTTCAACGCGAACGTGTCGTCTCGCAGCGCTTTCAGCGAACCCGCCGCGTTGTCGACGCTGAACGTTGTCCATCCGAGACCAGACTCAATGGCCATGGCTCATCCGCCCTTTCGTGCCTTGTCGGTAGCGACCTTGTCTTGGTTGGTCGCGAAGTCGTCGACCCAATCCCGCGCGCCGTTCCCGGCGCCGGTGTGCTGCTGCAACTGGAACCCAGTCGAGACATCCCGGACCGCGAAGATGTCCGGCCGGTCCGTCTTGATCACGTGCTGCCGGTGCTCCGGCCCGAATGGCCGAGGCTGGAACGGCGGGAACCGGAACACCGTGATCGACTCTTCCGTCCGCCACTCGCTGTACTGGTTGCCGTGCGAACGACCCCGGATCCACGCGGCCAGCTCAGCACCGTTCGACGTGGACTCATCCAGGTGCGTCTCCCACCCGGACGCGAACGCCCGGCACTGCACCTCGGCGCAGGTCGCCGGCCGGAAATGCGTCGCCCGCGGCGAGAGAATCACGTAGTTCTTGAACGCCGGCGGCAGAGCACGCTGATGCATCGGAGGTACGTAGGTCACTTGAACGCCGCCTCATTCCGGTGAGCCATCACCGCGAACGTGATGGACGTGAACGTCCCGCTCGTGACTACCCGCAAGTAACGTTCGACCGTCTGCGTCAAACCCGTCTGGATCCGCTGCGTGTTCGGTGCCGCCGTCACCGCGGTGAACGCCCCACCGACCACATCCGTCCACGCGTCACCCGCGCCGTTGTCAGACGACTCTTGCAGCTTGATCGTGCAGGTGGTTCCCGTGAACGCGGTCACCTGCAGGAACGCCTGCAACCCGAACGCATACGACCCGGTTGCGGCGGTGTCCACCAGCTGGTCCACGCCAGTGCCGTTCGTCGCCGCCACATCAGTCCGCTTCCCGGCGGTCAGCAGCTTCCCGTGATCGATACCGATCCCGTTGCCCTGCGCCTGGAACTTGAACACCAGGTCACCGTCCGCGCCACGCGCACCGTCATACCCGATCTGCTTATAGCGCAGACACGACACCGCCGCGCCGAGCTCCGGCGCCACCCCCAGCATGACCTCGCGGTCCGCCAGAGGAAGAGTGGACAGCTTGCTGTGCGCGGCACCAGCAGCCGGGTTGAAGAACACCGACGCCTCGGCCATCCCGTCCTTCATGCCGTAGATCCGGCGCATGGCCCGATGCCTCAGGCCGTTCTTGTCGAACGTCCCCCGCGGTGAGGAGATCGAGTCGATCGCGGCGTGGTCGTCGGACAGGTCGATGCCGTCGATCAGCAGGAAGCAGTCGAGGCCAGTACGAACACCAAGAGCCATGCGTTGACCTACCGTTCCTGGTTGAAGGCGTTGACGATGATGCACGGGACGTACACCGAGATCGCGCGCATGAGCTTCCCGGACTGGTTGATGTACCCGGCCTGGCTGCGCAGCCCCGGCCCGTAGGTGCCGAGCACGTCGACCTGAGTGATCAGGCCACCGAGGGTGAACCCAGCGTGGAACGCGTTGAACAGCAGGTTCACCACCCGGGTCATTTCCGGGTCGATAGCGTCGGCCGGTTCGCGCAGCATGTTGTCGTACAGCCGGAACACGAACTCGATCCGCAACGACGTCTTGGCTAGCGTCGACAGTTCCTTGATCGGGTCGATCGACTGGAACCAGACTGCCGCCGACAGTCCGGCCGTCACGTCCGTCTTCGGCTCGTGCAGCTTGATCCGCTCGAACGCGCCGAGCCGGCCAGCGTAGGACGAGAGAGCGTTCATGATTTGGCCGACGTCGAACCCGTCGGACTGGTCGGCGGGCAGCGTGACCTTGATAGCCCCGGCGCGGTAGCCGGTCGCGCCCTCCGAATCCGTCACCGACACCAGCACCGGGTAAATCCCGGACGCCGTGTACGTGTGCGACTCCGTCACATCCGGGTACGTCGACACCGAGTCGGCGGTGAAGTCACCCCAGTCGAACCGCACCGTCGCGCCGACCAGAGACTCAGCATCCGTCACCGACGCGACCGCGGTCACCGTGCCATCCAGATCCACCAGCGCCAGATCAGTGATCTCCGGCGGGGTGTTCCCGCCGATCCCCAGCGAGTAGACGACATCGACGCCGTAGAACCCTCGGCCCGCCGTGCCGGTCGCGGGGAAGTCGCCCGGCGTGCCGTTGAACCGGCCATTCTGGCCACCGGGTGCGTTGGCGAATCCGAGGCTGGTCACCGCCCCATCGGCGGACACCACGTCCGCGTCCAGCGCATGATTCGCGAATCCGTAATTACCGCCTGACCCGAAGCTGACTACCCACTGTTGGTTCAGGGTCCGCTCGACCGGCGTGTCCAGCGGGAACTCGACCCACCCCGCCGACAGGTTCGTCGGGAGATTAATCCGGGACAACTGCGCGCCGCCGGTGGACCAGATCGTGGCCGTCCGCCCCACCAACGCCACCGGCCCGGCACCCGACCACACCCGGATACCGGTGATCGTGATGTCCTCGTTCGCCTTCTGCGCGGTCCCCATCTCGTAGGTGTCCGCGTCGATGATCTGTGTCGGGTCCGGCCCGGACCAGCCGACAGCCATCACGCACCGCCCAGACGGCGAATCAGCTGCTCAACGTACGGCTGCACCACAGTGGGGACCTTGCGCTGCAACTCCTGCGTGGTCTCCCGCACCGACTTGTACCCCTTGAACTGGGTCGTCCGGTTCCGGCTGCCGGTGCCCTCCAGCCACGGCCCGTAGACGATGCCCTGATCGTGAGCCCACACGATCTCCGGTGTCTGCCGCTCCAGCATCAGCTGGGTCTCGTAGTACGGGGTCGGGTCTTTCAGCCGCTGGTCCAGCTTGTGGTGCCAGTCCGCGAGGCCTTGCGCGCCGACGACCCAGGTGGCCTCGGTGACGAAGTCGTCGACCATGGGCAGTGGGTTGCCGGTCAGGAACGTCCCGTGGATCTCGACCGAGGTGCCGATCACGACACACGCACCCGGTAGAACCCGGTCTGAACCCGCTTCTCCAGCTCGACGAACCGGCGCCCGGCCGCCTCACGCTCGTTGTCACCGGACCCGACCGTGCGCGCGAACCCGCTGCTCTCATCCAGCAGGTTCACGATGGTCTTGGCAATGGCCAGTTGGTTGATCAGCGGCGGCGGCCGGAACACCGACACCGTGTCGCCGAGCAGGTGACTGGCCGGGGTGGTGCCACACACCCCACGCTCGACAGTGAGCTGACGTTGCGCGTAGACCGTGACGCCACCAGTGTGCGCGGCCAACGGCGTACCGTCCCACTTCCTGGTGACCCGCAACGTGTTGCCGGTGATCTCATCCACCCGCATCTTCTCGCCGTCCAGCATGATCACCTCATCCTCGGTGAACGCGCTTCCGGTGGTCACCGCGACCGCCGTGCTGGACTGATCAGCCGACATCAGCACCTGCAGCGTCTGGCCAGTGGTGGACATCGACCGGTTCGTGACCTGCATCCGCTCGCTACCGACCAGTAGCAGCGACCCCACGCCGATCTCCCAGCTGGCACCGATCGTCACCGTCGACGTGCTGCTATTGATCCCCGCCGCCAGACTCGACGCCGCCACGTCGTCGACCTGGTAGCCGAACGTGCCGGTGATGCTGATCGCGCGCTGGCTGCTGGCCGCCGAGGACCACGCCGCGCTGCCACCCCGGTTGATCTCCAGATGGTCATAGGGCGGACCCGTGTCCGGCCGCGCATACACATTGCCCAGCACCACGCTCGCGCCACCCGAGGTGACCGCGGTCGGCTGACCGGCCAGCTCGTTCTCACCCAGCCACAACCGCCACGACTCAGGGGAGTCGAGCTCGGGAATCCAGTCCAGGGTCCGCGTTCCTACCTGCGGGTAGAACTTACGGAGCGTGAGCCGCTCAACGTAGTCCGCAGACGACGCGTTCAACCGGTCGATCCGCCGGTTGTTCCGGGCGGTCTCGACCGAATCGAGAGCCGTCTTGACCTGCTCTCTCGTGCAGTAAACAGGCCGCAACGTCCTCGCCTTTCTTTCTGGCCTAGGGCGCGTACACCCGGACCGTGTGGCCAATATGGAGTTGTGGGTGGTGGCTGGTCGTCCCCTTGAACAGGCCAGCCACCCTTGCGTACCCGATCAACCGCTGTCGGCGGCCTGATCGGAGGGTACGTCCTTGGTCTTGGTTTTCCTGGCAGACGCGCTACCAGCAGATTCGCCGATCTCCTCGAGCACTTCGGTTCCGCCGCTGGTCACCGGCTCAGGATCGGTACCCGAGTCCCGGGCGCCCGGGTCGTCGGGCACCAGACCCTGCCGCTCCGCCACCTCAGCCCCGCCCGTGCTCGACAGCAACGCCGCCACCCCATCGGTCTGCGACAACGTCTCACTGCCCTCACGACGCAGCTCATGACGCGCCGTCGCAGCCACCGAGTTCACCGCATCCCACGCCGACCCCGGATCCTTGATCCCCGTCACGTCGACCGCGTCATACACGTTGATCGACTCGTCGCCGCCCTGCTCGAACGCATCCCGCGCCTGACACGACGGCTCCGGACAGCGCTGCGAACCGACCGCGAACACCACCCCGTCCCGCCGACACACCCAGTTCGTCATTCGCTACTCCCGTCCCGTACAGCCTCAGCGACCGCGGCGGCCGCCGCGATCCAGCCCGACTGCACCAGGTCACCCGTGTCCGCAAAGTCCGGCAGCCGATCGCCGGTGACCGCCGACACGCCACCCACCTCGGTCGAGTACGCGTCGTAGGCCACCTTGCCCAGCTCGAACGCCGTCACGCTTGACCCCTTCACCACGTCACCGGGCCACCGTCCCACACCCAGCCATCGAACCCGCACCGATACTTGCCCTCCGGGTCGGTCTGCAACGGCTCACCATCGTTCGGACACGCCACCGGCGGACCGACCCGGCTGGCAGCTTGCTCAGCCCGGTCGGTCCGCACGATCTCCAACAACTCATCCCACGACACGATCAGCTCTGTCGCTGCTGGTCCTGATCGTGGTCCCGCAGCCGCGCCGCCAGCTCAGCCTTCGTGCCGGTGGTCGACAGGCCACGCTTGGACGCCTCGCCCCGCAACGTCTCGCCGGTCCAGCTGGGACCGTCGTACGTCTCCGGGTCGTCGTCGCTGCCCTCGGGTTGGGGAGCGTCTGCGACGGCACGCTCCCCAACCCGGGCCTCGTCGGCCAACACCGGCCGGTTGCCGGTGCCTCGCCCAGCCGACTCGTCCTCATCGCCGGCCTCGTCGTCGGGTCGGCGGATCACATCCTGCGATGGGTTGTCCAGGCTCCGGAACCGCTCACCCTCCTCACCCGGCCGCGCATGCGGCAACCCCGCCGTGTCATCGTCGGGCAGCATGCCGTCCTCACGCGCTTGCTGCACCCGCGCCGAACGGTCACCACCATCACCCGACTGCAGCTTCGGCGTACCGGGCGGGTCCTCGGGGAACGACGCCCCCTGCTTCGTGATCTTCGGACTTGCCATGCTCTGTCTCCTCAGGTCAGGCAGCCGCGACGGCTGCGCCGGTGTCCAGTGGGACGTACCACAGATCCCACTTCACCGAACCTGTGTTGGTGGCGGCACAGTCGAGCAGGATGCTGCCCGGCTTGAGGATCAGCGGCTTGGCCAGCACCTTGTCCGGCGACAGGAAGTTCAGTGCGTCCTGCATCCCGGTCGCCGGTGTGCCCGTGATCGAGTACATCGTGCCGACCGCGTCCGCCGTGATGTCCAACGTCGCGCACAGGTTCTGTGTCGCGCCAGCGTCCGTCGGGTCGAAAGTCAACTTCGTTGCGTCGGCCTGCGTCTGGATCACCGTGGTGACCTCGCCGTAGATCGCGGTGATCGCGACCTTGCCGCCCGTGATCGTGAAAATCGCGGACGCCGTCGTCGCCGGCAACGCCGCTGTCGCGCGAGACACCTTGATTCCGTACTGGTCTTTCGCCAGTGCGGTGCCTGGAATACCTGCAGCCATGTCAGCCTCCTCTCAGATAACCCGTGTGGGCGCATACAGCTCGACGACATCCCAGGACGAAGCCGCCAGGGAGTTGGTACTGGTGATCTCGCCGTTGTCGTCGACTGTCACCGCGCCTACGTCCAGTCCGGTCAGCCCCACGAATCCCAGAACCGGGTATTCCTGGTTGTTGGTGAACTGCCCATTCGTCGACCCGGTGTAACGGACCTTCCCTGCAGCGCTCATCAGACCAGCGCCGGCAGGTTCGCTGGGTCGCGCATGACATGCAGGTCCCGCAGGATCGCGGTCACCGTGCCCGCGCCAGTCGACGTCAGCTTCACCCGCGAATACCCCGCGGACAACTCCGGCGCATCGACCTCAATGCACACCACGTCCTGGCTACCAGTGGTCGTGACAACCGCTCCGGCGGCCTGGGTCACCTTCACCCACGCCGCGCCCGGCGTGGCCTGGACGTAGTAGCGGGTGATCGTGGCCAGCACCTGGTCACCGCTGCCGTCCGCTTTTTCCTCGGTCAACGTCCAGATATCGCCGGCCGCGTTGAACCCGATGAACGTGACACCGCCTGCGTTGTGCAGCGGAACGTACACGTCGTCCGCGTTGGCGAGCACGTTGATCGATCGGCCTAGTGCTTCCATGTCGTACCTCTCACTGTCGGGGTGTTAATGCCGAACCGGACCTACCCGGGCCGGGGGCGTTACTGCCCGGCCACGGGGCGGTACGTCTAACGCTGACGCAGCTGGGTGCACAGACAGTTAGCCCAGTCGCATTTCACTGTGCAGTGATCCGGCTTCATGCGCGGGTCGCCAACTGCACGAACGGCGAGAGGTTCGCCGAGCCGTTGTGCGGCGTGATCGCCGACTCCAACCACGGACGCCCGTCGTTCCGCGCGATCAACCGGTACGTGGTCTTGTCGCTGGTGAACTTCACGTGCTCCGAGCTCGCGGCCGTCATCATCTGCCGGTCACCGATCAGGTACATGGAGAAGTCCACGAACGACAGGTCACCCTGCGTACCCAACGCGGCCGGTGCCCGCTCCGTCATGATCACCGGGCGGCCCAGCAGCGTCAGCACCGGCGCGCCGTGCGCGTCGACCAACCACACCGCAGACCCGCCGGTACCGACCTCCAGCGCCATCGTCGCCAGCTCCACGAACACATCCGGCGACGCCAGCCACACGGCGGTGGCCAGCGAGGACGGCAGCATCCGCGCGTACATCCGGATGACGTTCTGCCACAGCACCGTGCTGGCGATCTGACCGGTTTCCTTCGCGACCGTGATGATCGCCGTGTTCGTCGACGCCAACGCACCCAGCGGCTCACCCACACCCGTGCCGAGCAGGAAGTCCAGATCCTCGTAGTAGGCCATGGCCTCGGGGAAGGTCTGCTCGATGAACCCGCCGAACGCCGGAGCGTCCTTCACCAGCTCGTTGGGGACGTGCGCCAGCGCGGTCTGCTTGGTCGCCTCCAGCTTCAGCGACCCGAACGCGGCCTGGGACTCGACCAGCTCTTCGCCCTCTTCGGTGCGGTAGACCACGATGCCGCCGTACACCGAGGACACCCGGCTGGTCTCGTCGATCTTCGGGAACCGCAACGTCGCGCTGGACATCGGGATCACCCGCGCCCTCGGCCGGACGATCGCCGCACCCAGCGACGCGATCAGCAGCTCGGCCCGGAACTCCTCCGGCACCAAGAACCCGCCTTCCGACGGGATCTTCTCCGAGTAGTCCTTGACCCGCTGCAGCTTCTCCGCGGCGTCGCCCTTGAGGTTCGCCTTGTTCCAGATGGTCTGCAGGTACGCGGCGATGTTCGGGAACTCGCCGTTGAGCACTGCGCCCGGCGCGTCGGGGTTGGGCTGGTGGCGGCGGGCGGCCCGGTTCTGCTGGACGGGCTCGGTGTAGTTCAGGTTGACCTTGGACTTTTTCGAGTCCATCCCGTTGGCTTCCATCATCTCGTGGAAGATCAACTGGGTCTGCTCGCGGATCTGCGCCGCGATCCCCGGGTCCTTCTCGTGCATCGTCTTGGCGTACGCCTTGATCAGCCGCGCCAACCCGCCCTCTTCGGCATACGCCGCCTTGACCTTGGTGTCATCGGCGAGGAAGTCCTCGAGGTCCGCCGGGCTTTCCGGGATTGTGACAGTCATCAGGTCCGTGCCTCCTTCAGTGCCCTACGGAATACGTCAGGGTCAAACGCCGCCTCTACTGGCGGGGGCTTGTCTGCCATGGCGTCGGTGATCGAACCGGCGAACGGCTCCCCGACGGGAATAATCTTGGCTGCTGGCTTGGGGGCGTTGGCGTAGACCGACAGGTCCCACGCCGCGAACGCCATCTGCTCCTCAGCCGGAGCAGGCGTCGGCGCGGCATCGGTCACCGCGTCCGCCAAACCAGCAGCCACGACCTCAGCGCCACCGACGTACCAGGTCTCCGCCCGCATCAACGCGCGCCACTCGTCCGGCTCACCACCAGCCTTGACCGCGTACATCCCGGCCATGTTCTGCGACGTGCGGTCGAGCAGGTCCGCGTACTTGTGCAGCACCTCAGCGTTGCCCTGCTCGAAACCCCACCCATCGTGGATCATGACCTGGGCGTTCGGCGCGACCTCGACCCGGTTGCCCGCAGCCATGATCACACTGGCGGCGGACGCGGCCACGCCCTCGACCACCATCGTCACCAGCCCAGCGTGCGCCCGGAAGTTGTTGTAGATCGCGATCGCCTCGAACACATCCCCCCCAGGCGAGTTGACGTGCACCGTGACCGGGCCGTCCCCGATGGCCTGCAGGGCTTGCACGATCTCCGCCGCGGAGATCCCCCAGAACCCGCCGTAGGGGTCGATCACGTCGTACAGCCAGATCTCGCCGCCGCCCGCTGTGGACACGTCCGCGCGCAGCCGGGACGCACGCGGCGCCACCCCAGCCGCGAGAGCCTGCATCCGTAGTTGCCGCCAGTGGTGCGTCACTGCCCACCACCAGCCGAGCTACGGGGGATCTGGGTGTGGTTCTCCCGCTGCCACTCGATCACCTGCCGGCAGGTCAGTTCCAGACCCTGAATGTGTTCGGGCGGGCTGCCGTGCGCGTCACACATCTGCGCATACACACCCAACACTTCGGGCAGCAGCTGGTCCTGAGCACGGAAGACCACGACCGGCTCATCCTCGCCGATCGTGCCGTGCTCAACGGTCACCCGGCCGTACTTGCGATCAAGCCCCATCGCCATCCCCTTCCGTATCCCAGATAGCTACGACCGTGCCCCGGCACCGCTCCCCGCCGAGGCAGTCCTTGAACCCGCCACGCGGATAGTCCTCTTTGGACGCCTCAAGCGTGGCGTACATCTTGCCCTCGACCTTGCGGCACTTCGTACAAGTGTTGCTGTCCAACACTTCCGACGCGAAATATGTTGCTGTCGGTGCCGCGTCCAAAGTGGCCAGACGGCCAGCGTTCTGCGCCGCCGTCACCGCACCACCCAACGCCTGCGCAGGCTGCGCATCAGTCAAGCTGTCCAGGTGCTCACGCACACCCGCCGCGACCGCCGCCGCGTCCGTGTTGCTACCGGCCAGCCGCAACGCCGCCGCCCCCGCCGACACCGCCAACGCCGCACGCATCAACCCGGTGGTGACCTGCGCCTGCGTCTCCAGATCGGCCTTGTCCGGCACGACCTTGTCGACCTTCACGCCCTGCTCTTTGGCCTCACGCACCACCGCGGCCGCGCCCGTCGCAGCGACCGCGACCAGACCAGCCGTGAGTGCCGCCGCCGCCCCACCATCCGGCGTGATCAACTCCAGCAGCGCGTCCAGATCCCCCGCCGCGATCGCGTCCTGCACCTGCTTCGCAAGACCCGCGTACTGCTTGTCCAGGATGCCCGGCCACTTCGCCAACAGCTTGTCCAGCGCGGCCTGCCAGTCCTCACCCAGCTGGGTCAGATCCACATCATCCGCCGGGGACGCGGCCCGCACCGTCGGGGTGGCCCGGCCGGCCGGCTGTGGATCCGTGCTGGCCGGGCCGTCGTTCCCCGCCCCCGGGGAAGTGGGTGGGGGTGGCGGCACCGGATCCACCTTTGTTCCCGGTGCCGCCTCGGGGGCTTCCGGATCATCACCGTCGGGGGGTACGGGTGACGCCGGCCGCGGTTCCGCATCCTGCCACGCGTTCACGTCGATGTCCGCTCCAGCGTCGACCAGGATCTGCCGGCCCTCGATCGGGGTAAGCAGGCTGTTGCCCTTGACCGAGAGGTACAGCTTCTGTGCCGTGGCCGCGACCGCGGCCGGGTCGCCTTTCTTCGTTTCGTCCAGCTCACCGGTCGCAGGCTTGGCCGGCTCGGCAGCCTTGTCATCCTGCTGCTCGTCGTCGTCATCGGGCTCAGCGGGCTCGGCCGGCTGCTCGACGACCACGATCCGGGTCAGCTTCGGCAAGCCGACGAACGCGCACGCCTCGTCCCAATCCACCCCGGACGCCGCCAACGCGTTCGCGTCCTCGATCTTCGCCTTACGCTCCGCCCGATCATCCGCCTTATCCGACGGCACCGGGTTCTCATAACACAGTTTCACCGTCTTACCCGGCGGCCCGAACAACTCCCGATACGGCCCGTTCGCCAGCTCCGCCCACTCCTCCAGATTCGGAACCAATTCATCCTTCGCGAACGTAGAATCCGCCGCATACGCATTCGCCAAATTCACGTTATCGCTAATACCCATTTTATGCTTGTGAATACGGAACCCTTCCAGCACCGCATCACGCGTCAAACCACGGATCTCAGCGAACTGCATATCCTTCATGTTGAACTGGCGCTGAACGAACTTCCCGTACTCCAGGATCGCGATCCTGTGCGCCTTGTTCACACCCCGGTGCTGCTCGTTCCACCGCTTCCGCAACCGGTTGTATTCCATGTCCGGCAAGCCAGTAGGGATTTCCAGGATCCCTCCCGGGGAGGCGTCGTTGTCGAAGAACCGCGCGATCCACTGCTCACTGGTGAGCGACACACCCAGCGTCGTCCCCAGCGTCTGCACCACACCCAGGCCACGATGCGGGTCCATCGGATGCGGGAACGTCATCCGCATCACCTCGGCCAGCTCCAGCGGGATCTTCGTCCCGTCCGGCGCCACATAGATGTAGCCGACCAGGAAGTCATCCGGATCCGGCACCGGCCACATCCGGTCCGGACGCACCGGCCACCACGCCCGCGGCGTACCCACCCCCGGCTTGCCGAGGAAGTCCATCACCGCCCACGCCTCACCCACCGCGCGGTAGTGCCACGTCATCATGGTCCGGGCGAACTTGCCCGTCATGAACTTGTTCGGCTTCTGCCACAGCTTCACCGCCAGCGACTGCTCACCGGTCACCCGGGGTGCGTCGCTGTCCGGAGTGGGGTTGATCTGCTCCCGCTCGCCGTACCACTTCACCGCGGCGGTGCTGCCCGCGATCAGCTGCAGCACGGAGAACAGGGTGGATTCGCCGGTGGTGAGCTTGAGCTGTGACTCTTTCCCCGACGCGCCGAACAGGCGGTTACCGACCGAGTGCCGTTCGGCTTCGTAGGTGTAGGGGACCGGGGGTCCAGAGTCACCGCCACCGGCGGGGGAGGTGGCGGCGTAGCAGTCGACCAGGTCACCCAGCAGCGTCATCAACCACCGGCCTGCGGGCGCATGGTGCCCTGACCGAAGGTCGGAAACGAGGGACGGACGGAGACGATCACAGGGTCAGGATCCGGCACGCCGGTCGTGACCCGGTTCAAGACACGCGCAGCAGTTTCGTCACTGACGCCTTCCGCGCGCATCGCGGTCACGAACTCGTGGGTCGCGGACTGCAGGGTGTCGAGCATCTGCTTGCGGATCCACGCGACAGTGTCGGCTGGTGCGGCGGCCGGGTCCGGGCCGGTCATCGCTCGGCCGCGCGTTCCGCCGCCCGGCGCTTCGCCGTCCACAACACCTTGAACTCCACCACCGGCACCGACAGACCGGCCGCGATCCACCCCGCCCACACCTCGACCTGGAACACGCCGTAGGTGATCAGGCCACACATGACCAGCGTGCCGAACACCTCGGCAAGCACCAGGCTTGCCCGTGCCAGCACGCCCGGCCCTCGGGGGACCGGGCGGCCGGCGGCACGGGCGCGCGCCTCACGGGCCTCACGACGCTCGGCACGCGACCCAAAGACAGATTCCACCAAAGACTCCGGTTGTCGGGGAATTGCCACCACGATTACCCCTCCAACCACAAGTCACGATCACGGAACCGGACACCCAGGTCCCTATCAGCCACAAGATACCTCACGCAATCGGCCCCGTGATCATCCACTTTCAACGGCGATTCCTTCTCAGCCTTACCATCGGCCGCCGGCTCCCACACGTAACCACCGAATTCCTCAGCCGTGCACTGCGGCTTACCCGCCGCCTTCAACGACTCATCCCGCTCCACCAACGAATCCGGCAAAAGCACCAGACCCGGCCGGCCGTTCCCGGCCACCTCCAACCGCGCCTCGACCGCCTGAATCCCCTCGGTCACCGTCTTCCTAGCGGCAGTCGTGCCCATGCCGAGATGCGCCGTCAGGGTCGCGCGGCCTTCTGCATCGTGGTCGCAGATGATCGCCTGCGGCTGCGGCTCCGTCCACACCAACAGACCCTGCTCCAGCGCGTCGGCTGGCTTCTCCCGCGTGAACGCCACCTGCTCCCGGGTCAGCTTCAACCCCGGCCCGATCCGCGTCACCAGCTTCAAGATCTGCCGAGCGTGATCCTCGACCAGCCGCTTGGTGTGGTAGATCTCCCGGTACAGGACCAGCTGCCCGTCCGGGTCCTGCGCCCACCACTGGCACACGAACGGATTCTTGTACCCGAAGTCGACCACCCAGAACCGCGGCCACTCAGCCGGGATCTTCTTCGGCCGCTTGTCCGGGATGTGCACCGCCGGATCCCAGTTGTCATAGACCAGCCCATCCGCCGCGGTCCACAGCCCATGCCTGAGGCGCTGCTTGCGGACACCGGTCAGGTTGTCCAGGCGGCCGAGGTACGACACCCCAGCTTCGGTGATCCGATACAGGCGGCCTTCGTGCTCCTCGACCACACCCGGCTGCAGGTCGGTCGAGCCGGTGGCCGGGCCGAGGTCTTCGAAGTAGCGGGGGTTCTCCCAATGCTGTGCATACAGAATGCTGGTCAAGCCCTCATCGCAGCGCTGCTTCAACCAATGCGTCGGCCGATCCGGGTTGCAATCCGCGATGATCTGCTGAAACGACACCGCCCCGTTACGCAGACGGCTGGTGAGGAACTCCCAGTCCTTCGGGACCAGCTCCGTCGCCTCACCCACATACACCAGGTCGACCTCGGCACCCATGACCTTGGTGACGTTGTCCAGCCCGGTCAGGAAGATCTTGGAGCCGTTCGCGAACCGGTACTGCTCCGGCTCGCTACCGGACCCGCCGTAGTAGACGCACAGGCCGCCCGCGATGGCCTCGACTGCGACGTGCTCACGCCACGTCTGCAACGTCGTCGACGTCAACGACTTGTGGGTCTTGCGCGCGATCAGGCCCACGAACGGCCGGTGCTCGACCACCTTCCCCGCGCTGTCGCGCACTGGCCCGCCGTCGGCCGCGGTGCGGACCTTCCCGTTCAGCAGCGCCATCAGCAGCAGCTTCTCGAGACAGGCCCGGGTCTTGCCGGGGCCGGCCGGGCCGGACACGAGGACTTCGTTGTCGCGGCAGTTGAACAGGCGCAGGGCGCTGCCGCGGGGTGTGTATTCGTGCCGGAGTTCGTCCTGCTCGGCTGGCGCGACGGTGACGGTCATCGCAGCTGTTTGCAGAGGCAGTTGGTCCAGTCACAGTCCACTGTGCACTCTTTGTCGCTCATCATTGATCCTTGTCGTCGTGCTCGGCCGGGTCCGGTCGGGCGATGCTGATCTCCGCGCCGTTGTCCACGATGATCGCCTTGTGCTCGGGGAACACCCGCTCGAGCCGGGCGAGGAACCTGTCTTGGTCTCTCTCGTTGCCGGCGTCTCTGACCTGGACGACGATGACGTCGCCGGGTTGGAGGCGCATGATCCGCACCGACTCGAACCCCGGCTCATCCGGTTCGCACATGTGCGCAGTCCCCACCAGAACGCCCGTGCCGCACTTGCACCGCTCGTACAACGGCCCATCCACGTCGCGCGGGTCGGTGCCGCTGCCGCGTTGCAGCCGGATCGGTGGCTGCTGACGTGGGCTGATCATTCCGTCAGGCATCAGATGAACTCCGTTCCAGTCGCCTCAACCCACGCAATCGAGTCCTGCCCATACCCATCCCGCAGCAGAGCCAACGCAGCCTTGAGCGTGTGCGGTGTCTCGGTCGCGATGGCGATGCACGCGTTCTGGTATGAGGAGCTGGGCTCGGACACCCAGTCGCCGTACACCTCGCTGGCCGCTTTCGCCATGCACTCGCGGAAGCTGTGCAGGTAGTTCGACCATGCGGCTTGGGTGAGCTTGTCGTCGCTGTTGCCGATCGACGCATAGACCACGGTCAGCTGTTTGTCAGGCATTCGTCATCTCCCTGATCATCACTCTGGCTGGCGCCATCCCGCAGTCGTCCAGCACGCACCGGTTCTCCGGCAGGCCCAGCCACACCGACCCCGGCCAGCCACACACCGCCTCATGCTCGTGCTCACGCAGCACGGTGCCTGACGCGCGCGCGATCGGCTCGTGCTCGGCACAGGTCGCCACACTGACCGTGCCGTAGTGGCCGGGGTCCTGGATCATCAGGTGCCGGACAGCTGGCTTGGTGCAGCGCGGGTCGGCGGGTGACCGGCCGTGGAACAGGCAGCCGCCGTCTGAGGCGTGCATCGGGTCGGCCTCGGCACCGATGTGCGGCCTCACGACAGGTTCCCGAGGTCGTGGCACAGCGTGTCCGGGATCCGGTACTGCCAGATGACCTCGGCACTCGCGCTGCTCCCCACACGGCCCACCCTGGTCACCTCAGGGCCACGCTCCAGCACGTTCAGGCTGTGGATGGGTTCCTGAGGTCCCAGCGGGTCGCCGATCATCCTGAGTCGAGCGTCGACCTCTGTGGTGGTCATCGGGCGGCAAGCAGCCTTGAGCACGGCGAGGATGGCTTGTCTGGCGAGCTGGGCGCGTTTCTCCGGTGGTCGTCCGTAGGTGGTCATGAGAGGTTCCCGAGGTCGACGCCGCCCACCATCGCTCGCAACCGCGTGAGCGTGGCCGAGTCCAGCCGCTCCACTTGCCGGCCGTACTTCCGCGGCGCAGGATGCGGCAGCGTGCCCCGGTTCCTGGCCAGGCCGCAACAACCAGCGCACATGCCATATGACGCGCGCCGGACATACCTCTGCTCGCGCAGGGTGGCGAACCGCTTGTACGCCTCGTACTGCACGGTGAGACGGCCGCAGTCGATACACGGAATGATCACCACCCTCATCACGCACCGCCCTTAGCCAGTTCGTGCGCGGCCCAAGACAGCGCATCAGCCACCAGCGCCACCTGCCGGAGCTTCTCCGCAGGCATCCAGTCGATCGCGGCCACGGCCTGGTCCAGATCGGCCTGAAGCAGGTAACCGATGGCGCCTTGTGCGTGCCGGATGATCCCGGCCTGTTCACCACCGCCGCGCAGTCGGCGAATGGCATCCGCGTGTGGGTTCGTCATGACAGGTTCCCCAAGTCCACGCCGTTCACCTGGTAGGTGATCTGGCCGTTCACCGTCACCTGAGCTGGCGCGTTCGTCCCGTTCAGCTTGGCCTGCGCCTCGATCGTCGCCCGCAGATCCCGCAACGCCTGCATCTCAGGGCCGGAGTCCCGCAACGGCTGGCCTTCTGTGTCGCGCACGATCTCGCCGCCGGAGATCGTGACGTGATCCCGGTCCGCGATCTCCTCCAGCCGCGCGAGGACCATCTCCAGCCGCGCGTTCTGCTGGGCACGCATCTCGGATACGGCCAGCTGAGGAGCCGCGGCGACCGTCTTCCAGTACATGGTGTGCGCGTTCTGTTTGGTGATACCGAAATGCTCGCCTATCTCGGCGTAGGTTTTCCCGGATTCTTTGAGGCGAACGATCTCGGCGTTGCGTTCAGCGAGTTGTGATGGCGTCAAGCGGTCTTGGGTCAACGCGTCGTCGGTGGTCATGGCCCCTCGCTGGTGTGTCTACGGGTGGTGTGACTTTGCAGTTTCGCCAGTCGCCGTATCCGGCTTGGCGCCAGATTTCGGCTGCGCTGGTGAGTTTCAGTGTGTGGGTCATGGGCTCCCCTCGTGTGTGACTGTGTGTAGTGGTTGTGGGTGGTGGTGGTGGGTTTGTGACAGGGGATAGTTACAGGTGACGCCGTGTCTGTAACTGGGTAACTACTGTCACTTCTGTCACTAAGGGTCACTGTCTGTTATACCCTGTCACCGTACGTTAGAGTTAGTTACATAATTACAGTTGTTACATATAAAATGTCTCCAGAGAGCTGTAACTAAGGGGCGTCACTTTCATCCGGTGGCAGTGTGTAGTTGCCGCGCAGGGGTGAGGTCAGCTGACCACGGTCTGTCATGCGGCGCAGGAACTGCCGCACCGTGCCCGGCTTCACGTCGTCCAGTTCATCGGTGATGGCCTTCACCGGCACCAGGCCGTTCTGCTGTGTCACAAACTCGAGGATCCGCTCGACCACCTCGCTGTTGGCCTTGGCCGGCCGCTTGGGTTCCATCACCGACGCGATCGAGCGGGTGTCTTCTCCGTCCCACACCACCCGGCTGGTGGTGATCGAGTCCAGGACGCCGGGCTGGTCGGACTCGACCTCGATCGTGACCTGGATGATCCGGTAGGCCATCGAGGGCTGTTTGGGGCCGAGGTTGGACTTGACGTGCCCGAACAGGTACCGGTCTTCGTGTTCGTCCTCGGGGTCGACGATGCAGTACAGGACGCTGCGCGCGACGGCGGTGAACGCGCGGGAGGCCATGATGGAGTTGAGCGGGTCGTGGCCGCCGGACTTGTTCACGTGGATCAGGCCGAGCACGGACACGCCGGTGGTGGAGCAGAACTGGGCCAGCGGGTCCAGGACGGTCCGAACCTCTTTGTCCTTGTGGGTGTCCACCCCGCCCGGGATCACCGACATGAGCGGGTCGAGCACGATCAGCGCGATGTCGTGGGTCACGCACAGGGTCGTGAGCCGGTCGAGGTCGCCGGGCACGCTCATGGTGGTCGAGTAGCCCTCGACCGTCCGCGCGTCGATCTGGAACACCCGCGACCGATCCGCTCCGGCCGCGTGCAGGCGGGGAAGGATGACCTCTTCCCAGGCGTCCTCGGTGGCCACGATCCCGACCCCGCGCGGACTGCCGTAATACTCTCCCGCCAGCCGCCCGGTGGTGAGCTCACCGATGATGTCGTAGCTGGTGGTGGACTTCCCGATGCCCTCCCGGCCGGTCAGGAGAGTAATAGCGCCCAGCGGGATCCGCAGGTGCATCAGCCACCGCGCGGCGCGCATGGGGCGGCCGGCGGCGGTGATGGCGTGCAGGGCACGGCCGTTGGTGGGGCGTTCGCCCTGCATCGCGGCGGCGAACACGGCCAGCTCGTTCTGCAGCGCGAGCAGCCGCGAGTCGCTGGGCTCGGCACCGGCGAGCTGGGTGAGGCGTTGCCCGGCCTGCATCATCCGACGCCCGTTCGCCGCCTGCAGCACCCGATCGGCCGAGGCTTCGGCCATGGCGCCGGTGATGCCGTAGGAGAACAGCTTCAGCAGGTACGGCCCGGCGTCGGGGTAGCCGAGGCGTTCCAGCTCGTCGCGGACGGTGTCGGGGTTGATCTGCTGGCCACGTGAGTGCAGGGTCAGGATCGCGGCGTGCACGCGCTGTTTCGGGCCGGGCTGGAAGTCGTCGGTGGCCAGCCTGCGGGCGGCGGTGACACCGTCGGGTCCGTTGAGCGCGGCCGAGAGTACGAACTCTTCGGCGTTGACGTCCTCGGGGGGCAGGGTCGTGGTCATGCGCGCGCACCGACGGCCGGGGTGAACAGGTCGTCGATACGGCAGCCGAGGGCTATGGCCAGTCGGGGGAGCAGGTCGATGGACGGGACGGTCTCGCCTCGTTCCCATGCGGACACGGCCTGATGTGTGACGCCCAGCTGTCGGCCGAGTGTGACCAGTGACAGGCGTCGGGCTTTTCGTTTACACCGCAAGCCTTGTGCGTCGAATACGGCCGTCATGGTGATCAATCTACGGCCGTGACCACTCTGTTGCAAGCCACGCTTGCATCACGGTGTGGCACCCCTTAGGGTGTGTCTATGACCACCACGGAGAACCCCGCCACCCAGCTCCCCTTCCTGATCCCCGCCGCGAACCTCGCCGTCGGCGACACCGTCCGCGACACCGACGTACCCGACTGGACCATCGCCGGCATCACCACCACCCGCGAGGGCGACGTCGCGGTCCGCTGGGCCGACGGCGGTCGTGGCTGGTTCGCGGCGGGCCATCTGGTGCAGGTGGTCAGGCGGCAGCCGGTGGCGGTGTTGAACGACCTCGTCACCGCGCTGACCGGCCTGACCGACCAGTGGACCGGCGTGGCCGCCGCGGATGTGCGCGACGCGAACCCTGACGAGAGCCCTCTGCTGGCGGCTGATCTGCTGGCTGAGGCTCGGGTGCTCAGGCAGTGCTCGGTCGAGGTGCGCGCGATCCTCGACCGGCTCCAGTAGCCATGGGCGACCGGACACGGACAGCGGTCCACTGGTTCTCAGAAGGCGGATTTCTCGTACGCGGAACCCTGGACCCGCACACCGCACTCCAGTTCGCCGTCAACGAAGGCGAACCCTGGCATCTCGGCAACGCCTTCGAGATGGGCAGTCGGCCGGATGAAGAGAACGGCGACCAGCCAACCAGCGAGGAAATAGGCGAACTTCGCGACCGTCTTCACGGCTACCTGTCCACGGCGAAGCCGGGTCTCTACCGGATCGTTCCTGCCCACCCGGACAACGACGAATACGGCTGGTTCATACATCCTGCGCGGACGCGAGGTCGTGGCGTGTTCGAGGGGGTGGCGTTCTGGTGACCGGCCACCATCGCCGTATCCGCACCATCACCCGCACCACCCAACTCCTCTGCCTCGCCGCCGCCGGGCTGTTGCTGGCGCTGGTGGTGCTGCCCACGCTGTTCGAGCTCCTCAACGTAGGGACACCCTGATGACCCAGCCACCCAGCCCCGGCGACATGGCGATCGTGGACCAGGCGCACGCGGACGCGTCGCGGTTCATTGACCAGATGCTCACCACCGGTGTGACCGAGCTGCAGTCCGGCAGGCCAGTGCACGAGTTGTTCGTGTCGCTGGGTGGCGGCTTGTGCCTCACCGAGAACGTGAATGGCCCGATGGGGCCAGCGCAGTATCGGGTGTTGGTGGCGGCTGCTGTGTCACGGCTGGCTCAGATGCATCACGCGGTCGAGCAGCTCGCCGACACCCTCGCTGATGACCAGCCCACTGCGGTGCCAACCGATGAGGGCTACTGCGAGGCCATGGCGTATGCGTCGTCGCAGGTGCGGAGGCTGGTCGACGACCATGGCTAACCACACACCCGGCCCCACCACAGGCCTCACCCGGTGGCTGCTCGAACGCGCTCGCGACCTCATCGCATGGCTCCTGCCCCGTCTCCCCCGGATCCTGCAGGAAGCCGCGATCCTCGCCGGCTGGATCGCGCTCGGACAGATCATGTTCGAGTACCAGCAGTGGACAGCGGGCTTGTGGGCGACGCTGGCGGGGCCGTTTGTTGAGGTGCTGGTGTTGTGCTGGCGGTCGATGTGCGCCGCGTGGCCGCACCTGAACGAGAAAGAGCCGGTCGCGTGACCCTCGACTTCCAAGACGCGTACGACCGCTCCCGGGATCAGGCACCGTTTTCCAACGGCACCGAGGGCTACGGCTGGATGGCCAGCTGGTGCGATGTCTGCCTGAGGGACGCGCCATTCCGCAACATGGGTAAGGGGTCCGGGTGTCCGCTGCTGCAGGTCGCGTTGATGGGGCGTACGCCTGCTGAGTGGATCGACGGGCCGAGGGACGAACATGGCGCGTATTCCATCGAGGGCCAGTACACCTGTGTCCAGTTCAAGGGTCCGGGTAGCGGTGGCTGTGGTGAGCCACGTCCCAAGCCGGAGCCGCCGGGCATGGACGGGGCTGTTCGACCGGCCTGAGCGCCGGACCCGGATGTATGTCCAGTCGGAACTGGTGCGTAGTGAGACGCGCGGATAAGCGCACGCCGGAGCAGGTCGTCATCCAGCAGCTGACCAACCAGCTGGGCCTGCCCGACCGGGACCTGTGCCAGATGCACCGCAAGTGCGGTGCACTCCTGCCGGCGCCGGAGGGGAGGTGGTGGCGGTGCGCGTGGACCTACCTCGCTGAGGACGGCACGGGCCGGGTGGTCGAGTGCCCGGCGCATGCCGAGTGGCGGCTGATGGTCCCTGGGCTGGGGGTGCGCAACGGCTGCACCGGCTGTGTGGCTGGTGCGATCCGGGCGCACTTGTTTTTGAACCGTGAGCGCTATCGGAGAGGAGGTGACAGGCCCTGATGGGCAGGGACAGGAAGGACGACGATCCGCCGACCAGTCCTTTCGAGGATGTCCAGGAGGACATCGACGACCTGACCGAGCGGATCAATCGGCTTGACGACGACGAGAAGTAGTACGGGTGGTGCCGGTCAGGGGTGCCCGGCACCACCACCTGGAACTCAGTGAAAGGCAGGAAAACGATGACACACCAGAACGGGCCGCATCGGGCCTATCAGGCGCCACCGGCGGGGAAGAAGCCGCGGCGTGGGTTGCGGGTGGCGGTGGTCGGTGTCGGTGCTGCTGGGTTGGTGGTGGCCGCTGCGGTCGTGTTCGCGCCGGGCCGGCCGGTGGACACGGCGGCGGTGGTGGATCAGGCGCCGGTGGCGAAGACGGTGACGGTGACGGTGACTCCGCCGGCGGTGACGACGGTGACCGCGCCGCCGTTGCCGGCGGTGACGGTGACGTACACGCCGCCCAAGCCGGCGGGGATCGGTGACGGGATTTACAAGGTGGGTCCGGGTGGTATCGACGCGGGCCGGTATGTGACCGAGGGCGGCGGCGGGTCGTGTTACTACGCGCGGCTGAAGAACGACAGCGGTGATTTCGGCGCGATTATCACGAACAACAACCTGGATGGGCCGGGGTCGGTGACGGTGAAGGCGGGCGAGTTTTTCCAGGTCCGTGGTGGCTGCGAATTCCGGAAGGCGTGAACGGCATGCCCGGCAGTGATGAGCCGATGCCGTGCAGGAGAGAGCACGTGAGTTACAGGTACGACATCAGGATCGAACTCACCGAGCCACTGACCGATGCGCAGTTGATCGCTCTGGAGGAGACGGTCGACGAGGTTGTGATGGGCAACCTGGGCAACCATCTCGGCCCGTTGGGTTACGAGGGCTACCAGGATGGCCCGAGCACGGTTAGGTCGGTGCGTGATGGGGACTGAGGATGAGTTCGCGGCCGAGGAGTACCGGCAGCAGCGCGCCAAGGGCTGGTGCCCGGTGATCGTGCTGGGCCTGGTCACGCTGACGGTCGGGTGTTTCCGGCTGGCCGCCGCGGCAACCGATCGGATCTTCCGGTGATGCGGGATCTGTTGTTCGGTACGCCGGCTGGCTGGCAGTTGGACGTGTGGCTGGCGGTGTCTTCCGTCGATAGCCGCGTGTGGTGGGTGCCTGCGTCGGTTGTGTTGGTGGTGCGTTTGGTGGCCGACTTCCGGGCAGTGAAGAGGTGGCCCGATGGCAAGCCCTGAGGCAGACGAATGGGCCAGCAAAATCAGCTACGGCATGCCCCACGACGTCTACCTCAAAGACCCCGTACCCGGCGGCAGCCTCTCCAGCTCCGGCGCCCGCATGCTGCTGGAACCCAACTGCCCCGCCAAATTCCACTACTGGCGCACCCGCCGCCGCCCACCATCCACCGAGTTCGACCTCGGCACAGCAGCCCACAAAGTCCTCCTCGGCGCCGGCCCGGAACTGGTGGTGATCGACGCAGACAACTACCGCAAGGGCGCGCCGAGGGTCGAGCGCGATCAGGCGTACCTCGCCGACAAGACCCCCGTCCTGCAACACCAGATGGACCAGGTCGAGGAGATGGCCGCCGCCGCTCGCCGTGACCCGGTGGCCGGGCCGTTGCTGGCCGAGGGGACCGGTGAGCCTGAGGTGTCGTTCTTCTGGATCGACGGCCCGACCGGGGTCCACTGCCGGGCGCGCCTGGACTACCTGTCCTCGCTGTACACCAAGGATGGCCGGCTGATCATCCTGGATTACAAGTCGTGTCGGTCGGCCGCTCCGGCGAAGATCGAGCGGGCGATCCTGGATCACGGCTATCACATGCAGGCGCCGCATCTGATCGACGCGGTGGTGAACACGGGGCACGCCGAGGACGCGGTGGTCTTGTTCATTTTCCAGGAGAAAGAGCCGCCGTATTTGGTGACGGTGGTCGAGCCTCATCCGATATCGGCTGTGTGGGTGGGTCGGGAATTGAATGATAAGGCGCGTAGGGTGTTCGCTAAATGCAGTGCGGCGAATGTGTGGCCGGGTTATGCGTCGGATATTGTGGAGATTGATCTGCCTATTTGGGAACAGCAGCGCATGCAGCGCGTCGTGAATGCACATCCGATTAGGGGAATAGCATGAGTGACCTGGACATCAGCACACCGTCATCGGACCGGACCAGCCAATCGACCCGGGTCGAGCAGGCGCGCGCCATGGCCGAGGTCCGCGCGGCCATGGCGATCGCGATGGAAAACCCGCGATCGACCAACCTGGCTCGCTCTCGTATGCATGACTCGTGCGCACAGATGTCGTTGGCAGAGCGCGCTTTCTTCCGGTTCCCCCGCTCCGGCGGGATGGTCACCGGCCCGACCGTGCACCTGGCGCGGGACCTCGCGCGGTGCTGGGGCAACATCGTGCACAGCGTGAAAGAGCTGTACCGCAACGATCTCCGGCTGGAGTCGGAGATGCTGGCCGCCGCGTGGGACATCGAGACGAACACGCGGGTGGAGCTGGGGTTCATCGTGCCGCACAAGCGGGACGTGAAGACCGACGTGGTGGCGATCACGAGCATGCGGGACATCTACGAGAACAACGCCAACGCCGGTGCTCGCCGACTGCGTGAGGCTATCTTCGGTGTGCTTCCGTTGTGGTTCAAGGAAGAGGCACAGGAGCTGTGCCGTGCGACGTTGGAACGTGGGTCGTCTGGCGGTAAACCTGCTGTGCCGCTTCAGGTCCGGAAGGACCGGGCGATCGAGTGGTTCGCTGCCAAGGGGATCACGCGTGAGCACCTTGAGGACAAGCTGGGTGAGCGGGAGGGGCGGTGGCGTCCGATCGACGTTGCTCAGCTGGTGATCATCACGCAGTCGTTGAACGCTGGTGAGTCGACGCTGGAGATGGAGTTCCCGCACAGGTTCACGCGTTCGGCGGACATCGAGCCGGCTGCGGCGACAGCGCGGCCGGCTTCGGTGAACACGAAGGTTGAGCAGTGGCAGCCGCCGGTTGAGGAGCCTCAGGTGCCAGCGGATTACGTGTGTGATGTGTGCACGGCGAAAGGTCAGCATTTCCAGGACGTGTGCCCTGATTTGGAAATCGACACCAGCAAGCTTGACTGAGAACGAGAGAACGGTTGAGGGGTATGACAGACGACTACACAATCCGCGTACTAGCGGACGTTCTCGCGGACCGGACCGCGCAGCTGGACGCGTGTATTCAGAGCGCGACTGAGTCCCGTGATCAGTTTCAGGAGCAGCTCGATACTGCGCACCGGCTTTATCGGGATTTCCGGCGTGCTGTGCAGGAGGCGTTGGGTATTGATCGGGCTGAGTTGCTGCCTGAGGATGAGGTGGTCCGGCAGGTCCGGGCGGCGGCTGGTGGTGAGCAGGAGCCGGGTCCGTTGACGAGGGCGTACATCGCGTCTGGTTATAGCGTGCCGGCCGAGCAGCCGGTTGAGGCGCGTGCCCGCGTGATCCCGATGGGTGATCCGTGGATTGCGCCGGAGCAGCCTGTTGTGACGGATGATGGTGCGCCGACGGAGAGCCTGCCCGCGGTCGAGGACCCACCCACCGTGCCTGACGGGTGCACGGTCGGGCGCGTGCTCACCCGCGACTTCGACTGGGACCTCAGCGACCTCATGCCGCTCGCGATGGTCAACCGGGCGGGGGACTGGTTTGAGTTCTCCCACATCCCGGATGGTGCGCCGTCTGGTGATCACGCGGTCTACAACTGTGCGGGGTTGGAATCCACGAACTCGTTCGCGGAGTTGCTGCACATGCACGGCATGTTGTGGGAAGTCCTCGACGCCAGCGAGCAGCAGTCCGGTGTGGCCGGGCAGGAGACGGCGGTGGACCATGGCTGCTGATGAGACACCTGTGACCCTGGACGACCTGCCGCCCATCGACTGGGCCGGGCCGCCGATCAACGATCAGATCACTTTCTGTCCACGGTGTGGATCGGCGGTGCCGATTCTGGCGACGATGATGCAGGCGCATGAGCGTTGGCATGCCGCGATCGAAAACCTCACCGTCACCGGCACGTTCACCGTGATCGATCCGATCACCAAGGTGCCGTCGTTCGACGCCTGGACACCACGACCGATCCCGGTCGAGCCGGTAGCGACCGAGGACTGGCGGTACCACCACAGCCCGACAGAGTTCAAGACCGACGAGGACTCCTGCGCGAAACACCGCGAGTTCATCAACCGTGTCTGGCAGATCGCGACCGAGGCGGGCCATGAGTCCGGGACCAGCGTGACTGACTTCCTGCGTGAGCAGCTGGTCGAGCGGCGTAGTGCGGCTGCATCCGCCCAAACAGACCAGCCCACCGAGCGGCAGCGTGCCGAACTGATCGAGGCGTTGGGGCTGGACCAGAACACCGGGTTCCACGCCGCGCTGGACGTGGCGCGTGAATGGCGCCGTCGCGCAACCTCAGAGAACTGGACCGACACCCCGCCGGTCGGCCCGCATTCGTGTGAGGCGCACTGCTCCCTCGACCACTACGAGGAAGGTGTGGAAGGACCGTGGCGGCAGGCCCAGATGGACAAGGCAGCGGCCGAGGCGGGGCCGGTGACTGACCAGCTTTTGACTGACCTGCTGCTGCGGGTCTGTGAGCCGGTACCGGTCGAGCGCATGCGCAAGTGGTCACAGAAGGACCGGGAGGAAGTCGCCCGGTGGGCTGGGCTGGTGCATCTGCAGGCGTCGGACAACGATGTGGATGTTCCCGAACGTCCAGCGTTCCTGGACGGACCGGCCGAGGCTGAGGTGTGCCCGTCGCTGTACCTCACGGCCACCGGCCATCTGGTGGCATGCGAACAGCCCAAAGTGGATGAGCCAGACCTGCACACAGCGATGCTGGACGGTCACCGAATCGCGTGGCGTGAGCCCGACGCGGTGCCGTCGCCGTGGCCGGTGGACCAAGAACCACCAGCCGGCATCAACCTGCTCCGCGACACCGACTGCGAACTGGTGCCCTACCTGGCACGCGTACAAAACGGGTGGGGATGGCTCGGAGACCCAAACGGGTCTCGGACACACGGGGCCATCCAGTGGGCAGAAGCCGTGCTGGACGTTGATGGTGACCTGGTCGTGGTGCGGCCATGATCCAACTCACCTGGCGCGAATACATCACCCTCCGATCCATCAGCCACGGACACGACCGCCCCGCCATCATGGCCATCACCGGCTTCACCGAAGAGATGGCCAAACGCACCGCCCGGGAACTGCTCGACAAATTCCAGGTCCCCCGCGCCATCCGGAAGTCACAAGCCGCGTACGCGCTGGCCGTGCGCCTCGGATTCGAGTACGGCTACCTCGAACGCGGCCAGCCGGACAAGTACGTGGCGTGGCCGGGGATGAAGGAGACTGCGCACGGCCCGGACTGTTACCGGTCGCGTGCGTGCCGGTGCGGCGGCACACCATGATCCCGAACATCCTCGGCCTGGACCTGTCCATCGCAGCCACCGGTGTCTGCTGGCCAGACGGCGACACGGACGCCATTCTCGGCAAGAGCACGGACGGCGATGCACGGCTGGTCACCATCGTGGACCGAATCTACCGAGCACACCTCGGTTTCCAGTTCGACCTCGCCGTGCTCGAAGACCTGCCCGTGCACGGCAAAGCGGCCGGGATCACCGGCATGGTCCACGGCGCGGTCCGGCTGGCACTGCAGCGCATGAAGGTGCCATACGCGCTGCTCGCCCCGGCCACGCTCAAGGCGTACGCCACCGGCACAGGCACGGCCGACAAACACGCCATGCGCATGGCCGCGTTCAAACGCGCCAACCTCGAATTCAAAGACGACAACCAGTGCGACGCGTGGTGGCTGCGTCAAGCCGGCCTGGACTGGACGGGCCACCCCGAGATCCAACTCCCGCAGGCGCAGCGCGCCCGGCTGGAGAAAGCGAAGTGGCCAGCCATGGCCCGGAAGGACGCGTCGTGATCCGTATCGCTACGGGTGCGTTGTGCACCCTGCTCGCCGACCTCGCCCTCACCACCGCACCCGAAGACGGCGCCGACCCACAACTGGCCAGCGTGCTGCTCTACACCGACCGCGGCTACCCCGACCCCGGCGAACCCGGCGTGAGCGACATCCTGGTCGGGGTCAGCACCAACCGGCGCGTGGCTGGCCACGTGTTCGCCGGCAGCGACGGGCAGATGACCCCGATGCTGTGGCCTGTGGCGAAGGTGGCTCAGGTGATCGCGGTGTTCAAGCCCAAGCTGAAGGGCAACAAGGAACACGGCGTGATCATCACGAGGGACACAGAGCATGTCACGGTGCAGGAGGACCCGAACCTGTTCGATGATGGTGACTCGATCACGTTCAAGCTCGGGGATATCGAGACGTACCCGCACAAGCTGACCGAGCTGATCGCGGACATGCCGACGTCGCGCAAAAGCCGGGACCTGTCCAGCCTGCTCGATCAGCCGAAACCGCGGACCGACTTCTACGCCGTCGACCTCGCCCTGCTGGTGAAGATCGCGACCGGCCGCAAGAGCGTGATCGAGACGTTCCGTCTGGATCAGGACTCCCGGATCCTGGTGCGGATCGGTGACTACTGGCGTGGCTGGATCCGGCCGGTGCCGTACGAGCAGGGCAGCACGAAGGTGGGCAGGCACGCCTATGAGCCTGAGGGCGACGTGTACCACCCGGATCTGCCGGGCACGGGTGTCGATGTGCCGGATCCGTACGCGCCGACGGAGAAAGAGCCAGTGGCTGCGACGGGCGCGGCCGTCGATCCGGTGCTGCCGCTGGGTGCCGACGACGGTGGTGAGTTCTTCGTCGACCCGGCCGAGGTCGAACAGGCCGAGGCCACCTCATGATGGATGTGTGGATCGTGCTCTCACTCACCGCCCTCATCACCCTGCTCGCTGGCGCATGGATCCGCGAACGCATCCTCATCCGCCGCGCCCGCCGGCAGCTGGCCGCGACGGACCACAGCCCGATCCCCGAGAAGAAACGGTCAAGACGATGATCGATCCCATGGTGTTGTTCGTGTTCGCTGTCCTGTTGATCCTGGTCGGCGCGGTCGGGATGTCGCTCTACGCTGAACGGGTGGACCACCGTCGGCGCACCCGGATCCGTCGGCTGGAGACTGAGTTGAAGCTGGCGAACGCGATCGTGGACACGGCGGCACCCGGCCGGGAACCCGCATGAGCTATTGGTGCGGGTTCGAGGACACCACTGACCCGGCTCTGGACTCCATCAACATGACCAGCAACGTCGCTCCGATGTGGCGGCTGGCGGGTGCTGATCTCGCTGCGATGAAAGGGAAAGCAGCGAAGGAAGTGCGCGTCATCCTGGCGACGGCAGTAAGGAACATGCTTGCCGAGCCGGAAAAGTACAAGGCACTCAACCCTGGTAACGGTTGGGGTGACTACGAATCCTGCGTTATGTACCTAGCCAAGCTGGCCATCATGGCGGGCGAGGTTGATCCTTGTGACACGTTCCGGGCGAGTCATTAGGTACCGGTAGGATGACGCTCGGGGGCGGCGGGGGCACAGCCCGTGGTGGTCCCTCGTGTGGTGTTCCCGCTGGTTTAGTATCGGCGTGCAATCGGTGATGCGCTGACGCGCTGTTAGTCGCTTCCAGGTTCCGACCCCTCGGCCGGGAAACGAACAGAGGACCCTGCACACCAGTCACGTGCAGGGTCCTCTGTCTGTCCGGGGTCAGGCTGGCTCACACAGCTTGTCGTAGGTCTCTTTGATCGGCCGCGCCTTGTCGTGCGCCGCGCGCATGGTGTCTTGGGCGCAGTCGAGGTAGCCCTGCCGGTAGGCCATGAGCACGACACGGACCACGAACGTCGCGTTCCGGACGTACTCGGGATCCGGGTTCGGCGCGGTCATCGGATCCGCCAACGCCACAGCACGTACCGCAGACGCCACCACGCAGGCCACCGCCGCCACCACGGGATCAGGTACCGGCGGCAGCGGGCACACCGCACAGGCCGGGCGGCCTGCGACCATATGTGCTGCTTACACGACTTCCTCATCCGGCCCGACCTCCTCCCTGCTGGGCAGCAGCTCGATCACGATCTCGTCCAGCTCCCGCGCGCACGTGAGCAGAACACCCGCGCCGGGACTGTAGGTTGCACCGCGTAGCCGCCACGACGACGCCAGGTCGATTAGCCGCGCCCGCGCAACATCCACCTGCGACGCGCTCATTTGCGGCCGCGTTTCCGGCGGTTCACCCGAGCCACCTGTTCATCGGTGACCTCGGTCCAGTCCTCGACCACGATCACCTGACGCCGATATACCTTCCCGCCGTCGCGTTTGCTGTTAACGATCCACTCGGCCAGCGGGTAGACCTTCTCGATCTCGGGGTGTCCGTTGCGGACCAACATCGCGCCGGACGAATACAGCTGCCCGTGCTCGACGACAACATCGTCTGTCTCCGGCATGGCTATCTCCTGCCCTGGTTCTGTCATGCCCAGTCACGCTCGGCGTACTCCATGAAAATCTCGCGCCAGCTTGTGCCCGGCATGCGACTGTTCCTGTCCTGGATCTGCCTAGCCTCTGACTCCAAACTGACCACCGTGCCAGGAGGTAGGCGCCGGATGACCTCGACCACCGGCGACGGCCTAGCCACTGGCCACCGGTGACTAGGAGGTGGCATCAACGGTGACACCCGCTGTGCTGTCCGCTGCCTGGTCGGTAGGCACCTGCTTGGTGTCGTCGCCTACCGAGTAGGCAGCGATGCCTTGGATCTGGGCACGAGACCACTTGGTGATGGCCATGATCTCGGCGTTGGGGATTTTGATGGCCTTGGCGTCGGCGACGGCGGAGATCAGTCCCTGGCGGGCTGTGTCCAGCGCGGCGCTGGCCTGGTGATAGTCGGTGGCCATCTCGGTGAGGATTTCGATGTGGCCGGCTTTGTCGAGTGGTTCCATGGTGGTGAGTCTAGTGTCTAGACACCCTCAAATCAATACTGTCTAGACGCTAGACACGGCAGTGTCTAGACAGTAGACTGGTGTTACACCGAGCGAGGGAGACACCAAATGCTCACCACCAGCCACCTCACCAAAACTCCCACCAACCGCGCCAGCGTCCGCGGCGGAGACATCATCGACGGCGCGCGGGTCGAGGCCATCCGGTACGGACAGCTCAAGGGTGTCGAGCAGGTGGCCCTCAAGTTCGAGGGCGAGGAGTACGGCCCGTACCTGCCCGCCGACTGGCACATCAGCGTCTACCGCTAGACGGCAGGCCCCCGGGAAATCGGGGGCACCTTGGGGGCGCGGCCCGAACCCCGCGCCCCCAGCATCTGACACCAACCAGCCCAGCCAGACTAGCCCCGAAGGTGAGACCCCGGTGACCGCCATCGCCCGCCCCAACCGCCCCGCCCGCGTCGTCCTCACCCCCGCTGCCAAACACGCACTCTCCGGCAGCATGTGGCTCATGGGCACCCAAGCCGCCACCGAACTGGCCAGCCTGAACCTGATCGACGCCACCGGCCGGATCACCGAGAACGGCGAGCGGATGCGCTCCTACCTCACCCACCAGACCCACCTCGGCCACCTCGCCAAGCAGGTCCGCGCCGAGGGCATCGACGGCGAAGACCTCGCCGACCTCGCCGCTGGCATCGACGCCGGTGAGGAAACCGGCAGCATCACCGGCACGTCGGTGGATTTCCAGTTGGCGTTCGCGTTGGCCGCGTCACTGTCGGAGCAGTCGGCTGAGGACCTGCGGCAGGACCTGGAGACCTACCTCGGCTGGTGACTGACCGGTCACAGTGGGACCCAGCAGGCTGGGTCCACGCTGTGTCCGACCAGCCCACCTAGGAAGAGGAACCATGACCACAGCAACGGTCCAGTGTGACGAGGTCACCGAGCACGAACCGCACTCGGGATTCCGGGTGTCGGCGAACGGCCAGCCAGGCGGACTGACCCTGACGCCCGTCACCTGCTCGGGTCGGCTGACGGCGGGTGCCTGCACCCCGACGAGCTGCGTCAACCTGAACGACCCCGTCGCGCAGGCCAACTGCTCGCTCTGCTGATGACAGCGAAAGGCCCGGCCCTCTTCTACAACGGGCCGGGCCTCTCGGTGACTGTTGAACACGAGCGGTCACACGGCGCCGACCCTACACCCCCAGACAGACAAAACCCCCGCCTCATGCGCCGAGGCGGGGGTCTCGCGTCAAGAACCCTTGTCGTTCTACCCAGGTCAGGCAGGAACACAGCCGAGACTACCGCAGCCGCTCCACCGACTCCACCGACACCGGCTTGTTCTCCACCGCCCACACCGA